>Ga0187884_10003108_pt1 | contig 13176 bp, 11 predicted proteins | sample June2016WEW_20_4_FD_132983 | JGI IMG/M metagenome (GOLD analysis project Ga0187884, IMG submission 132983) | Peatland microbial communities from SPRUCE experiment site at the Marcell Experimental Forest, Minnesota, USA - June2016WEW_20_40 | ecosystem: Environmental > Terrestrial > Soil >...
CTTCAGAGTCAATCACTCCAATGATCGTGTGATCTTCTTTCGATTTGACCACAGGAATGTCGAACCCGGTCGTCGCAAATATTTTTGCCATCTCGATCGGGAGAGAGTCAGAAGTAGCGAGGCCAGTCTCGCAGACGAAGCCGATTACCGTGACGTCAGATTTTGTTGAAGTCACCTTGATGATGTCTGGCAGTATTACCATGCCCTTCACGCGGCTTTGGCTATCGACAACCGGAAGGCTTCGGTAGCCGTCTCGCATGAGCTGGCGGACGTGAGTCACGTAGGCGTCTTCATGCACGGTCACAGGCGGTGACATTAGGTTGAGCGTCATCGAACGCTCTCCTTACACGATTCGCATATGATGCCGCCGTCTGCATATTCGAGCACGTAAGAAAACTGTCCACAGATCTCGCAGACGCCGGATGAGGTAGAACCTCGGCACCTCGGACATTTGAGGCGGCCTCTCTCTTGCCGCAGATCGTCTGAGTATTCTTCGCACTCCTCACACTCGCCTTGCGTTATAACGTCTTCCCGGCGGTCGAGGACACTCTCCCTGTTCATCTCTATCAAGTTGTCGAGAATTTGATTGACTTCAGAGGAGACTTGGATAACGTCTGCGTCGGTAATAATTCCGACTAGTTCATCTCCGTCGAGTACCGGAAGACGGCGGATTTTTTTCTGAGCCATCACAAGCACTGCGTCGTGCACGTCGTCGCTGCTTTTCGTTGTGATGAGGGGTTTCGACATGAGCTGGTCGAGCTTGATAGAGCTCGGTTTAACGTTCTTAAAGATAACTTTCGCAACCATGTCGCTTTCCGTGACGATGCCGACTGGCTTCTCATCCTTGACGATTAGTATGCTCCCGACCCTTTTTTCGACCATTTTTTTTCCGGCTTGCGCAGCAGTCATCTCGGGAGTTGCCGTCACAACAGTCCTCGTCATAACGTCTCGAACCGCCAACCGTGTTTCCATCAGATTCGCCTCTTTTGCGTGCGCCTACTGCTCGTGTAGCATCCTACCGTTTATCTTCACAATCAACAGTAAAATGGCTCACTAGTCACGTAACAGAACGTTGACCATGCGTGTATTCTAACATCCACATATTTTAAAGCTTAGATTATTGCTTCTAGTGATATATCTTCTGGTAGCCCGCGGTCACCAGATATCGTATAAATGACCACGCTTGAACCACAGCTTTGAGTGTAAGTGTGGTTTTGCCTTCTCAAGTTGCATTGACTAGTCGCAATGTTTTGATAACCCTCAGCGAAGCATCAGCGAATGGCGCAAAGCTGTGCCCCCGTAAAGTTCCGCAGCTCCTCGTCGAAGCACTCAGAGATGGCGTAGCAGCTATATAGGACTTAACAGGACAGTAACTGAGTAGGGCACTCGTGTAGGCAACACCCTCGCCGACGTGACCCAGGTTAGGCAAAAAGCGGAGGCTCAAAGATGCCAGATGGAACGACGAAAGACGAAAAGGAAATAGAATCGCTGCTTGGTGACTTGAAACACGTGAATCCTGACAAGAGGAAAATGGCGTGTTTAACTCTAGGCAAGGCAAAATCCGCTCGCGCGGTGGATCTGCTAATAAGCGCTCTCGATGATAAGGAGATGATGGTGCGAGAGTGTGCAGCAGAAGCGCTCGGGGAGATAGGTGATCCAAAAGCGGTGGAAGCGCTCATCAACGCTCTAAAGGATAAAGAGTACTACGTCCGACTCGAAGCCGCGACGGCGCTCGGACAAATAGGCGATGCGAAAGCGTTGGAACCCCTCATCGAGGATATGAACGACGATAATCAAATTGTGCGCGAAAAAGCTGCTACGGCAATAGGTGAGATTTGCGGACTGGGCGACTCGTGTGGTATCAATGAGGTGGAGCTCCTCCTCGAGGATCTGAAGGACCAAAGCAAGGGGGTTCGATGGAGAGCATCGGGTGCCCTGGTGAAAATCGGTTCCGCTTCTGTGGGACCTCTCGTTTCGACGCTGAGTGACAAAGATCCAGATATTAAGATGCGGGCGGCTAAAAGCCTTGGAGAAATAGGCGATGAGCGTGCTCTCGAGCCGCTTAAGGTCCTTTTGAAGGACAAGAATCCCGATGTCCGAGATGCGGCCGGAAAGGCAATAGAGCGCATCAATAGACGAAAAGGCTGACCGTTTTGAAACGTCGGCCTAGGATCGCGCGCCGCAGCGCAATCAGGAAGCGATTCGCCAGGTTTTTCAACGCCGCGCATAGATGCATCGGCGTGGTTAACGGAAACCAAGTGGGGAGTTATGAGAGACGAGCACATAGTCCAAAGCCCAGATACGAGCAGAAGCGAAAGAATCCCCCCAGGTCAGCAAAAGACCGAAGACTGGCCCGTGTTGCATTATGGCTCTATCCCGCGCGTTGACGTCTCTAAGTGGACGTTTACCATCTCGGGACTCGTGGAAACCGAGCGGAGGCTGAATTTCGAACAATTCACGTCGCTTCCGCAAGAGAAAGTGTTTTCCGACATACATTGCGTCACGGGCTGGTCGAAGCTCAACAACTATTGGGAGGGAGTAAGCACACGATCGCTCACCGACTTGGTGAAGGTACTGCCTGCGGCCAAATTTGTTTTAATTCACGCAGAGAAGGGCTTTACGACGAACCTTTCAGTAAGTGACTTTTTTGAACCTGACGTGCTTTTTGCCCTCAAGAATAATGGAGAACCCCTCACTCCGGGACACGGCTATCCCGTGCGGCTCGTGGTTCCACGCCTCTACTTCTGGAAGAGTGCCAAGTGGGTAACCGGGGTCGAGTTTATAGCAGAAGATGTGCGCGGATTCTGGGAGTCACACGGCTACCATAATCATGGCGATCCGTGGCTAGAAGAGCGTTATAGCTACTGAGAAAATCGTGGGCGACTGATTAAGTGCAACGCGTGTGCCTACCTAAACACGACAGCGTATGCCGGGTTCGTGAGTCAAATGCTTTTGTCAAGCGTCAAATGCTGGAGTCTATGGCTGTAGGTAAGTCTGACTCACAAAGCGTGCTCCAGCGCGCCAGCTCTCGCAAGAAGGGTAGGCAGTAAGACTACTAACGAAACGCGATGAAATGACTGATAGTCTAAGCAGACGGGAATTGACTTATACTCCTTTTTTAGTAATGATACGCTGATGAAAGCAGTGATTTCCGTCGGCGGGTCTGTGATCGCTCCAACGTTGTCGCAGGAAAAGTTCTTAGAGTACGCTGAAGTGATCAAGGAACTCGCACAAGAAAACACCTTGTTCATCGTGACCGGAGGCGGCAAAGCAGCCCGTGACTATATACGGGCCGCCCGTTCGATGGGGGCGAGTGAAGCGGTGTGTGACCTTATCGGCATCGCTCTCTCGCGCGTCAATGCTCGATTATTGATCTCGGCATTATCGAACGCGGCGTTTCAGGACATTCCGCACGACTATCGAGAAGCCGAAACGGCCATGTCTTCAGGCAAAGTTGTCGTGATGGGGGGTGTGGCTCCCGGACAGACAACCGATGCTGTATCGGCGATACTTTCTGAATACGTGCAGACGGATCTTCTTGTTATAGCAACGTCAGTTGATGGCGTTTATACGGCAGACCCTTATATTAACAAGAGTGCCGTCAAACTAGACGAAGTCACGCCCGCTGAGCTAGTGAAGATCGTTATGTCTCAGGAGATGAAGGCTGGCGCCAAAACGGTCATCGACCCACTTGCGGCGAAGATTATCGAACGCTCGAAAATATCGGCCGTCGTTATCGACGGGCGTGAACCGCGAGTCTTGCTTGATGTTATCGCAGGCAAAAGGGTTGGGACACGCATAGTCCACTAGTGAGATCAAGTCTCAAAGCCTTCGCTTTATCCATCTCCGAAATCAGAACCATAATCGCGCCGAGCCAGGTGAAGCGCGTGCTCCGATCAACCCCATCGAGCGATAGCCGATGCAGCTGTTTTTGTCCCATCTGCTCTATTGCAGGGGGCGCCCGATTGTGGCGAATCCCGCCCTGCTCGCAATGTCGCCAAGCATGCTAGGTAGAGACGCGAATCCATGTAACGTTTCTACGAACCGTCCGCGCTCGCAAATCACGCATATCTAGGTGTTAGTGGGGTGGTTTTCAGAAACAGACCCCTTCCTTCATAGGAGCGTTTTCAGAAACAGACCCCTTCCTTCATAGGAGTATCCCGTGGTCGTCAATTTCGCCCCGGTGAATCCGGGTCGAGGATATCGGTCGTCCGTCCTGTGCAAGAACAAAATCGACGCATACGATCTTTATCGGTGGAAGTCCGCGTTGTGATCTGAGGGCGTTAATCTTCTTTGCTGTTCGAAACGTTTCAGGCGAGACAACGATATAATCAAATTTCTCCTTCATGGATGGCCCGTACGGGTCGTCAAGCGCGACGATCACGGGAATAGTCCCCGTTAGCGCCTTTACGTAGGCGGCAACTGCTCTCTTTCGGGTATCGTACGTGTTGCTCACGAGGGCTTTTCCTCTTGCCATCTCGTCTGAAACAAGCCCGATGGTCACCTCACCTAGTGAGTAGGCCTTTTTCAGCAGCGCCTTATGACCGTCATGAAGTATATCAAACGTTCCGCCAATCGCGACTGAAGCCATAAACCTCCCCACCTGTAGTGGCTCGACTATGTGATATAGCCTGTTAGGTTAATAATTGGCTTTTTGTACCTAAAGGCAGATCATTAGTGATAGTGAGGCAGTAGTGGAACTAATGAACAGAAACTTCGAAGGCGTCTTCATTGCCCCGACCGCAACCGTCATTGGAAATGTGACGATCGCTCCGGGTTCGAGCGTGTGGTTCGGCGCTGTCATACGGAGCGACATGGCCTTGATTCAGATAGGTCGAAACACAAGCGTCCAGGACAACGCCGTCATACACGTACGAGAAGGAATCGAGACCAGGATTGGAGACCAGGTCACGATGGGACACGGGGCGATAGTCCACGGAGCACAAATAGAAGATACCGTGCTGATCGGAATTGGCGCCATTGTACTGGACAGAGCACGTGTAGGGGAAAGCTCTATCGTCGGTGCGGGCGCCGTCGTGACAGAGGGCACGCAGATACCGCGACGCAGTCTTGTCCTGGGAGTTCCCGGAAAAGTCGTCAAGGAGGTAACCCCCGAGCAGATTCAGTGGATAGAGGCAAATGCAAAAAGCTACACGGAATTGGCGCAGCGCTATTTGACCGGCGAACAGCGGTGACCAAGGACAATCTCGCTGTCTTCTCTACGCGCGGTCGACCACCTACAGCCGGATGGGAATTCCGCGCGCTTGTAGGTACTGCTTTACTGAAGCTATGGAGATCTCTTTGAAATGAAAAATACTCGCGGCAAGACACGCATCCGCCTTGCCGTCAACAAAGCCTGCGTAGATGTGCTCAGCCGTGCCGGCACCTCCGGAGGCAATTATCGGCAGGTCGATGGCCTCTGATATCGCCTTCGTGATGGGAATATCATAGCCGTCTTTTGTGCCATCCCTATTCATGCTCGTTAGCATGATCTCACCCGCGCCCAAACGCTCGCTCCGCATCGCCCACTCAATCGCATCGATGCCGGTCGGGGTTCGTCCACCGTAAATCACGACCTCATACCACGCTTGAGTGCCATCTTCGAGAGTCACGATATACTGTCCTCTCTCGACGTCCGTGTTCCGTCTGCAATCGATGGCCAAAACAACGCACTGCGAACCAACCGCCTCGGCTGCGCGCGTTATAAACTGTGGATCTTTGACAGCGGCAGTGTTAATCGCTATCTTGTCCGCGCCAGACCGCAAGGTCTGGATGACATCATCGAGAGTCCGTAAGCCGCCACCGACGCAGAAGGGTATGAAAACCTGGTCGGCCGTATCCTCGACGATGTCCAGCATTGTTTGTCGCCTTTCGTGGGAGGCTGTGATATCAAGGAAGATAAGTTCATCAGCGCCCTCTTGGTCGTAGCGCTTTGCGAGTTCTACTGGATCGCCAGCTGCTCTGAGCGAAACGAATTCGATGCCTTTCACGACGAGTGCCCTGTTGCCATCCCCATATTGGACGTCAAGGCACGGGATAATCCGCTTTGTGAGCATCAAAGTGAGGTAATGCTATACCTATTTAAAGCCCGTTGCATGCCCAGGCCCGGGGCAACCCAAACCTCTGATACGTGATCATCGAATCTCGTGCGTCGGTTTTTGAGCCGGCGACAAGCAGAGACTGCAAAAGCTACCTATAAATATGAACGCGCTAAGCGGAGTACTAAGCTTCGTGCGTTTCAGGAAGTTGCCAACGAATATGAAGCAAAGTAGGGAGTTTGAGACAGCAGATTCGAGAGCGCACCACGTCAAGACACTGGCGCAGGCACTTTCACAGAAGATCGCACTTGACGAAAAGGAACTCATAATCTTACTATCGCTCCTTGAGGACGCTAAGACTTCGAACGCAGAGCTAGCCGAACGTCTCGGCCTCAGCGATGGCAACGCGGCTGCTTACCATATCAAACGTCTTAAGACGCGAGCAGTGCTCACGCGACATACGATCCAAATCGATTGGCGGAAGGTCGGGTTTCCCGCAGATTTCATCATTCTTGCTGAATCGGATGAAAAAGCGGCGCTGCTTGCGTTGGAAAGGCACCTCGTCCTTCTTCAGGACTATTACGAAAAGCACTTTGGCAACGTGCTTCTACTACCAACCTCTTCTGGATACGTACTGCTGCGAGACATAAGCTATTGTTACGGTGATAAAACGATGCTCGTCATCGCCGGCAGTGCGACAAGCGATCTCGATATTGCCTTCTTTCGGGAGAACTACATAACCCGAGCATCAGAAGGCATACGAACAACGCTTATGACGACACGATACAGAAGTGTGGACAACTTCGTGATACAAAGCGGTGTCCTCGACACCTTGTGCGCAATCTTCGAGGCCACAGGCGCATCAGAAGAAGAGATCAGTCGAATTAGAGAGCTTCTTAGACCGACCATTAAGTAGCCCGTGTCTGAGTCCGTGCTGTGTCATCAAAGTGACTCGGCTGGTTCTTCTCGACGATCTGAAAGGGAATCATCGGTGCGCTCACATCCTTAGTGGAGTGTGGAAGTTCGCTCTTGCAGGCCAGCCGCCTTGGGTTAACTAAAGACGGGGGCTAACTGACTCGGTTACAAGAACGGCGCCCTCATGCAGCGTATCATCTTGGATATTGCCGGGGCGGCATAAATCCATATAGAAAGAGCTCAAAGAAAACAAGTCGTAGCTGCTGAGGGCTCCAAATGGCGGTAAAAAACAGCGCTAGCTCGAAGAAACTGAATCTCTTCGACGTTACAAATCTCGTAGTTGGCACTGCCATAGGCGCGGATATCTTCATTGTCTCGGCATTGGCCGCTGCATATCTCGGACCTGCAAGCCTCGTTATTTTTATCGTTGCCGGGGTAATCGCGATACTTATAGCATTAAGCTTCACCGAAGCTGCGGCTCTTGTCCCTAAGGTGGGGGGCGCGTTTGCATATGTATGCGAGGCTTGGGGGAACTTTGCCGGCTTTTTAGTGGGCTGGCCCCTCTGGATTGCCGAAATTGCCGGGCTTGCCGTAATGCCGGTCGCATTCGTAAGTTATCTTCAGTATTTCGTGCCCTCGCTCACCGCGCTCCAGGGCGACATCATAAAAATCGTTTTTGTCGCAGTTATCGCGTACATAAACGTGCGGGGGGTAAAGAGTGCTGGACGGGTTAATGATGTGCTTACTATCGGAAAATTAGCCCCACTATTGCTGCTGATCGTCGCAGGACTTATCTATTTGGTCGTTCACCCAGGCACAGCAGCTTCGAACTTTATACCATTTGCCCCGCTTGGTTGGAGCGATTTCGGACCAGCGCTGATTATCATTTTTTGGGCTTATACGGGATTTGAACTGGCAGTCATCCCCTCTGGTGAAATAGAGAATCCGACGAAGACCCTCCCGAAAGCGATGATCCTTGGCATGGCAATTGTAACCTTTTTTTATATAGCCGTAGGCTTCATGGCGCTCGCTGTGGTCAACTGGACGTCGCTCCAATTCGATCCCGCGCCCCTTGCCACAGCTGGCGGCGTTGTCCTTTCGTACACGCCGGAGCTTGCTATTATAGGAGGTGCGGTTCTTGGGCTAGGGGCACTCATCTCAATTACTGGGTTTGAGGAGTCTGCTACGCTAGCGACTGCCCGGCTATCGTATGCGATCTCACTGGATGGGCTATTTCCAAGGCTTTTTAGTCGAATTCATCCGAGGTTTGGTACCCCTTCCAATGCGATTATCGTACAGTCCGCCATTGTGTTATGCGCTGCACTAATTGGCGATTTAACGCAGCTCATCATCTTTTCAGCGTTTAATCTTGCTTTCGTCTACTTGGCCACGTGTGCCGCCGTCCTGACACTCCGAGGGAGGCAAACAGGTAGGGGCCGCACTTACCTCGAACGGCTCACGGGGTCGGCAATCCCTGTCTCGGGCATTATCTTGAGTGTGTTCCTCATTTATGAATGTGGCATCAGCACGGTAGCATTCGGAATCGTGTCGGTTCTGATTGGCATCCCGATCTATGTGCTTTACGCGCCGCGCACCGAGCTAAAGACTCTAAAGAGGGACTTCCTTTCGAGTGAAGCGGTTCTTGCGAGGACCGTACACAGTAATCTAAATTTCTTTAGACCCCACCGTAAATAGATCTATTCGACTGAAGCGGTTCTTGCGAGGGCCGCGCACACCAAAAGTTTTCTTAGGGTATTTGGTGTGGTTGGTTCGGAAGATCGCAGGACGTCGGTGAGAAGGGTAGATTGAACCGCTTTCACATTCGCTCGCAGTGCGCGTAGCGACGAATTTTGCGCTATTTTTGTCGCTTCCGTCTTAATCGAGGCGCAAGTACGATCGTGAGGAACACGACGAGCACAAGCAACAACAACAACTCTACGTCGGTATTACTGTAGTCAAACAGTCCGAAGAAGTTTGTTGGTATGGGCTTAGCCCCGACGGTGGTATAGAGGGGCGCGCTATAGAGCCACCCGCGGGAGGTATTGTTGTAGGACACGTAGACGTTGTACGCTGCTCCTGTGGTGTTTGTAGGGACTGTGGGCGGCGACAGGATGCTAATCTCCTCACCGGCGCCGAGGTGTATCCAGCCGTAGCCGTCATTCTGTTGAACGGCAGCCGAGGAACTGGTGCCGGCATCTTGACTTAAAACCGCTTCGCCATTCACTTGGCTAAGCGCTGCGGTTCCGTTATGGAGTATCGCATAGGGGGCTACCCAAGCTTCTTTGTCACCGAGATTGGTTATGTCCCACACGATAGAGTTTTGAGGATTCGGCACCTGTCGAACAGAGGTCACGGTGATCGCAGGCCATGCCCCTATCGGTTTAGGCGGATAGTTTTGCTGCAGTTGCGAAATGATCGCAGGAAATCCGAGCCGCTGATAGTCAGCGATCGTTGCTCCCAACCCGAAGAACACGTTGAAGTGAGTGAAACCCACTCCCTCGGAATAACTCCAATCGAGTAGTGATTTGTACGTATCATAATTGAGGTTCGCGTTGTTTTTAGCCCACACGCCTGCCGTTATGCCCTGCGGCTTCGCGAGGTTGTATGAAATCAGGGCCCCTTGCTGTATGCTCGGGATTTCAGAGGGATAGTACGTCTCCCACGACATCTCCGTCACATCAGGATTTCTGTAGCCGTCTTGCCAAAGGCCGCACACGTCGCAGTTAAAATAGGTGATAGTGGCGAAGTAATCCTTCAACGTGGCAAGATCGCCACTTCGTCCTCCCTCGGTGGCTACGTTTTGCCAGCCCGCCTGTTTCCACATGCTAAAATCCGAATCGAACTGCGTTATGGGTGTTGACTTGTTAGCGCCGCCGTTCCAGATGATATACTCGATATCCAAAATGGGGTACATGCCCAGCTGCTTGATTTTCTGCAACTCGTTGCCGTACGGGAGTGGTTGAGCGGCGACGAGCACTACGGTGGTGAAGCCTTGTGCTTTGAAATACTCGATTGTGCCATCCCAGATTTGATTTGGCGCCAGCGACACGCGGTAGTCGAGCTGTGGCTTAGGCGCCGCATCTGAGGCCGCTAGGGCGGTAGCTGGGATCGTCGGCACTGTAGTTGAAACCGCCGTCGTCGGGACCGTCGATGCCGTCTTTGAAACCGCCGTAGCCGGGACCGTCGATACTGCCCCTGAAACTACCGGCAAAAAAATGACCGGACATCCAACGAGGAAAACTAGCGCAAGAACGAGTGACTTTCTAATCATTTGTCTGTACTCACAACTCGTGAGGGGGCAACTTTAAAATAGGCCAAAACACGTTCAAGCGTCTCATATTTGCGCGCTAAGACTTCCCGTTCTGTCGCAAGTAAACATTTGTCGCGTTGTTGTACCTCACGTGTGGGCTATTTATAATTACTCTCTAGACAATCAGCACGAGGATCACTGAGCAACAAGTTTCGCATCTCAATGTATTTTTGACGCTCCGGCACGCACTGCGACTGGCAAACACTCGAATATGCCTCTCTCTCGTCTGCGTACAAGTACGTGGCGTCCTGTGCAACGCGCCTGAGTACTAAACAAGTCCTTTTGATGTTGCTGAATTCTTACGCACTTCGCTCTGTGATTATGAACGTCGTCGCTCCTAGTTGAGATAAATTTATTGGGCCGATTTGTGCGTTAATAGTGGCGATCGCGACGTGCACCGTACTCGTTCCTTTGACGAAAGTGAGAACCACATCTGATCCTTGTTGAACGGGGGTTGAAGCTTGGTACCCTCGGTTTGCCATTTCAGTCTTATAAAAATCAGCAACTTGAGTAGCGGAGCCAGTTGTCTGGTAGGTCGTCACATTGCCCTCGCTTGTGTTGACTGATGCTGTCTTCGCTGAGGGCTGGTATACAGGTACGGCGCTTGTACTATTCCCCTGCCCACCAGAGGGGTTTGTTGACGTGCACCCCGATATACAGGTGGCCAGGATAATCAGGGCCAGCACCGGCAAAAGAACGTACTTGGTTTTCATTGCTACCTCACCTAGCTTCGCCCTTATCGCTTTTACTATTATCGGTGCTCGTTTCTGGTCAGCAGTCTGCGAGTCGCGTGCCTAGTTGCCGTGAGATAGTAGCTTCGAGCACGGATGTGTAGTTTGACGATACCATCGGTGTCACTTGCCGACTGCTTCAGTTGACTTATGCCCGTTCAAGTCCTTTCCGATGCTCCAAGCTTTTGCGAATCTTTTGCCTAGCATCCAATAACTCTGGTCCACCATGGTGAAGAGAAGCGGCCGCACTTTGCCATAGTCCACTGCGCCGTCGGTCAGCACCGCATCCTCAGCATAAGTAGTGACGATATCTCGCCCATGAATACGTCGTGCTTCGGAAAATCAACCACCTTTATGAGCTTGCACTCCATGTTAATGGGACACTCAGCAACCATAGGGGCCGTCTTGAGGTTGCCGTAGAAAATGTGAAATAACTGTGCTTTGTCAACGCGCTTCCCCGACGCTAGGCCACAGTAGTCAGTTTCCTTCACCATATCAGCAGATGGCAGGTTGACGCTGAACGTCCCGTTCTCCTTGATTCCGGCGTTAGTGTAGTGGGTTTTTGCCATCCCGAGGGAGACGCTTCCTAGGTCCATAATGCCGACGTGCGCGATGGTGATGAAGTTAGGCTTTCCCTCTACCGTTGCTCCTACGAGCGTCGTTGGCATGGGGTAAAGACAATTTTGCGCTCCAAGCTCAATTTTCATCTTGTGATTCCTCCCAGTGCGATTCAGACCTCGCGTACACGTATAAAACTCTTCGATTAAAATCCCACTCATCTGGCAGACGTGTTGGACGGCGCGAGGGCGGGCGATTTGGCGCTTTTACCACCGCGCGGAGTTCGCGACTACGTTTTTGTGTATGCGACGATCGTGGTCCACGAGACGATCACGCATTAGCATGAAACTAGCAGCGCACGAGCGGTCTCATGCCAAAAATAGCGAAAATAGGTAGCTGCTCTAGACGAGATGAAGGCTGGTTATGATGACATCGATTGCTTTAATCGCGATGAATGGGACTATTAAGCCCCCAACGCCGTAAATCGCAATATTTCTCAAGAGGATTGTCGACGCGTCACTCGGCTTGTATTTCACACCCCTCATGGCAAGCGGAATAAGCGCCGGGATTATTAGGGCGTTGAAGATAACTGCAGATAGTATGGCGCTGTTCGGTGAAGATAGTGCCATGATGTTGAGCTTGTTTGCCTCAGGAATTGCAACGGCGAAAATAGCGGGGATGATTGCGAAATACTTGGCGACGTCGTTGACGATGCTAAACGTCGTAATGGCACCGCGCGTCATCAGGAGCTGTTTTCCGATCGACACGACCGCTATCAGCTTTGACGGATCGCTGTCGAGGTCGACCATGTTCGCGGCCTCTTTTGCTGCTTGCGTGCCGCTATTCATGGCGAGCCCCACATCGGCTTGTGCCAATGCAGGAGCATCATTGGTGCCGTCTCCGGTCATCGCAACGAGCTTGCCTGCTGCCTGCTCCGCTTGCACGATCTTTATCTTGTCCTCCGGCTTGCTCTCGGGAACATAATCATCGACTCCCGCTTCTTCCGCGATCGTCGCCGCGGTGAGCCTGTTGTCTCCGGTGACCATGACCGTCCTAATTCCCATGCTCTTCAACTCGTGCAGCCTGTCACGCATTCCTGGTTTGACTGTATCTTTGAGGTGTATCACGCCGATAGGGTCGTGATCTATTGATATCACGAGCGGCGTCGCCCCCTTGCGTGAAATCCCGTCAACGATTTCTTTAAATCCACCGGGAACGTACTTCACATAAGCTGACATCACGTCAAATGCCCCCTTACGAATCTCTGAGCCATCCGCTAGATCAACTCCACTCATCTTTGTGTCCGCAGAGAAGTCGATTACTTCGCTAATCTCCGGCTCAATCAAATCGGGCATCAGCTTCTTTGCTAGGTTCACAATTGACCGGCCTTCGGGGGTCTCATCACGCGCTGAGGCGAGAAACGCTGCCTTCGTGACCTCTCCGCTGGTCTTGTCGCCAAGCGGGATGAATTCCTCTGCGAGTCTGTTGCCGATCGTTATCGTGCCTGTTTTGTCAAGGATAAGCGTGTTGATATCGCCTGCCGCCTCAACGGCTTTTCCTGATTTGGCAATAACGTTGAATTGCGTCACTCTGTCCATACCAGCGATTCCGATTGCGGAAAGCA
>Ga0187884_10003120_pt1 | contig 13137 bp, 21 predicted proteins | sample June2016WEW_20_4_FD_132983 | JGI IMG/M metagenome (GOLD analysis project Ga0187884, IMG submission 132983) | Peatland microbial communities from SPRUCE experiment site at the Marcell Experimental Forest, Minnesota, USA - June2016WEW_20_40 | ecosystem: Environmental > Terrestrial > Soil >...
ACGCGGGTTTTTTCTCTGGGCTGGTCGCGGTAGGGTCTGCGACTGGCCCGTTTTTTTGCTCTGGCTCACATGCAAGACTCGCGATCCTCCATTCTACTAAGCGAAATTTAAGTCTGACTGTCGGCAGCTACTTTGCTTGGAGTCAGACCGTTCGCGATCAGTTTATCTCAGTCTGCGGTTCCGTTCGCTTTCTTTTTTGGTGGCGCGGGCGCTTTTGTGGACGTTGGCGGTTTGGCTGGCGCTTCTACCACGCTGAGTGTTTCACGTGGAACATCGGCCGGCGGTGGCGCGTTCTGTCGGGCGATCTCCTCGATAAATTCCTGCTGGAAGCCGGGCCACTCTTCGTCTGTGGCGCGCTGGGCCAGTGCTGGCATGTTGGCGATGAAACTGTTGAGCTGGGTGGGATTGCCGAGCAGTGGCGCGAGCGATTGCACAAGTTGCGGATAGAGCAGTTTGATGTGCGCGGCGGCGATGTCGCCGGGGTAGCCTTCGTCGAAGGCGAGGCAGATGCCTTCCACGATGGCCTGCACCATCTGCTCGCTCATGTTCCCGGGGGCTGCGGGCGGTGCTGGCGGTTGGTTGACGACTTGCGGTGCTGGGGCGCGTGCAACATCTGTGCGCACCATGTTTGGCGATTGTGGCGGCGGCATCTGCCCGGCACCAAGCTGGTGAGCGATGATTGCCCGCTGGAATCCCCGCTCCTGCATAGAGGCATACTCCTGCAAAAGCGTGGGTAGTTTCTCGATGGCGTTGCCCAGCACGGTAACCCACCACGGCTGTTCCCTTCCCCCGCGCCCCATGTCGATCACTTCGCGGAGCGATTCAACCCCCAAAAGTTCCTTAACGAGTGAGAGTTGGTCTGTTGCGGGTGCAGGTGGGGCCGGATTTGGCTCTCTTCGGTCCGCTTTCATGTTCGAAATGGCAGCTTCGACCAGTTTCAAGATGATTGGGTCGGTTTGCGGGGTGACGGGCGGGGCGAGTAAGCGGGGTAGAAGAGAGTCGAAAAGTTTATCGCCAAGGGTGCTCCCGGTGGTTGAATTCATTTGTGACGTGACGATAGTCTTGTTCAGCTCCATGCCGTCCATCATGGCGCGCTTCATGACCTCAATACCGGCGTCCGCGGCCTTCGAATTTCCGCCGGTGGCTTCGATGACCTGGCGCACGATCGAGCCGATATCCTGCTGGCCCGGGACGACGGGTCCGCCGGGCGTCAGGCCGCCACGCATGGTCTGACCGTCTTTGAAGATGGGCTCGCCTTCGATCCAGAAGCGGTGGTTCCGGAGAGTGTCTTCACCTAATTTCAGCATGGCCCAAAATTTCCCTCCGCCATGCTCTTTCTTGATGCTGTCCTCGCTGATCGGGGTGGAATAGACGGCGATGTACTTCTTTTCTCCGGCGCGGTTGGCGACGGCCGGGTCCAATCGGTAGAGGTAGATGAGAACGTGCTCCCATGCGCCATCGGGTAAGCCGCGGATGGCGTCGAAGAAATCGCGCTTGGAGTCTAGAACGTTCGGAATCCATTCGAACTGGATGGGAACGGCTTGGCCTTCAATGATTTGCGAGGGGTCTAAGGGTGAGTCCAGAAGGGCTGGACCGGCGGCGGATGACTGCTTTTTTACTTTTGGCATGTACGCTCCAATGAAAAACTCCGGGCAGGAAACGAGTATGCTGCTTCTCGCTTCCCTGCCCGGAGTCGGGTTGTCCCGTGGTCCGAGAGGTTGAGTTTTAGAGAACTGAAAACTGTATCACATGCCCGCCCGCATGACGGAAGCTTCCGCGATCTCGAAGGTTACCAGATGCCCGTCGCGGAAAAGAGCCCGGATCTGAGCAACGGGACATTCGAGGCGAAGTTTGTCGCGGTACTCGGAGAGTTTCTGCCGCGTTTTCATCACGCGTTCGTTTGACGGAACGATGGCAACGTCCGATTTGGCGATGCTCGTTTGCGTAATCGTCTTGCGCACGCAATGGAATTCTACTTCAAGGGCGGCGGTCGGGAGCACCGTCACATCAACGCACAGCTCTCCCCAGAATCCTGGGATGGCACAGGAGATCAAGGCCTCGTCGATGCGGTCAAGAGGCAATTCGACTTGGGCTTTCTGGGTCATTTACATTGGCACAGCGTACGGCAGTCGTTGTAGTGCTATGACTGCGACCAGCAAGTGCTCCATTTCTGGGTGCTCGTCGAAAAACTTCAGAGCCTCGTCGATCTGATCGATCTGAATTTGAAGCCCAGCCTTCGCCTGAAGTAGCTTTTCCTTCATTGATTCCACCTCTCTGCTCCGAGAATGATGCAAACACACGCCAAAGTCAATGTATGTTACATGTTCCGCGGCCAGGTGAGAAGTAGGCGAGAATCGCGCGAACTGTACTCTACAATAACTACCCTACGGGCGCCGAGTAACCTTGCGCTTTCTCGCCGCACAGCGCACGCTTTGCACGTGGATTTGACTTCCGCAAATGCGTTGAAGTCGCCCCCAGCCCGGGCTCTTGACTGCCTCCGGGCAGTTTTGGTGAGCCCGGGCATTGAATTAACGCCCGGATGGCGTTTTTGATGGTTGGCTGCACCCGTGGGGGGTGTTCACCAACAAGCTTAGACCCGTCCGGGCGTTAATTGAACGCCCCACATGCCCACAGCCCTACACCAACGATCGCCGTATAAAATGCAACGCTGGAAAATCGGGCACGGCGATCGCGCCATCGGCAAAACGATTAAGCATATGCAAGCGCTCGTCCTTGGGCCGGAAGGCGTCGGCAATCCCGAAGTGCGGATTGCGGCGCTTCAGGCGGTGCGCGGTGCGATCAAGAATCTAAACGAGATTGATTACGTCCTCGACTGGATCAAGCGGACGATTGAATTTCGCGGGGAGAACGAAGAAACACTCCAAAGCCCGGCGGTCACACTCCAACTCCGCGCGGGCGATTGCGACGATCACGCCATGCTGATTGCGGCGATGCTGCGATCGGTTGGCTACAACGTGCAGTTTAAGACGGTGGCGGCGGCTGCGTCCTCGCCTGGGCAGCTCTCGCACGTCTATGTGGTTGTGCAGGACAAGCGCACCGGGGAGTGGAAGGGCGTTGACTCTACCGTCTCCCAGTCGTTTGCCGGATGGGAACCGCCGATGGTCTACCGCACGAAAGTGTTTCGCAACCGAGCGCTGGGCGATGACGCAACGCAAGCCGACTGGGCAAACGTGGTGCAAGCTCTGGCAACGCCGCTCGTCACAGCCGAAGCGAGTCAAATTCAGTACGGCGGCAACCCTCCCCCGCCTGCCGCGACGTCTTCGATTCCTTCGTGGGTCTGGATCCTCGGGCTTGGCGCGGTGGCATACTACGTGATGCAGCAAAGGTGAATTTATGTACGTGACTGCCAATCCGACTTATGACGGGCGCTTCACGGGATTCCCCTATGGGCTCGCGCCGATGGGTCGGCCTCGCTTCTCTGGGCAACGACAACAAAAAAGTTGTGGGTGTGGGGGCGGTTGCGGTGGGGGTTGCAATCACAAGCAGCGGCTGGTGCGGGTGACGCGGCGGACGCGGAGCGGGCGAGTGTACCAGACACTCGGGCTTACGGCGTCGCCGGCGTTAAGCGAGGCAACTAAAGCAGCAACCACGGCTCTGAATGTTGTCCTGCCTGGCGTGGGAACAGCCGTCGGCACTGTGGTTGGCATGCTCACGGCGCACCATGCGGCGGCGATGCAGACCGAAGCGACCACGATTAACGGAGCAGTGCCGGGCTTTTTGGCCTCCGTGCAAAACATTATGGCTGCACTGAATGCGGGGCAGACCACGCCGGCTGCTGCCATCAGCGCGCTGCAATCCGCACAGGCAACCTACTATTCAATTGTGAATAGCATCATCAAAAAAAGCAGTCCATGCGCGACGAGTTGCACGTCCGGCAGCGCCCAAATTTATAAGACGGGCTTCCCCGGCGGAGCAGGCATACCGACCAGTCCGAACGATTGCAACTCCGGCTCGACCTGCAATGCGGCTTGCGCCATCGGCTGCTATTGCATCGAGCCGACCGTGGTCGGGCTCACGGCCATTATCAACGCGGGAGGTGGGAGTTTTCAGATTCCTTCCACACATGGTGGCGATGCGATCATTGGGACGACGCCATCCGTGACTGTCACTTATAACGGCGCGGCGGGCTCGGGCGGGGTGGCTGGGCTCGCACAGAGCGTGGTGGGCGGTACGAGTACGATTTTCGGCATTTCAACGCTGTACTGGCTTTTGGGCGGCGGGTTGCTGTTGTTTCTCTTTTTGAGGTGAGGTGAAGGTTATGGGTTATCTTTACGTTCCGTCCGGCATGTCCGGAGTGAGCAATAACAACGATTTGTTGGCAACCGGCGCGGGCTGGGGGCGAAGTTATCCGGGCGGGCAATCGTGCGCATCGGCGCGCAAGCGGCTTAATCGTCGCTGTCCACCGTCGACTAGCCTCGTACCATCGAATGCGGCACCGTCCACGGCGGTCACGGCTGGCATGTCGGGGCTTGGCGTGGTCGCGCGCCCGGTGGTGAATTGGTATGGCCCGCCGATTCAGAGGCGGATTCCCTCTTGGCCGGTCACGGTCAATCAGACTTTGCCCCGGAATCCCACGCCTCAGCAAAACTCTTACACCGTACCATCGCAATGCACGATTGAGGCGAACGGCGCACGCGTTTGCACGGCGGCGTCTGAGCCAATTTCGACGGGCAACGGGTGGGGCGGCGGTCGCAACGGCTGGAACAACGGCAACGGCCGAAACAACCAAAACAATCAGAACACTGACAACAACCCGATTTGCGTGAGCCCAACTTATTCCGGGTACAACCCGAGTAGTGCGGTCTGCGCCAGTAGCCCCACGGCGCAAGCGGCGCTGGCAGCGAGTGCGGCGGCGACAACGGCAGCGGCATCCACGGCGGCAACCACGACCGGCACAACCGATTGGACAACGTATCTCCTGCTAGGGGGAGCGGCGCTCCTCGTGGTGATGATGTTTAAGAAATGAGGTTTGTATGTACGTTTCGATGATTGGGCGCTCGCTCGGCGATGTGACGCAAGCGAGCGGAATGCCGCAACCGAGCCCGGCGCGCGCGGCCGAGCTGTCGAAGACTTGTGCAACGCAGTGGAAGGCGTACCAGAAGGCGAAAGGGAAAAACTTTCCCCGCCCCTGGCGCGCTTTTCTCGCGCAGAATCCCGCCTGCCGCGAAGGCATCGCTATCCGCTGGGGGTACCAGCCGGAAAATTCAAACCCATGCATGGACGCAAACACCGGCCTCTTGATCGATTGCTGGAACGCGGCGCTACAGAAAGGCGTCAACCTGAATGGGTTGGGCGCTCCGATGGCACAAGCGCGGCTCACTCAAATGTCGAAGTGGTACGGCGGTCTGCCGCATGCGCAGCAGAAGGCGTTGCGGAATCCCACGGGCTACGTGTTTAACGGGACAAAGATGGTGCGCAACCGAACGCGCGGCCTCGGAGCCTATCGCCGAGCGTTGGGCCGGTACTTGGGACAGGATGATGGGTCGGACTTCACAACTGACTTCACCGACATCACCACCATGCCGATTGGCGCAAGCACGAGTTCTGTGCTGCCACCCTATTCGACGCCGGTCGATATCAGCAGCGGCGTGCCGTATTCGCCCGACATTCTGGCCGCGGCAAGCACGCCGATCACGGCATCTGCAGCTACATCCGGTCCGGCTCCGTTGTCCGATGCCTGGTGGAATGAAATCTTGCCGGGAACGACAAGCAGTGCGAGCAGTGGCACGAGTTTGCTCTCGCAGTTATTGAGTTCCGGAACGCAACTTGCGACGGCGGCGATCGCGCCCGGAACGGCGGCGAAGCCGGCCACAACCTCGGCACTCGGTGCTTCAACGATTATTTCGGGCGTGCCGAACATCATTTTGTACGCTGCGGCTGGTTTCCTGGTGCTCGCGCTTTTCATGGGCGGCGGCAGCAGGCGGCGGTGAGTGGGAAAAACCCCCACAAGAAACCGAAGAGTGGCGAGCACCGAAAGAACGGCGATAGCGACATCTGGAAAGACTTATTCCAGATGGCATTCTCGGCGGATGAGATAGACGCGATCATTCGAGACGCGCACGCGGACGCAGCGGCGATGCGCGCGGAGCATAAACAGAACGCGTGCGGAACGAATGACGGAAAGGGAATGTGCCATGTATGTGAGCGCAAACAGAGCGATGCGGCAGCGGGAACGAATCGAGGATCCGTCCGGCGAAGTGCCGACGATGCAAATGCCGGGGTTGTCCCGATTGGGCCGCCTGACCGGCCCGCCGCTCGTGACTATGGGCAGCCTCGGGGATGATTCGACGGGCGCTAGCACGGCGGTAACAACTTCCGGATTGTTTGGCATGTCGTGGACAACTATTGGCCTGCTCGGCGGCGTGCTGCTCGGCGGCGTGCTGCTCTACAAACATTTTGCGGGCGGCGGCGGCGCAGCTCCGCGACGGCGGAAGAAATTCAAACTGCCGCAGGTGGGACTGCCCACGGTTCTTTTGATGGGTGCGCTTGCCTATTTTTACGCGAAGTCGCAGAGCGGGAGTTGAGCCATGTACTTGGCAACCCGACAACCCGCGAGGATGGTGCGGCGGCGAAGGCGCACGCTGGGCGATGCCTTCTGGGATACGACTTGGCAGGGTGTAGAAAACGCCTGGAACCCGGTGACGCAATATAACAACGTCGTGGACGCGTACGATTCGATGGTTGCACCTGCTGCACCGTCAAGTAGTTTCATCCCGGGAAGCAGTTACAGCGATTACCTGATGAACGCGGTCACCGGGCAGCCGACACAATCCCAGCTCGATTACAATGCCGATCAGTACACGGCGGCGGCGGCGAACATGGCGAACGTGCTCACGTCGCAAGGAGTGGCACTGCCGACGGCGTTACAGCCCGGCGTGGCGGCGGCGCAAGCGGCGGCGGATCAGTCGGCGTACGCGAAGTTGATCGGCGGAACGGCGCAGCAAGCGCTGCAGCAAGCGCTCACGGGCGGGCTGTCAATCTCGACTTGGGCATGGATTGCGATTGCCGGAATTTTTGGTTTGATTGTGTTGACGAAATGAACAGTTGGACCATGGCGGTGTGCGACGTGTGCTGCCGGTTGGATAACGACTACCGGCAGAAGCCGTGCACCTGGTGCGGCACGTGTCGGGCCTGGCTCTGTCAGGCGGATGCGGGCAACATGGCGCGGCGGGCGAAGGCCATGATGAAACGGGCCATCTGGGGATGAACGCACGATTACGTAAACTCGTTTTCGGCAAGCGGAATCCGCCGGATCGTTATTTCTCGATCATGCTGCCTCCGCGCGTGAAAACGGCGGCGAAACGGCGACGGCTCAAATCTTCCTACGCTCCCGGCTTTGGGCCAAAGGATGCGAAAGAGGCAAAGTTACTCCGTCAGATTGCTCAACTCGGACGGCGCGAAAGGAACACGATGGCTAAGAAGAAAAAGAAATCCCGCAAACGGCGTCAACCGGCAGGGCTCGCCCGCTACTGGGCGAAGAAACGAAAACAGAAGAACGCGAGACGGCGCAAGCCGGTGGCGAGGAAAAACGCCAGGAAAAAGACCTGGCACAAAGCTATGGCCAAGGTTGGCGTGGCAAAAAGTTATCAGGCGTGGGTAAAAGCGATGGGATCCTTTCCGGCGAAGCGACGTAAGAAAAAAAACGCGCGGCGGAAGACCTCGCGGCGGCTGCAAGATGCTCAGCACGTCCATTTGGGGATCACCCTCAGCAAGAAACAGAAGAGTAAGCTGGCGCGGGCGCTGAGCGCGATCACTGGCAAGCGCGTGCACGTGAAGTGAAAGCGACGGTCACATTCGACGAAGCGGACGGGGTTCCGGTTCTCATCCTCACGACAGAAACTTTGGCGGAGGATGTAGAACTGAGCCTACTGACTGCTTTCGACGATATGCGAATCATGCTGGAGTTGGACGCATCGGACGAGCGTATCGTTCTTGATCGCCGGGGTGATTGAATGGGTACAACCATCGAACTGGACAATTTCACGTATTACGCTTCGCTCGCAGGTAACGGCATTTGGATCGTGAAACGCTGGGAACGCTGGGCAACGAATCCAGACCACCACATGCAGGCGCTGATCAGTTTGCCGAATTTACCACGTGAGATGGACGCGCGGGCAGTTGTCGAAGTAGCCATTGCACAGGATTCGTGGGCGTGACGTGACCTATCTCGCGATTAACCGTGACGGTTCCACGTCGGAACTTGGCGCGATCACCGGGTACCGGGTGGCGTACAAGCACGGGCGGCGGGAGCGCTACTCGAAGCCGTTTAACTTTCTGTGGCAGGCGTTCGGCTTTCAGAAGCGCTTGACCATGGGACGGGAAAGTAGGATTGTTCCGGTGTACGGGAAAAGTAAGGCACTTTGAGTGGAGGAAACAAAATGATTGGACTTCTCGTGTATCTGTTGATCATCTGCATCGTGTGCGCTTTGGCGTGGTGGGTTGTCACGCAGTTGCCGCTGCCGGCTCCGATTCAGAAGATCGCCACGGTCGTAATCGTGGTGATTTTTGTGATTGCCGTCATTTACCTGCTGCTGCCGCTCGCTGGCACTGGACCCGGACTCCACCGATATGGGACTGTGCTAAGTGCGACCGGAGGTTTTTATGGGTAAACCATCGCGCATTGCGAAAGTTAGTTTCGCCATAGTCTGCCTGGTGGTGAAGGAAGCGCTGGGCGGGACGCGGAAACAGTCAGTTCAGATTTTGCAGAAGTTGATCAGTGAAAAGAAAATCTAAAATCCGGCGCGTGAAGACGCGCAAGAAACCGGTGAAGCGCAAGCGGAACATTCTACCGCTGGCGGCGCTTGACGCTTTGGCCGATGTGACCAGTTTAGGCTCTTTGTTTAATGGGAAACGCAAAAAGAAAAAGAAGCGGAACGTGGATGATAACGATCTGTTCCGGCGGGCGCTGCACAAACTCTTCCCTGGCAAGACTGTTGCTCACTTAAGCACGTCGCAACTCTCGCAAGTTTTGCGCTACGCGCAAGCGCTCAAGGATGGGAAGGTCAATCCGCCGAAGCGCGGCAACCCATCGAAACGGAACTATGCGGATGCGACCGAGCTGTACACTGAATTTCATGGACGGGCGCCGAAAGGCGTGAAGGAATTCCAGGTGCACGCGGACGATTACGATGGTCATCCCGAACTCGGGCAACTTGGCCGGCTGGTTTCCCTCACAATTGGTGACAAAGACTGGCGGAAGAAAATCGAGTGGGGGGCGCGCGAAGCACCGGCGCTCGCATCTGAGCCGGGCGGCAAGCAACTCTACATCATCGGCGGCAGTCAGAATCTTGACGGCGCGCTGGCCAGCCTGCCAATTAAAGCGAGCGCAGCCACGGTGAAACTCGGCTTTGCCTACAAAATCGAGTATTTCACGCAAAAGGGCTTTGATAACTTCCAGCCGGTGACTTACTACCATGATCTCGGAGAGGAAACAGGCGAACGCCCGCGCGTGGTGTACGATAAACGGCGGAAGAGGATTCATTTGGTAGGCGGGGCCTACACGGTGAAACCGGAAGGGATCGTGAACTGATGGACCTTAACCTTCAAGATCTCAAGCGCATCGCCGAAGCGCTCGAAAAGCACCTCGAACTGGCAAAAGATGATCTTGCTTTTCGGCGTGAGCAAGCCGCAAAAGGCGATGCACTGCAAGCGACTTTTGTGCAAACGTTTCTTCAGCCGACAACCTCATCCTCACCATTAGAGCAGGTGGTCAACGCTGCAGGGCGGCGACATCGGCGCATGGAGGGGCAGTGACCGAGACCGCCACACCCCGGCGCAAGCGGCGCGAAACTCCCACAGTGGATGTGTCAAAAACTCTCGCTACCGGCGAGGTGGCGCTACAAACTTTCCTCGCGCAACTAAACGACATCGCGCGCACGCGCCAGTATCAACTCATCGGCCGCTTGTCCCGATTGCAGATCCTGCGACCGGAAGGCGTCAAGGTGCTGGACTTCCGGAAAGATGGTCCCGTGCTCGGCTTCGCCGACAATTCGGAACAGTTGATCGTCACCGACTCCTGGCGCGGCATTCCTCCGAAGTGGGATGACTCGGACGCGTTCTGCACTTCCTGCCAATCCGCGTGCGACGTGTGCGGCGGGACTGGCAAGAAACTGTGCGAGGCGTTCAAGTGCGGCGGGAGTGGGCGTGTGCCGATTCCTGCGGTGAACTGCCCCGCGGATGACTGCTTGGGCGCGGTTGGCGAAACCGTCGCGAATCCCCACTGCAAGATGTGCCGGGGAACCGGCGTTTATATCGGCTCGAAAGAATGTGTGGTTTGCAAGGGCAGCGGACGCGCAGCCTGCTCGCAATGCCGCGGCACCGGGAAACGTCCAACCGGGATTGTCGGCGGAAGCACCAACTACCGCGAACCGAACTGCTCGGCTTGCAACGGTTCGAAGCGATCACACAAGGAAATTCCACAGGATATTAACAGTTTCGTGAATGCGCACATCGGGGTTAATCTGGCGCTCGGACCGATCGTCCGCTTTGCCGTGGAATCGGTTGGCGGGGAAGGGACGCCGCCCGTGGTCTACGACGTAAGCGAGGATTCGAACGGGCAGCACCTGGTGCTGCTACTCGAATCGAACACGCCCGGCGCGCGCGTCTATATGATTGGCGGCGTGCTGCAGGCGAGGACGCGATGAGAACCGCTAGTTCCAAACGATGTTTCTCTCAGGAGGCAGCACCCATGACCACGAAAGACAAAGCGGAAGCAGTTGAACCCACGGATGTGCGCGTGCACATCAAGCTGATGAGCGACGAAAAGACCGTCGCCATCGACATCGAAGACCTACACGCTTGCAGCAAAGCAAAGCATCTCAAAAAGGCGGAAGCCGCGCGCTTGCAGAGCTTTGCCGCATTGCTGCAGGACATTCACGATTCGAACGCGGACGCGTCCACCATCACCCTCACCCCCAAGAACGTTGAAAAGGTGCTGGGCGCCGAGCCGGTTGACGCGGACGGCGAAACGCAAGACGAAGCTCAATCTGCCTGAGTTGTGACACGTCTTGGCCGGGGCTCTTCGTGCACTTACCCTGTGCATCCCCGGCCAAGCATTACCAAAGATTTTCCCTTCTGCCTAATCCTTTCTTCCTTTTCTCCATCTATTCAAATGTAGAGATCAGTTGTGAACACCCCCCACGAACGGGTTTCCCCCGTTAGCGGGGGTGTTTTGTTTTGGGAGCCGTTTTCGAATGCCTACGATGCGAACCGTCCGGCTGGTCAATCCTCACAAGAAACGCAAGAACCGCACTCATTCATCGACATCGCGCCGGCGGAACCGCCGTCGCAGAAACACACTAGGGGGAGGTGAGTTATTCGTTATGACGAACCCACGAAAAAAACGCCGCATTTATCGGCGCAAAAGCCGTGCAAAGAACCGGTCGCGTAGGACGAAGAATCCGTTTTTCGCAACCCGGAGCCGTCGCCATCACAAGAACTATCGGCGCACGCGCCGGAATCCGTTCTCGGCGGGCGGCATGAACGCTTCTGAGCTCTTTAAGCTCGGAATCGGAGCCGCAGGCGGGGCCATCGGCACACGGTATCTCACCCAAGTGGTTTTGGGTGATTCAAATACCGGGGTCATGGGCTACGGGGCGAACCTTGTCGCAGCCATTGCGTTGGCATGGGGAGCCGCGAAGTTCGCCGGACCCGATATTGCCAAAGGCGTCGCGGCCGGCGGCATCTCCGCGCTGATCATGCGTCTGTGGAGTGAGAAAGTTGCAGGCACGTCTCCGGCAGCCTTGAGTGGCTACCTGGGCGACCTGGACTTTTCAAGCGATGGACTCGGAGCCTACATCAACTCCGGATTCCCGCTGCCCACGGTTAGCGCACAGAACGGCAATTATCTGAGCGTCCCGAGTTCGTACTCTTGGGGGCCAGCCGGATCACCTAGCGGTGCCGGCGTAGCTCCTGGAGCATCGGCCGCGCCCAGCGTCACGGTCCAACCCGGTTCACCGAGTGGACTGAGCCGTTTCGCATCGCGCTTCTAAGAGTTTTTTGAAGTTCAGCCCGCGCCTCTTCGGAGAGGGGGCGCGGTTACAAATTTTCTCCAGAAGGCAGGTGCATCCTCATGATGCCTCGTTTCTCAGCAGAACGGTTTGGCCGTTTTACCCGAAATGCCGGGCTCCGTGAAGCGTTCTTCAAGGGCGAAGGATTCGATTCTTCACTTATTGACTCGCTCGATTTTGGGCGGCTTCCGAAAGTCTCTGGCAAAAACCCGCTGGTCGCAAATCTGATGGAAGTCATCAACCAACCGGTTTATGACTCTGCCAGTTTCGCGCAAGCCTCGGCCATGGCGAAAACGGTGCTTTTCCAAACTCCCATCGGGCAGGGCGGAAAAACGCTGGCACAGACTTACATGACGAAGGCTGGACAGCTCGAGCAACCGCAAAAGCTGGTCATCCGCGCCATCAGTCTGTGGCTCGCGAATAACACCGCGCCGATCGACATGATCAACTTCCTGACCAACAACTCTTTCACATTGACGGTTGGGAAAAAGCCCATGCTCGAATGCTTCTGCGGCAACCTGACCGCAGGGCGCGGTCTTGTGACCTACGCAGCAGCCGAACTCGGCACGCTTGCAACGGGCGATGTGCAGTTTGTCAGCACATCGAACGGTGTCGCGGATCCGCGCACGGTGTTCACGCTGAATCAGCCGATCGTGATTGAAGGCGGCGAAGGTTTCTCGGTGACCGTTAATCCGGAAACCGCGTGGAGTTTCTCCGCGACTGCCGCACGTCCGAACGGCGTCGGGACCACGTTCTACGTGATCCTGGACGGCGAATTATACCGCGGCGTGCAGTAAGCGCAAGCGGTGTGCACAATCCGAATCCGCTCCGTGTGTCTAGGGCGCACGGAGCGGAATCTCGGTTTTGCTCGCGAAAGGTTTCTATGACTGTGGCAGCAAAGCCTTGCCCCACATGCGCGGGCCAGGGAGTCACGCAAAACGCAGCCGGCGCATTGCAGAAATGCCCGATGTGCGAAGGCAGCGGCGAGAAATTCCAGCCGGGCCTGTTCTTTGAGTACGAGATGGGGCCGATCGTACTGACCGCCAATCAGGCGATCACCAATTTCTCGGTGCAAATTCTCGACCGCTCATTCCGCTGGATGTTCCTG
>Ga0187884_10003123_pt1 | contig 13135 bp, 11 predicted proteins | sample June2016WEW_20_4_FD_132983 | JGI IMG/M metagenome (GOLD analysis project Ga0187884, IMG submission 132983) | Peatland microbial communities from SPRUCE experiment site at the Marcell Experimental Forest, Minnesota, USA - June2016WEW_20_40 | ecosystem: Environmental > Terrestrial > Soil >...
CTGTCATGGGCAAGCCTACTAGCTTGTCCTAACCTAATTGTCAAGGCCCTCAGGACCCACCTGCCGGGTTTTTGAAACTTCTTTCCGCCCCTACGACTTTTCGGCCTAGCATCGGATCAGGGGTCCCGCACCGCTGGTCCCGCAGGAGTAGGAAACGTCACGGCAGCGTGGTACGTGAGCGCCGGGAGGTTCGCGATGGAATCAACACCGGTCCGGGGGGCGTGTCTGTGCGGTGCGGTGCGCTTCGAAATCCAGCTTCCGCCCTTGTTCTGCGCTCACTGCCATTGCTCGATTTGCCGGCGCGCGCACGGCGCCGCCTACGTCACCTGGGTGGGCGCGCTCGCCGGCGGCTTCACGCTGCTTGCGGGTGATGATCAACTGGTCCGCTATCGCTCTTCGGATCATGGCACCCGCAGCTTTTGCAGGATCTGTGGCAGTACGCTCTTCTTCACTTCGGCGCACCACCCAGACAGGATTGATGTTGTTCTGGCGAACCTGCAGGCAGCAACCGATCTTAGGCCCCAGTTCCACGCGTATTTTGATGACCGCGCTGCGTGGGTGGAAGTGAACGACGGTCTCCTCCGTCTCGGCGGCGCAAGTGGCCTGGAACCACTGTAGGAGGATATCGGGCCCCTTCATGCCGTAGCAATCAGGCGTCCGTGCGGGCCTGCAGCGCCTTGCGCACTTGGCCGGCCAGCTTCGGCGGCACCAGCGCGGTGACCTCGACCAGCCCGTCGTGATATTCCTGCTGCAACACGGTGCCGGCCCGATGCAAGCGCGCGACCAGATCGCCACGGCTGGCAGGCAGCCACACGTGCAGGCGCTCGCGCCGCGCCTGCAAGGCGTGATCGATAGCATCGAGCAATTCGGGGACACCCTCGCCGGTGCGCGCCGAGATCGGACGGCGGTTGGGCTCGCTGGCAAACGGCCGGTGGCCGCGCGGCAGCAGATCGATCTTGTTGAGCACGGTGATCCGCGGCGTTTCATCGCTTCCCAGCTCGCCGAGCACGCGCTCGACGACCTGCGTCTGCTCCGGCGCGCCCGGGTTGCTGGCATCCACGATGTGCAACAGCAGATCCGCGGTGCGGACTTCCTCCAGCGTGCTTTTGAAGGCGTCGACAAAGCCGTGCGGCAGCTTGTTGATGAACCCCACCGTGTCGATCAGCAGCGCCGCCCCGCCGCTGGGCAGGTCTAGCCGCCGTACGGTGGGATCGAGTGTGGCGAAGAGCTTGTCCTCAACAAGCACGCCAGCGGCTGTGAGCCGGTTCATCAGGGTCGACTTACCGGAGTTGGTGTAGCCCACCAGCGCCACCGTCGGGTACGGCACTGCGGCGCGGCTGTCGCGGTGCAGCCGCCGTGTGCGTGTCACCTCGTCCAGCCGCCGGCGCAACCCGGCGATGCGCGCGCGCACGCGCCGGCGGTCGACCTCCAACTGCGTCTCACCTGGGCCGCGGGTACCGACGCCACCGCCGAGCCGTGACAGGTGCTGCCATTGGCGCGTGAGCCGCGGCAACAGGTACTGCAACTGCGCCAGCTCCACCTGCAGCTTGCCGGCTAGGCTGCGGGCGCGCTGCGCGAAGATGTCGAGGATGAGCTGGCCACGGTCGATGATCTTCACCCGCAAGTCGCGCTCCAGATTCCGCTGCTGTGCCGGCGACAGAGCGTCGTCGAAGATGGCGACGTCGGCTGCGTGCTGGCGCACGAGGTCGTGCACCTCCCCGACCTTCCCCGAGCCGATGAACGTTGCCGGGTGGATACGCCGCAGCGGTTGCAGCGCCTTGGCGGCAACGGCCACGCCCGCCGTTTCCGCCAGGCGCTCCAGTTCCCTCAGTGATTCTTCACCGGTAATGAGGCCATCATGACTGCGTGTGGTGCCGATGAGGACGGCGCGTTCCGGCTGAGCAGGAAACGTAGGCGCGGCCGAAGCGTGCTCATCCGCCGCTCGCCGCCGGGGTTGCGCTGCGTCGCGGTCGGATTTCACAGGAACGACGTCACTCCGTTACCGAACAAGCGTTCCACTTCTTCCACCATGCGCTCGGTGGGAGCGACTTTCAACTCGGCCGGCAAGGCGATCACCGTCTCGGTGCGGTCGGGCAGGAGCAGATGGAGAAAGGCGTTGCACGAGCCGCGGTGCTGCGCCAGCGTTTGCCGCAACGTGCGCAGATGCTCGGCGCTGAGCCGTTCGGCTTGGAGCGCGAAGTGCACTTCCTTCGCCGCCTTCTCGCGCGCCTCCAACAGCAGCGCGATTTCCTCGGCAATCACCTGGCGGCGCTCCTCGCCGACCTCGAGAGTGCCGCTGAGGAACACCGGCTCGTCGGAATGGATCGCCTCTTCGCAACGGCGGTAAGTCTCGGGCCAGGCGATGACCTCGACCGCGCCCCACTGGTCCTCCAGATTGAAAGTGGCGTAGCGGTCGCCTTTGCGGCTGTTCTTCAGCTTCAACGTGAGCACGACGCCGCCCAAGCGCACCTTTTCTTGGTGGCCGCGGTTGCGCAACTCGGCGGTGTTCACGTCGGCGAAGCGCTTCAGGTCGCGCGCGTACTTGTCGAGCGGATGCCCGGTGATGAAGAAGCCGATGGCGTCGCGCTCGGCACGCAGGCGCTCTTTCATGTCCCACTCGGGCACCTCAGGCAACGGCGGCGGCTGCGTCGCCGTCACCTTGATACTGCCCGGCGCGAACAACCCGATTTGATTCAGCTCCTCGATGCGGTTGCCCGGCGCGGCCCACTGGCAGATCCGGTCCAAGCCTTCCAGCAGCCGCCGGCGCGGCTCGCCGAGAAAATCGAAGGCGCCGCACTTGATCAGGCTTTCGATCACGCGCTTGTTCACCTGCTGGCTCGGCACGCGCTTGCAGAAGTCGGCCAGCGAAGTGAATGGGCCCTGTTCGCGCGCCGCGATGATCCCCTCAATCGCCTTGGAGCCGACGCCACGCACGGCACCCAGCCCGAAGCGGATCGGGCGCTTGCCCTCGGCGCCCGGCTGTCCCACGGTGAAGTCCTCACGGCTCTCGTTGACGTCCGGGGGCAGAACGGCGATGCCGTGCGCGCGGCACTCGGCGATGTTCTTGTAGGTCTTGTCGGTCTCCCCCATCTCCAGCGTCATCAAGCCGGCCATGAACTCTTCCGGGAAGTGCGCCTTCAGGTACGCGGTCTGGTACGAGATCAGGGTGTAGGCGGCGGCGTGCGACTTGTTGAAGCCGTAGGCGGCGAAGGTCTCCATCTGCTCGAAGATCTCGCGCGCCAGCTTCTCCGGTACCTTGCGTTGCACGGCTCCTGCAATGAAACGGTCCTTCTCGCGTTCCATCGCCGCCTTCTTCTTCTTGCCCATGGCGCGGCGCAGGTTGTCGGCGTCCCCGAGTGTGTAGCCCGCCAGTGCCTGGGCCACCTGCATCACCTGCTCCTGATATACGATGACACCACAAGTGTCTTTCAAGATCGGTTCGAGCGCCGGGTGTAGGTACTTGATCGGCTCCTTGCCGTGCTTGCGCTTGGTGAATTGCTCGACCATGCCGCCGTCGAGCGGACCGGGACGGAAAAGCGCGTTGACGGCGATGATGTCTTCGAACGTGGTCGGCCGCAGCTGCGTGAGCAGCTTGCGCATGCCGCCGCTTTCCATCTGGAACACACCTACGGTGTCGCCTTTGGCGATCAGTTTGTACGTGTCGCGATCATTCAGCGGCAGCGAGCTGAAGTCGACGGCTGTGCCACGGCTATCCCGCACGCGGCGGACGACCTTCTGGATCATCGTCAAGGTCTTGAGTCCGAGGAAGTCGAACTTTATCAGCCCGATGGCATCGACGTCGGCGTACTGGTACTGCGTCATCACGGCGCCGTCTTTGTCGACGAACAGCGGCAGGCTTTCGATCAACGGCTGGGCGCTGATCACGATGCCGGCGGCGTGCTTGGACGCATGCCGGAGCAGGCCTTCGAGGCGCTCGGCGTACGCGAACAGCTGCTCCTCGCGCTCCCCCTGCTTGCGCAGCTCTCGCAGTCGCGGCTCCATTTTGAAGGCTTCGGCCAGCGGGAATTCCTTGCCCTGTTTCGGCGCCGGATAGAGCTTGGCCATGCGATCGGTCTCGACGAAGCTGAAGTTGAGCACGCGGCCGACATCCTTGATGGCTTGCTTCCCCTTCAGGGTTCCGAAGGTGATGATCTGCGCCACCCGATCGTCGCCGTATTTCTGGCGCACGTACTGGATCACCTCATCGCGGCGTTCGAAGCAGAAGTCCATGTCGATATCCGGCATCGACCGGCGCTCCGGGTTGAGGAAGCGCTCGAAGAGCAAGTTGTACGGGATGGGATCGAGGTCGGTGATGCCGAGGGCGTAGGCCACCAAGCTGCCGGCGGCCGAGCCGCGCCCGGGTCCGACGGGGATGCCCCGACGCTTGGCGTAGTTGGTGAAGTCGGCGACGATGAGGAAGTAGCCGGCGAAACCCATCTTCTTGATGACCTTCAGCTCGTGGTTGAAGCGCTCCAGGTAGGTGCGTTCGCGCTCGGCGTCCCAGCCGTCCTGCGTGCGCAGGCGTGTGAGCCGCGCCGCCAACCCCTCGCGCGCGACCCGGTCGAGGTGGTCGTCGAGGCTCTCTCCCTCGGGGGTGGTGAAGGCTGGGAACTGGTACTTGCCGAAGGTCAGGGCGAAACTGCAGCGGGACGCTATGTCCAGGGTATTGCTGACTGCCTCGGGGCAATGGGCGAAGGCGGCGCGCATCTCGTCCGGCGACTTGACGTAAAGCTGATCGGTCTCGAAGCGCCAGCGCTTCTCGTCACTGAGGGTCTTGCCGGTCTGGATGCAGAGCAGCACCTCGTGCGCCTTGGCGTCCTCGGGTTGAAGATAATGGCAGTCGTTGGTCGCGACCACGGGCAGGCTGAGCTCGTGTGCCAGGCGGATGAGCTCCGGGTTGGCGCGCTCCTGCTGCGGCAGCCGGTTGTCCTGCACCTCGACGTAGTAGCGGCCGTCGAACAGGGCGCGGTAATCCCGCATCACCTCGCGGGCGCGGTCGATGCCGCCGGCGGCGATGGCCTGGTTCACTTCGCTCGCCAGGCAACCGGAAAGGGCGATCAGTCCGCCATTGTATTGGCGCAGCAGCTCCTTGTCGATGCGCGGCTTGTAGTAGAAGCCCTCGGTATAACTCAGTGTGACGAGACGGCAGAGGTTTCGGTAGCCCTCCTGGTTCATTACCAAGAGGACCAGATGGTGGTTGCCGCCGGACTCGAAGTCGTCGGCGCGGCAGTTGCCTTTGTCTTTGCGGCTCTTGGGGGCGACGTACATCTCGCAGCCCAGGATCGGCTTCACGCCGTGCTCTGTGGCCTTCTGGTAGAAGTCCACGGCGCCGAACATGTTGCCGTGGTCGGTGATCGCCACCGCCGGCATGCCCGCTGCCTTCACCGCCGCGATCAACGCCTCCGTCTTGTTCGCGCCATCGAGCAGCGAATACTTGGTGTGGACGTGCAGGTGAACGAAGCCCATCAATCCCCCTCCACCCCGGCTCACTCCCTACTATAGTTCGGCGGCTCCTTGGTCATGTACACGTCGTGGACGTGGCTTTCTTCCAACGAGGCGTGCGAGACACGGACGAAGCGGGCCTTTTCATGCAGCTCGGCGATGTTGCGGCAACCGCAGTAGCCCATGCCGGCCTTGAGACCGCCGACGAGCTGCGTGACGATGAAGGACAGCGGGCCCTTGTGCGGCACACGGCCCTCGATGCCTTCGGGCACCAGTTTCATCTGCTCCAGCTCGTCGTCTTGCATGTAGCGGTTGCGGCTGCCCTCGCGCTCGCGCATGGCTTCGAGCGAGCCCATGCCGCGATAGAGCTTGTACGTGCGGCCCTGGTACAAGATGGTCTCGCCCGGACTCTCCTCCGTGCCGGCGAAGAGGCTGCCGATCATGACGCAATCGGCACCCGCCGCCAGTGCCTTGGTGATGTCGCCGGAGTATTTGATGCCGCCGTCGGCGATGACCGGGATGCCGTAATCGCGGGCGACCTTGGCACAGTCGGCGATGGCGGTCAGTTGCGGCATGCCGACGCCGGAGATCACGCGCGTGGTGCAGATCGAGGCCGGACCCATGCCGACCTTGATGGCATCGGCGCCGGCGCGGGCCAATACGTGGGCGCCCTCGGCGGTGGCGACGTTGCCGGCGATCACCTCCACCGTCGGGTGGTTGCGTTTGATCTCCTCCACCGTCTCGATGACGTTGGCCGAATGCCCATGCGCGGTGTCGATGACCATCGCGTCGGCGCCGGCACGCACCAGACTGTCGATCCGTTCCAGACGATCGTCACCCGTGCCGACGGCGGCGGCGACGCGGAGCCGGCCGAGAAGGTCCTTGCAAGCGTTGGGGAATTGCGCCGCTTTCTGGATGTCCTTGACGGTGATCAGTCCTTTCAAACGATTCTCACTGTCCACAATGAGCAGTTTTTCAATACGATTGGCGTGCAGGATCTCTTTCGCTTCCTCCAAACCGATGCCGGGCCGCCCGGTGATGAGGTTCTCGTGCGTCATCACCTCGCCCACCTTGCGGTCGAGACGCTTCTCGAAGCGCAGGTCACGGTTGGTCAGGATGCCTACAAGCTTGCCCTGCTGCGTGACCGGCAACCCGGAGATGCGATAGCGGTGCATGATTTCGAGGGCATCGGCGATGCGTTGCTCCGGATCCACGGTGACGGGATCGAGGATCATGCCGCTCTCCGACTTCTTGACCTTCTCGACCTCCCGCGCTTGCTCGTCGATCGACAGGTTGCGGTGGATGGCGCCGATGCCGCCCTCCTGGGCCATGGCGATGGCGCTGCGCGCCTCGGTCACGGTGTCCATGGCGGCGCTGATGAGCGGGATATTCAAGCGGATGCCGCGCGTCAGTGACGTGGTGCAGTCGGCGTCGCGCGGCAGAAAGTCGGAGCGCGCCGGCAGCAGCAACACATCATCGAAGGTCAGCCCCTCGGGCAAATCGTAGGTGAACATGGCAGCGTCCTCCATATGCACGCAAGCCCACCGGCTGGGCAGCGGGTGGGCCTGCAAACCTGGCACACGAACAAATCTTCAGAACCATGTATTCCTCTAGCAAGGCGCTACCCCTCTGGCAAGCTCGCGGACGTCGCCACTAGATGTTGTGGAAGGTTCCATCGCCCTCTGGGAGAGGGTCAGAGCCTGCCATGAACTACTATCTCCGAAAGTCTTGCCGTGGCGCGAAGATTTTGGCCCTGTAACCGACCTGCCCCTCGCCCGCGCGTCACCTCAGCGTGGGAGAGGGCACGGTGAGGGCAGGGTGAGGGCAACCGCCGGCCACAGCCTCACTCCGCTCCATTCTCTTGGTCCCTCCTTTGCGCTACCGTCACTCGATGCTCATCCGGTACAAGGGCCGCCTGCCGCAAGTCGATCCCACCGCCTTTGTCCAGGACAGCGCGCAGATCATCGGCGATGTCGTGATCGGGCCGCAGTCCAGTGTGTGGTTCAACGTGGTGATCCGCGGCGACGTGCACCACATCCGCATCGGAGCTCGGACCAACATTCAGGACAACTCCACCGTCCACGGCACCCGCGATCGCTGGCCGGCGATCATCGGCGCCGACGTCACCGTCGCCCACGGCGTAATCCTGCACGGCTGCACGATCGCCGACCGCTGCCTTATCGGCATGGGCGCGATCGTCATGGACGGCGCCGAGATCGGCGAAGACTGCATCGTCGCCGCCGGTGCGTTGGTCACGCCCGGCACCAAGATCCCCGCAAGCCACCTGGTGATCGGCAGTCCGGCGGCAGTGGCGCGCCCGCTGCGCCCGGAAGAGATCGCACACATCAAGCAGTCGGCGTTGAACTACGTCGCGTATGCAGAGAGCTACCCAGCGCAGGGGACGTGAGGCATAAGGGGAGAAGTCAGGAGTCAGGAGTCAGAAGTCAGAAGTCGAAAGGGCCGTTCACCCATCGGCCCTTCGCCGATTCGAAGCCCCTGCTTCGGACCTTGAACCTTGGACCTTGGACTTCCGACGCTTGTCTTTGGGCTTTGGACTGCTCCTGAAATGCAGCCGCAGCGGCGTGCCGTGTAATCCGAACGCCTGGCGGAAGGCGTTGGCGAGAAAGCGTTCGTACGCCGTCTGCACCAGTTCCGGATGGCTGCTGAAGATGGTGATCGCCGGCGGCGCCATGCCGGTTTGCGTCGCGTAGAAGAAACGCGGGCGCTTACCGCGCACACTCGGCGGTAGCTGGGCGCTTGTAGCCTCACCCAGCACTTCGTTCAGGTGCACGGTGCGCATCTCTCGCCGGTGTGCGCTCACCAAGTTCTTCAAGGCAGGAAACAGCTCGTCGACGCCGGCGCCGGTGAGCGCTGACAAGAACACCATCGGCACTTCACCCAGCGTTGGGTACTGATATCGCAAGGTGGCGAGAAATCGCGCCCGGTTGCGCTCGGCCCGCGGCACCGCGTCCCACTTGTTCACGGCGAACAGCAGGGCACGCCCGCGCTCCCAGGCGTAACCGGCAATGCGTGCGTCTTGATCCGTCATCCCTTCGGTTGCGTCGATGACCAGGATCGCAACCTCCGCGCGCTCCATGGCGCGCAGCGCCCGCACGACGCTGGCACGCTCGACCTGCTCGTGCACGCGCGGGCGCCGCCGGATGCCGGCGGTATCCACGAGAACGTACTGCTGCCCGCCGTGACGAAACGGCGTGTCGAGGGTATCGCGCGTGGTCCCCGGTGCGGCGTCGACGATGGCGCGTTCGAAACCGAGGAGCCGATTGAGCAGCGACGACTTGCCGACATTCGGTCGCCCCACAATTGCGAGCGAGGCAGGGCCTCGGACCACAACCGCCTCCACCTGTGCTGGCGCGGCGCCTGGCATACTCTCTGGAACCAGTCGCAGCAACTGTTCCATCAGCTCGGCGAGGCCGCGGCCATGCGCTGCCGACACCGGGAGGACGTGCGGCAACCCGAGCGCGAAGAATTCCGCCGCCTCGTCGTCATGCGCCGGCGTGTCGAGTTTGTTGATGGCGTAGAGCACCGGTTTCCCCAGCGCGCGCAGGCGCTGCACCAGATCGCGGTCCGCAGGACTCATGCCGGCCCGCCCGTCGAACAGCGCGATCACGGCGTCGGCCTCTTCGGCAGCCATAACGCTCTGCGCTCGCACGGATGCGGCTAACGACGAGTTTTCCTTCTCGTCGTAGCCGCCGGTATCCACGAGCAGGAACGTCCGCTCTCCCCACCGTGCCCTCGCGATGTTGCGATCGCGGGTGACGCCAGGGCGGCTGTCGACTATGGCGCGCGGCGCGCGCACCAGGCGGTTGAACAACGTCGACTTGCCGGCGTTGGGCGGCCCGACGATAGCGACGACCGCAAGGCGGGCGCCCGCGGCCGCATGTGGAGAAGTATCAATCGCCTCGCCACTTCGCGGGCGCGAACCTCTCCCGGCCCCTCCTTGGTAAGGAGGCGAGCCGGATTCCCCTTCCTTGCGAAGGAAGGGGTCAGGGGAAGGTTTCCTTTTCATCCTCCTCACAGCCCGAACTCCTTCAGCAGCGCCTCGCGCTTGGTCCACTCTTCCTGGACGCGGACGAAGAGTTCGAGGTACACGCGGCGCCCGAGCATCTGTTCCAGCTCGAGGCGCGCCGCCCGCCCGATCTCCTTGATGCGGGCGCCGCCGGCGCCGATCACGATCGCTTTCTGCGATCCGCGCTCGACATGGATGGTAGCCGCGATCACCGCGAGGTTGTCTTTGTCTTCGAACTTGTCGACGGTGACCGCCACCGCGTACGGGACCTCGGCCCGCGTTTGCAGCAGCACTTTCTCGCGCACCACTTCCTGGGCGAGCATGCGCTCCGTCTGATCGGTGAATGCTTCCGGATCGTAATAGCGCGGCCCTTCGGGAACTAACCGCACGATCTGGTCCAGGAGTTCTTTGAAATTGGTTCGGCGTAACGCGCTCACGGGGACGACGTCGCATCCCGGCAGGATCTGGTCAAGGGTGGCAAGCATCGGCAACAGATCGTTGCGTGATACTTTGTCGATCTTGTTCAGCGCCACGCAGGTCGGGGCTTTCTCCGCCTGTAAACGCTCCGCGATGGCCCGGTCGGCCGCCGTGACGCCTTCCTCGGCATCCACAACCCACAGCCGCAAGTCCGCCTCCTCTGCAGCACGCTCGGCCACCTCCACCATGCGGCGGGTGATGAGGTTGCGCGGCCGGTGCAGGCCGGGGGTGTCGATGAAAATGACCTGGGCGTTCTCCAGCGTCTTGATCCCGAGGATCCGCCCACGCGTCGTCTGCGGTTTCGGCGTGACGATGGCAACCTTCTGGCCGAGGAGCTGGTTCAGAAGCGTCGACTTGCCTACATTCGGCCGGCCGATGATCGCCACGAATCCCGAGCGGTGCACTGGCTTCTTGCCACTCAAGTTCTCGTTCACCGGTTCCAAGCCGAAAATCCTTTGTATCCGTGTCAACTTAGCACCCGCGGCGACCATGTGCGAAAGCGCCGACTTGACCTCGGGCTCCACCAGCGACTTAGGCTAGCACTGGGACGACATCGGGCAGGCGCTCGGAAGCCTTGCATGGGCCGCCGCCGGACATCCGGCAAGGGCCCCAAATGCGTCTATGGCCCCCATTCGGGGAGCCGGACGGGGGCCCATGAAGGCTTTATGGGGCATCATCGCGGGAACCCGGACGATACCGGCTACTTCCACGATCAGCCTCGACGGCCAGTGAGACACCCTAACCCCGCTCGCCGCCGCGCAGGACTGCGGAGAAAGGCAGAGCTGACCATGAAGAAGAAGGCAAGGTTCGCCGTGGAAGAAGACAGCGGCAATGTTTTCGCCGATCTCCGGTTCCCGCGCCCCGAATGGGGACACCTCAGGCTCAGGAGTTCGTGCATCCGTTCAGCGCGTTGTTCACCGCCGCGAGAATCTCATCGACGGTGACGTTGCCATCGTGATTCGCATCGCCGGCCTTGCAGCTCCCCCCTTAGCGCTCTTTCGGTGCCTCGCCGGCTTCCCACCACTCAGTCATGTTCACGGCGACCGCCTCGAACGGCTCGGCGTGCACCGTGTCATTCTCGCCAAATAGACCGATCTCGAGCCAGCGCCCATCAACGAGCCTGCTCACTGTCAACGTTCTTGCCTCGAGGTCGATAAACCAGACATGTTGCACACCGATGCGTGCGTAGAACGGTCGCTTTATGCGCTGGTCATAGCTGCGCGTCGATGGGAACAGGATTTCACAGATCCAATCTGGAACGACCGTGATGGACTGATCGACCGGCAACACCGGGAGGCGTTCTCTGAGCCATCCAGCAAGATCCGGGACGAATTCGGGCGAGTCGGGGAGTTCGATGCCCGGCTCGGAGAGTATCCACCAACCGCCCGGGCCGCCGCGCCCCCGCTGGAATGGGGACTTCAAATCGTCGAGCAGCAAGCCGATAACATTGGCGTGGACCGATCGGGGCCGCGGCGCGGTGTATAGAACGCCATCAATGATCTCGCCCACGACGTTGTCAGGCAACGCTTCGAGGTCCGCTTTGGTTGCCGGGGCAACCGCCACAGTTGCGCGCGACGACATAGCCCTTGTTTACACTCGAAGCTGCAACCGCTCAAGGCCGTCACTTGCTCCTGTCATCCGCCCTCGGACACCTTACGCCCTCACGCCTCACTCTTCACGGCCTTTGCACGCACCCATTCAGCGCGTTGTTCACCGCGGTAAGGATCTCATCGATGGTGATCTGGCCGTCTTGGTTGGCATCGCCCGCGTCGCACGCAGTGACGGGCGTGTTGCCGAGCGCGATGTTCACCATCGTGAGGATCTCATCGCGCTTCATTCTTGCGCAACCCAGGTTGCCGTTCGCTCAGACCGCCATCGGTGTGGTAAGCTTGGCATGTTGATGGGCCTGCTGGAAGAGTTGCAGCGAAAGTTTGCGAACCAGGCATATGAATACAGTCTGCATGCGGTTGACCAAAGTATCCTCAAGCGAATTCCCCGCCGGGCGGTTGAGGAAGCTGTGGCGGCCGGCGAGATCATCGAGGACTACCCCACGGACAAGTACGGCCCCAGTTGCCTGATCTTCGGGACCACCGGAGCCAATCGGCCGCTGCATGTGCAGTGCACGTACCCGTCAAACGTAAAGGTGAAGATCATCACGGTCTACGAACCAGATCCCGACCGTTGGATCGATTTCCGGACCAGGAGGAGCAAATGACCTGCGAAGTCTGTGGCATTGGACAGCGACAGCCGCAGCAGGTGGCGTACAGCTTACGCGTGGCCGACCAACTTGTGGTCGTCGAACACGTGCCCGCGTCAGTGTGCGATCACTGTGGTGAGACGTCTTTCAGCCCTGATACCGTCGAGCGGCTCCAGCACACCATTTGGCAATCACGCAGCCCAGTGCGTGTGCTGGAGACGCCGGTCTACGAGTTCGCTCCCGGTAACTGAAATATATATAGCCGCCACCGTGCGCCTGGCCCACCCTCAGGCGCCTTACCCTCACGCCTCAGTCCTCACGGGTTTTGCACGCATCCGTTCAGCGCGTTGTTCAGGGCGACGAGGATCTCATCAACGGTGATCTGGCCGTCGTGGTTGGCGTCTCCGGCTTCGCACATCGTGACCGACGTGTTGCCGAGGGCGATGTTCACCAATGGTCAGGATTTCAGCAACGGTGACTCTCCGATCTCCCCACTGGCGCGGACGCCAGCGCGGGGGCTCGCCGGCTACGCGCCCAAAGCGCGCAGGAACAACGGCATCGATACGATCTGGACGCCATGGTAGTGCTTGAGTGGAAGAAGATGCTTGCGGTCATCGGTGACAACAAAGTCCGCATGGCCTTCGAGGGCGCACGCCAGGACGGGATTGTCTTTCGGATCGTCCGCCACGGTGAACACCTCGTACCGGCCGGGAACAACTTCGGCGACCCCTCGAAGCGCGTCCACAGCTTCCACGATCTCGTGCGGGGGGTACGGCCCATACCGCTGCACGTGCGGGCGCGCCAGCACGTCAGTCACTTCGGTGAGGATGGCCTCGCATGTCACCAATGTGAAGCCACCGGTCTCGAGCATGCCGAGCAGCCGCCCGCTGAAACCACACGGCGTCAGCAGGAATCGCGCGAGGATGTTACTGTCGAGAACAGCCCGCAGACCGCTTTTTCGCGTGCTCACGCTGTGCATCCCGGCGGGCAGC
>Ga0187884_10003124_pt1 | contig 13127 bp, 10 predicted proteins | sample June2016WEW_20_4_FD_132983 | JGI IMG/M metagenome (GOLD analysis project Ga0187884, IMG submission 132983) | Peatland microbial communities from SPRUCE experiment site at the Marcell Experimental Forest, Minnesota, USA - June2016WEW_20_40 | ecosystem: Environmental > Terrestrial > Soil >...
GCTATCTCCCTAAATATCGAGATACCAGGGAAGCGATCCGCAACATTCGCCTGTTATCGCCATCGGGCGAACGAGTTTCGCTGGAGCAGCTTTGCAAGATCCGTGAAGCCGATGAGGGTTCAGAGATCTACCGGGAAGGCAACGAGCGATATGTCGCTATCAAGTACAGCGTACGTGGACGCGCACTTGGTGATGCGGTGAAGGAGGCCATTCGGAAGGTAGACGCGCAGGTACAACTTCCGCGGGGATATCACATTGGTTGGGAGGGTGAATACCAGAGTGAAGTACGCGCAGAAGCCCGGATGCTCATCATCATTCCGTTAACCGTGCTGCTGATCTTCATCATCCTCTACTCGATGTACCGGTCTGCCAAGTGGGCGCTCCTGATCTTAGCGAACGTCGCCATGGCTCGTATCGGCGGATTGCTGGCGTTGCTGGTAACGGGCACCAACTTCAGCGTGTCGTCCGATGTCGGATTTCTTGCGCTCTTTGGAGTTTCCGTACAGACGGGCGTCATTATGCTCGAGTACATCAATCAACTGCGCGGTCGGGGACATTCGATCACAGACTCGGCTGTGGAAGGCGCGGTTCTACGCCTACGGCCGATCATGATGACGATGCTGGTAGCCACGCTCGGTCTGCTACCGGCGGCTATGTCGCACGGCATCGGATCGGATTCGCAGCGTCCTTTCGCCATTGTGATTGTCGGCGGTTTGATCGCCGATCTCGTCATGAGCATTTTTCTGCTGCCCACCCTTTATGTTTGGGTAGCACGGCCCAGTGATGTTCTGCCTGTGCCGGACACGGAGCTCGAATGAAACCCTCCCTACGTTTCATAATCTTAATGTGGGTGTGTTTGTGGTGCGCAGGACTTAACGCGCAGGGTCAGAGTAGTTCGTCTACAGCTCCTTTCACCATGCAACAGGCGGTCGACTACGCGATGGCACACAATCCCACCCTGATGTCGGCGGAGCAGAAACTGCTCTCGATGAATGGGCAAGAGGTGGAAGCTGGCCTGCGGCAGAATCCGGACTTCACCGCATACGGCACCAATGTTACCAATCCCGCCAGTTCTGCCACACCCTACGCTTACAGTCTGCAAGTCTCTCGCTTATTCGAGCGCGGCGAAAAGCGGCGGTGGCGATTAGACAATGCCCGGGCAACAACTGCCCAGACAGCAGCGCAGCTCCATGATCAGCAGCGTGGGACGGTGCTCGCCGTGAAGCAGGCGTTTACCAATATGCTCCTGGCTAAATCGGCTTTGAAAGTTGCCCAAGATAACCTGAAGAACTACCAACAACAGCTCAACATCTTTCAGTATCGCTTTAAAGCAGGAGATATTGGCAAGATCGATTTCGAACGACTCGACCTGCAGATGGCGCAATACGAAAGTGACGAAGCCGCGGCTGAGATGAACCTGGTCCAAGCCAGCGACCAGCTTCAGACACTCTTGGGATTCGAGGAGCCGAACAGGAAGTTCGACGTCGCACAGGAAAGTTCGGCTTTGGCGATCCGGAAATAATAACAAAACCATTGCTGACCAAAAGAAAACAGGCTGAGGTTATCAGCCTGCTGGAGCAAATGTGTTTAAGCGAGGAGCCTACTCTTATGGCGCGAAGTATCCGTTGATGTCGAGGATAAGCTGGGTGACGCCGGAAGCATACGCGTCCGTCTTGCCGTTGACGTTGGGCACGATCGCCATGTTCGAAGTGATCGCGCCATCGATCGCATTCAACGTCGACACCACAGGCTTGTTTTCCGTATCCGGCCATAGCGTGAGATAGCCGAGTTGGCCGGTCGGCACTACGGTTGCGTTGAATACATAGCCTTCGGCAGTTGCCGGCGGACCGCATGGACTGCTCTGCACCTCCACCGTCAGTTCTCCCGTGAAAGGTTGACCGTTGCCCACCTTGCGCGTGTCGATCACACGGCACGGCGTCAGCGCATAGAACGACAAGCCACCCGTGCCCGACGCCGCGAAGTATCCGTTGATGTCGATGACCAGATCGGTGTCGTTGGTGACGTAGGTGGCCACGCCGCCTTCACCTCCAGTGCCAGCAGGAACAATCGCAGCGTTGGCGACGATGGTGTCCGTCAGATCGTTCAACGTCGAAACTAACGGCTTGCTCAGCCCCTGCGGCCACACCGTCAGATAAGCCACCCCGGCTGGAGTTTTCGGTACGACGGTGAAGTTCAGCGAGTAGGCCTGGACGTCTGCATCGACATTCGATGGGATGCAGGGACTTTCCAGCAACGGGAAGTCGCGCTCCTGGCCGTGCGTCAGATACGGTCCACCCAGCGGACCGTCGGTCAAGCGGGTATCGACCATGCGGCACGGGGTGATCGGATAGAACGCGAGCGTCGAACCGCTGCTGGGGATGAAGTACCCGTTGATGTCGAGCACGACGTTGGTCGTGTTAGTAACGAAGACGCTGAGCGAGCCGCTGGAAGTGCCCGCCGGAATGATGACGGCATTGGCCTTGATGCGTCCGTCAAGCGAGTTCAGGGTCGAGACAACGGGCTGACCTTCGCCCGTAGGCCAGATGGTCAGATACGACAGCGTCGTGATCGGAACCACGGTCACGTTCAGCGAATAGGCTACGGCAGTGGACGGAATGTTGCACGGGTTACCGCTCTGCGCCAGGGGAAACGCGCGCGCCGTGTTGCCGGGAATCGGCGGACCGCCGAAGGGGCCGTTGGCGTTGCGGGTGTCGACGACGCGGCACGGAGGCAGGGTCACGAACTGCCACGCCACGGGAGTCGGATTCACGATCTGAATGTCGGTACCGCTGCTGGGTCCATAGTTGGCGTCGCCAGAGTAGGTGGCGACGATGGTGTCGGTCCCAACCGGCAGACTCGATGTCGCGCAGACCGCCGTACGCGCCGAGGTCAAGGTAACTGCCCCGCACCCGGAGATCTCCGTGCCATTCGAAGCAAACCCCACCGTACCGGTCGGCGTTGGCGGCCCCGCGGGACCTATCGTCGCGGTGATGGTGACATTTTGGCCCGGTGCAGAAGGATTGGGGGTACTGGTCACGGTGGTCGTGCTGCCGGGATGAACGACCTGCGTCACCGTGTTCGAGGTGCTGCCCGCCAAGATCGGCGAACCCTGATATACAGCCGTCAAGCTGTCGCTGCCCACTGCCAGGCTGGTGAAGTTCAGAACCGCTACGCCGGAGTTGTCGAGCTGCGCCGATCCGATCTGTGTGCCGTCGCTCTTGAAGACGACAGTGCCGGCGGGCGTAGAGCCGTTCTGCGCAGTAACCGTCGCGGTCATGGTGACACTCTCGCCCTGATACGAGGGATTGGGAGAGGTCGTCAGAACAGTCGTGGTCGGAATCAGCGGGATCGTCAACTGAAAAATGGTTCCCATGTTGTCGCTTCCGCCGGTGAACGTTGTCCCGTAGAAGCTTCCATCAGGAGCCTGCACCAGCCCGCCCCGGGGGTGCGAGCCGTCACTTCCCGCGAAGCTGTGCAGCAGGGTATAGGATCCGGACGGGGTCATGCCAAAGATGACGCCGGCGTCGTTGGCTCCACCATTGTAGGCGGTGCCGTAAAAGTTTCCATCGGCACCCTGCATCAGGGACGCGGTGGGGCCTCCTCCATTCACGGCGTCGAAGCTGTGCAACACGGTTAGCGTACCGTTGGGCGTGATCTTGAAAACCGTTCCGAAATTATAGGTTCCACCGTTGAGGGTGGTGCCGTAGAGATTCCCATCCGAACCTTGTATCAGCCCAGCATTGGGAGACGAACCATCGGTGCAGCCGGGTTGCGAGCAGAAGTTGTAAAGCACCGTCGCACTTCCGCTGGGCGTAACTTTGAAAACCGTGCCTACGCCGTTAGCGCCTCCCTGGTCGGCGGTCACATAGAAATTCCCGTCGGTGCCTTGAATCACTCCGTTGAGAATTGAGCCATGGGTAGGATCGGAGCTGAACAGGATGCCAAATGTGCCGCTGGACGAAACCTTGTAGACGACACCGCCAAGGCCCGAGCCTGCATAAATCGTTGTTCCGTAGAAGTTGCCGTCCGTGGCTTGTATGGGCGTGCTTTCGGGGCCAGCACCGTCGCCGCAGCTGGGATACGTGCAGAAGTTGTGCAGCACCGTTAAGGCCCCGTTGGAAGCGACTTTGAAAGCGGTACCGTCCCCACTCTCTCCTGTCCCACCGTTGCCTGCCGCTCCGTAGAAATTCCCATCACTGCCTTGCACCAAACCACCCGTGGGCGCTGAGCCGTCATCGCACTGCGATTGCGAGCAGAAGTTGTAAAACACGCTAAAGCCACCACTGGGTGTCGTTTTGAAGATCGTGCCACCCTGTTGGGAACCGCCGAGGAAGGTGGTGCCGTAGTAGTTCCCGTCGCGAGCCAGGATCATCGATGCTGCTGGTCCCTCACCGTCAGTTCCGGTGAAGTTGTGCAGCGTGGTCAACGTCTGTGCAGAAGACGGAATGGCAGTCGCGACAAAGAAAGTGATCGCGACTAGCAGCAGTGTCGATACCTTGAGCTTTCTCATCAACCCTCTCTCAATAATCCTGCGGCTTGTGGGGTCGCGGAGAAACGTCACAACCCATCACGGCTGTTCCATCGGCGACTCGGGAGATTTTCCTCGGGAGTCGTCATGTCTTGCCAACACCTTCATAACCGCAACAAGCCGCGGCAAAAAAAACCGGCAATGATCGATTGACGGAGAAAGCCGTAGTGACGCGGGCAAAGGCCGCGTCTTGACCAGAATGAACTGGCAATCCGAGGCCTCGCTTGGTTACTTGCCGGCGTAAGTATGGGCGGAACCGATGCCGGTGCACAGGTCCCAACCAACTTTGCAGTGCGGGTCACCCATCGTGATGTCGTTGAAATCAGCATGGTACTTCGTGGGACTGCCCATCTCGTTGTACATGGTGGTGAGCTGCGCCACGGACGACTGATGTTGGCTGCCGGCCGCGTTCACGATACCCGCAAAGGTAGGAGACGCCCAACTGGTACCTCCGACCGAACCCCAGCCTCCCTCGAGGTAAATAGCAGTGCAACAAAAATCGGAAGCGACATCAGGATAGCCGCGAAAGTTTCCTACGATGCCGGCAATGCCGTTCTGATAGCTGGGACGCGGCTCGTATGGACTAATGTCTCCGCCTCCGCCGCCAGTGTAGTACTGCTCATAGGTGAAGTTTCCGTTACTGTCGCGGTTAAAATAGGTTCCTCCAACCGCCACAACGTTCGGTGACGCTGCCGGATAGGCGCTCACGCCAAGTCCCCCATCGCCGGCGGCTGCAAAGTAGACGACCCCCGGGGTTGTGAAGTACTGATCGAGGCTAAGTTCCTGAGGGATCTCCGCATCGGCAAAGCTCATGCTCACCACGCCGCCGCCGTTCTGAGCGACTAGACTTGCGGCGAGCTGCACCGCTGCCCAGGTAGGATCGGTCGTGCATGTCGGGTCTTGACACAATGCCGACACGACCAGAAACAGCTTGGCGTGTGGCGCCATGGCGTGAGCCCATTCGATATCTAATGCCTCCTCGACCTCCCAGTCCGAGTAAACGGGAGGGCGCGGGTTCATGGGGGGCCAGACCTGCGTAATGGTCGTAGCCGGAATACCAAAGTAGGAGTCGAAGGCGTCCAGGTCGGACTGCGCGGTGGGATAGTAACCGGCGTCGACGAGAGCAATGGCCCCGATCCCACCGGTGGGCACTGTTGTGCTCGTGGCAATCGGACAGCCGCTCGGTCCAGCTACCAACTTGTATACGCAGGCTACTGACCCTGGGGTTTCAGAACCCGGGGGGGGTTGAGGGGCCAGTTGATCCGAGTCGACAAAAAAGTAGTTCGTGTGAGGGCGACCGGGCTGGGGGATGTTGGATTCCGGATAAATAATTCTGTGTCCGTTGTAAACGGACTCGTAGCGGGTTTGTGCAGATGCTGGGCAAAGGGCTGCACCTGCAAACAAGACACCTGCAACCATCGTTAACATTACAATCTGGATGTCTCTGCGAAAAATAGTCATTCATTGGCTCCTGCGTGACGCCCCGAAATCATGAAGGGAGTTCATGGAAAAAGCAAGCTCGAAACCCCATGCGAGTCGTCCTGTCTGCAAAAGCGTGGCATGCGCAGGTTCTCCGCAAAGAGCCGCGCATCGTGTGCGTTGTGACGCCCCAAATGCAGGCGTTGACTGCGTTGACTTCTGGAAAGTCAGCAGTTTCCAGCTCTGCCGCGAGTTCACATCGAGGACGCTCACAGGCTGCTTCTGCATCAATTGCCTCGTGCGCGATTTTCCGAAGGAGAAGGACGCATGGGGGGAAGTCGATAAGCTAGGGCTGCCGGTCCGCATCAATGACGCCCCGGAAGACGGCCGCATCCGTTTCGACACCCTTGCGGAGCATTACCTGCAGTCGGATTTCGGCGAGGATGCCGTTCGTCTAAAGTCCGGCAACACTAAAACCATCACCGAACACGTCGTCCGCGATTACCTCTCAAAGCGCTGGGGAAAAGACATCGCCGATGAGATCAAACCGCTTGAGTTGCAGCGCTGGCTCAAAGCCCTCCACGACGACAAGGAGCTTGCGTGGACAGCGATCTCGAAGATGCGTGGCGTGATGCACCACGTTGTTCGAAGTACGTGCAAGCCGAGCTTAAGTTGTGTCGCGTTCACCGGGGTCTTCGCACTTGCTTCAATGCAGCTCTCCCGGCGGGGTTACACCACGTTTATTGAAGTTATGCCGCACTGGGTGGGTTAGGTTCCGATCACAACTCCGCCGTCCACGGAGATCACAGCTCCATGAATGAAGCTAGCCTGATCCGAAGCCAGCCAAGCATAGGTATTGGCGACATCTTCGGGAGTGCCTGCCCGACCCAGCGGTGTGCGTGCAACCATGGCCTGAAGGATCTTCTCAGGCATCGCCTTTACCATGTCAGTGGCAATGAATCCGGGAGCCACAGCGTTTACCCGGATCTTGTACCTGCCCAGTTCTCGAGCCCAAGTTCGTGTCATTCCTATGACACCGGCTTTGGAGGCCACGTAGTTCGTTTGACCGAAGTTTCCCCAAAGACCCACGACGGATGTTGCGGAAAGAATGACTCCGCCACCGCCTTTTATCATGTGAGGAACAACCGCGCGCGTCGCTAGAAAAACGCCTTTCAAATTGACGTCAATGACCGCATCCCAAACTTCTTCGGACATGGTGGATTCCGGGCTGCCACCGTTCCACTTTACCAACTGCGCGTCGCGAACGATGCCCGCATTGTTAATGAGCACGTCGATCCTCTTCCAGCGTTCGAGAACTGCTTGTGCCGCAGACTCGACTTCGTTGGCCTGGGTGACGTTTACAGCCTGAAACAAACCCTCGCCACCAGCCCAATTAATCGCCGCCTCCAGTTGCGGAGCCGCCTTAGAGGATACGTCCCAAGCCGCGATTTTTGCGCCCTCCTGGGCGAACCGCATCGCCGTCGAACGGCCAATACCGGCGCCCGCTCCACTAATCACGACAACCTTTCCCCGAAGACCGCTTTCGATTGTTGGCTTTCGCTTTTCCCGAGTTTGTGAAATGTCGGCAACCGTATTTTCAATCGGCTGAGAAGTCATTGTTGTGGGCCCTGCTTCGACCGGCTCAGCAGTATTCGCAGATTGTGTAGAGTGAAGCATGGATGCTCCTGGTTATCGGATTCTGTTCGGGAGGTGCAGTGATTGTGGCCGGGCAAGTGTCCGTCTGAACTATGCCTTTCGAAACCGCTCACCAGAGTAGTTGGTTTGCCGCAGTGCGTCAAGACTTGCGGCGAGACTTGGTGTCGGGCGCTTTCTTTCCCCGCCTGCGACCAGCCAGAGCGGATTCCAGTTCTTCGACCCGCCGCCGGAGTTCCGTCACTTCTGACTCTTGCGAATCGGGTTCTCGATTCCGTGACGGTGGGTGTTCTCCAGTGTGACGCCTGGTATTGGTGGACGCGTCTTCCCTGTCCCGACCTTGTGGCCATCCAGGAAAGACATTGAAGGGGTTCATCGCAGGCGGCATTACCCGATAGGCGTTTTGATACATCTCCATCATCGCCTTCATGTAGCGCAGAGCACCGTCCTGAGTGGCTTTACCAGAGGCCAGGATCATCTGCCGAAGGATATCAAGCGGAAAAACCGAATCGGGCGCCTTCACGTCGTCCAACACGATCTGCGCCAGGATCAGCCGCGTAATGTCCTCGCCGCTCGAGGCATCAATCACACGAACGTCGTAGCCATCCCGCAACAACTGAGCGACCTGCTCCTGATTGATGTACTGGCTGGTCAACGTGTTATAGAGGCGCCGGTTCTCATACTTCTTGATGATGAGCGGTTGCGGGGGCTTTGCCTTCATTTTTCGACTTGACATCTCCCTTGAGAAGAGTAAAACTTAGTTATGTTGCACTGCAGCATAGATCGCAACATGCAATCTTTCTAATCAAGGAGCAGACCATGCCGAATACCTCAAAGTCAAGCAAGAAAGCCACACCAGCCAATGGCGAAACAGCCAAAGACGCAGTCGCCGACGTGTTCACCCCGCTGTATCTGAACAGCGTTGCCCGCGTGGCAGAGTTGCAGAAGAACTCGCTGGACCTCGCCGCCGACCAGACTACCGCCTGGATCGGCGCCTGGAAGACGGCTTTCAGCTATTTTCCGTTAACTCCTCCGGCCTTTTTCTTCGATACCTTCGGTCAGGCCGTCCAGACCTGCATCGACACGCAGAAGAGCGCTATCGATCTAGCTGTGGAGCAGACGGAAGCCGTGACCGAGATCGCCAAGCAACGCGTTGACGCATACACCAAGATCACCGAGACCGCAACCACCGCGTTCCAGACTACTGTCAAACGGTCGGTGGAAGCTCAGAAGAAGGTCCTGGAATTCGCGGGCGCGCAGAACAAGACCATTTGCGAAGCCACGAAGAAACAGATTGGTGGCGGCCCAGCTACGGTGATCGTTGATTCCTTTGAGCGTGGCGCCAATACCCTGATCGAAGTGCAGAAGTCGGTTCTGGAAGCCACCACTCAGCCATTCTTGGCTACTCGCGCATAAAGCGTGTTGAGGCTTGAGTGAGGCAGTCGCGAAGCGGAGGTTTGAAAACCATTCGTGGTATATCCTCGCGACTGTCTCGAGGTGTATGGTCGTCCTGTAGAGGAGCCGCGTAATGGCTGAGGAATCAGTTAACAGCAACAAACGATCGGATCCCATGGATCCGTGGCGTGGAATGCGTGACGCATACCTGGATGCATGGGCAAAAACGGCTGTTGATATGGTCAACACGGAGGCCTACGCCGAGGCCACTGGAGCGATGCTCGACACCTATCTGACGGTTTCAGCTCCGTTCCGCGAAGCCGTGGAAAAGGCGATGCTCAAAACCCTTGAGCAATTGGCCATGCCATCTCGAGCCGAGGTGATATCGATTGCCGAGCGAATGACGAATATCGAAATGCGACTGGACGACTTGGACGCGAAACTCGATGTTATCCAAAAGCTCGTGACACCTGCCCACTCTTCGCCTCGCCCAAAGGTTACGACCAAGTCGCGTGCGGGCGTGAAAGCCAGCCGGCCGAAAGCTGTGAAGAGGGGGAAGAAATAGGATGGTAGAAGCCCCGGTGACGATCGACCCATTTACACAGGCAGCCAACCGGCTGAAGACCCTTAACAAGGTAATGACGACCAAGGCGGCGATTGCCCAGACTCCCAAAGAGTTGGTCTGGACACTCAACAAAGCCAAGCTCTACCGGTACGTACCTGTGCTCCCTCCGGAAAAGCGTCACCCCGTGCCTCTGTTGCTCGTCTTCGCTCTCATGAATCGCCCCTACATCCTCGATCTTCGTCCGGGACACAGCTTTGTAGAGTTCATGGTCAATCAGGGCTACGACCTGTATTTGCTGGATTGGGGATCACCCGGACCGGAAGACAAGAACCTGAAGTTTGACGATTACACCCTGGACTACATGCCGCGAGCCATTCGAAAGGTTAAGGCGATCTCCGGTTCCGACGAATTCAGTTTGCTGGGGTGGTGCATCGGCGCGATTCTCGCCGCGATTTATTCCGCCCTCAGGCCGGACGATGGATTACGTAACCTGATTCTGCTGACGGCTCCGCTTGACTTTTCCAATAAGCAAGACCTGACCTTCGCGCGATGGACCGACGAGCGCTACTTCGACATCGACAAGGTACTGGCCGCCTTCGGGAACATGCCGGGAGAAATGATCGATTACGGCGCCAAGGCCCTGAAGCCGGTTGAAAATTACATTACGAACTACGTCAAGCTCTGGGATAACCTGGACGACCCTCGCATGGTGGAAGCATGGCACGCGATGAATAGCTGGGTGACCGACAACGTGTCTCTGACCGGTGGCGCATTCCGGCAGCTCATCGTGGACCTCTATCGTAACGACCGCCTGATGCGGGGAGAACTCGTGATCCGTGGCGAGCGCGTGGACCTTGCTAAGATCCGGGCCAATCTTCTTACAGTCATAGCCCAAGGTGACCACATCACCCCATCGTGCCAGTCTGAACCGATTATGTCGAAGGTAAGCAGCGTGGACAAAGAGTTGTTCGCGGTCGCCGGTGGACATATTGGGATCATGGCGGGCAGCGGAGCAAGCAAGCACACCTGGCCACACATCAATGCGTGGCTGGGACCTCGATCGGAGTTCCCTCCATCACAAAATCGCTGAGAGACCTGCCGAATGCGCTGTTTGCTGAGTCAGATGCTGAACCGGAGGTTCTCGAGCAACATCGTTCCGGCTCAGGAGGGATTAGCGGTAGCATATTGCTCTGTTATCCCACCTCACCTGCGCGCGAATGACATCCCCTACTATCCGCAGTGACCCAGAGATGCGGGGGCGTAATTCTACAAGTCCTGCTGGAAGATGGCGAACAAGTGCCAATGGCTGCAACGGTAAAGCGAGACCCTACCGATGTCGTGCTCACAAACGCTTCTTGCGGAAAGATGAATGCCGTCAATTTCTTCTAAGGAATGATCCCAACAGACAGGGCAAACGATAGGCCCAGCTACCAGCCTGCCAGATACTTCGAGCTCGACTAGTTCTTGCACTCTCAGATAGTGGCCTTAAACGTTCACGAAGTCATCGCTCGAAGCGACTACTGCCCATAACTTTGGTGGGATGACAGCGTAAGAATTCCACCGCGCCGTGCATCGTAGGTCAGGCCAGCCGTTTCCGGATCAACCACACATGATCTGCAATCGCCGCTTCCATCGCATAGGTGACGCGCAACGCTAGCTAAAACTCTCCTGGGCGTCGGCACGTCGTGCCGGTGCTGACCACCTTCCAACATCGCCTATAAACCTCGGCCGCGAGCAGTATGTGATGTCTGTCACTGCTGGGAGCGGCCGACGTCACAGTCTCATGTTTGTATGCAAATTAGACTTCCATCAGCGATAGACCTACATTTTCCAGAACATCTTCTGATGACACAAGTAAGCGGGAAGCTGTACATCGCACCGCTATCGGACGCACGACCCAAGCCGTATGAGGTAATCAATGTTGTTGAAACCCTTCGTGATCAATTCGCACGGTCGCATTGTCTTCCCTGGAAACTTCTTTCCTGAGCTGGACTTCTCCGTCTTCAAGACCCTAAAGCAATTTGCTGCTGTCATCCGGCGTGATTTCGGCGAAAAAGCATTCACCGATACAGAAATTGCCGCACGCGTACAGGGCGGCGAGTACAAGAACAGGTATGAGCTTTGCCGCGACCTGGTACTGAATAGGCTGTGGGTGAATCGCTACACCCTCACAATGTATGAGAAGCGCCCTACCCGCTGGGGAGACTTGGCGCGTCACCGCCATGATGTTTTTCTTCCGGTTTACAAGCCGCGCGACGATTCCGCTATCACGATCGCGATACAGTCCGGATACTGGTCGCTACCTGCATCCTGGGATGAAGACCTGGAAGACCGGGCGTTCAGTATTCTGCTCAATGTCTTTCGCAACAAACTCAGCTCCGGAGGCGAACTGAGGCCGCTTCGTCCCACCGTCGAGGAAGCCCTTGCTGATCCTAACAGCCGCACTCGCGTACTGACGGGTTACGACGCCGATTATCTGCGGTACACGTATGACGATGTGCTTGATTGCCTGCATCCAGTGCCCGAACTCGAGGCCCTGATGCGGCAGTGCATGATCCTGCACAACCAGTATCCGTGGGACCCTTCGACCAGCACTCAAAGCGAGATTAGCAAGCTGAAGGACGACGATTATGTGGTCGCCTTCCATCCTCGTAATCAGGAGGTGTTGCGCTTCATTCAACGGGTCAAACAAGATTCCGATTGGGGCCCACGGGTTCGTCAGGTACCTAAGCCGCCGCTGACGCTCGCTTTAAGCGAACCAATCAAACCGTATCCTCCCGTCGATGTCAGCAAATGCTTCACAGTACAGCCACGTATCGAAGCAATTGCCGTGTATCAGGGCGAGATTGCATGTACAAACGCAGACCTTATCCGTAACCACGCGTACTGCTGGTCGCGGATGACCGAGGCGGAAATCGGCGAGAAAACCGGTATCGAGCAACGCTGCTACACCGAACTACCGCTGGAGCAAATGGCGCTGCTCGCGGCCAAAAGCGCATTGGCCAAATCAGGGCGACGGCCCTCTGAGATTGGTGCTGTGCTGTTTTGCAGCTGTACCAGTACGCGCCTGATTCCATCGGTTGCTACATGGTTATCGGGCGAACTCGGGTTGTTGCAGACCCACAACTCATGTGACATCGTCGCCGCCTGTGCCGGCATGTCTTACGGCATGGGAGAGGCTGTGCGACTTCTCCAGGAAGTTGATCGCCCCGTGCTGCTGGTATGCGCGGAGAAGTTCTCAGACAAGATTGGGACGGTACGCACCTCGCGCATGATCTTTGGCGATGGCGCGGCCGCAGTCGTGATCGGCCCCGCACCTGAAGGAACTGTATCGGACATCGAATATTTCCAGACGTATGCCAGCGGGCCATGGTCAGAAGTAAATTCGATCATCTGGCCTAACCCCGAATTCGACAACAACATCACGGTGTACGGGCCGGAAGTGAAGGCCCTGGTAACAAGGTATCTCAAGGAGATGACGGGTGAGTTAGCTCAACTCCCCAATCCTACGGGAGCCGGTGGGTCGCTCATCGACGCCATCGACCTCGTCGTTCCCCACCAAGCCAA
>Ga0187884_10003127_pt1 | contig 13123 bp, 12 predicted proteins | sample June2016WEW_20_4_FD_132983 | JGI IMG/M metagenome (GOLD analysis project Ga0187884, IMG submission 132983) | Peatland microbial communities from SPRUCE experiment site at the Marcell Experimental Forest, Minnesota, USA - June2016WEW_20_40 | ecosystem: Environmental > Terrestrial > Soil >...
GCCGGCTTCGCTCAGGGCTCCACGCCAATCCCCTGGTGGGACGGACGCCCCCTGGCCTTGCGGTTCCGGTAGACAGTGCCCCAAAACGTTAGCTCACTAATTACGGCGAAAATTCAGGCTAGCCTGCCGCGGCCCGTCTGGGAGCACGTCCTGGCGCGCGTAGCGGAGCAGATTTCTCTCCAAGATCTTCGCCGGCTGCAAGAGTGGGTGAACGCCGCACCTTGGGCGCCCGAGGGCGATTGGTACAAGGACTTCGGCTCATTCATGCTCCGCGGTTCCGGCGAATTTCCGAAAACTGTGCTGGCCAAAGGCATGGCGCCGTTTGGGACTAGAATCGAATAGGAGCTATGGAAGAGTTGGCGACAATCCACCCGGAGTCGTTGAATCATAGGCCATCCACTCATCCCACGGCCTTTGGGGTGGACCAAAGTGCTCAGGGAGCATTCACGTCATCAGGATCTCGAACTGGACCAGTGGTTCAAATCCAGCCCCCGGAACCAAAATAGATACATCTATTTCCGTGGTAGCATCGCTCCAGATGCGATGCTCGATCATTGCGCTGCTTACGGTCCTATCCAGTGCTTTGTTTGGCCAGACGAGAGCAGGTGAACCGATCAAGGCAACGTTGTGTGAACTGGTTAGAGACCCGGCGAGATTCAACAACAAGTTCGTCGAGATTCGCAGCGAACTCGTCTCCCGCTTCCAATGGGAAGGGTTTGTGGACGAAACCTGCTCGGCCAAGATTCAGGTGGGCGCTCACTACTTTCTTGGCGACTTGATGATGCAACCGGGGCAATACGCATTCACCATGATCGACGATGACCACACGCACCCCGAACGACTCATCTGGAGGCCCATTGAACCTCGCCTTCCTGTTCATCTGAAGAGAGACGGCAATTATCGAGCTTTCCGGAAGTACTCTGACACGAAGTTCAAATGGCCTGATGGTGGCCGATGTCAGGATTGCCCGCTGTACCGAATCACCGTGACGGCGGATGGGCGCTTTGATTATTTCGCAAGCCAGACCGTTGCGGTTAGGGCAAACCCAGCAGAGAAGGCGGTGGGGTTCACCGCCGGCAAACCAGACCTTCCTCTGCTGTGGTTCGTTCTACAATCTGTCTCGGATGTTTCGGCGACGCCGATTGATCCTTCTGTCTACGCCGTAAAGAAACGCAGGGACGTGACCCTGGAAGAAGCGCATGAGTTGGTGAAGGCTTTCCTTAAGGATCGTGCCGAGGGCGGTTACGGGCTCGAAAAATACGAAGTCAAGGATGATCCGGGTTTTCAGTTTTTCCAGGCAGTTCCCGATCCGCCAAGCGGCCAGATTCACTATGCCGTTGATCTCAGGACTGGCGAGGTCTGGAGTGGAGTTTTCTGTAAGAACCTGACTTCGCCGTCACTGAAGAAGTTACAAAACGCAATCCGCACTCGTATCGGTCTCACGGCTAGTGAATTCCTGAAAGTTCGACGCCGAGGGCCGGAGTGCGATCAGTGAACGCTGTCAGCGGGAGAACACCCGCAACCTCAACTGGCTGCCGCCAATGCCACCCGGAACTGTAGCCGAAGTACGTTCGGAGCGTTGCAGACCCCCGCAACCAACATCTATAACCGACTAAACCTACGCAAGGTGAATGTTGGCATCTGATGCGGCGCGGCTTTGGGGCGGATCACGCACCACTCGGAAATAGCGGGCGCCCGGGGCCTTGTCGCCGGCGATTTACTCGCCGTGCTGCCGTTGTCAACCTCACAACAGGCAGCCCCCTACCCCATCGCCGCTTCCAACTCCGCTGCATTCACCGTCGCCGTCCCGAGCTTTCCGACCACGATTCCGCTCGCCAGATTGGCAAGCTCGGCGGCTTCCCGCGCATCGGCGCCGGCGCATAGCCCGAGGGTGAAGAGGGCAATCGCCGTATCGCCTGCGCCGGAAACGTCGAAAACATCCCGAGCCCAGGAAGGCACGTGGTAGCACGGCTCGCCGGCGCGAAACAACATCATGCCCTGTTCCCCCAGCGTGATTACCAGGTTCTTGGGTTGCCAGCGTTCCAACAGGCGGTTTCCAGCTTCGAGCAATGCCTGGTCTCGATCGGCCGGTTCCACCGGGTCCGAAGGCGGCAAGCCGGCGGCGTGCAAGGCTTCGCTCCGGTTCGGTTTGATGGCGGTGGCGCCTTTCCATGCGAGCGAAGTATGGGGATGCGGATCCACCGCCAGAATCTTGCCGTGATGCCGCGCCGCGGCCAGGATCTCATCCGCCAGTGGCTGGGTAACAAAACCCTTGTCGTAATCCGACACCACGATGCCGTCCACCTCCGCGGCCGTGCGCCCCAGAAACCGGATCGCCCGCTCCAGGTGCGGCCCTCCGGCCGGCGTGCGGCGGTCCCGATCCACTCGGACCACCTGCTGGTGGCGGGCGATGATGCGGGTCTTGACGATGGTGGAATACTTCTCATGTTGCATCACACCGGCGGTGTCGATGCCGGAATCCTCCAGCAACGAGAGCAGTCTGGCCCCGGCCTGATCCTGACCGGCCGCCCCCAGGACCGCGACGTGGCTGGTGAACTCGCGCAGGTTCCGCGCCACGTTGGCCGCTCCCCCCGGATAGTAGGATTCCGAGGTCACGTCCACCACCGGCACGGGGGCCTCGGGCGAAATTCGCGATACCTTGCCCCAAATGAACTCGTCCAGCATGAGATCGCCCACCACCAGCAGGCGCAGCTTGGAGAATCGGGCGGCAATTTCGGCAAAACGGTTCCGGTCCATTCTTACGGCTTTCCTAGCGAGCACAGGGGATCTCCCAACAGCACTCCCTGCCAGCTCAAAAATGCGATCGACATGTAATAGCTCTCGGCCAGATTTCGCCCCTGGTAATAAGCCGGCAGCAGGTAATCGGGCCGCGCGCAGCCTGTCAGGTACGGCTCATACGTGTTGCCGGTTACGGCGGTGGCGCCTTCCCAAATGTAGTCCGCGCTGAGGCTCTGCGGCGTACCGGCGAAAAAGTGGGCCCGATCCTCCCAGGTGGTCGGCAGCCATCCGGCGGGAGGCCGCTCGAGCGTGCGCGCGTTGGTGGAAACGTACTCGGTGGCCACGGCGCCGGGCAACCAGGAGTAGCCCAGCACGCGCGCCACCCGGCCATCGTTCGATCCCCAACTGGCATAGGCGATTACATCCCGGACATGCAATGGCTGGGCCGTGGTTTCATCCAGCAAAACCCGATCGCGCGGCAGCAGCATGGCCGCGTTGCGCAGCCAGTTGTTTCCCTCGGCGTTATTGGGCCCGCTCAGGTCGATCACGAATTTTCCCCGGTTGCGCGCGGCGAGAGAGCGGTCGATCATGGCCTTGACATCCTCCAGCGAGAAAGCCGCCAGGCGAGTCACCATGTAGATGGGCGCCTGGGGATGGCGAAACGGGGCGTCGCGCTGCATGAAAAATGGGTTTCTGACCCCGCCCTCGCGCCCCACTTGCGCCCCGTGCAGCTTGCCGTAAAGCAAGCTCAGCTCCGAATCCACCGAGGCATGTTCGGCGGTTTGAAGCGATCCGCCGCTCCCGTCCACCTTCAACGGCACTCCCCTGGTCAGCACAATATAAAGGATTTTCTCCTGCAGCCGGCCCTCCTGCAGGCAGCGCGCAATCGGCTGTTCCACATCGTGCATGTAAGTCGCCCAGGGGATCTCTTCGTCCGAGGTCGTGTTCAGGTAGCATACGTTCTTCACCGGCACGGATCGGCGCGGCCGGTAATAATCGCCGATCTGGCGCGACACCGCGTCGCGGCGGTTCACTACCACCAGCACGTTCTCGCCGGTTTGCCCCAGTAATGCCGAGGCCGCAACCAGCAGCGCAGTGCTCCGGCCAGTCCCCAAACGAACGCCCACCACCCCAGATTATCAGCAGCCGCGAATAGGAGCGTTTTGTGGCGCGGACTCTCAGTCTGCCGCGCCCCGCGGACGTGGCGCACGCACTCGTGCGTGCCGTGTCGAGACTTTCTCGACACCTGTTTGGCCTCACGTGACCCAGCCTCGTAGCCAAACGCGCGGCGCCATGTCCTCATTCCGGCTTCTGTCTCCTGGCTTCTGACTTCGCGTTTAAAATCGAAACATGTCCAAATTAGCTCTGGCGGTGCTCGTATGCGTCGCGGCCAGCCGCGCGGAAGTGATCACCATGACCTTGCGCCAGGCCGTGGAGTTGGCGGGAAAGCAGAACCCCGACCTGGCTCTGGCGCGCCTCGACGAACTGAAAGCTCGGCTGGGAATACGGACCGCGCGCGGCCCCTTCCTGCCCAAGGTCGTCGTCGGCAGCGGACTTGCCTACACCAACGGCTTCCCCACCAGCATCGAAGGCTCCGCGCCTTCGGTGATACAGGCTCAGGCCCAGCAGTTTCTCTTCAACCGGCAGCAAACCCTCCTGGTCGCTCAGGCCAAGGAGGACGCGCGCGGGGCGGCGATCGCCACTCAATCGAAGCGGGATGAGGTCGCCTATCGGATCGTCGCGCTCTACCTCGATGCCGAACGCGATGCCCGCTTGGCCGCGCAGGTCCGTAACCAGGAACAGAGCCAGCAACGGATAGTGGCTGCGGTGGAGGCCCAGGTGCGCGAAGGGCGCGCCCTGCCGTTGGAACAAAAGCAGGCTGCGCTGGCGGCGGCGCGTCTCCGCCAAACCGCCGAGGAACTCGAAAGCGATCAGGCCGACGCCGAAGGCGCCTTGGCGGTTGCCCTCGGCTACTCGGCGGCCGACCGCGTGCGCGCCGCCGGTGAAGACCGCCCGGCGCCCGAGCTTCCCGAATCGGAAGAGTCCGCCGTCCGCGCGGCGCTCGGAACCAGCAAGGACGTCCAGCAGATCGAATCGCAAATCGTCTCCAAGCAACTGGAGATTCGCGCTGCTCACGCCGGGCGGCTGCCACGCGTCGACCTGGTGGCGCAATACGCCATGCTGGCCAAATTTAATAATTACGCCGAGTTCTTCAACCATTTTCAGCGCAACAACGGCGAAATCGGGATGTCGTTTCAACTGCCGCTTTTCAGCCCCAATGTGGGCGCGCAGATGGCGCAGTCGGAGACCGAATTGGCGCACCTGAAAATCGAGCTGACCAATACTCGCAACCGGATCGCGGGCGATCTGGAAAGGGCCTTCCGTGACCTCCGCAAAGCGCGCACCGCAACCGAAGTGGCGCGGCTCGATTTGGACGTTACCCACGAGCAGCTCTCCATCGACCTGGCGCAACTGGAGGAAGGCCGTCTCGGCATGCGCCAGGTGGAAAGCGCCCGCATGGCGGAGGGCGACAAGTGGATCGCGCTCTACGATGCCCAATATGCCCTGGAAAAAACGCGCTGGAACCTGGCCCGCCTGGCTGGCGCGCTCGACCGCGAAATCACCGCCCTGCCGGCAGGCGCGAGGTCCAAGTGAGCTGTGGCTGTAAAGGCTGAAGCCAGGTGGCGCCGGCTTTAGCCGGTGAAAGCTCTTCTTGCTCCACCCCCCTCACACGCGCGCGCAAAGCAATCGCCCGTGGTTGCTGCGGATACACATTCCGTCTTCTCGCGAGGCAAAGTAGCGGGCGTTGATCTGGTCGCGCCCTAGATCCTCGATGTGGCGGAAGCCGGCCCGGGCCAGCCGTTGGTGGAGATCGTCCGGCTGGAAGAAAAGCTGAAAAGGCTCGCCGGCAGCCGATACGCGGCGCGCAAGGGCATCCAGCGCGGCACGCTCCGCGGGGGTGAGAGCCGCGGGGTCAACGGCATAATCGAACACCATACCGGTTTCGGGCGGCATCGCGCCCACCAAGCTCACCGTCTGCTGAAAAGCCGTTTCGCTGAGGTAGGGGACCACGCCCAGCCAGGAAAAAAACGCTGGCGAATCTCTCCGAAATCCGGCCTCCACGAGCGAATCGGCCAGCGTCTGACGCTCGAAGTCCACAGCGGCGTACACCAGATCGGCCGGGATGGCGATACCCGCCGCTTCGAGCAGCTCGCGTTTCCACGCCTGGGTCGCGGGATGGTCCACCTCGAAGACCCGCAGGCCTTGGGCGGCGAAGGGATTGCGGTAGGCGAACGTATCGAGCCCGGCGCCCAATACCACGTACTGGCGCATCCCGTTCGCCACCGAGCGCGCCAATTCGTCTTCCGCGTAGCGGCTGCGCGCGGCAAAGAAGGCCCGGCGCGCCCGCGCGATGACGCTCTCGCCCGGGGACATCTCGCCGGCGATTCGCGACACCGCCTCTTCTCCTACCACGCGCACCGCCAGCGGATCGTCGAATACCTTCGGCCGATCGAGCACCTGGTGCGCGGCGCGCCGAACGGCGACGCGAAAGGCGGTGCGGCTGGCACGGGATTCGTGCATCGCGTTTCTAGACGAGGCGGATCGGTTTGGCGGCCCGTTCGACCACGCGGCCGATCGAATAGGCGCCTTCGAGCGTGCGCTCCAGCTCGGCGGCATCGCCCGGCGGCAAAGTGACGAGCAATCCGCCGGAGGTCTGCGGGTCGTAGAGCAGCGCTTCGCGTCCGGCATCGAACGAACGGGTTTTTTCCACCACGCATTCGGCAAAATCGCGATTGTTGTGCATGCCGCCGGGAAGCGCGCCCATGCGAACGTAATCCAGCGCGCCCGGCAAAAACCGGATCGCGTCGAACTCGATTTCGAGGGTCACTTTGCTGGCCAAGGCCAATTCGCGGGCGTGGCCGATGAGGCCGAACCCGGTGACGTCGGTGCAGCCGTGCACGTCGAGGGTGAGCATGGCTTCACAAGCGCGGCGATTGAGCGTGGTCATCTGGAGAATCGCCGCGGCAACGTGCTCCTCCGCGGCGAGCCCGCGCTTGAGAGCGGTCGAGATCGCCCCGGTGCCGATGCGCTTGGTAAATACGATGGCGTCGCCGGGTTGGGCGCCGGCGTTGGTAAGGATATGTTCGGGATGTATCAGGCCGGTCACGGCATAGCCGAATTTCATTTCGTCGTCGGCCACGCTATGGCCGCCCAGAATGGAGCAGCCGGCCTCGCGCATTTTCTCGGCGCCGCCCTTCAGGATGGCTTCCAGAACCGCGGGATCTCCCTTGGGCGGGTACGCCACTATGGTTAACGAGGAGATCGGCCGCCCGCCCATGGCATAGACGTCGCTCAGCGCATTGGCCGCGGCGATGGCGCCGAAAGTGAACGGATCGTCTACCATGGGCGTGAAGAAATCCACGGTTTGCACAATCGCGAGATCCGGGGCGATGCGATAGACGCCGGCATCGTCGGCCGTGTCGTATCCCACCAGCACATTGGCGTCGGGCCAGCGCGGCACCGCCGCCAGTACGCGATCGAGCAGCTTCGGGCTGAGTTTCGAGGCGCAGCCGCCGGCTTTTACCTGCTGCGTGAGTTGGTTCGAGGGTACGGTGTCCTGCACAGAGCGCCTTCCGATGCCACTATAATACCCCCTATGAGGAAGACGCTCTTTTTTTCGGGTCTGGCGCTGGTGGCGCTCGCCGGCGCGTTTTATGCGAGGCAGGCCGGGTCCGATGCCCGGCTTAAGAAGGCTTCGCGCGCGGCGGAGCGGAACGGCTGGATTCCGGTTCACCTGGAGGGGACGCCGGCCGAAATCGGCTTTCAGCACGGCTATCTGCTGGCGCCGGAAATCGCCGACAATTTCAAAACCATCTCGACCGAGCTTGTCCATGGCGAGAAAAAGAGCTGGCCGTATTTCCGCAAAGTAGCTCGCGAGGTGCTCTGGCCGCGCGTGGAAGCCGAGTACCGCGAAGAGTTGACCGCCATGGTGGAGGGGCTGAAGGCGCACGGAGTCAAGCTCGACCTTTGGGACCTGGTAGCGCTGAATGCCTGGCTCGAATTGCCCTACTACGACAAATGGCGGGAGGGGAACAAAAGCTCCGGAGCGAGCGATCATTGCAGCGCCTTTGTCGCCACCGGCAGTTATACCAAGGACGGGCGCGTGGTGATCGGACACAATAACTGGACCAGTTACTCTTCCGGCGAACGCTGGAACGTGGTCTTCGATATCCAGCCCGCTCACGGCAATCGTTTCGTCATGGATGGCATGCCGGGGCTGATCCACTCCGGCGACGACTTCGGCTTGAACTCCGCCGGGATTCTGGTCACCGAGACCACCATCAGCGAATTCACCGGCTTCGACCCCGCGGGCGCTCCCGAATTCGTGCGCGCGCGTAAAGCCCTGCAGTATTCCCAATCCATCGACGATTTCGCCCGCCTCATGAAGGACGGCAACAACGGCGGCTACGCCAATAACTGGCTGGTTGCCGACCGCAAGAATAATGAGATCGCCGACCTCGAGCTGGGCCTGAAAAATGTCAACCTGGACCGCACTCACGACGGCTATTTCGTGGGCTCCAATTTCCCCATCAACCCCAAGTTCATCCGCGAGGAAACCAAGTTCGACGCCGGCGACAAGAGCAATAGCGAAAACGCGCGCCACGCCCGCTGGCTGGTCCTGATGGAAGAGAACAAGGGCAAGATAGACGTAGCCGCCGGTGAACGCTTCTTGGGCGACCACTTCGATACCTTCACCGGAAAAGAGGAGCCGTGCGAGCGCACCCTATGCGGCCACGTGGAGCTTTCCCCGCGCGGCATGCCGACTTGGCAGGCTCCATTCGCTCCGGTGGGCGCCGTGCAGAATAAAGTCACCGACGCCGCCAGCGCCGAGCGCATGACGTTCTTCGCCGCCCTGGGCCACGCCTGCGGCCGCGATTTTCACGCCGCCGCGCACCTGGATAGTCACCCTGAATATGCCTGGTATCGACCTATCCTGAAAGATATGAACGCCCGGCCGTGGACAGAGTTCTCTGCCAAGCAATAAGGGGCGGTCGCATACTTTTCGCAAGGCCGGCGCATCGTCATTAGTAGGGCGGACCCCCCGGTCCGCGCGGGACGCCCTCGTCCCGCACTTCTCACTGAGAATCCAAGGTCCTACTCCGGTGAATGGTCAGCCAAGGGGGCCAGCCGTGACCGTTTTTTGCCCGCCTTGACCCGGCAGAGGTCCGGCCTCCCCTGACGGCCGGGTTTGCGAATGCTTGAGAGGTGCGTTACACGTGATGCCTATGCAGTGCCCTCATTGCCTTCAGCACTTCCATGGAACCTGGAAGGAGCTATTCATTGGCCAGGACAGCAAGGGATATTGGGGCGTCCGCTTTGCAGAATGCCCCGCGTGTAGCCAGTTTGTGGTCGAGTTCGGCGCCGGCGGAGTAGCTGCCGGTACCCAGGGGGCAGTTTTCTACCCCATGGCGATGCGGCTGATTCACCCAAAAGCCGCCTCCCGCGTTCCCGTACCTGCTGAGGTTCCGAACGAGTTTGTGGTGGACTACGCGGAGGCATGTCTCGTATTCGCGGACAGCGAGAAGGCGAGCGCCGGTCTCAGTCGCCGTTGCTTGCAACACCTGCTGCGAGAAAGGGCTGGCATAAAAAAAGGAGATTTATCGAGCGAGATCCAGCAGGTTCTCGATTCCAAGCAACTGCCCACTCACCTTGCGGACGACCTTGACGCGATCCGCAACATCGGGAATTTTGCAGCCCATCCGATCAAGGCGACCCACACGGGCGAGATTGTCGATGTGGAGCCTCAAGAGGCCGAATGGTTGCTCAATCTACTGGAACAACTCTTCGACTTCTACTTCGTGCAACCGGCCCGCGCTAAGGCGAGGCGCGACGCCCTTAACGCGAAATTGCAGGGCGTAGGAAAGCCAGGGATGAAAAGCCCATAGAGAGACAGTTGACCAGACGCGCGCGGCTCAACGCGCGCGGCTCTGCCCGATGTGAGCCCTTGGGGGTGCGGGAAGACAGCCTGATCCGCGCGATTCTTCTGCGCGGGCTCGGACTTGGGAAGCCTGGGAGCCAAAAATCATCCCAGTCCAGGCTGCCCCGCTCACCCCAAATCATATCTCTCTGCGTGCAAAATCTTCTGGACAAGTAACAGCGGCAACCCTAGCCTTTCCGCCCAGTCAGCAACCAACATGACGTTATTTCTCAAGCACTCATCTCGGGTCCTCCTGACATCACTAACCATCTTGGAATAGGCGGCTTGGCCGTACTTACGGATCAGCCACCATCGCAGCCCGATACGGCTGATATCAAACACTTCAGCTCGCGACCATGCGGGATCGACATCGTTTCGGTCGTAGCCGGGAATTTCGATGTAGCCGCTCCGCTCCAGGGAAACCTCGCACTGCCAAACCTGCTTTTCGGTCAATCCTTTTTGGCTCAGTGCCGCCAGAATCGGATCTACGCTGCCAATGAGAAGAGAGCCGTTCTCCTGTGCATCCGACGCTTCACAGGCGGCTATCATGAACGCAATCTCCGCATTAGTCATGGCGTTGGCGATCTCGTATATCAATTAATTGTTCTATGGAACTGGAAAACGTCAAGCGTAACTGGTCCTCCTTCCCCGGAGGTCGGCTCTGCCAGGACCCTGCGCTCTTCGGGGCCCGCTCGGGACAGACTGAAGCGACTCGGGCCCGCTCGGGACAGACTGAAGCGACTCGACTGTCCCGCCCCGGTGCCAATCACGGCTAAGGCCGCACAGAATTGCACAACCCTTTTGGCCCCCAGGCTTGCAGCGTCCGCTGCCGACGTTCCCTAGCTCCGGCGGTCTATGCCCCCGGCTGCCTTTGCCCATTCTCCGAACTACCACGTGTGATCTTTTTCGGTGACAGACTTTCAAAATATTCCTTACTCCCGCCGTTTCATCGCGCTACAGCCATTTCCGCCCCTTCCCACCACCCCGGTTTTCCCCCCTCCCGCGCTATCGTATGGCTGGAGGTTTGGTCTGATATGACGGATTACGGATTAGACGAAAAGCAATACCTGGTTATCAGCGCCCTGAGCGCCGGCTACACCGTCGACAAGGCGGCTGAGTTCGGCGGCGTCCATCCCGTCGAAATCCAACTCTGGGTCCGCAACTTCCCCCCCTTCCAAACCGCCCTCATGCAAACCCATTACGGCCAAGCCCTCCGCTTCCGCGAAAAAGCCCTGGCCCTCGCCGACCGCGCCTTCCAAACCCTCAGCGACATCCTCGACGACCCCGAAGCCTCCCCCTCCGTGCACCTCCGGGCCGCCACCTTCCTCATCCAGACCGCCATCGCTCCCCCACCGTAAAAGCCGGAAAAGCCCCTCGGCCTGTTGGACCTGCCCATGGACCAAGTCTTCGGAAAAAACGGAATCGCCGCCCAAATGAAACGCGAACGGGAAGAGCTGAAGAAAGAGGAAGAGGAAGAGAACTCCCAATCGGCCGCGCAAAAAGACGAAAATCTGCACAAATGCACAAAAGCAGGAACCCTACCGCCGCCCGGAACCCAAAATCGGCCGCAACCACCCCTGCCCCTGCGGTGGCGGCAAAAAACACAAATTCTGCTGCCTGAACAAACCCGCCGGCGCCGCCTGACAGGTTCTATCGTTTTCGAGCCGGTTGCCTTATTAGCCGGGCCGCGACCGCGGGGAGTGGCTGCCGGAACCGCGCCCGATGGCTGCTCCTGCTAGTCCTGGCGCAACGCGACCAAGGGCTCCACGCGGGCGGCGCGGCGGGCGGGCAGCCAGCAGGCCAGCACCGCGACCGCCAGCCACACGGCTACAGCGGCGCTCCAGGTGGCCGCGTCGGTTGGGCTGACGCCGTACAATAAACTCGCCAGCACCCGCGCCGCCGCGGCCGACAGGGCCAGGCCGATGCCGACGCCCACCACGGTTACTTGCAATCCCTGGCCGATGATCAGCCGAAAGACGTCCGCCGGCCGGGCGCCGAGCGCCATGCGAATGCCGATCTCTCGCGTCCGCGCCGTGACGTGGTACGCGATCACGCCGTACATACCGACCGCGGCCAGCACCAGCGCCAGCGTCCCGAGTACGCCCAGTGCCCAAAGCTCGAAGCGCGCCTGCCAGAAGGAAGCGTCCAGCGCGTCGCTCAGGCGCTTGACGCCATAGGTGCGGAAATCGGGATCGGAGCCAACCAGCGTTTTCCGCACCGTCTCCATCATTGGCCCCGGATCGCCGGCCGTCTCTACCACGATGAATACGATGCCGCCGTCGTAGGCCTGGGAAAAAGGCAGATACACGTGGGGCGAAGCGGCTTCATTGAGCGAGCGGACCTTCACGTCGCGCGCCACTCCGGCAACCTGCAAGGTCCGGGGATGGTCGCAGCCGTAGAGGAAGGAACGGCCGACGGCGGATTGCTTCGGCCACAGCCGCCGGGCCAGCGCCTGGTTGACGATGGCCACCGGCGGCCCGTCGGCTTTATCGTCCACGTTGAAGTCGCGCCCCTCCACCAGTGGGATTCGCATGGTATCGAGAAAGCCCGCCCCAATCGTCATGGTGGTGGCCTGAGCCGGTTTGTCGCCGATCCGCGCAATGCAACTCGTCCCGATGCCCGCCGCATAGAGTGGCAGCCGCGTGGTCAGGGCGGCGCTGCGCACCCCGGCGACGGACCTGAGCCGGCTCAGCGTCCGATCGTAGAACACTCGGGCCGATACGGCGTTAAATTGCGGCTGCGGCACGAACGCCGGCGCGTACAGGCGGTGGTCGGTGGCGAAACCCGGATCGGCGTCGTGAAAGCGCAAAATCGCGCGCCCGAACAAGCCGGCCGTCAGCAGCAACAGAAGCGAAACGGCGATCTGTACCGCGAGCGCGGCCAGGCGCAGGCGAAGACGCGCGCTGGCCGTGCCGGCGCCTTTCAGCACCGCCGCCAGATCGCCGCGGCTGCCCTGCAGCGCGGGGACGAGGCCGGAGATCAGCACGGTGACGAGCGCAATAAAAGCGCTATAGAGGAGGACGCGAAAATCCACCGGCAACTCAAACCGAAACGCTTCGCCAAAGGGCAATAACGGCATCGCCGCCTGCAGCAGACGGTTGCCCGCATACCCGACGGCGATTCCTACCGCGCCGCCGAGCAAGCCGACCAGGAGATTTTCGGTCATCAACTGGCGCAGCACGCGCGCCCGGCCCGCCCCAAGAGCAAAGCGGACGGCGATCTCCCGCTGCCGTCCGGCGTTGCGCGCCAGCAGCAGATTGCCCACGTTCACGCAGGCAATCAGCAGCACCAACGCCACCACCACCATCAGCAGCGCCACCACGGGCATGGCCTGGCGGCGGCCGGCCGGGTTGGGGACGCCGCGCACCAACTCCACGGTCAAAGGCCGATCGGGTTCTTTGGCGA
>Ga0187884_10003129_pt1 | contig 13110 bp, 9 predicted proteins | sample June2016WEW_20_4_FD_132983 | JGI IMG/M metagenome (GOLD analysis project Ga0187884, IMG submission 132983) | Peatland microbial communities from SPRUCE experiment site at the Marcell Experimental Forest, Minnesota, USA - June2016WEW_20_40 | ecosystem: Environmental > Terrestrial > Soil >...
CATCTCACTTTCGCGGCGCATTTCCCCCGTCCGTCCCCGTCCGCCCCGCCTTGCGCGCGAGCCGCGTTCGCTTGTCGGGCTTGCCGCCGGCGCGGGGCGCGGCGGCGCCCTCCGCCGCAGGGCCCAACGGCTCGATGCGGACGTTTTCCCCCGAGCGCTTCTGGATGTCCTGCGCAAATTGACCCGCCGCCGCGGCGGAAATTTCGAACTTCGTTTCGTGGTCGAAGATGCGGATCGTCCCGATGTCGGCCTTGGTCAGATTGCCGGCGCGGCAGATCATCGGCAGCAGCCATTTCGGGTCGGCGCCTTTGGCGCGACCGACGTCCAGCTTGAACCAGACTCCGCCCCCGTCGCCGCCCAGGGCGTGTTTGGCGCGCGAGCGAGGCGGATTGGCGTAATTGCGCGTCTGCGCCGTGGGTCGCTCGCCCCGCCCCTGCGGCGCCGGCCGCTCGCTGTAAACGGGCCGCGCGCGGCCCTCGCGAGAGGCGGGCCGGTCGCCGGGGTCGGAGACGTCCTCGATCGCCGGCAGGCGCGCGCGATAGACGCGCACCAGCGCCGCCGCGATGTCTTCCGCGCTCCTCTTGGCCAACAGTTGGCGCGCCATGACGAGGTCGTCCTCGGCGGCGGGCTCGTTCAAGGCGGGATCGGCGAGGAATCGCTCGGCGTCGAGGGCGCGCACCTCCTCCGCCGTCGGCGGGCCGCTCCAGGCCGGCGAGACCCCCGCCTCCGCGAACAATCGCTCGGCGCCGCGGCGCTTGCCATAGGGCACGAGCAGCGCGCTGATCCCCTTGCGGCCCGCGCGCCCGGTGCGTCCGCTGCGATGTTGCAGCGTCTCGATGTCATGCGGCAGATCCGCGTGGATGACGATGCCGACGCTGGGCAGATCGAGCCCGCGCGCGGCGACGTCGGTGGCGACCAGCACGCGCGAGCGGCCGTTGCGCAAGGCCTGCATGGCCTGATTGCGCTCGTGCTGGCTGAGTTCGCCCGACAGCACGACGGCGGAAAAGCCGCGCTCGGTCAGCGTGGCGCTGAGGTGGCGCACCGCCTCGCGCGTGTTGCAAAAGACGATGGCGGTCGGCGCCTCGAGGAGGCGCAGCAAGTTGACGACGGCCGCTTCGCTCTCGTGCGGCAGGATGCGGATGGCGCGATATTCGATATCGGCATGGCCCTGCCTGCCGCGCTCCACTTCGATGCGCCAGGCGTTGCGCTGATAGCTGCGCGCCAACGTCGCGATGCCCTTGGGCACTGTGGCCGAGAAGAGCAGGCTGCGCTTTTCCGCCGGCATGGCCTCGAGCATGAATTCGAGATCTTCGCGAAAGCCCAGATCGAGCATTTCGTCGGCTTCGTCGAGCACGACGATCTTGAGCTGGGAGACATCGAGAGCCCCGCGCTCGATATGGTCGCGCAGGCGCCCCGGCGTCCCCACCACGATATGCGCGCCGGCCAGCAAGAACCGCCGCTCGCGCTGCGCATCCATGCCGCCGACGCAGGCGCAAATGCGCGCGCCGGTGAAGCCATAGAGCCAGGTCAGTTCGCGCTCGACCTGCAAGGCGAGCTCGCGCGTGGGCGCGATGACGAGCGCCAGCGGCGGGCCGGCCGGCGGCAGGGATTCGGCGTCGCCCAGCAGCGTCTCGGCCATGGCCAGGCCATAAGCGACGGTCTTGCCCGAGCCGGTCTGGGCGGAAACGAGGAGATCGCGCCCTGACGTCTGCGGGGCGAGCACGGCGGCCTGCACCGGCGTCGGCTCGGCATAAGCGCGCGCCCCCAGCGCACGGGCGAGGGAGGGATTGGAGGTAAAAGAGGTCAATGGGAAATCTTGGCTCGCGGCGGGAATGCGCGAAAACGCGCGGGAGGGGAAGCGGGGGCGGGAAACGGGGCGGCGCCCAACGGCCCAATCCGCCGCGCCCTTGGTGGACTCCACTACCGAAATGTCGGTCTAGATCTTTGATTTCGATGGTGGGCGCACAAGGGCTCGAACCTTGGACCCGCTGATTAAGAGTCAGCTGCTCTACCAACTGAGCTATGCGCCCATCGAAATCACGGGGAGGCGCGCTCCCCGTAAGAGGCCCGGCATGTAGCAAAGGCGCCGGGCGCTGTCCAGTCGAAACGCGGGCGGGACGAGTCCCGCTCGCCCGCTTTAGTTCTTCGCCTTGTCGACCAGCTTGTTCTTGCCGATCCAGGGCATCATCGCGCGCAGCTTTTCTCCGACCGCTTCGATCTGATGCGCGTTGTTGCGGGCGCGCGTCGCCTTGAACGAGGTCTGGTTGACCTTGTTCTCGAGCATCCAGTCGCGCGTGAACTTGCCGGACTGGATGTCGTCGAGCACGCGCTTCATTTCCGCCTTGGTCTCGCGCGTGATGATGCGGGGCCCGGAGACGTACTCGCCGTATTCGGCGGTGTTGGAGATCGAGTAGTTCATGTTGGCGATGCCGCCCTCGTAGATGAGGTCGACGATCAGCTTCACCTCGTGCAGGCATTCGAAATAGGCCATCTCGGGCGCGTATCCCGCCTCGACCAGCGTCTCGAAACCGGCGCGAATCAATTCGACGAGGCCGCCGCACAGCACGACCTGCTCGCCGAAGAGATCGGTCTCGCATTCCTCGCGGAAGCTCGTCTCGATGATTCCGGCGCGGCCGCCGCCGATCGCGCTGGCGTAGGAGAGGCCGAGATCGTGCGCGTTGCCGCTGGCGTCCTGGTGGATCGCGATGAGGCACGGCACGCCGCCGCCGCGCTTGTATTCCGAACGCACGGTGTGGCCGGGCCCCTTGGGCGCCACCATCAGCACGTCGAGATCGGGGCGCGGCTCGATCAGATTGAAATGAACGTTGAGGCCGTGGGCGAACATCAGCGCCGCGCCGTGCTTCATATTGGGCGCGAGTTCGTCGCGGTAGATGTCGGCCTGCAACTCGTCGGGCGTCAGCATCATCACGACGTCGGCCCATTTGGCGGCGCTCACGACATCGAGCACCTTGATCCCTTCCGCTTCGGCTTTCTTGGCCGACGCGGAGCCCGCCCGCAGCGCCACGGCGATGTCTTTCACGCCGCTGTCGCGCATGTTGAGGAGGTGGGCGTGGCCCTGGCTGCCATAGCCGACGACCGCGACCTTCTTGCCCTTGATGAGATTGAGATCGGCGTCCCGATCGTAATAAACGCGCATGTGATGTCCTTCGCTGGCGTTTCGACGCTGCTTCGTTGTGAAAAGGGGGCAGGCGCGAAAACCGCCAAGCCGATCGCGGCTTTCTAGAGAAAGCGCTCGCGCCGATCAAGCGCGCCGGTTGGCGCCGGGCCGCGCGAACGAATATCGGCGCCGCCCTAAGCGGGGGCGCGAAACCGCTTTGACGGCGCGCGAAATTGCCGGTAGGATTCCTACCGGCGAAAAAAGGGCGAAAAAGCCCATGCGATATATATCCGCCGAAGGAGGAAACCGGGATGTGGCGAATTGTCGCGCTGTGCTGGGTGTTCACCGCCCCCCTGCTGACGGGGATTTTGATCGTGGCGGTTCTCGTGACGCCGCCTCTTTCGGCCGAGGCCAAGGTCTGGATCCCGATCGCCGCCGTGCTCGGCTTCACCTACGGCATTCCCTGCGCGAATTGCATCGCCAAGTTCCTCGAAGGCCCGGCGACCAACGACGCGGCCCTGCGCTGGGGCTGGGGCCTTTCCGCGCGAAGCTGAGCGGCGCCGCCTGTTCGCGCCGCGATCGGGTCCGCGACGGTTCATCGCGCGCTCCCCGCGTGATTTTTGACGCGGGTCAACGTCTTCCGCTTCGAAGCGCGCATCAATGGCAACGACGCCTTCGAGATCGAAGCGGCGTGGCCATGGGGCGCGTCGTCGCCCCGTTCCGTGCGTTCGTCGCTCCGGTTTTTGTGGGCGCCGTCGCGGCGGACGCCGGATGGGTTGTCGTCATGTCGATCAGCGGGGCCGTCGCGCGGATGAATTTCGGACGTTCCGCCTGAATCGATCGCGAGCGCCTGCGCGGGCGCGTCGCCCGCGAATGCAATGTCCCATGTCGGATGCGCCGCATCACGCGGCGGTGAAGGAGGGCGCCTATGTCCGCATTTTTTTCGCGCCTGCGCGCGCTTGCCGCCTTAGCGCTCGTCGGCTTCGCCGTTTCGTCGTGCGGCTACAACACCATCCCGACGCTCGAGGAGGACGCCAAGGCGAAATGGGCCGAGGTGGAGAACCAATATCAGCGTCGCGCCGATCTCATTCCCAACCTCGTCGCCACGGTCCAGGGCTACGCCAAGCAGGAAAAGGACGTGCTGACGGCGGTGACCGAAGCGCGCGCCAAGGCGACGTCGATCCATGTCGACGCCTCGCAGCTGACCGATCCGGAAAAGATCAAGCAGATGGAGGACGCGCAAAACGCCTTGTCGGGCGCTCTCGGGCGGCTGCTGGCGGTGAGCGAGAACTATCCCGATCTCAAGTCGAACCAGAATTTCCTTACTTTGCAGGCGCAACTCGAAGGCACGGAGAACCGCATCGCCGTCGCGCGCAGGGACTATATCGAAGCGGTCCGGGCCTATAATACCGCGTTGCGCACGTTTCCCACGGTGATCTGGGCGTCGACGGCGTTCCGCGCCAACAAGCCGATGGTCGAATTCACCGCGACGCCGGGCTCCGAAACCGCGCCGAAAGTGAAATTCTAGCCGGGATTTCGGAAAAGTGGACATCGGTCTTCCGACAAAAGTCCCACTCTTTCAAACCCTTCTGCGAACGGAGGGCCGCGCCCTGGCCACGAGGCTGCGCGTCGTCGCCGCCGCGCTCGCCCTGGCCGCCGTCGCGGCGTTCGTCCCGGCGCCCGTTGGCGCCACGGCGAATTTTCCGGCTCTGGCCGGCCGCGTCGTGGATCAGGCGCAAGTGCTTTCGGCCGGCGAGCGCGCCGATCTCGACGGCAAACTCGCGGATCTCGAGAGCAAGTCGGGCATTCAACTGGTCGTGGCGACGGTCTCCTCGCTCGACGGCGAGGAGATCGAGCCTTACGCCAATGAGCTGTTTCGCGCCTGGAAGCTGGGCGAAGCCAAGAAGAACAACGGCGTTCTCTTCCTGATCGCGCCCAAGGAGCATCGCGTGCGCATCGAAGTCGGTTACGGCCTCGAGGGCGCGCTGACCGACGCGACATCCTCGCTCATCATCGCCAACGCCGTGGCGCCGCGCTTCAAAGCTGGCGACTACGACGGCGGCGTCGCGCGCGGCGTCGACGACATCATCACGGTGCTGACGACGGATTCGTCGGAATGGCAGAAGAAGCCGGAACTGCGCGCTGAGGACGACGCCTCCTTTCTTGACGCCGTCGCGCCGTTTCTCGTTCTCCTGTTCATCCTGTTCGTCTTCTATATTACGCGCCATGGCGGCGGCGGCGGCGGCGGGCTCCTCGTCAATATCCTCATCCTATCGGCCGGCATGGGGCGGGGCGGCAGCCCCTTCGGCGGCGGCGGAGGCGGCTTTTCCGGCGGCGGCGGGTCGTCGGGCGGCGGCGGCGCCTCGGGGAGTTGGTGATGCCGGTCGATCCGCGCCAAGAGGCGAATATCGAAGCGGCCTTCAGCGCCGCTCAGCGGCGCACGCGCGCGCCGATCGTTTGCGTCCTGGCGCGAGCTTCGGCCAATTATGAATTCGCGCCGCTGTTGTGGAGCGGGCTGCTCGGGCTGCTCACGCCTTGGCCGCTCTTGGTCCTCACCCGGCTTTCGGCGCAGCGGATCTTCATCGCGCAACTCGTGGTCTGCTTTGCGGCGATGGCGATCCTTTCGCTGCGCCCGCTGCGCGACCTGCTGACGCCCCTCCGCGTGCGGCGCGCCAATGCGCATCGCGCCGCGCTGGCGCAGTTCTCGGTTCGCGGGCTCGATCGCGCGGGCGAGCGCAACGCGGTGCTCGTCTATGTCTCGCTCGCCGAACGCTACGCGCGCGTCGTCGCCGCCGACGCGGCCTCGCGGGCGATCGCGCAGAGCCAGTGGCAGGGGCTCGTCGACGCGCTTGTCGCGGATTTGCGCGATCGCGGCTCGGCCGAGGCCTTGGCGAACGTGGCGGCGCGTTGCGCCGACCTGCTGGCGCCGGCCTTTCCCCCCGCCACCGACGAGGCGCCCCAGCCTCGCCAACATTTTCATGTCGTGTGACCCGCGACATCGCGCGGCTTGAGGTCGCGCGCGTTATTCTTTAAACGACAGAGCGCCGTTGCGCCCGTTCCGCGCGAGGGCCACCGGCCGAAACTGCGGAGATGCTTCGAGCGATGGCGTTGAGAGCGACTTCGACAAATCGGCTGCAAGCCGTGGCGCTGGCTTGCGCGCTGGCGCTCGGCGCCGTCGAAGCGTCGGCGGCGCCGTCGCTGGTCGTCGACGTCGACACCGGCCAGACGCTGTTCCAGCGCGAGGCGACCGCGCCGTGGTATCCCGCCTCGTTGACGAAGCTGATGACGACCTATGTCGCGCTGCAAGCGGTGCGCGACGGCCGTTTGACGCTCGATACGCCGCTGACGATGTCGGCGCGGGCGGCGAACATGCCCGCTTCGAAGATGGGCTTCCGCCCCGGCGTCGAGGTCACGCTCGACAACGCGCTGAAGATGTTGATGGTCAAATCGCCCAACGACGTCGCGGTGATGATCGCGGAAAGCGTCTCCGGCTCGGTCGAAGCCTTCGCCGACGAGATGAACGCGACGGGGCGTCGCCTCGGCCTCAAGGAATCGCATTTCGTCAATCCGAACGGGTTGCATAACCCGGCGCACGTGTCCTCGGCGCGCGACATGGCGATGATCGGGCGCGCGCTGCTCAAGGACTTTCCCGAGCACAGCGATCTCTTCGCCATCGGGGCGCTTCAGCTCGGCGACGAGATCATTCCCAACCACAACGGCTTGCTCGGCCGCTATCCCGGCGCCGACGGCATGAAGACCGGTTTCACCTGCCCCGCCGGGTTCAATGTCGTGGCGAGCGCGACGCAGGGCGGGCGTCGACTGATCGTCGTCGTGCTCGGCTCTCCCTCGGCGCGCCTGCGCACGATCGAAGCGGCGCATTTGTTCGATCAAGGCTTCGCCAAATGGGGCGGCGGCGAGGGCGCGGTCCAAGACCTGCCGTCGTCGAGCGCGCTTTCGGCGCCCGATATGCGCCAGGACATTTGTTCGCGCCGCAACCGCGCCGCCATAGCCGCCGCCGAGGAGGAGGTCGCCCCGGCGCCGGGCGGCGTCGCCGGACGGAACACGATCTTCGCCGCCGTAATGGGAATGGGATCGAGCCCGCCGATGACCGCCGAAATGGCCACGCAGCCCGTGCATTTCGATCCGGTTCCTGTTTTTGTCGGTCCCAAGCCCGGCTGGACGGGCCCGGTCCTGGCCGCGCGCGCCCCCGATAAGGCGCCCGGCGACGGGTCCGCGCCGATCGCCAGCGCCTATGCCGGCGACAAGCCCTCGGTCATCGAGGGCGCGGACACCCAGAGCGCGCCGATCGCGCTGCAAGGCGCGCTGCGCCCCACCAAGCCCGACAAGAACGCCGCCTCGGCTTCGCTCGCGCCGCCGGGCAAGGGCGGCAAGGCCGCCGCGCCCGCCAAAACGGCCGTTCACGCCGCGCTGGCCAAGGCGGCGAAAAAGAAAGATGAACACGCGGTCGCCGCGCCGGTTCATTAGCTCGCCGCGCGTGGCCCTTTCCGGCCGCCTCGATGGGTCACGAAGCCGTGAAAAATGCCTTAGTTTAGCCCGTTTATGGTCAAGCGGGCGCCGCAACGGGCAGGCAAAACACCATCGAGCCGCGATGGTTCGGTTCGGCGCCTCGCTCGGTGTTTTTTGCCCCCCAGCCCCCGAGCGGCAAGTCGGACCGAAAAATTGCCACGCAGGCTAGCGGATCGGCGGGCCCCCTCCCAGCCGATCCGCTTTTTTTTGCCGCGACCGGCGTTTCCCGGGGCGACTTGAAACCTCCCGTCTTTGCGGCGATATGAACGCCGCCGGCGCGGCTGCCCGCGGTGCGGCCAAGGCTTCCTTTTTTTCACGAGGCGAATTTGACCACCGACGTTCCTTTCCCGGCGAGCGACGACGCGAAAACGCAGAGCTTCGAGGCCGACGTTTCGCGGCTGCTGCATCTCATGGTCCATTCCGTCTATTCGGATCGCGACATTTTCGTTCGCGAGCTGGTCTCCAACGCCGCCGACGCTTGCGAGAAGCTGCGCTACGAGGCGATCGCCAAGCCCGAGCTGATCGAGGGCGGCGGGCCCTTCGCCATTCAGATCGCCGTCGATCCCGACGCGAAGACCATCACATTCAGCGACAACGGCGTCGGCATGAGCCGCGAGGAACTTGTCGAGGCGCTCGGCACGATCGCGCGCTCGGGCACGCGGGCCTTCCTCGACATGCTCGCCGCGGAAGACGCGAGCAAGGAGGCGGCCAACCTCATCGGCCAATTCGGCATCGGCTTCTATTCCTCGTTCATGGTCGCCGACGAAGTCGTCGTCGAAACCCGGCGCGCGGGCTCGGGCGAAGCCTGGCGCTGGTCCTCCGACGGCAAGGGCGCCTACACCATCGCGCATTTGCCGCTGGATCGCGCGCCCGCGCGCGGCGCGCGCGTCATCCTCCATCTCAACGACGCTTCGGGCGAATATCTCGATTCCGCTCGCCTCGAGCGCATCGTGCGCGAACATTCCGGCGCGGTCGCCGTGCCGATCGACCTCGTGGACAAACCCGGCGCGGAGCCGCGCCGCGTCACCGACGGCGCCGCGATCTGGGCCAAGCCGAAGAGCGAAATCGGCGCGGAGGAATACGCCGAGTTCTATCGCAGCCTCTCCGGGCAATTCGACGAGCCCGCGCTGACCGTGCACTGGCGCGCCGAGGGGCGGCACGAATATGCCGCGCTGGCGTTCATTCCGGGCTCGCGCCCGTTCGACCTGTTCGATCCCGCGCGCAAGAGCCGCAACAAGCTCTATGTCCGGCGCGTGCTGATCACCCAGGACTCGGACCTGCTGCCGGGCTGGCTGCGTTTCGTCCGGCTCGTCGTCGACAGCAACGATCTGCCGCTCAACGTCTCGCGCGAGATGATCCAGCAGAGCGCCGTCTTCGCCGCCATTCGCAAGGGCGTGACCAATCGCCTCGTGCAGGAGCTGACCAAGCTCGCCGAAAGCGACAGGGAAAAATTCGCCAAGGTGTGGGAACATTTCGGCGCGGTGATCAAGGAAGGCCTCTACGAGGACCCGGAGCGTCGCGACGCCTTGTTCAAGATCGCGCGCTTCGCCACCACGACGCACCCCGGCGGCGAGCGCACGCTCGAGGATTACGTCGGGGCTTTGCGCGAGAATCAGACCGCGATCTACTACCTCACCGGCGAGGACGCCAAGCGCCTCGCGTCGAGCCCGCAGCTCGAAGGGTTCCGCGCCCGCGACGTCGAAGTGCTGCTGCTCGCCGATCCCGTCGACGCCTTCTGGGTCTCGAGCGCGGCGGGCTACGACGGCAAGCCGTTCAAGTCGGTCAGCCAGGGCGTCGCCGACATCAAGACGATCCCGCTGAAAGAGGGCGCTCAGCCGCCCGCCGAGACTTCGGCGGAGGTCGCGACCCTCATCGCCTTCATCAAGCAGACCTTGGACGGCGAGATCGCGGAGGCGCGCGCCTCCGACCGCCTGACCGACAGCGTCGCCTGTCTGGTGGCGCCGGAATTCGGGCCGGACCGCCAGCTGGAAAAGATGCTCGCCGCGCATGGGCGCTTAGCCGAGCGCACCAAGCCGGCGCTCGAAGTCAACGCCAGCCATCCCCTGACCCTGGCGCTGGCGCGCCGCTTCGCGAGCGGACCGGACAAGGCGCTGGTCGAGGACGCGGCGTGGCTGATCTACGACGAAGCGCGGCTCGCCGAGGGCGAGACCGTCCACGACGCCCCCGCCTTCGCCGCGCGGCGGCGGCGGGTGATGGAGAAGGCGCTGGGGTAGGGCAGGGGGCGGGGGGCGGCCGCCTTGTAGGCGCGGGCGCCGACCGCGCCTCGCGCCGCTGATTCGATGGCGACGAAACGCGGCGCTCCGCGCCGGCCGCGCTCGCCGAGCGCGGCTACAATCCGCCTCCACCCAGCCGGGGCGCCGGCGCCGTTTTCCGGCGCGAAGGCCTGTTTTCAATGCCTTGCGTGGCGATTTTCCGCCGCGTCGGCGCGGGCGGGCGATGACGGCTTTGTAGGCGTTTAGAGCACGGCGCGATTTGATGGAATCGCCAGCGATGTCATACCAGCAGCCAAAAATGCTGACTGCCGTCATGGCCGGGCTTGTCCCGGCCATCCACGCGCTGAGGCTGATTCGACTCCTCAGGAAGTGCTTGAGAATGCGCGGTTTTGCGGATTGCAAAGCGGCAGCTCCGCGGCGTGCGGACGATTGCCTCGCAATCGCCTTGGGATGGCCGGGACAAGCCCGGCCATGACGAGTCATTCCTTCGGCCACTGGTATCATACGGCTTCCGATTGGACAGTTCGCGACGCGGCGGGGAGGGGATGGCGACTCGCCCGTGAAATCGTCGCTCCCCCCTCGCCAGACTTCCGGGGCCGCCAAACTTTGCCAAGTCCACGCCAAACATTTCCAAATTTGGGGTCTTTTTCTCCAAACATTTCCAAGGATTGTCTTGGCCGTTTTGCTTCATTTCAACGGCTTGCAAGCGCCGCAAACGAAATTTCATTTTGCTCCAAATTTCTTGGCCGCTCCCCGCCCACAAGCCCGCTCGCCCGACGGCCGGCAAAGCGGTCATGGCGAAAAGCTGTAGAAATAACGTAGCACGAATTTCGTTTTTCGGAAAGCAAGCGTTGGCGTCGGAAAACAGCCGCGCGCCATGCCCCCCAGCGGCGGCGCTCCCATCGCCAGGAGGCCGTGTCATTCCCGCGAAAGCGGGAATCGAGACTTCGCGGCCGACGCGCTCTTTCCCCGCTGGATTCCGGCTTTCGCGGGAATGACACAAGTACGAGCGTCATCGGTTCCGTCTTAAGGCAACGCGCTCCAGGCCTCGGCGAGGCCTTTGGAAAAAAGGGGTTGAGTAAGCTGTCGTCGGAACCCCTATTTGTCTTCCGGAAGTCATGTAAAAAGGGAAAATAGGTGGGCGTCACCGTAAAGGCGTAAAGGCGTAAAGGACCGTAAAGGCGTAAAGGCAGAGCGTGCGCGAGAACCTTGTCGCCAGTATCGAGACCCCTTCGCCCTCATGACGCAGAGCGCCAGTTCCTTGGTCGTCTTTGGTCCGCTGGCGAGGGTGTCCTTGCAAAGCGCCATCAGCTCGCCGCGCGCGAACAGCCGATGCGTGTCGACGTAGGGCGTGAACGCGCCAGGCTCGCTCGTCACTTCGAACAGAGCGATGCATGCATTGACGTGGGATAAGTCGGCGCGAGCCTGCGCAATCCGCTTCTCATATTGAGAGATCGAACTTAGAATCTCTGCGCGCTTCGCTCTAAGCGTGGTGACGGTGCGTATCTTAGCCATGCCCTCCCCCATGGACATGCACCGTCATCATTTCTTGTGGCGTTTGCGCCGGGATACCGGAGTAGCGCAATCTCAAACTGGACATCAACGTTGCGTCGTATCGCGGTTACGGCGACAGCTTACTTATACCAAGATTCAGTGAGCGCGACTCACGGAAGAAAGTTCCGCAAACCCAACGCCGTCATGGCCGGGCTTGTCCCGGCCATCCACGCGGCGCCGCTTGGTCGCGACGTTCAGAAGGAAGCGCGGCGGCACGGCGTGGATGGCCGGGACAAGCCCGGCCATGACGCCGAGGGAGGGTTTTCGACAAGTCACGCTCACCGAGATTTGGAATTAACCCCCTAACGATCCTCCCCGCCCCCGCTTGCGACTCGCCCCCGCGTCCTCCATCTTTAGCGCAATGATCGATCCTTCGCCGCGGGGCGAGCCCTCGCGTCTCGTCGCCGTCCTCGGCCCCACCAACACCGGCAAGACCCACTTGGCGGTGGAGCGCATGCTGGGGTTTTCCTCTGGGATGATCGGCCTGCCGCTGCGGCTGCTGGCGCGCGAGATCTACGATCGCGTCGTCAAGGCGCGCGGGGCGCGCAGCGTGGCGCTGATCACTGGCGAGGAAAAGATCATCCCGCCCATGCCGGCCTATTTCGTCTGCACGGTCGAGGCGATGCCGCTGGACCGCAGGACGGAGTTTCTCGCGGTCGACGAAATCCAGCTCTGCGCCGATCCCGAACGCGGCCATGTCTTCACCCACCGCTTGCTGCACGCGCGCGGCACGGCCGAGACCATGCTGATGGGCGCGGCGACCGCAGCCCCGCTGATCCGTCGCCTCTGTCCCCACGCCGAGTTCCAGTTCCGCGATCGCTTTTCCCAACTGACCTACGACGGCCCCAAGAAGCTCACCCGGTTGCCTCGGCGCAGCGCGGTGGTCGCCTTCTCCGCCGACGCCGTCTACGCCATCGCCGAGCTGATCCGCCGCCAGCGCGGCGGCGCGGCGGTGGTGATGGGCTCGCTATCCCCACGCACCCGCAACGCCCAGGTCGAGCTGTTCCAGTCCGGCGAAGTCGATTTTCTCGTCGCCACCGACGCCATCGGCATGGGGCTGAACATGGACGTCGATCACGTCGCTTTCGCCGGTCTCAGGAAGTTCGACGGGCGGCGCTCCCGCTGGCTCCAGCCCCAAGAGATCGGCCAGATCGCCGGGCGGGCCGGGCGCTTTCGCAAGGACGGGACCTTCGGCGTCACCGGCGAGTGCGCGGACATGGACCCGGACATGATCGCCGCGGTCGAGGGCCACGTCTTCCCGCCGGTGACGGCGGCGGAGTGGCGCAACGCGCGACTGGATTTCCAGTCGCTGCCGGGCTTGCTGCGCTCGCTCGCCGCTCCGGCGCCGGCGCCGGGATTGAAACTCTCCGAGGAAAGTCAGGACGAGACCACCCTGCGCCAATTGGCTGTCGACGAGATCGTGATCCGCCGCAGCCGCGATCGCGCCAACCTGATCCGGCTGTGGGAGGTCTGCCAGACGCCGGACTTTCGCAAGGCCACCCAGGACGAGCACACCCGCCTGATCGGGGGCATGTTCGAGCATCTGACTCAACGCGATCGGCGCCTGCCGGAGGACTGGATGCAAGGCCAGTTCGCCAGCCTCGACCGCACGGAGGGCGACATCGACGCGCTGTCGGCGCGCCTCGCCCGGGTGCGCACGCTGGCCTATGTCGCCAA
>Ga0187884_10003138_pt1 | contig 13081 bp, 11 predicted proteins | sample June2016WEW_20_4_FD_132983 | JGI IMG/M metagenome (GOLD analysis project Ga0187884, IMG submission 132983) | Peatland microbial communities from SPRUCE experiment site at the Marcell Experimental Forest, Minnesota, USA - June2016WEW_20_40 | ecosystem: Environmental > Terrestrial > Soil >...
GGCCGAGCGTGCAGGCCGTGAGCGTTTTCGATTGTCAGGATGAGTTCTGCGGTTGGCCCCGTGGCTGTGTCCTTGACTCGGGTGTCGGAGACTCCGGCTTGCGGACCGCATTCGTCCGTTAATTGCTGCTGTTTGGCGGCAAGCCCGCGCTCCGCCTCGGCCGCCACTTCGGCCAGACTGCAGCCTGCCTTAGCCGACACTCCCGCGGCGACCGCGCCCTCGATGAACGGCGCTGAGCAAAGACGGATGGGAGTAGTGTTCGACTCCAGCAGCTCCAATGCGGTTTGCGCGCTTAGCACGGCGCTACCCAAATCCATCAGAACAAGAACGCCATCCGGGCGGGCCAACCGCTGCAATACGTCGGAGATGTGAACTGCATCGGTGCCGAGTTCGTCGAAGTTGTCGCCGACACCGCTGGCCACGGCAACAGGAAAGTCCGGTCCCGTCATCTGCAGGACCAATTCCCGCGCAGCCTCAGCGAGTTTCTTACTGTGCGAGACAAGAACCAGCGCAACCATCGTGCAACGCCTCCGCCTTCAGGAACCTGTCTGGCAGGCCGAAGCTAACGCGTGCAGTAAAAACGCCACCGAAGTAGCCCCCGGATCCTGATGACCGATGCTACGCTCCGCCAGGTAGCTGGCGCGGCCCTTGCGCGCAAGCATCGGGATGGTGGCTTTGGCGGATTGGTCAGCCTGTTCAACTGCGGCCTGCAGCGCAGCGGCGAGATCGTCATCCGAACGTTCGCGAAAAGCTTGCAGCGCAGGCGCAAGCGCATCCACCATAGTCTTGTCGCCCAACTGAGCTTTGCCGCGCCTTTGGATGTCAGCCAGCCCTGCCTCCAAAACCTGCCCCAATTCCTGCTTGTTTAGCTTATCCTTCCCAGCTGTTGCCTTGCCAAGTGCCAGGAAAAATCCCCCATACAAAGGGCCGGCAGCACCTCCAACAGACGAGAGCAATGTCATCCCGACTAGCTTAAATAGAGCAGACAGATCAGCCGGGGCAGCACCTTCGGCTTCGAATTTCTTCTCGATGGCCTTGAAACCACGCATCATGTTCTCGCCGTGATCGCCATCGCCAATGGAGGAGTCGAGTTGGGTCAGCATGGCCGCGTTTTCAGCAATAAGAAGCGCGGCCGCTTGAATCCACGACCGCGCATTTTTCAGTTCGAGATATTCCATGAGGTTTCAGTGGTCTCAGCCCCAGCGCAACGCCGGAGTGTCAACGGGAGCGTCCCACAACTTGCAAAGTTGATCGTTCATCTTCAGCAAGGTAATCGAGGTGCCCGCCATCTCCAGGCTGGTGATGTACGGCCCCACGAGGTTGCGGACGATCTTCAATCCATGTTGTTTGGCGATCTGCGCCGCTTTTCGGTAGATGATATAGAGCTCAATCAGAGGCGTGCCACCCATACCATTCACGAACAGCACGACATCGTCGCCCTTCTTGAAGGGTAGATCGCTGATGATGGGCTCCATGAGCATCTCGGTTATTGCGTCGGCCGAAGCGAATTTTACACGGCGTCGGCCGGGCTCCCCGTGAATGCCAATCCCTAGCTCGATTTCATCGTCCGGCAGTTCGAACGACGGCTTGCCGGCGTGGGGCACGGTGCACGGCGTAAGCGCCATTCCCATGCTTCGCCCGGTACCACGGATCACGTCGCCGAGCTTCTTGATGTCGGCAAGGCTGGCGTGCTGCTCGGCAGCAGCACCTAGCAACTTCTCCATCAGCACGGTGAGTCCAACGCCGCGACGGCCAGCGGTATAGAGACTGTTCTCAACAGCAACATCGTCGTCTGTCAAAACAGTTTCTACTTTTATACCGTCACCTTCCAGCATTTCAGCGGCGAGTTCGAAGTTCATGATGTCGCCAGTGTAGTTCTTGACGATGTGCACAACGCCCGCACCACCGGTGCTAGCTTTGCTGGCTTCGAACATCTGATCCGGTGTCGGACTGGTGAAAACCTGTCCCGGACATGCCGCGTCGAGCATACCTTTGCCAACGTAGCCGCCATGCATCGGTTCGTGGCCGCTGCCACCACCAGAGACCAGGGCTACCTTCCCTTTCACGGGAGCATCTTTGCGGGCGATAAAGGGCGGTTCATAATTTATGCGAAGACGGTCGCCGTGCGCCGCCTCCATTCCCTCAAGCGCTTCGCGCACGACTTCCTGAGGGGAGTTGATGAGCTTCTTCATGACACCAGTATGAACGAGTTCTGGCACCGGCCTTCCTCCTTTTGCGTGAGCGCAGCCATCCACTGCCCAGTTACGGCCGCGAGAACCTTGCGCCGGCGCCGCCCGAAAGCGACACCGGCGAAGGGAGATGAGCACCGGGCGACCGAACAGGTGATTTCGTCTCGGTCGCCCAGTTCGAACAGTTAATACTTAATCAGGTGAATGCTGAACGCACCAATGGCTCCGCCGATAAACGGGCCAATGATGGGAATCAATGCATAACCCCAGTCTGACTTGCCTTTCCCGGCGATGGGCAGGATGAAATGCGCCAAACGCGGCCCGAAATCGCGAGCTGGGTTCATTGCATATCCCGTCGGGCCACCGAGGCACAGACCGAGCACCCAAACCAGGCAGCCCCACAGATAAGGAGCGAAGCCCGGCGGCAACCCAGTGGGAGAGACGGCGGAAGCGCCGAAAGCGAAACCTACACCGACAAGGGTCGTGGTAGCGATCACTTCGGTCATAAGGTTGTCTGGAAGATTGCGGATAGCTGGACCGGTGCAGAAGATTCCCAGCTTGGCTCCCTGGTCTTCCGTGATGGCCCAGTGTGGCAAATAAGCCAGCCAGGTCAGAGTTGCGCCCACGAAAGCACCAGCGACCTGCGCTGCCCAGAAGGGCAGAACCGTCGCCCAGTTGTGGGAGAGGATAGCCACGGCCAAGGTGACCGCGGGATTGATGTGCGCGCCCGGGCTTCCGCATGCGATGGCCACGAAAATTCCGGCCATGACTGCAAACGCCCACCCGGTGGTGATGACGATCCAGCCGGAGCCCTCGCCTTTTGACTTCTTCAGCAGGACATTGGCTACGACGCCATCGCCCAAGAGGATCAGTACCATGGTCCCCATAAATTCGCCGAATAATGGTCCGTGCATGATAATTGTTCTCCTTACCGTTTATTTTGCGGCTGCTGCGAGTTCCTTTTCGGGTTCTCCGACTGGCGTTTCTTCTACCCAGTCGAATGTTCTGGTGACGGCCTTCTTCCACAGCTTGTATTCGGACTCGCGCTTCGTCGCGTCCATGTTCGGCTTCCAGGTCTTGTCGACTGCCCAGTTGGCGCAGAGGTCGTCAAGGTTCTTGTAGAAGCCAACTGCGAGGCCGGCCGCATACGCAGCGCCCAATGCGGTCGTTTCATTCACGACAGGCTTCACAACAGCCTTGTTCAGAATGTCCGCCTGGAACTGCATGAGCAGATCGTTGTTGACCATGCCGCCGTCAGTGCGCAGCACGTCCAACTCGATGCCGGAGTCGTTCTTCATTGCGTCCACTACTTCGCGGGTCTGGAATGCAGTGGCTTCCAGAACGGCGCGAGCGATGTGGCCTTTGTTGACGTAGCGAGTCAGGCCGGCGATAACGCCGCGAGCGCTCGCCTTCCAGTAAGGAGCGAACAGTCCGGAGAACGCCGGGACGAAGTACACGCCGCCGTTGTCGTCAACGGTTTTGGCTAGCGCTTCGATTTCGGTGCTCTTGTTGATGATGTTCAGGTTGTCGCGCAGCCACTGTACCAATGCACCGGTGATGGCGACGCTGCCTTCGAGGGCGTAGCAAGCGGGCTCTTTGCCCAGCTTGTAGGCCAGCGTAGTCAGCAGACCAAATTCGGACTGCACAGGGACAGTGCCGGTATTCAGCAGCAGGAAGCAGCCGGTGCCATAAGTGTTCTTCGCCTGGCCCGGCTTGAAGCAGGTTTGTCCCACCAGTGCGGCTTGCTGGTCGCCCAGATCGCCGGCTACCGGAACGCCTGCCAGAGCGGTCACTTTCGCCGTTCCATAGACTTCGCTGCTGGAGCAAATCTTCGGCAGCATCGCCAAAGGAATTCCGAATACCTTCGTGATTTCGGTGCTCCAGGAGAGAGTCTCCAGATTCATCAACTGCGTGCGGCTGGCGTTCGTGACGTCGGTGATGTGCAAACCACCATTCGGGCCGCCGGTCAGCTGCCAGATCAGGTAGGTATCAATGTTGCCGAACAGGACTTCCCCAGCTTCTGCCAAGGGACGCACGCCGGGGACGTTTTCCAGAATCCACTTGATCTTCAGGCCGCTGAAATAGGTGGCCAGAGGCAGTCCGGTCTTGCGACGGAATTGATCCTGTCCACCCAGACGGGAATACTCGGCTACGTAATCGCCGGTGCGGGTGTCCTGCCAAACGATGGCGTTGTAGACCGGCTTGCCGGTCTTCTTATTCCAAACCACAGTAGTCTCGCGTTGGTTGGTGATTCCAACTCCGGCGAGGTCCTTCGCTGTCAGGTTTTTTGCCTTCAGGGCTTCCGCGATAACTTCCTGGGTGCGTGCCCAGATCTCTTCGGGGTTGTGCTCGACCCATCCCGGCTTGGGATAGATCTGCTCGTGTTCCTTCTGGGCCGTGGTGACGATCCGTCCGGAACGGTCAAACACGATGAAGCGAGTGCTCGTCGTGCCTTGATCGATTGCTCCGATATAATTTGCCATTAGTTCCTCCGTAGCATTACCGCCGAGCAGACGCGATCGGGTCTTTTATAAATGCCTTGTAATGCGCCCGAGCGGCATTCACTCTTCGTCCTGCAATTCACTGCGATTAATTAGAACGTCACTTTAGTTCGGAATCCCACTACCACACCAGTCGGGTTCTGCGGGTTTGCACCTAACTCTGCGTACCACTGCACAACCGGCTGGACCATGAAAAATGGGGTTGCCTGGATCAGATAGTTGACCTCGAAAGCTTTTTCCGCACCCAGCACCGGCGCGCCAAAGAACGAATTGGCGTACGCTGCGCTGTACGCATCGCTGACATGGCTGTACGACAGTGCGAAGGCAACAGAATCCTTCGCCCGACTGGGGATTGGGCCGTTGTAGACCACTCCCGTAGTGATGTTTTTGTCAACTTTGTTGTAGGTGGCATCCGGCGATCCGGAGTATCCGAAGAAAGCGTCAAGCCCTGAGTTCGAACCGGCTTTCGGACGGTAGACCGCCTGGTTGGCCATCAAGTAAATCACGTAGTTGCCGGTATAGGGTGAATAGAACAGTGGAACCGGATTGAACGGGTTCGAGAATTTACCGCCGTTATAGGTCGATCCAAATGCATAGTGGCCGGGATAGTATTTCGCCTTCGAAACCTTGCCACCCTGTTGACCGATGTTGAAACCGACTTCATCGCTAAGAACGCCCGAATCATGTTTCACATATTCGAAGCCGGTCGGGTTCTGCACGTAGGGGTTACGATTGCCCGACGTGTAAGCCGCCTTGAAGTACATCCACTTGTAGGGTTTGACTTTCAAGGAGACGCCGGGGCCGGAAGCCGGATCGAATGAGGCATAATCGTTGAAGCGATTGCCGAAGCCATAGTCGATTGGTTCCATGAGGAAGCTGCCGCCATAAGGCTGCAGACCGTACTCGTCCATGCTGGCGAACTGGCCGAACTTGAACTCAACTTTGTCGTCCAGCATCGCGTACTGCAACCAGTAAGAGTCGAGGATTTCCGTGCGTGCGCTGACCAGGCCGCTCGGGTTCGAGATACTGCCCAGGTAGTTGGCGCCGAGGTTTGGACCACCCTGCCACAGGCCGGTGACGTGGAAGGTGAGGCCCTTCCAGCCTGCTAATTTGCCGAAGTCGATGTCCATTGTGCCACGGACACGATTCCAACCTGCGGCACCGGTCTTAATGGCTGCCTGCGGGGTGTCCAGGAAATCGGCAACATAGAAGAAATCAAAAGTGACGCCTTTTTCTTCTGCCAATTTCGTGCGCTCTCCGCCCCAGTCACCCAAAAGATACTGCTGGTTCCAGAAGCTCTTCTCCGGAGCAGGAGCAGGAGCCGGCGCGGTTGCAGGAGGAGCAGCTTGATCGTTGCCCGGTCCAGTTTCGATGCCTTGTTTTTGAGCAACGGCTGGCAAGGTGAGTAGGAGCAGACAGATTAGGATGAGGAAAGGAATGAATAATTGTTTGCTGGTATCGAGTTTGTGAAGCTGTCTGGACATCGCCATCGCTTCTCCTTTGTGTGTGCAGTCGTACATCTTGCAGGAGGAAATAGAAAAGCCGTCCGAAGTAAAGAGTTCCCTTTGCCTATAAAAAGGGCTCTTACACTTCGGACGGCTTCTCTGTGATCTCTGCCGCGTAGTCAAATATTAATGAGGGGTTTCGCAGGTGTCAGTGACCGATGCTGCAGATAGGTGTGACGAATCACTGTCGATTTCTGGAAGGAGAAGCGAACCGAAACACATCATGCGACCCAGAGGCATGGGTCGCTTACAGACACAGCATTGACGCCGTTTTGCACCAGATCTTCAATCTCGCGCAGGGTCGTAATGAGACCGCCCGCGATCACCGGCAGCTCCGGATATCGACGACGCAGCTTCTCCAGAATGTGCGGAGCCGCCATTGCCGGCAGTACTTCCAAAGCATCGGGCTCGAACTGATCCACGCTGCGCAAGGCGCTTTCCAAGGCAGCCGAATCCAGCAGAAAGGTGCGTTTGATAGCAAACAAGCCGAAGTCGCGGGCGGCTCGCAGCGGTTCCGGATGCGTCGAGATGACGCCCTGCACATTGCGGTGAGCCAGAAACGAGATGGCTGCCTGGTCGCGTGCCAGTCCGCCCGCAAGATCGATATTGACAATCGGGACTTTGCCGGCAGCGACCACCGTGTCTGCCATCTCGCCAATGTCTTCGGGATTTCCGAACAGAAAATATACGATTTTTCCTGGGGCGGAAGCGCCGCGCAGGACGAATTCCGGTGCCCGCACCGCGGGGATGATGGGAGTTTGCGCCAGGAGCAAGCTGAGGCGTTGGATGTTATCGCCCAAATGCGGCAGGCGACTCCGTCCGTTGGTTGGGTGGGAGCAGCCGTTGCTCGCTCGCACGGCCTTCTGCAACTCGCATTCTGTCTCGTTGATCAAGATCGTCTGCCTGCGCTACCCACGTTATATATCGGGATAGACAGACACACCTGTGACTTTGATCACAGACACTGGGGCGAGAGACCATTGCGTTAATCTGTGCTAGCTCCAACGTCAGACGGCAACCCTGGTCGATGTACCGTTCTGATACGCCTCCAACAGGATTTCCGCCGGATGACGCGTCTTCAGACCGGTGCCATGGGCGATCTGCATCTGGCAACTGCCGCACTCGGTCACGACGAATTCCGGCTTATAGGCGGCGATCCCATCAAACAGTTCCTGACCGATATCCATCGATATCGGATATTTCTCGCTCTTGAAACCGAAGGTGCCGGCCATGCCGCAGCAGTCGGCTTTGATTTCCTCAATCTCAATGCCCGGCACCGCACGCAATAGACGCAGCCACGGCCGCCCAATGCCTTGGGATTTCAAATGGCATGGTGCATGGTAAGCGAGCTTGAGCGGGGTAGCTCTGAAATCCACATTCAATTTGCCGGCGTTCAACAAACCCGTCAGCAACTCAGCAAGATCGTAGGTGTTGCTGGACAGCTTTCTGGCCGATGCCGCGAAGCCAGAGCTACCTTCGGGCAAGTGGGCATAATCTCCTTTCAATGCGTAGGAGCAGCTGGTACACGCAGTCACGATTGGCACTCCCCTGGCCACCGCCGGCTCCATCTCCTTAACATTCTTCTCAACACAGCGCATCAGCTCAGCTTTGTCGCCGTTGGCCATTGACGGCATTCCACAACACGAAGCAGTGGCGACTTCGACTGAAAAGCCATTGCGACGCAGCAACTCGACTACAATGCGTCCAACTTCAGGATTGTTGTAGCGAATGAAACATCCCGGGAAGAACACGACTTTCTGTCCTCTGTTGACGTTCCCGTCAGCCTCGGTTAGAGGTTTGGACGAATAGGCCGGAAACGGCCGCTCCGCAGTGATGTCGGCCATCGACGACATCAACCACCGGTTTGGCTTGAGCCCCATGATTGCGTTTGAAAACGGAGTCGTACCGGAACAAAGCGTTCCCAGGAATGCAGGCCGGGCGAGCCAATGATCGCGAACAGCGCGTATTCCGGTTTTTGTGTGCTGCGCTTTTGCTTTGGCGATCAACTCCGAGACATGGACACCGTGGGGACAAGCGACATCGCAGCCGTGACAGCCCGTACAGTACTCAACCCATCGGGTATCGGAGGCAACTCCTTCTTTGCGAAAACGCTCCGTGTCCGGCCCCAGAACCTTCGGCCCAGGAAAGGCCGGATACGCCTTCATCACCGGACAAGCTGTGTTGCAGTCGGAACACTTTATGCAATTATCCAGCGTGCGATCATCGTGCCGCATAATTCACCTCGGTTTCACAGGCCAGTATTCCCGCCTGATGTCCAGTAAGGATGGCGATCGCGTTACCGTGAAGCGGATCAAACTTCCCAAGCGCTCCCCCGCATTCGAACAAATTGGTGGGAACAACATCGCCGGCAATGGTCAGCGCATGGAGTTCGTCATCAACTTGCGTAGGTGGGCGAGGCGAACTGTCATGCGATTGCTGCCGTTCGAGGAGGTGCGAGAAGCGGCCTGTAGCCAGTACTACGGAGTCGGCCCGAATCAACCGCGGTCTTCCGGGGACGTCCAGATGCGCGCCGGTGCAGCGATCTCCGTCGATGCAAAGCTTCTGCACCGAAAAGCCGGTAATCACCTCGACTCCTATTCGCACTAGCTGTCTTTCAAAGTGCCGCAACAGACGCAGGCCCGGAACCGATGGGGGCATTGTGGGAAGTTCGCAAATCGCGCATCCGATTTTTTCTTCGAGATGTTTGAAGTCGTTGTCGTCTGATTTAACCCCGAGGACGCCTGGCAGAATCATCAATTCCGCATCGCTCACCACTGATCGAAACTTGTCCGTGAAAGCAGCTCGGTAAGCGGGATCGCGATCCCATCGAGTTGCGATCTCCACGGTTGTCAGCGGGCGCGGCAAATCTTCCGGAGGCTTGATGGTCACACTGCGATACGAAGTGTTCAAACCCATCTGCTGAGTATGGAAGAACAGCCGTTCCGCCACGAAGTCGGCGTCGAAGCCGGATAATCCCTCAATACCGACGATGACTGCCTTCGCCATGCTCCTTGGGTCGCCTTGCCAGATGGAACGTGGAGCCAGCGACACCGTCTGAAACGTGCCCATCACGGTGGGAAGCATTCGTCGTTCTTCAACGCTGCCTTCATAAGCGCATCCTGCCCGGCCACTGAAATCCGCGAAGAACGAGACTGCTTCCTTTAATTCCTGAGGAGTGTACGCGACGCTGCCAGACCCGTCGGCCACGATGCGGTCCAGATCCAAACATGCCGTCGCCAATACAAAGCGGCCCGGACCAGTGCTGGCTAGCGTGACCTGGGCACCCCGACTGACGGCGGCCGCTGCAGCTACAACGCCCGCAAGCCCTTCGCCGATTACCAGCACATCAAATTCGTTAGCGCTCATGGCTCACCGCCTCATCCGCATGGTTGAAGTTATAGGAGGTGCTGAAAAGTTCCTGGCTGAGGTTCAGTTGTTCCGTCTGCTTGCCGTCCGGCACCCAGGCTTGTCCCTTCCATCGCTCGTCGAGGTAGCTTTGCAAAAGCTCAGTTGCTTTTCCGGAAGACCAGAACTGGTTCTGGTAGCCAGCCAACATTGCTTTGTAACCGCAGAACGTTCCCTGACAGGGGCCATATCCCAGTCGTGTGCGCCGGCCAACATCGCCGATATTCACAGCCGGAACCGTGCACGAGCCACCTAACACGAACTCAAGCTCGGCTCGCGAGACTAATTCGCACTCGCACACGATGTCCGCCATGAGAGGATTGGCGCGCATGGCCGCCACTACCTCATTCAGTCTGCGGCCCAACCGTCGCTGCGCTTTCTCTATTGCGGGCGCAGCAAGAAACTTCTGCGCTTCGGTCAACACTTCGCCGTCCGCCGGTTCTCGCAGAGGAACGCGATCGGTCGTACAAGGCTGACTAACACCAACCTTCTTGCAGATCAGATCTGCCGTCGCCTTAGCCATCAAGCGATACGTTGTCAGCTTACCGCCGACAATTGAGATGAACCCGCCAACGTTATCGGAGGTCGCGTGATCCAGAAGCGCGAAGTTACGACTGATGTCGCGGCCTCCCGCTCCGGCGGCGGCTTTGGGAACATAAAGGGGACGGGCGCCGGTGAAGATCCGCATCAGCCGCGCGTCCGAGAGGGCGGGAATCAGCTCCGCTCCCAGCTCCAGCAGGTGTTGTATTTCCTCTGGCGGCACAGTCAGGTTCTCTGGCGAGGGCACCGTGACCGAACTCGTTCCGAGTATGCTGACGGGACCACAAGGCACCAGGATGTCAGCGTCGCCCGGCTTGCGGCAGCGGTTGACTACGCGCGTGGTGAGGCAGTGATTGAAGATGAGCAACGCGCCACGATCGCAGCGTACCGGCACGTCTACTCCAGCCAGCGCAGCTACCTGCTGGGCCCACCCACCGGCGGCATTGATGACGATTTCACACGCAATCGATTCTTCTTCGCCGGTGGTGAGATCACGGTACCGCACTGCGCTTATTTTTTGATTCTCAACTTCAATGGCGATGACTTCGCAGTAGGTCTTGTACTGCCCGCCCCTGGCAACCGCCGCTTCAACGTTAGCAATCGTCAGTTGGAATACGTCGATGTGCGCGTCGGGACACGTCAGTGCTTTCACAATGTCTGACGGTAAATTCGGTTCCAGAGCCAGAGCTTCGTCGCGCGACAACTCCGTTGTCGGAATTCCGATCTGCTTGCATCCGGCCACCCACGACTCGACATATCCGGGATCATCGCCTTTGATCTGCGCGAATAGGCCGCCGGTGTCGTGCACGCACGGCGCCGCAATCTTCTTGAGGATTAGATTTTCGCTGATGCACTCTTTCGCGGCTTCGGGATCCTTGACAACATAACGGCCGCCGCTGTGTAAAAGCCCATGACAGCGGCCGGTCGCTCCGTTCGCGAGGTCCTTTTTTTCCAGAAGAACAGCAGGAATTCCGCGGAGTGAGAGATCCCATAGAAGCCCCGCTCCGGTAACACCTCCGCCTATGATCACTACTTGAGTTTTCTGCATTGGACTCTGCTCCCGTCCTGAGTTCGACTCAGACAAAGCTCCATGGGATAGAAGCTCGTTGCAGGCACTTCAGAAAGGCGATGCTATGGAGGGACCGGTCAACCGGTTTAGGCGAACGGCAGGAGATAACCCGGAAAGGACTACAGCAAGAATCCTCAGCTCACGAAGCTTTGGACTGATGAAGCAAGGAGGAGTGCAAAGCCGAGGTGGGCAGTCGCCGCAGAACTTCATCCGGGAACCTCTCGGCTCTCCAAAACGTCGTTCTTTTATGCCTGCAACAGCCACCGCCGGTGGTCTCTATGCTCTCCACAGCGGTGTTACAACAATGCGATTATGCGCTGCTCAATTTTCAAAGTCAATTGCGAGTTACGTGGAGAACTGTTCTTGAACCTTACTAATGCTCACTCGGGAATTCAGTTACGGATGCTCCTTCACACGCTGAATGGAATCTTCAACGCATCTCAGCATGGATTAGATCGCGTTGTGACGAATGCGACGCCTCCAGGACCTTCAACATTGCAGCCATGAATGGCGGCAGGTCATCTGGCTTCCTGCTGCTGACGAAGTGTCGATCGACAACCACTGCGGCGTCTTCGAAGATGGCTCCAGCATTCACCAGGTCATCCTTGATACCGGGGCTTCCAGTTACGCGCACTCCGCTGTAGACGCGCGCTGAGATAGGAATCCAACCTCCATGGCAGATGGCCGCGACCAGCTTTTGCGAGGTATGGAACTGTGCGACCAGTTCCTTCACCCGAGCTTCGCGCCTTATCTTGTCGGGAGCCCAGCCACCGGGACATACAACGCCGGCAAAGTCGGCCTCCTGTACATCGAAAACAGAGGCATCACTGGTGCAAGGATAGCCATGTTTGCCAATGTATTTGTGGCCAGCCTTCGGCCCAGCCACTACTACACGATATCCAGCTTCTTCAAGACGGTATTTGGGATACATAAGCTCCATGTCTTCGTAACCGTCTTCGATAAAAATGAGGATTGCGGAAGAATTCTTGACTCCAGACATAAGACCTCCTACTGAATACAAGTTGTACCACCAACCTGATCTGTTGAGCGCAGAGGTTAACGCGAATGCCGTGAAGTCTCAGTCAAAAATGCGGGACGGCTAATCGAAGCTGGCTTCTTCCGGTACGGATCGCCCCATCTCGGGTTGCGGGTTCCTTACTCCATACAGAACCCACGCGCACAAGCTCCAAAGAAATACCGGGATGATGGCGCGTGCCCACAGGCCGGAAGGAACGCCGGGTTCGAGAACGCTGCGGCCCGGGTTAGCGGGATCGTACGCAGCTTTCGTCTGGGTGCCCTGCGGATACTCAGCCTGAACCGCGCGCGCTTCGGCCTGCTGATAGTAAGCCGGCATAAAGTAGCGGATGGTGGTCGAGCGGTGAGTCTGGCCGTTGACTTCGTATTCGTACTCGATATTGGGAGCCCACCAGCGTCCCACATTCGAAACTCCTGTGTCGACCCCCGATGAGACAATCTTCACCGGAGACGTGGGCCATCGTGCGCTTTCAAGGCACACGTATAAGCAATTGCCAAGGCTCAGTGTCACCCATACGGCGAAGACAGCCAGACCTGCGAGCCCAATCGAACGAATCCTGGTATCCGAGTTCATAGATCACAGCAGTAGATGCAGGTAAGCGATGGTGTGACGCTACTTTCGATTCGGTTATTTTGATGTCATTCCAGACACTGTTTAATTTTGCAACAGCAAGCAGGCAGCGTTGAGCAATACAGCATTCGACCCACACTGCTTTGCTGCCGTGGGTTTCGTAGAGATACAAGGGCTCGACTCCGCTTTTTCATAAACATCCAAGCCGCCTAAACACCTCGTAGCGTGATAGCAGTCACCGACAGATCCGTCCGCCCTCGGATAAC
>Ga0187884_10003144_pt1 | contig 13055 bp, 15 predicted proteins | sample June2016WEW_20_4_FD_132983 | JGI IMG/M metagenome (GOLD analysis project Ga0187884, IMG submission 132983) | Peatland microbial communities from SPRUCE experiment site at the Marcell Experimental Forest, Minnesota, USA - June2016WEW_20_40 | ecosystem: Environmental > Terrestrial > Soil >...
GAAGAATATGCTGCCGATTCCGACGAGCAGCGCAGCAATCCAGCCCCATGTCCAGGCGGTGAGCCCGCCGAGGGTCGAAGCGTATGCGGGGCCGCGCAAAGCAATCGCTGCCGGGCTGCTCGCTGTCTCAAAGAAGACTTGGCGCAACGCGGCTGTAGGGTAGAGACTGTTGGAAGCGGCCGCTTCGATGACCGCGAGGAGTGCTGGCAGCATGACACAGATCAACAGCAAGAGCCAATCCCGCCGCAGGCTCAGACGGATCAGCGCTCCGGTGCTTGTGTACGCGTTCGTCTTCATCCCGTGGCAGCCCCCGCCTGAAGCTCATAGTGGCGCAGGAACAGATCCTCAAGCGTAGGTAGCGTGCTGGTCAGTGAACGGATGTCGCATTGGGTCAGGTACTGCATGACGGGATTGATCGCATCAGCATCCACGCTGAACCTGGCGAGGGCGCCGTCGACGGTAAGGTTGTATACGCCCGGCAGCGCGCTGAGTCCGGTGACCGGTCGACCGGTCTCGACTGATACCGAGGTGCGGGTGAGGTGGCGTAGTTCGGTGAGCGTCCCAGTCTCGACGATCGTGCCTTCCTTGATGATGCTGATCCGGTCGCACAGCGCTTCAACTTCGGCAAGGATGTGACTCGACAGCAGGATGGTCGTGCCAGCCTGCTTACATTCAGCGATACACTCCTGGAAAACGACCTCCATAAGCGGATCCAGGCCCGACGTCGGCTCGTCGAGGATGAACAGTTCAACGTCAGAGACGAGGGCGGCGATCAGGACGACCTTCTGCCGGTTGCCCTTCGAATAGGTGCGGCACTGCCTGGTCGGGTCGAGTTCGAAGCGTTTCACCAGTTCATCGCGCCGCGCTCGGTCGAAGCCGCCCCGCAACCTGGCTAAGAGGTCAATAACCTCGCCACCGGAAAGGTTCGGCCACAGGTTCACATCACCGGGAACATAGGCCAGTCGGCGGTGGAGCGCCACCGCGTCGCGCCAGGGATCGCTCCCGAACACGCTGACCTTCCCGGCGTTCTTGCGCAGCAGCCCGAGCAGGATCCGCAAGGTCGTGGTCTTCCCTGCGCCGTTCGGACCGACAAAACCGAACACTTCACCTTGTTTAACCTCGAGATCCACGCTATCGAGAGCCAAGGTTTTCCCGTAATATTTGGTTAAGTTTTCAATTTGAATTACAGACAACGGAAGCGCCTCCAACCATTTCATTCGTCCTGTTTATTTGTGGGCTACAATTGTCGGCTTCGAAGCCCCCCTCTGCCGAAAACACAAAGCGATAATTTCTTACTCGATCATCACATTACCGACGGCCTCACTGTTGAGGATCTTAAGAGGGATCACAAATCGTCGCCTATGCGTTGTAATCATGCTTGTGCCGAACACCATTTCAAATGTCCGAACCACATCATTGCATAATTGACTTATGAACTTCCTTTCAATTGATCAAGATTTTGGCGAACATGTTCGTTAGCTATTTACAACGTGCCCTCGATCGTTCTCCGATGCGTCGACTCACTATCGAAATCCCATGTAGCGACTTCAGCAGATTGAACCCAACAGTGCAAGCACAGAAAGTAAGATCGATGGAGATCCTGCACCTCTTCAAGTTAAATCGCCAGGAAAGCGATATAGTGCTAAGAATCGAATTTAGCGATCCAACGGTCAGAATCGAGGAGGTGCTCTCATCTCCTGGCTGGCTGGTCGAAGAGCGACCCCTTGGACACGAAAAAGAAGGGGTCCACCTTTATCGCATCAGAATCAAAGCACCTCGCGGTGGAGGGTTCGATCTCGCATTGCTCCCAGAGTGCTACTGCGACTCTTATGAGATCAGGGACGGGATGGTTAAGATGACATTTCTCGGAAGCGTGCGACAACTGAACGCCCCGCTCAGATACCTTGAGGGCAAAGGCATCCCCTACACGGTGGCCTCGGTTAACGAAGTACAATTCTCGTCTCGTTCGCCGATGCGTCATTTGACCGACAAACAGCAAAACGCACTCATCGCCGCCTATGCGCTCGGCTACTACGACGTACCAAAGAAGATAAGCCTTGCACAGCTTGCTGAACGACTCGATCTCGCGCGCTCCACGTTGGACGTACACTTGAGGAAGGCAGAGCAGCGCCTGCTTGATCGCATACTAAATGAGATTTAACTTTTGCTTACAACGGTATGCTTAGGTGCCTTATGCGGACTCAACAAGATACGTTGACAGCGCGCGTTATCAATCCGCACTCAAAAGGCACACAGAAAGTTCGAAAGTGGTCGATGGACAGGCGTGACGCCAATTTTGGTCAGCGCCGCGCTGACGTCATCGACGGAAGATAGCACGAATCGGAACGAAAATCGGTGCTGAGCGCGCGGACGAAAGAAGTTCAGCGGCACCAGCAGCACCCGCACGTTCGCCGACCTCCGTTGAGTTCGTAGTCAGTGTACAGCGGGCAGCCCGGGCAATTACACCCTTGCATGTCTGGGTTTAATTCACTCGAGCTCATGGAGCAAAACACGCCACCCACGAGGCTGTTCTTGATAAACGTGAGACAGCTCTTGCAGATGCACTTCGCTTTTGTCTCCCCGTTCAAAGGAACTTTCATGTAGGAATCACCTCCGTCACGATGTTCAAGCACACTGGATGCTATGGCTTAAAAATTCTTTCGCATTTGCCACGTTTCGGGAGCACCAGAAGGGCGACGAGGCTGAGCCAGAATCGATAGGACAACGCAGCGAGGGTCTGGGCAAGCTGCTCTTTCAATTCAAGCGCAAACGTTCGTAAGTACGACTCGTCAAGTCGTTCGGCTCTAGCAAGGCAGTAGCTGCAGGCAGCGCCGTAAATGACCACATACCTGAGCTGCGTATCTCGTCGGGTTTGTTCTACGCTCTCTACAAGCTCTTCTAATGGCATTGTGTAGAGACAAGCAGCAAAGAGGTTGTAATCGCCTGTTTCTTGTCGCCTGCATCATGTCGGGGATCGTTTGAACAAAATGTGTTGCAAATGCTCAAGGAGCTCGAATCTATGTTCGGTCTCAGCCCTGAATCTCTAGGCGGTGCCCCGCAAGTTGCTTGGGTACCACTCTTTCTCGCCGTCGGCGTGACCAGCATGGACCTGGCCGCCCTCATCGGCTTTGGGGTACCAGCACTGCTGATTGTCATTCTGACACGCGGTCGGCTTGGCTACCAGCCAGACCAGGAACAGCCAGAGGCCGAAGCACATTGAGGTGTAATCCACCTTTGCGCCGCTAGGTTTCATTGTTGTTGCCCCTATCTCATTTGTGTAAGGCGGGGGGTTGACTAGATCGGATGGAGACTGCAATATCGACAGTAGCTCAAGATTCTGGTAAGGTCAAATGGAAAAACGCTTTACCTTGTTCGACTCTTGTATGGCCAACAATGCCATATCGAGACCTCGCTTCCTACAAAAGCTTTGAAACGCACCTTATTACAAACTGGCCGACCTTCAGCGCGAAACGGAGCGAGCGCCTAAAAACAGGAGGACTTAATCGTTGCTCGCGTGTTCTTTCACTCGTTCCGTAGCTCCTAGCAAATTATCTCTTTCTTCGATTCCTTTAATTTCTAAGGCCCGTTCAGAAGCGTGGTGGCAAAAGCACGCAGTTTCGCCTTAAGAAGCCTTGGATGCACGCTACAGTTCATCATTACTCCAATATTGGCAAAACCAAAGGGTTCGAACAATGAATCTCATCACTTCAAAGTTCGTTATTCGTGGGGGCGCGTCGTCGCAAATTTCGAGCACTGAAATCGCAAGCTTCTCTGCGTCATGTGTGCACATCACCTGCTGCAAGACTTCAATGATTTGGCGGAGAGGCGGCCCTCCCCTTTCGGCTCTGCACTCGGCGCCTCTTGACAGCACTTTCAATCGGAGTCTTTATCGTGCCCTCTGACACGCGTGACGGCGTCTATATATACTGCGAAACAATCGTGTGTGTACAAAATCACTTGGAGTAGATGGGCGCAAAAGGGTGATAATCGAATATGGTGCCGGAAGAAGCATATGAAAAAATTAGCACCACTGCCAAGCTAGTGGCGCACATAAGAGCGGTTACAGATATTCCGTTTGCTAAGGAGATAGCCGTAGCAAGCGGAGCAGAGAAAGACTTTCAAACACTAGCAGGCAAAAGCGCGGAATTCATGACTCAGTTTGCCTTCAATTGGGAGGCACGCTACAAAACTACTGATCAGATCATTGCACGTTACCACATTACACAAGTTTTGGAAATCGCCGCTGGACTCTCTCCACGTGGCCTCGCAATGACTGAAGATCCAAATGTAGTTTATGTGGCCGCTGATTTGCCGGAGATTTTACAACAAGAAGAAGCAATTGCCGAATCCATACTTGCAAAATTGAACATACATCGTCCAAACCTCTATTACCGGATCGCAAATGCACTTGATCGAGAGAGTTTGTTGCAAGCGGCTATTCCTTTTCAATCAGGCAAGCCTATTGCGATAATCACGGAAGGCTTGCTCGGTTACCTCACCCGCGACGAAAAAGAAACTTTGGCAGGCAACATTCGTGATCTTCTTAAGCAACACGACGGAATATGGATTACCCCTGATGCGAGCACCAAACAATTACGGAAGTTTCTCTCTCAAGCAGATGACACTATGCAGCAACCGATGCAGAATATAACAGGCGCGACAGGGCGTAACATCGAAAAGAACACATTTGAAGACGAAAACGATGTGCGACAGTTTTTCACCAATGCGGGATTCACGATCGAAGAATACTCGTACTCAAATGTTCTTGAAGATTTGTCTTCGGTGAAACTCTCGCAACTTAATCGAGAGGAGATTCTTGAGATTCTGCAAATGCTTAAGACCTTGATTTTAACAATCCGTTTGAGCTGACAACCGCTTTGCGCCGCGCATTCGTGTCATCATTTCCCCAGCTCACGACTCATCATTTCTTTTTCGATTCCTTCGATCTCTAAGGCCCATCAGCAGCGCGATGGCAAAAAACGTAGTTGCGCCCTAAACAGCCCTTTGAGCACGCTGCGGTTCATAACTGCAAGAATGGCGCACCCCAAGGGTCCAAACAAGGAATCTCATCACTTCGAAGTTCATTCTTGGTGGTACCCGCCTTCGTAGATCTCTAGCACAGAAATCGCAAGCTTTTCTGCATCGTGTGGGCACATCACCTGCTGCAAAACGTCAATGATCTGGCGGAGCGTTGGCTCCGCATCACTTTCCGTATCTAGGCGCCTACGTGGCTGAGTCAGAATCGACATAACAAAAGTAGTAAGGGTCTGGGCAAGTTGTTCTTTTAGCTCAAGCGCAAACGTTCCGTTTGCTTATCACAAATCGATTAAGGCAGGTTTTAGGAGCATTCTCTTTCCACCGGCCCGCAAGCCCGTCAAAACACATAGGGAATGAGCCTTTTTGTCCTCCGCGAGTACGAGGCATATGCCTCGCCAAGCTGCGCAATTAAGGCCCTCTCCTCGACGTGTATCCGGTACCCCCACACGATCGCGAATATCAGCGCAAGCACCAGGACCGCTCCCCAGGACTGCAGCGCCAGTCCCAATCCGACGAAGATCATGAGGAGGCCGGTGTACGAGGGATGACGCACGTATCGGTACGGACCGCTGTCCACGACCGTTTGATCCTTTTGGACCCTGACCGCCATAGAAAAAAACCGACCCAACACGGCTATGGCCCATTGCCGAAACGCGATGCCCCCGACCATGAGGACGATCCCAGGGTAAAACGCCCAGGTCGGCAGCATGGCGATGCCGGCGGCAGCGAAGGAAAAAGCAACGGAAAGGGACACGACAATGCTGATGAATATCAGCAAAAGTGAGCCTCGGTCTCTCCTCCTCGTTAGGACTCCGCCGCGGCGTAATAGCGGTATGATTCCCCCGCCAATGATCTCGCTGACAGGCCATACAAGATACACGATGCTGAATACGAAAGCAGCGGCGCTTGACGGGAACAGTTCAGGCGAGAAGAGGTATGTTTGCACTATGGTGGCCTCTTTTTAATCGCAGTTTAACACAACTGTCTTACTTTGAGCATCAATCAGAAGATGACCTTATCCGTGTATGGAATCTTGCGGACGATGTAGTTACTAAACAAGAAACAGAACAAAGTGGCGATCGCCCCGACGAGGACAAACTGAAGGAGTGGCGGCAGCCCCCCCGGAATGAGGGCGCCCCCTTGAATGAATCGACTCTGAAGGAAGAGTATGATCGGGATCTGAATGAGGTAGACGGTGTAGACGTTTTTAGCGAGTGCCGCTTTGATTCGCCCGGTGGCGTTCCAACGATGCTTGAAAACGATGAGCAGGCACGTGCAGATGCCGATTCCCAGAAACGCCTCCCAGAACGCATACATGAGCGCTGCGAGCGTGAAGCCACCGCCAACAGGCGCGATACCGATTACCGCGATGACCACAGGGATCCCGCAAATGCCGACGACAGTGATGATGCCCCAGGTCTTCACCAAATCGGGGGAAAGCGCCTCGAGCCACCCATTCCGATACGCAAGGATGCCTCCGATCATAAATAGCACGTAGAGCGGCACGTGTGCCGGTTCGACAGCGTGCCAGAGCAGCCATTGATCCCACCCGTAAAAAACGCGCACGACAAAGTTCGCGGCCCCGAGCACCAGAGCCGCGAGGAGCAGCGCTCTGTTTCCCGGACACGACACAGGGCGGATGGTTATGTTGAACCTCTTCCAGACGCTGTATGCGACCGCGAGGATAAGCAGGAACACGAGGAACCAGAGATTGCCGAGAGAGTACGTCGCCGGGTTTGCCCCCACTGCGGCTATCAATATGAGATAGAACGCCACTATCCCAAAGAGCGGGATTCCGATCCGGACGAAGCGGTCTCTAAGGAACTTCTTCTGTCCCTTGCGGTCAAACGAGCCGACAAGGAGGTACGCCGAGATGAAAAAGAAGAGTGCCATCGCAAACGAGGCGGCCACGGCTTCGAACGTGCCGACGACGAGGACGTCGGCGAGAGGGAGTGGTCCGGGGTAGCTCGGGGACCACCCCTCAGCGGTGGGAATGTACGCTAAGCCCGCGTGGATGAATACGACGGTAACGATAAGGAGGATCTTAATGTTATCAAAATAGTAAAGCCGTGGCATCACGCCTCAACCACTTGGGGATTGCTGGATAGAAATACGATGAACGCTAATGAACGTGCTGCCGCATCTACCGAAAAAAGCTTTCTGACGCGGTGCCCGGATGAGGCTCCACGAACAGATACTGCCTAGACATGCAGTAATGCCTGGTGCAGCGGATAGCAGCGGTCTTTTCTCTGAGTCTATGCCAAACATCAAAGCTGTTTGAGTCCCCCCCTCTAAAATCGTTTGAAGGTCGTTCATCGGTTCTGTCATTATTAATCATTCTATTTAATAATTACGATCGAGAAGTTGAACACAAAAAAGAACTCAGGGCGACACCCCATGACGTGGGTCCCGTCTATGACTTCGGCCCCATTTTTTAGCCTCATGCGGATGTGTCTTTGCCGTTTTGTCTACTGATCTCTTCACACTACTGTGTCACAATGATTCTTCTTCAAAATAACAACCGTTATTGCCGATAAGACTTTGATTTTAGCAATCCGTTCGAGCCGAAAGCCGCTTTGCACTGCGTATTCGTGTCATCATTTCCCTAGCTCCTAGCTCATCATCTCTTTTCGATTCCTTCGCTCTCTAAGGCCCATTCAGCAGCGCGATGGCAACGTCGTTGCGCCTTAAAAGCCCTCGGAGCACACTGCGGTTCATAACTGCGAGGATGGCGTGCGCAACTAAAGGGTTCGAACAAACCACACCGCTAACGTCGGAAGCGCTTCCAAGCTAGAAGGATGAGCAAGACGGCCGCAATCGCATTAAAGACTATTTTACCGACAAAATCGATCGCCAGAACTATCCCGCTGGCCCAGAATCCCGCAAGCATGCTAGCTGCAAGTCCTCCGAAGATTATCGCAAATCGGTGAGCATCTCGCCAATTAGTGCACATAGAGAGCGTTTTTATCAAGAAAAGAACCGTGCCTGCCAGGATGAGACCTAGCATGATAGGAACCGTGGCAGGTATCGTTGGAATTACATCATAAGCGAAGGCAACCAAACCAAACCATAGCAGACTTAGCACAAAAACAAGCAACCCAGCTAGCCACGGCTGTGGGGACACTCTGGTTGTGCCCTGAGCTGGATGCAGCGCCGGTCTAGGGCCTAATGCACTGATCACTAACACCGCGATCGCGGCCAAAGCAAATATAATCAAGACCAACGGGGGTTGGTAGACCGATCCAATGGTGGAGGGCGCAACTATTTGAGTCCAAACATACCAGGAGAGGACAGAGCCAAGAATGAAGATAATCGCAATGATGGAGAGCCCTCGCTTGCCAAACCATAGATCTTGACGCCGGCTGGGAAAGATAAGTTCTGTGAGGTATATAGGTAGAACCACACCCCAAACACTTTCATAGCCAATGGCCCACAGAAAGTAAACCCAATTTACTCCTAATACGCGACCGTAAATGTTGTAAGAGCCAGAACCGATGAAGGGAGAGATCGATGTCTGGACAACTATAAACTCCACGAATATGGCAAATGCGACGCCTAAAAGGAGAATAGAAACCCATCCCCGATGTTGATGTCGCGCCAAATATCGTATGAGTAACGCTGCACCACCATAAAAGGGAATTTCTATAATTAGGGAACTTATGATCGTGACGTATGTTGAACCGAAGAGAACCTCAGCAATGACGGGTGAGAGAATGAGGAGGGTTAAGATAGGCGCAACTTGGTGCCATCCTACGAGTTTTTGTTTCATTTTGTATCACGAATCAAAACGGCAAAACGACGGCGCAATGGCTGATTTTATGTTTCAACCGCCCATATCACAACCTGTGGCCTTCTACTAGAGAACTAGACAAAGACAGCGCAAAAAGGAGATGAGGTGGCCTGGTCTTTTTTGCGGCAGGAACGGTTACAGCGCCTGCGAATACAACGGTAATGAGAAAGATGACTACAGAAAATAAGAGGATTTCGGATACGCGCATAATTGCCTCGGAAAACGTTCGTTGCCCGAAAAAAATGTCAGAGGATACGATAAAGGCTCCGATTTAAAACTGGGAGAGCAGCAATACTGCCGATACGCATCAACAAGTCGGCTAAATGTTGCCTGCTCTGCTGGCGAAGGTAACTAGGGGGTCTGGCTGCTCGGTCGCCATTTCGAGAAGCGCCTTCACTACGAGCTCGTGGGTCTGGACTTTTTTCCTCTCAGCGCTCAATGTGGCGCGGTACTTCTCGAAATCGGCATGGGTTTTCTTGCTCACGCCGATGGTTGTTTGACATGCTTCCTTATCTGGTTCTACCTTCTCTACCTCCCTAAAATGTGAAACAAGAGCGTTGAGAGCTTCCAAATCATCTAGGCTAATCCGGGACTCCTCAAAGGTTTTGGTCTTCACTTCGTCAAGCACAGGATACAGCAAGCCAGCTTCACCGTCCGTCAAAACTAACGCCTTGGTGAGCGTTTTCTCCCTTCTACTCGGTGCTACCCACATGGACTACATGACATATTTCATGCATGATTTTTTCTAATGGCGATATTAGACGCATAATGACCTTTTTTCTAGGCGGCACGTGTTAGCCGAGTTTTAATGCGCTTATGAATACTCATATCCCCCCCCATATTCGCGACTTTGCTGTATCTGCACTTGTATCCGTTTGATAATCCGTCGCAACTGCTGACGTGTGCGGTCCGGAATCCAACTGTCGTGTACACGGTCCCGCAGGTACTGGTAAGCCACCCAACTGGTCGAGCACTTCCTAAAAAGTTTTTCGGCAGCCATATCGGCACAATCGTTTTTATAGTCCGCTATTTGCAAAAACAGCTCATCGATTTCTGCGGAGTCGTTGTTCACGTAGGTCCGGATAGCGATGAGGTCCAATAATGGTTCGCTAAAAGTAGCAAGAAAGTGATGATTGCGCTGCGTTGACACACACCGCTCTGTTACAGCAAGTTTTATTAAAGAAGACCGAATACTTACCAGTTTAAAAGAAACTAACGTTAGATGTTAGTTTGGAGGAGAGATAATGATTGCAGAATTGATAATCAAAAAAGCCGCAAAAGATGGTTTCGAAGCGATAAACCAACATGACTTGCCCAAGGTGATGTCATCCTACCAAGATGACGCGACGTTAATCTACCCCGGCGAAGTACCGGGAAGCGGTACTTTCAAGGGGAAGGCTGCTATCGAAGGATGGTGGAGGCAGTGGTTCGACCAATTCCCGAGTACTCACTTCGATATTAAGGACATCTATGTCAAGAGCATCAATGCAGCTGTCATACATTTTGACGCTCAAGTTACAAATCGCGACGGACGAGCGGGCAAAAATAGCGGCGTAGGCGTATACGAGATTAAAGGGTCAAAAATATTCCGAGAACAGCTGTTCATATTTGACCAAGGTGAGGATAAGCGCATGTGGGAAACAGTCTGACAACGGGCAAATTAGGGAAGAGCAATTCTTGAAACCTTTGCTTGGGGGTCCGCCTTACTGGACGAACTTACGCTGCGCTATTGCTTCACTTTATCCCGCGTCTGCAGCGCAGCGGCGGCGTGTGGGACTTACGGAAGCCCCTTAATTATCGCCAATCCTTCTGCTTCCGAAAACGCCTTCAGGGTCGAATGCAGGTTGGATTAGTGCGACGTTCATGCCTGTCTCAGTCAACTTCCATCCTAGAAAATGCAGACACTTAGGAAAAGAAATTGCAATGCGAAAGCGACAATGACGGTCAAATCAAGCCTTAGCAGAAGGTAGAATACACCGGTAAGGAGGGCCTATACTGCCAGTTGCCGTCACGTTTCTCGCTCACCCGAACCCCTTACAGCCTCTCGAATCATGTCTTTTGGCGGAATTTCAAAAACGTGTCCCTTGTATCTGAAAATCCTGCAGTGTCCTTGAAACGGGGATGTATGGTCCGTTCCTCTCTGCACATCGTGCCCCTCAACCAAAATCGTAGGGGAGCCAAGGAAGCCAATCACCTCTGCTTCCCCGCCTTGTGCGACCTTAACCATGTTCACCCTCGCTTCAACGTGCTCCTCCTCAAGAACCTGTTTAAGGGTGTCTGCTGCCGCTTTGTAATGCGGGCAGTCCTCGTAATACAACAAGTCAATAGACAACATAACGATCGCATGAAAAGAGACCGAGTGCTAATAAAAGCTTAACTGCTGCTAAACGACGAAAAAGGGCTAAATTTTCTGCTCCTACGCAGTTGCCGATCAGGGTTCGCCAGAATTGCCTGCTGCCTTCAATATAGGCTAGTGCGGCGGATGATGATAATTACTCTACTCATTATCCAGAAGCCCGTGAGTCAGAATGCAACAGGCTCTGTTAATCCAATCAGAGGATTTGCGTGTGAGCAATCTCGCCAGTTACGCTATACTCGGATTCAACGCCTTCTGACTTACGGATTTTTGTGGCAAACCCTCTTGGAGTGATTTTTTTCTCAAATAGCTTCTCCTCTATGGCCAAAAATCAGCACCTTTTTCGCTAATTTGCCTTATGTATTTTTCAGTTACCCTCGGCGCGCGCGTTTAGTGCCTCATTCATCTCCACGAAGCTCGTTCAGCACCGATCAGCGTGTTGCCTAAGAGCGGAACGAAGATGCCATTAAAGACTTCTTGCTGAACAAATCGAATACGATTTGTATTCGTAGGTTCTATCGTGAGGCTGTGCTCGCCGTCGAACAACTTAGGTATACCCCAGCCAGACCAGAAAATCAGATATGACTAATAAAGTTTGGAGGCTTACACAAACGCAAAACAAGCAACGATTCTTCGCTTTTTGCGGCATTCTTGCGCCGATACTCTTCACGGTTCTGGTGCTAGCAGCAAGTCTTCTACGGCCAGGGTATAGCGAGTTCCACAATTTTATCAGCGACCTCGGCGTCGGCCCTTATGCGATAATCCAAAACACAAACTTCGTTATTTTCGGTCTCCTTTCGATCGGCTTCGCGTTTGGGCTTCGGGGTGGCTTGCCAGCGCCACACGGGAGGGCGCTGAAAGCCAGCGTATTGCTCGTAGTGATATTTGGCATTTGCATACTGTTAGCCGGAGTATTTCCTGAAAACTATCTTTCAGAGGGGCCACATAAGCTGGTGAGCTCCGCCGCATTCCTCTCAATCATAGCAGCCCAGCTGCTGGTCTGGCAAGGATTACGACGCAAAGAAAGCGCAGTTTGGGGCAGATATCGAACGTATTCACTGATAAGCGGATTGTTGTCACTGGTTCTGGTTTGGTTTTCTTCAGGCACTGACTACCCCGGGGCCGCTCAGAGGATATTCCTTGCGGTGCCGTGGATCTGGATTGAAGTGACGGGACTAAAACTCTATTCCTTGACTAAAACGACGCAGCCAGCCGCGTTTGAATCGCTGTAAGCGCCACCACGACCTCACCTCGTACAAGCGCTCTGATACACACTTGAAGGCACGCGTATTCAGCGCGAAACCGAGCAACGCCTAAAACAGCAGGGTTGATCGTTGCTTAGGGTGTTCCCTTGACCGGTTCCGTAGCTCCTAGCAAGCTATTTCTTTTTTCGATTCCTTTGATTTCTGAGGCCCGTTCAGAAGCGTGGTGGCAAAAGCAGGTTGGTATGCCTTAAAAAGCCCTTGAGACGCAGCCCTTACCGCTGCAAGGCTTGGAATATGACGTCAACCTATACGCGAACATATTCTTGTCGAAACGACGACTCGATGTTTTGAAAAGTTTTTATGATATTCTTTCGATCAGATTGACGTGGTTCCCTACGCCTCGTGCAAGCTATCTCTTGGGATCCAATCAGAGCATGTGAACCTGATTCGATCGCCGACCTATGGTGCTTTTTTCGCCTCTTCTATTGCCTTGGCAGCGATACCGGGCGTCGTCTCTCCGAGAATCAAGGGCGTGAATTCAAGGTACGTGCCCAACTTCTTTGACACGATGAGCATGATCTCCGTCATTTGTGCCTCATCCAGATCGGCCACCATGAAGACATTGCGCGTGCCGGCCTCCGTATACACGGCCTCTGGCGCGAACCGA
>Ga0187884_10003146_pt1 | contig 13053 bp, 9 predicted proteins | sample June2016WEW_20_4_FD_132983 | JGI IMG/M metagenome (GOLD analysis project Ga0187884, IMG submission 132983) | Peatland microbial communities from SPRUCE experiment site at the Marcell Experimental Forest, Minnesota, USA - June2016WEW_20_40 | ecosystem: Environmental > Terrestrial > Soil >...
CTTCCACGTGCAAAACCAGGCGCTGGCTACACTGGCAGTGCAGCAGCGTCAGACTTCCCGATATCTATTGTTCGACGAGCAAATGCGGCTTTGCGGGCGGCGGCTGGTCAAAGAGCGGAATACTGAACTGGTGAGGCCGTCACCGCAGTTCGAGGAGCTGGCGTTCTCTGGAATTCACGTGATCTCGCCACGCCTCCTGGAGATGATGAGCGAAGTAGGGGCGTTCTCCATTGTCCAGTCTTATCTGCGGCTGGCAGGTGAAGGAGAGAGGATTGTAGCTTATCGCGCTGACGGCGATTACTGGCGCGACCTGGGCAAGCCGGAAAGCGTTGCACGTGTCGCCGAGGATTTGAAGAAACAGGCCATGCTTCGGGGAGGGGATACCCATTAAACGGTGAATCTTTCAGAGCGGCCGGATATACAATCGAGGCCGGTGCCACAGCCGAAACGGATTTTTCGGTCATGAAAGCAACTCAGACTGTTTCGATTCGAATCGCGTTATCGGCCGGATTCTTGGCGATTGCGGGAATTTCGGCGGCAAAAAAGCCAGGCGCGGTGCAGATTTCCACCGGCTGGCTGATGCAGGATGCGGCGCATGTGACGCAATCGGGCGAGGCAATATCGAAAGTCGGATTCGCGCCGCGCACCTACGTTGTCAAGCCCTACACGCCACCGCCGACCGCCGGCGCCAATCCGCCTACCGCGTCAAAAGTGCCCGACGAAGTGCGCTATCACAACGCTCCACGGGTGGAGGGGATCGTATCGTGGCCGGTGGATCCGGAGAAGAACCGGCCAAGCCACTCGTCCCAATGGCAGCAGGCGCCCGGCCCCTCATCGCCCGACTGGTACCGCGCCACCGTTCCCGGAACGGTCCTGACCACGCTGGTGAGCAACAACATCTACCCGGAACCAACCTACGGGGAGAACAACCGGCCTAATATCATCCCCGAAAGCCTCGCGCGCACTTCCTATTGGTATCGAACCGAGTTCATCGTGCCCGTGCAGTATGCGGGCCGGCAGATCTGGCTGAACTTCGAGGGCATCAACTACATCGCCGACGTATGGGTCAACGGGAGCAAAGTGGGAACCATCAAAGGGGCGTTCATCCGGGGAAATTTCGATGTTACGGCCTTGGTGAAGCCCGGGAAAAAGGCGGCGCTGGCGGTGCTGATCGCGCCGCCGCCGCATCCTGGCGATCCGTGGGAAAAGACCGTCGCCAACCAGCGCGGCCCCAACGGCGGCGGGCCGGGCGGACCGTTGGGACAGGACGGACCGACTTTCGTCGCCTCCATCGGCTGGGACTGGGTTGCAGGCGTCCGCGATCGCCAGATCGGCATCTGGCAGAAGGTCACGCTCTCCGCTACCGGCCCTGTGATTCTTCAAAATCCTCGCATCACTACCGGCCTGCCGCTGCCACGCACGGACTCGGCTGACGTCTCCATAGAAGTGACGGTAAACAATACGGGCAACACTCCTCAAACGGGCAAGTTATCCGGAAAGTTGGGCGATATCGCGTTCCAATCATCCTCTCTCACGCTCGCACCTAACTCCTCGCAGCTTGTCACACTGAATCCTCAGAATACGCCGCCGCTGCGTCTTGCCAATCCAAAGCTCTGGTGGCCAAACGGTTTCGGCGAGCCGAATCTGTACCCCCTGCGCCTGAGTTTCGCGTTCAACAAGTTCGAATCGGACACGCTGGAGCTGAACGTTGGAATTCGCAAGGTGGCATATTTCGTGGACGGATCGCGGAATCTCACACTTTCCGTTAACGGCGTGCCCATGTTCGCTAAGGGCGGCAACTGGGGCATGGACGAGGTCCTGAAACGCATCCCGCGCGCGCGGCTGGAAGCGCAAATCAAGCTGCACAAATTCGCCAACTACACCATCCTGCGAAACTGGGTCGGCCAGAGCACCACGGAAGACCTCTACGATCTGTGCGACCGCTACGGAATCATGGTGTGGGACGAGTTTTTCCAGGCCAACCCGGCGAACGGTTTAGACCCGCTGGATGCGCCCTTGTACCTCTCGAATGTCCGCGACAAGGTGTTGCGGTTCCGGAACCATCCATCTATCGTGATCTGGTGCGGGCGCAACGAAGGCGCGCCGCCGCCTGAGATCGATCGCGGAATCGCCGCGATGGTCAAGCAACTGGACCCGGACCGCTATTACCAATCCAGCTCGACGGCGGGCAACGGCGTGGTGTCGGGCGTCAGCTATAGTTGGCGCGAGCCGCGGCTGTTTTATGGAAACTACCCGGCATTCAATACCGAAATCGGCAGCGCCTCGATTCCCACGCTGGAAGCGATCCAGGCATGGATGCCTCAGAAAGATCTTTTCGATCTCAATTTCCCCAATGACGATTGGGCCGGGCACTTTCTGGTCAGCGGCAACGGCAACCCGGTCGACAAGCCATTCCAGGCGGTCCTCGCCAAACGCTACGGCCCTTACAACACGCTGGCCGACTTCGTGCGCAAAGCGCAGTTAGCCGATTATGAGGCGTTCCGCGCGATGTACGAAGCCCGTATGTCGCGCCTCTTCAACCCCACCACGGCCATCATCGCGTGGATGAGTAATCCCGCCTGTCCCAGCCTGGTCTGGCAGATCTACGACTATTCGCTGGAGCCGTTCGCATCGTATTTCGCCGTCCAAAAAGCGGACGAGCAGGTTCACATCATGATGACGCAAGACGATTTCAAGATCATGCTCATCAACCATACCGCCGTGCCGTTGAAGGACATGACGTACCGTCTGCGGATTCTCAATCTCAATGGCAGCGTCAAATTCGACGAGACCGCAGCGATTCCGGCGGCGCCCGCGTCCGGCGCCCTGGAGCTGAGAACTCTGCCGCACCCCGCCGGTTTGTCTGCGGTTCACTTCGTGAAGCTGCAGTTGATGGATTCGAATGGCAAGGCTGTGTCCGACAATTTCTATTGGAAGGAAACGGTGCAGGACGATCTCCGCGGGCTGGATGCCCTCCCGGATGTGGAGTTGGACGGGCGCGTGGCCCGCCGCGACGCCGGCGGCAACTGCCGGCTGGAGCTGAAGCTATCCAATCCCACGCACAACATCGGGGTGATGGCGCATGTGCAGCTTCGGAACCAGCGAACCAATCAGCGCGTGCTGCCCGTTTACTACTCCGAGAACTATGTTTCCTTGCTACCTGGAGAGAGGCGGACCATCACGATCGAGGCAGGTTTGCGCGCTCTGGGGGGCGCGCGGCCTCTGGTGGTCGTGGATGGCTGGAACGTCACCGTCAAGGCGATGGATTTCCCGAACGCAGGCGGCGTTCGCATCGCTACCAATGACAATGCTCGCGTGTTGCGTCCGGAGGCGGGAAACTGATCGGTTCCTGCTGGGAACCAGGGCTAGGGTGAAAAGGCTGCGTCTCTCTCGGACCGTCGCCCACCGGACAGGGGGGACGTTCCACAGCCTGGGTAGGGAACGACAAGTCGTTAGAATGGAGAATCTGGCTGATGGGGTTGTGCGTAATGGCTAGAGGAGCGAAGATCCAAGTGACCCGGCGGGAGTTGCTGGGCACCGCGGGCGCGTTGGCGGCGCCGGTAGAGGCGGCGGCTGGGGCTGAAGGGAGCCGGGATACGAATCCGGCGGTTGACTTCCGCTACGCGCCACTCCAGTGGCAGACGGCGTACTGCTTTCCGGACGATCCGCACAAGAGCTTAGTGGACTCGCAGGGCCGATTGCTGTACGGCCATCCCGGGCGGGGGCCGCTCGATTACTTCAAGACCGTGGTCGAGTTCTCGCTGGCTGGGATGGAGGGCGACCAGGTCGAGCGGCAGACAGTCGAATCTCCTGGAGTGCCGATCGTCCACACGTTGCTAACGCGGCCCGAGGCGCACTTTGAGCTGATCAGCTTCGCGACCAACCGCACTGGAGAAGGACGCGTCGACAACGTGCTGCTGCGGATTACGAACCGGGACGTGCAGCGCCGCCGCGCCGTGCCGGTGGTGCGAATCCGGACGCGCAGCCTGCTCGTCGGAAGCGGGCGCAGCATAACGTTCGACGACGCCAACCAGACGCAACTACTAGTGGCGAGCCACGACCTGCGGATCACCGATCTGGGTTCGCAGTGGCACCTGGGGCTGGAGGCATTGGAACTGCCGGCGGAGGTTCTCTTCCGTTTTCCGCAAGAAGGGCAGACGGTGGACGCGCCGAACGGCGGCGCGCTGCTCGAAGAGGCACGCGGCTATTGGAAGAGCTGGCATCCGTTCGGTGGCGCTGTGGAGTGGGAACTTCCGCAGCCTTACGGCGATTTCTTGATCTCCTGCGCGCGGAATATCCTGCAGGCGCGGGAGGTGCGCAACGGGAGGTTGACCTTCCAGGTGGGGCCGACGTGCTATCGCGGCTTGTGGGTGGTGGACGGGAACTTCATACTCGAAGCGGCCCGCTACCTGGGCTACGACAAAGAGGCGCGCGAAGGGCTCCAGACGACGTGGACCTACCAGCGTCCTGACGGTGCCCTGGACGCCGGCGGCGGGCCGGAGCACTTCAAGGATGCGGCGATCGCGATGTTCTCCACCGTGCGCCAGTGTGAACTAGGCCAGGATTGGACCGACTACCGCGAACTGAAGCCGAAGATCGCGCATGCGGCGGACTTTCTGGAATCGATGCGCGACAAGGGGCGCGCGGAGGGCTCGCTGGCGGGCCGGTACGGGTTGCTCGCGCTCGGCTTCTCGGATGGCGGATTCAGCAAGGGTAATGAGTTCACCAATCCGCTGTGGTCGCTGGCTGGATTGAAGGCGGCGACCGAGGCCGCGGGTGGACCGGCCCGCAACGGTCTAGAGCGCGCCGCGAAGTTCTATGCCGAACTCCGCGCGGCCTTCGAAGCGGCGGCCAGGCAGGAGATGGTGCGCCATCCGGCGGGATTCGACTACCTGCCGATGGTAATGCGGGGGGATCCGGCGTGGCGGCGCAGCGAATGGGACCGGCCACGGCCGCAGACGGCCCAGTGGGCGCTGGCACAGGCGATCTACCCCGGGCTGGTCTTCGACCGCAACCATCCGGTCGTGCGCGGGCACAGCGCGCTGATGCAGTGGTGCACCTTGGAAGACGTACCGGTGGAGACGGGATGGCTCGCTCACGGAGGTCTGTGGACTTATAACGCGCCCTTCGCGGCGCATGCCTACCTCTGGTCGGGCGAGGCGGCTTGGGCGAGGCGGACGTTCCACGGGTTCCTGAATCATTCGTCGCCGCTGTACTGCTGGCGGGAGGAGCAGCCGCTGCGCGGCTCGACGGTAGCGGGTTACGTAGGCGACATGCCGCACAACTGGGCGAGTGCGGAGTGCGTGCTGTACCTGCGCCACATGCTGGCGTTGGAGGATGGCGCGACGCTGCGTCTGCTGGAAGGCATCGGCGCGCCGGAGTTGGCACTCAAGCAGCCGTTTCGTGTGCAGCAGACGCCGACGCGTTTCGGCCGCATCAACCTGGAGCTCACTCCGGAAGCCGGGGGCTGGCGGTTGCGTTTCGAGCGCGGCAACGGACCCGCGCCGGGAGCGGTGAAGCTGCCGGCGAAGCTCGGCGGGCTGATGCTGAAGGGAATCAAGGGTTCGGCGAGCCAGGCTGGTCCGGCGGGCGTGGACGTTGACCCCGGTGCGGGCGCGTGGACGGCACAGTGGGGCTCGTGAAGCCGCTCCAGTTCACGGATGCTTCACTCCCCGCCGCGCTGTCTTAGAATCGTTGCATGTTCATCTCCCGGCGCACACTGGTGTCATCCGCATCCGCTGCTGTACCGTTGGCGGCCGTCTTTTCCCAATCCATAACCGGCCATCCTCAGGGCCGCCAGAAGATCGTGGTCGCTGGCGGTCACCCGGGTGATCCGGAGTGCGGCTGCGGCGGCGTCATTGCCCGCTACGCACAGGCCGGACACGAAGTCGTTCTGCTGTACCTGAATCGGGGCGAGGCATTCTGCAAGGGCGCGGACCTGCGGCAGTGCGGCGCCGTGCGCACCGCCGAAGCCGAGAATGCGTGCCGCATCCTCAAGGCTCGCGCCTCCTTCGCGGGACAGTACGACGGCCGCTCGATCGTGGATAACCCGCATTACGACGAGTTCCGGCGCGCGCTTGATTCCGAAAAGCCCGACGTCGTTTTCGCTCACTGGCCGATCGACAAACACCGGGACCACCGCGCGCTCTCGACGCTTGTCCTGGATGCCTGGCTCGCAGGCGGCAAGCGGTCCGCCCTCTTTTTCTATGAGGTCGCCGAAGACGCCATGATGTTCTCTCCTACCGAGTTCGTGGACATCTCGGGCGTCGAATCGCAGCGGCGCGCCGCCTGTTATGCGCACGCATCCCAGCAGCCGGACAAGTGGTACCCTGCGCAGGCGGAACTCACGCGGTTTAGGGGAATCGCGGCTGGCTTTCCGCAGGCGGAAGCTTTCGTTCGCCATTGGGAGAGCAGGCGAGACGTCGGGTTACCTTGAACCCGCCCGGCATGCGAAGATCCGAAATCTCTGCGCGGTCCGCGATAATTCGGCCCTGCCGCTCAGCCGAAGATCGTTTGTTCCGCGGCTGCTCTACGCCACCACCCACCTTTCAACCGCATCGCCCAACGTGTGGATCCAGGAGAGCTGCCAGCGATTCTACGAGCACGATTGGCCGGCCATGCTGGAGAACCCCATCGCCCCGGAGGGCGGATTCATCCGCGTCCCCGAAGAGAGCGGCTTCGGCATGCGGATCAAAACCGGAAACCTGGAATCACCCAGCGGCCGTGCGGCAGGCGAGCGGGCGTGACTGGCGTGGGTGCCTGTCCGCTGGCTAGCGTGCGGCTTCGGCACAGACGAAGCTGGCGGCATCGTTGGGGTCTCCCGCGCCCTGATACTTGGCGACCTGCGGGTAGGGGCAGAGCGGGCGGGTGAGGGTCGCGGTGCGGTTGTCGCCGCGGACGCCGCTGGCGACGATCTTCTCGGGCGCGATTCCTTTTTCGACCCATTGCTCGATCGCGCTCATAATGTTGGTCTCGGGACCGCCGGGCGAGCCGCTGCTGTTGCCAAAGCGGTTGGGTCCGGCGCCGCCGCCGCAGTGCCCCATGCCGGGGATCATGAAGAGGCGGTAGAAATCGTGAATGGGGCGCGAGGCATCGCCTTGTGCGTCTGGGAAGCGGGCGAGAAAGGCACCCACGCTTTCGTAGTATTCGATGGAGCTGAGCGGCGCGATAGCGGCGTCGCCCCAGCCGTGATACTGGATCAGCTTGCCACCGTGGGCGCGGAAAGGGCGGAGGTCGGGGTTGGTGGAGTTGAGAATCGGGCCGGCCTTGCGATCGGCAAAGGCGACGTCGGCATCGAAATGGAGGGTGCGCCAGTCCCAGTTGGGTTGTTCGAAGACGGCCTGGCCGTAAAAGCTGTTGGCGAAGCTGAACTGAATGGCGTGCTCCGGCGGCGCCGCAGTGATCCAGGCCGCCCAGCCGTCGGCGCCGGCTTCGGTTCCTGGCGGATAGCCGGGGAAGATCTGCGCGCCGCTGTGGGGATCCCTGGGACCGGCGTAGACTTTGCGGAGCGCCTCGAGTTGGGGCGCGGTGAGGCAATCGGGCGCGTCGCCGGACTGGCAGGCGAGGACGGAAGGATCGAAACGGCAAATGCGCGGGTCTTCGATGAGCCCGTCCCGGACGCCGTCAAGCGCATCGCAGGCGGCGAGAGCGGCAGCCTGGATTACAGGCAGCTTGGCGGGCGGGATGGCGCTGGCGAGGTCCTTGAGCAGTGCCTGCTCGTTCCAGAGGAACCCGGCGAACAGGTGCGACCAGTTGTTGGCTGGGGCGCCGGCGACGACGCCGTCGAAATCCTCGGGATAACGCTGCGCTTCCATGAGCGCTTCGCGTCCGCCATCGGAGCAGCCGAAGAAGTAGCTGCGCGAGGCCTCCTTGCCATAGAAGGCCTGGATGATGGCTTTGGCCTGTGCGCTGGTCTCGTGAACGGCGCGGTAGCCGAAATCGATGAGCTTCTCGGGGTGGCCGATGGCCCACTCGGCTCCGTTTCCGCCGGCGTGACCATCGTCGGTACCGGCAGCGGCGTAGCCAAGCTTCACCGGATCGACCAGTGAGCCGGCGGGAACCGAGCCTGCCCATCCACCGTTGCCGATCTGACGATACTTGCCGTTCCAACGGGCGGGCAGCCAGACCTCGAACTTGATTTCGGAATCGGCGCTGGGGCGCGCGATCCCTTTCACTACGCAGCGCTCGGGCGCGTTGGGAGGCGGCGTATGGGGGCTCCCCAGTCCGGTGGCCGGTCCCGCGGGAAACGCGGTTGCAGAGGTGACGGTGGCGCGTTGGAGCTTGAGGCCAGTGAGGCTTTCGCAAGGCTGCTGAGCGCGCAGAGCGTGAGCCGGCAGCAAGAGTAAGGCGGCGAGGACGAGGTTCCGCATCGAAGACTCTGGTTCAGTATACACGTTGCCGGCGAGGGCGTTTCAGTGGGCTTGCCGCTTGTTGTAATCTGGTGCGCCAGGTGTCAGTCGCCGGCGATTTCACAGCCCCAGAGCTTGTAGCGGATCGGGCGGTCCGCTCGACCACCAGCATGCGAAAGTGCGGGAACTCCTGAAGATGCCGGAAGACTCCGTGGTACATTCATTACGACATACCATGTTGACCAGGCTCGGTTTTCTCGGCGTGGACGCCTTCACGAACATGAAGATTGCCGGCCATAGCAGCATCACGATTTCACAGCGTTACGTGCATCCTTCGCCCGAGCCGGTCGAGAGTGCCTTCGAGAAGCTGGAAATGTCCAATCAGCCGTTCCGAGGAAAGAAGTGGGCATAGAATTGGGCACAGGCCAAAATGCAGTTCGACGAAATCACCGTAATACAATGAAATAGAAAGGCTAGGGCCCTTAGCTCAGCGGTTAGAGCAGCGGACTCATAATCCGTCGGTCGAAGGTTCAAATCCTTCAGGGCCCACCAGAGTTCCAGCCGCTTCCACGCCCGCTCCGGGCGTGATACGCTCGGCATTGTGAATATGCGCGCGTTGCCCGTTGTCTGCCTCCTCTTTGCGCCGCTCCTCGCCGCGCAAGACCGGCCCCTCACTTCCCTGCCTTACACGCCGAGCCTGGAGCTGAAGTTTCTCGATCGCTCGGTCGACCCCTGCACCGATTTCTACCGCTTCTCCTGCGGCAGTTGGAACAAGCTGAACCCGATTCCGCCCGACCAGGCGCGCTGGAACGTCTACAGCAAACTGGCCACCGAGAACATGCAGTACCTGTGGGGACTGCTTCAGGAGTATGCCAAGCCGGCGCCGGGCCGCTCGCCCAACCAGCAGAAGATCGGCGACTACTTCGCCGCCTGCATGGATGAGGCGGGCATCGAAAAAGCCGGCACGAGGCCGCTCGAAACAAGCTTGGGCGAGATCGCGGCCCTCGAGAGCGCCGCCGGTCTAGCGCCGCTGCTGGCGCGGCTGCACCTTGCTTCCAGCTCGGCTCTTTTCGGCTTCGGATCCAACCAGGATTTCGCCGACTCCGAACAAGTGATCGCTTTCGCCGGCGCCGGCGGCTTGGGCCTGCCCGATCGCGATTACTACGTCAAGACCGATGACAAATCGAAAGAGACGCGCGAACGCTATCTCGATCACGTGACTCGCATGTTCGGCCTGCTGGGCGATGAGCCAGCGGCCGCGCGCGCAGAAGCCGCTACCGTGATGGCGATCGAAACCGAGCTGGCCAAAGCGTCGCTTACCCGCGTCGAGCTGCGCGATCCTTACAACCTGTTTCACAAGTTGTCATCGGCCGATCTCGAGAAGCTCACGCCGCACTTCGACTGGCCGCAATATTGGCAGACCATCGGCCTCGCCGCGCCCGCGGTGGTCAACGTCACCGAACCCAAGTTCTTCGGTGAAGTCGAGAAGCTGATTGAATCGCGCCCTACGCCCGATTGGAAGACGTATCTGCGCTGGCACCTGGTGAACGACCGCGCAGCCTATCTGGGCAAAGCGTTCGTCACCGAGGATTTCGATTTCTACAGCAAGTACCTGCGCGGCGTAAAAGAGATGGAACCGCGCTGGAAGCGCTGCGTGCGCCGCGTGGACCGGGACCTCGGCGAAGCCCTCGGCCAGGTGTTCGTGGAAAAAACCTTCACCCCCGGCACCAAAGCCAGCGCCGTCGCCATGACGCGCGAGATCGAAAAGGCGATGGAGGCGGATCTTCGCCAGCTCGCCTGGATGGGCGACGCGACCAAGCAGAAGGCGCTCGAAAAACTGCACGCGGTGGTCAATAAGATCGGCTACCCGAACCAATGGCGCGATTACAGTTCCGTCGTCATCGCACCCGACGACTATGCGGGCGACGCCGCGCGTTGCGATCTCTTCGAGAACCGGCGGGAGCTTGCCAAGATCGGCAAGCCGGTGGATCGCAACGAGTGGGGGATGACGCCGCCCACGGTCAACGCGTACTACGACCCGCAGATGAACGACATCAACTTTCCGGCCGGCGTGCTGGAGCCGCCGCTCTACGATCCGAAGATGGACGACGCGCCCAACTACGGCAACACCGGCGCCACCATCGGCCACGAGCTGACGCACGGCTTCGACGACGAAGGCCGCCAGTTCGACGCCAAGGGCAACCTCAAGGATTGGTGGACCAAGCAGGATGCCGACGCCTTCGTCGCGCGCGCCGCCTGCGTTTCCACGCAGTATTCGCAATACACCGTGATCGACGACATCAAGATCAACGGCAAGCTGACGCTGGGCGAAGACGTGGCCGACCTAGGCGGCACGATGCTGGCCTACATGGCGTGGAAAGACGCGACCAAGGACATGAAGCTCGCGCCCATCGATGGCTTCACTCCCGACCAGCGGTACTTCATCGGCATGGCGCAGTGGGCCTGCGGCGACGAACGCCCAGCCAACAAACGCCTGCACGCGCTCACCGATCCGCATTCGCCCGACGAATATCGCATCAACGGCGTGGTCTCTAACATGCCCGAGTTCGGCAGAGCTTTCTCGTGCAAGCCGGGCCAGCCGATGGTGCGCGCCAACGCCTGCCGCGTTTGGTGAGCTGAAACCGGCGGACCCCATTGCGGGGAGGGTCATGGGCCCCGCTTCACATCAGCCGATCCCGGAAAGCAGGGTGCGGTGGAACTCCACTTTCGCGTACCGCCCCACCCAAGGCGTATGGCCGCGCCGCGCCAGCACGACTACGCGAACATTCCGGGAGCGCGGCGGACAGTGGCTCCGCCACGCCCGCGGCCGCGGGGAACCCGCATCCCCATGGATATTGTGTCCGTCACCGGGCGCGCCCGCTTGGGCTGCGGAGCTACATCGCCAACCCGGTCAGCGCGATGGCGATCCCCGCCACGCCGGCGATCAGACCAATCCAGGGGAACATCATCTTGCGCGAAATGAAGTAAATCGAACTCAGCACCAGCGCGATCTCGAGCAGCCCCTCGCCCAGGTCATACCGCAGTGCGCGGTGTTCGGCCGCTTCCGAAGCCGCCACATGGCCCTTGGCTTCCTGCTCGATTTTCTTGCCCTCGTTTTCGTACTTCGTCAGCTTCGCTTCGTTGTCGGCTTTCATTTTTTCCGCGGCTTCGCCCTTGGCGCCGAGCACCAGCAGCAGGTTCGACCCCAGTTCGACGTTGTGAGTCTTGATGCGGGTCGCCTGGTACTCCGACCAGGCGTCATTGGCCTCGGACTTGCTGATGATGGCCTCCGTATGCGTGCGGTGCGACATGATGGAGACGATTGCCAGCGCAACCGCCAGTACGGCCGCCAGGACGCCAACCCTCTGGCCCTTGCCATCGGACTCGTGTCCTTCGTGGTGAATCTCGAGTTCTGCCATATTGGTCTTCGTATTATATGCCAGAACACAGGCGTTTTTGGGCGCACCGCGGGCGAGAGGGGCGGGTAGGAAGGAATGAGACGTTGCGGGTGGCCGGGCTAAAGCGGACTTATCGCCGTGCGTATCGGCCACCCGATGATTCGAGTAGAAACTTCGATGATTGAGGCCCGCTGGATGGCGGACACATCCTTGCCGATTCGTTCCTTACTCTCTGCTATCCGGCGGGCGGCAATAGCAGCTATCCGTATTCCGCCGGCGGTCATGAATTCCGGAATCCAAAGTCTTCCGTCGAGAGTCCAGCCCGAGGGGGACCCCGCATGCCTTTAAGGGGCGCCGGAAGTTCAGTACCAACGCAAGTGCAACGTTCCCTGGCCAGGGACAAGGACTAGCAGCGGAGCCTGGCGCCACAGTCCCAATTCAAGGATAAGGCGCGCGTCAAGGGGTTTGGCGGCTAAGTGATTGGGAAAGTTGAAGAGATCGGTTGTGATTGAGAGTTGCGGGAGACACGTAAGCGGGCCGGGCTGTACCCGGCCCCGACGGGGACTAACAAAAAGAGCGGACGGACTCGCGGCCTGGCTGCGCCGGTTAAGAAGCGGCCCTTTACGGCATCTTGAATGAATCGTCAAATGTTGCCGTGATCTCCGCGGTCTTCCCGGATTCGATCTTTATTGGCTCGGGTGTTCCGGGAGTCTTGGCGTACACGCCCATCGAGGCGCCGGATGGCGGCGGGCCGGATTGGCCATCGTACGCGCCCGTAGGGTCATAGCAAACGGCAACGTAGACCGGCGAAACGGACAGGTCCGCAACCGTCACAGTTCCGTCCTTGGCCGACGTCGAGCCGAAACCAACCGGCATAGATCCGCCTTGCATGAAATCCGGGCTGTCGAACACAAACAGAAAAATCTTGTGCTTCTCGTCCACCGTGCCGGCCCCGGTGTAATTCATCTTGGCTTTCAGAGTGCGGCTCGCAGCCGGTTTTTCTTCGGGCTTCGATGGCTGGGCCGTCGCAACCATCGAGGTGAGGCCGAGCACGCTGGCGGCGAACAGCACGCGTTTCCTTATAAGAGTCATTCAGCGATTCCTTCCGTATGGCTACAGTCTAGCCGTTCCTGGATCAGATACGCGGAAACTTGTGGTTGAGTTCCCAAAAACACTCGGTTCCGGGCAAGCTAAAGAGGCTGCTGAAAAAGTAAGTTTTTGGTTACCGGGAACATTTCTGTACGTCTATGTTGTATGCGCGGAGATGATCTCAGTCAGAAGCCGATGTTCAGCTATTTGTCGCCGGA
>Ga0187884_10003148_pt1 | contig 13043 bp, 9 predicted proteins | sample June2016WEW_20_4_FD_132983 | JGI IMG/M metagenome (GOLD analysis project Ga0187884, IMG submission 132983) | Peatland microbial communities from SPRUCE experiment site at the Marcell Experimental Forest, Minnesota, USA - June2016WEW_20_40 | ecosystem: Environmental > Terrestrial > Soil >...
AGTGAAGAGAGCCCCGCTCCTATCTGGGCGCCCGGCTCTTCCTTGCCTGCCGAGCCGCCTGACGCGATAGTAATGAGCGTGGCAGCGAGCCTTACCAAAACCGTTGACGGCTTTATTTTACCCGATCGTTTGTGGAGGGCATCAATAATCATCGCCGTGCCGTGCCCTTCATCGCCTGGGGCAAGGTATTTCATCATGGCGCCGCTGACGAGGAGCGCCAGGGGAAGAAGGAGAAAGTAGTAGGGAAACTGGCCGGTCAGGGCAATGCTGTAGTCCAGCGCCTTTAAGAAAACGGCTACGGCCAAGCCAACGGCGACTCCAACGAGTGTGCCTAGCACGCACCATTTGCAAACGCTGATGAATAAGACGATTTGCCTGGGGAGAATATTAGACGCATTCGACACACGTAAGAAAGATCGAGCGAGGCTTTAATGGTTACCCTTTGATCGCGCCCGGAAGTCGACTTTGAGCGCGTTGGCGAAGACCAAATGTCTCGCCGTCGTAAATTTCCCGTTGAGAGATACTGAACTCTTGCAGAGTTTCTTAAGTGGCACAACAAACCTACACCTAGGGGTTTCAACCTAAAGCAGGCATACCTGCTCAAACTCTTGAGAGCGTCCGCATTGCGAGACCGAGAATCGATGATGATCACCTCCCCAAAGATGACGAAGTTGCCCGTGTTAAATGCGTCGGTATAGCGGAGATTGATGGCCTTGCTCACTTCTATTGACGTAGGTCGTCGTATCGCGTATCGCAGCAATATTTTGTCTCTTGTAACTATGCGCCCTAAGTCCGCGTCTGCAAGATTCTTTTCGATCTCCTTCTATACGCCCACTCAGCAACAAAACTAAAAATGACGACGCCGGCCAAGGTAGCTACGGCGTTTGGAGAACTCTGAGCCTCATAATCGACGAGCAGGAAAACGAATGCCAAGGACACGAGAATAGCAAGCCACAACATAAGCGGGTTTGCCTTAGTCTCTCGAAGAAGTCTGAGATGTGCAGCGTTGACCGCAACGTATATGAGCAGTATTGAGGCGCTGCCGACCACAGCGATGCCCTCTAAGTTGAGGAGGTTTGCAAAGACGATAGTCAGGCCTGCCGTTATAAGAAGGCCTTCTCTGCTCCTCCTCCAAATCTTTCGCTCAAAAAATTCAGGCAATTGCCCCTCTTTCGCCAAAACATAGCTGATATTGGCCCCCCTATAAAGCGTGGCATTAATGCCTGATGATGTTGACAGCAGGGCAGCAATGGCGATGATTTTAAACCCGATTGTCCCGAGGAATGGTTGTGCTGCTTCAGCGAGGGCGTAATCTTTCGCGCTTACTATTTGTGAAACGGGCAGGTTTCCGAGCACGGTCACAGCGACGGCAACGTAAATGGTGATAACGATGGATACGCTGATAAAAAACGCCTTCGGTACCGTCTTTTTTGGATTTTCCATGTCTTCCGCAGCGTTAGTTATGAGACTAAAGCCTTGGTACGCAACGAAAACGATTGCGGCGCACGAGAGGATGTTATAAAAAGGGGGCCATTGTGATAGAGCGAGGCGACTCGGTTGAGCCGAAAAAATGCCGAGGGCGACGAATCCAACTAGGATAGCAATCTTGGTCGCAACGATATACTGTTCAGACCGGCCGACCGCTCGTGCTCCGATGAAGTTTATGGCGGTAAAGACGACAATAATTCCCGTGGCAAATATGTCAACCCAGATACTCGCTGCATTTCCCGGTAAGAAAGTTGCGGCATAACCGCCAAACGCCCTCGAATAAAGGGCCAGCGCGAACACGTAGGAAACCCAGAGCAGCAAGTTAAACCCGCCGCTGAGAACATTGTCACCAAACCCTTTGACTAAGAACTCCGTAGGCCCTCCGGCAGAAGGATATCGAGCCGCGAGCTTTGCGTAGGAATATACGATCAGTAGCGCCACTGCCCCAGCGATTACAAAAGAGAACCATAACGCACTGCCAGCAATCTGACCCGCTACGCCGAAAATTGAAAAAATGCCGGCACCGACCATAGCTCCGATACCTAAGGAAACCGCGGCCCACAGGCTGATCGAACTCCGACTCATCATCGCAGCCATAAATAATATCGCTCGGAAGATGCTGTTTAGGGAGATAATGCTTAGGCTTCCGTGTGTCCACAGCTTTAGGTTATAGGCTATCATTAGGATGAGCGCGCCGCGCTCGCTTCGCTCCCGCGTAATGCTACGAGCCCGACTGAAAAAAGAGGTAGAGACGTAAAAGCAAAACGGAAGCTAAAATAGAAGCGAAAAAAGAGGAGAGAACCGAGAGGAGGCGACCTATAACGCCGTGGCGGAGAACCGTGTCAAAGAAAAGGCGTATTGAATCCCAAGTTCCCAGATGGGCCCGAAGTGCCTTTTGATGCCACAAAACGGTAGAAGGCAGCCCATTTCAGCGGTGGCTAGCGTCCGTTTTGAAACCTGATCGAATGGTGTGAACTGGCTCTTCTTGTAAGCTGTTGACGTGTTTCGAACGCGCACGTTTCTGTCGCTTGGATGGCAGTATCTATAGGGTCTTGGTCTCCTACTCGCGAAGTCAGGCTGGCGACAAGCAAAATGCCGGTTTCCTCGAAACGTTCGAGCAGGTGCACCACAATTTATGTCCGTGGCTATTAAGCGTGAGCTTGATTCGCGCCGACGAATGTATGGTCCGCACGGACCGAAACGAGCTCGCATCGATTATTCGTGATATACTCCCTTCGGCTGCTTGTACTGTGCGGGCGGTTTGCTTCTCCTGTCTAACAGCTTGTAAAATTGGACCTTTACAAGATCCGTGAACAAAAAATCTGCTAAGAGTGCATATCCCCAGACAGCTAATGCACTTGCCCATCCAATCGGTGCGACAAACACCCCATAGACGACGATAAGCGTCGCGACCGTTTGCGCGCATATCACAGCTCCTATCAGTATATTCGCGGGACGAAACGACCAGAATGGACCGCGCGTTCGAGCAACAAAGATCATGAGTTGGCCTGCTATGGAGAGTTTTAGGTACATTATCGATTGGACCACCGCCGGGCTCAGAAAGAAAAAGCGTTCTACGATATACAAGAGGCCGAACGTAGCGGTGACGCCTAACACTCCAAATAACGTCGCCACACTTAGTACGGTTCGCATATCCCACGATACAGCTGTTTTCGAATACAGCGCTCGGTCGTATGCGATAGTGAGTATTGTTCCATCGTTGAGCAGGGCCAATAAGACGATCATGAGTGCTGTTACCGGGTAAAAGTTGAACACAAGTATTGAAAGAGTAACGAAAGTCAGGATGCGGATGGTTTCACCAATCCGATAGAGAGCATAACTCGTCATCCGCTGAAAGATCTTGCGGCTCTCTTTAATTGCATCAATGATTACTGACAGGCCTGGACTCATCAATACGATGTCGGCCGCCGATTTTGCGGCGTCGGTAGCGCCCGCTACAGCGACGCCCGCATCTGCCTTTTTTAGCGCCGGAGCGTCGTTGACCCCATCACCAGTCATCCCGACGATGTGTCCTCTCTGCTGAAGCAGTTCAACGATGCGGTACTTGTGCTCGGGGAACACTTGAGCAAACCCATCCGCGCCTTCTATGATCTCCCCTGCCTCCTCGTCAGACTTATCGACAAAAGAAGTGGCATCTATGATGTTTGTGCCTAAATGGACCTCTGAGGCAGTTTGTTTGGCGATGGCAGTATGATCGCCTGTCACCATCTTGATGTCGACGCCCATTGATTGCGCGGTCTGAATTGTTTCTGCTGAATCCTCACGCGGGGGATCAAAAAGCGCGATAAGTCCAACATACAGCCAGTCATCTTGTTGATTCGTGCGCGCGACCCCGAGCGCGCGGTAGCCTCTTGCCGCAAATGCGTCTATGAGAGCGTTTACTTGTTCGGCAAGTTCTGAGTTTTGCGAGGTTAGCGCAAGGATCGCTTGTGGCGCTCCTTTTGACACCTTGAAGCGGCTTGAATCCTCCCCTTCGACGGTGGCCTCGGTCCTTTTTGAAACCGGATCAAACGGTGTGAACTCAGTTGCCTTGTATGCGCTGGGGGTCGTATCGAGTACACCCACGTCTCCGGCCTTAGCGAGGATCGCAGCATCTATGGGATCCCGATCCTCTGCTCGCGAAGCTAAGCTGCCAAAAAGCAGAACGTCACTGGCCGTGAAGCCTTCGAGCGGCCGGACATCCGCGAGCGTAAGCTCGTTTTTCGTGATCGTGCCCGTTTTGTCCGTGCACAAAACGTCAACGCCTGCTATTTCTTCAATTGCGACAAGCTTACTGACGATCGCTTCTTTCTTCGCGAGTGCAATCGCTCCGACGGCCATCGTAACGGAGAGTACCGCAGGTAGCGCAACGGGGATCCCCGCGACCGTAAGCACGAGCGCGAACTGGAGGATTATCAGAAGGCTTTCCTGGCGGACATAAGCGACTATTATAATGAGCGCAGCTAACGCGATGGCGATCGTAATAAGGAAATTGCCGATCCTGATGACGGCCCTCTGAAAGTGACTCTGCGTTTTAGCCTCTTCGACAAGTCGAGCCGTCTTGCCGAAGTAGGTCGCCATCCCAGTCGTGACGACGAGCGCGTTCATCTCTCCTTGACGTACGACTGAGCCAGAATACGCCACGTCGGATGTGTGTTTTTCGACGGGAAGCGATTCGCCCGTTAATCCGGACTCATCGAGAAGTAGAAAAGCGCCGCTCGTGAGCTTGACGTCGGCGGGCACGACGTCTCCAAGCCGCACCCGAATGATGTCGCCCGGCACGAGTTGTTGCGCGGCAAGCTCGGACCACGACCCGTCCCGCAACACGCGAGCGGTCACCGCAAGTTTTTGTTTCAAGAGCTCAATCGCGTTTTCTGCCTTGTTCTCCTGCCAAAACCCGACGACGGCGTTCATAAGCAGAAGCGCCAAAATGATGAAAAAGTCCTCGTAGTGCTGAATGACCGCCGAAAGAACGATCGCGATCTCAATCATCCACGCAATGGGGCTCCAAAAATAGGTCAAGAATTTCCGAAGCGGATTAACCCGCTTTTCGGTGATCTCGTTTGGACCGTACTCTTCTAATCGCCGAGAAGCCTCTGCCGCCGACAGGCCGTTTTCGCTTGACGAGAGCCGCTGCAGTAGCTCAGCCACGCTGGCCTTTTGCGCTTCGCCTGCGGGTATGATTCCTTCTGAGCTGTCTAGGTCGGACAAACGTCCTCTCGTTCGTTTCGACGCCGTTTCGTATGCTACAGGACGTCGCTAGTTTATGAAGACTGTTCTACGAAATGAGGTCTATAAAGAGCTCCTTTGACGAATAGTAGGCTGAAGTATTAAATATTTGTCCGCGTTGTATATGAGCTGGGCAAGCCTGCCGTCGTCACAGACGTTGGGGGTTTGCGGGCGGAAGTTGAGGCGAGGGGCGGAGGGGTCGTCGTTCCGCGGGACGACTTGGAGCAGCTTAAGGGGTACATCGTGTTGCTGCTCTCTAACAGGCAAATTAGGCAACGATACTCACAACGGGCGTTGGCGTATGTCGAAAAGCAAATTGGTTGGAAGTACGTAGCAGGGGTACACCAATCGCTTTATCTCTCGATAATCAAGAACAAGCCGCGCGCGATTCGAGCGTAGCGCAAGCGTAGCAACCGCGTTGCACCTGCTGTTAATGATGAACTTGAGTAGAAGAAGTGTAGTCCTTTGGAAGCTAGCCTTCCTGACACTTTTACCTATCTGATCTAACAAATATTTAGAAATAAAAATATAAAATCTATTTTTTATTCTGGGTTAGTTTTTCTATGAATAATAAACTCCAAAATAAAAAACCGATTGGTTTGTGGTCGGCAATTGCCATTGGAATCGGTGGGATGATAGGGGCCGGTATCTTCTCCATTTTAGGTATTGCGACAGAGATTACCGGTAATCTGATTTATGTTTCATTCATCATTGGAGGTGGTATTGCACTCCTAAGTGCTTATTCCTACGCTAGATTAGGATCTAAATATCCCTCTGCAGGAGGGCCAGTTGAATTTCTAATCAGAGGATTTGGCGATGGAATTCTAAGTGGGGGTTTTAACTTTCTTTTGTATTTTGGTTACATTATTGCCTTAAGTGTTTACGCAGAAGCTTTTGGCTATTATGCAGCTACGTTTCTATCTTCGTATCCATCGCCTACAACTGCAACAATCTTAGCCATCTTCATTATCTTGATATTCACGTTTATTAACTTTTTAGGCGCTAAGGCTGTAGGAAAATCCGAAACGTTAATTGTGGCTATAAAAGTAGGGATATTAGTAACATTTGCAATAGTTGGATTTTTCTTTATCAAAATATCGCTACTATCAGTTTCTCACTTGATACCAATAAATAACTTATTAACAGGAGCGGCAGTGCTTTTCTTGGGATACGAGGGTTTTGGTTTAATTACCAACACTGCCGAAGATATTGATAATCCTCAAAAAAATATACCTAGAGCCCTATATTTAGCTGTAATACTTGCAATGGTGCTATACGTGGCAGTTTCCATTGCAGTAGTGGGTAACCTGCCTCTCCCTGAAATTACACAAGCCGCGGACTACGCATTGGCAGCTGCTGCAGAACCCTTTGCAGGAGCAATTGGATTTACCATTATAGCTATAGCAGCGCTTTTTTCTACTTCTTCAGCGATAAATGCGACCCTTTATGGTGGGGCTAATGTCAGCTATTTGATGGCAAAAAAAGGTCAACTACCCACATTTTTTAATCGAAAATCGTGGCACGATAGTAGAGAGGGTTTACTTATCACCAGCGCCACTGTCATCCTCCTAATTCTTTTATTGAATTTAAGTAATGTGGCCATGCTGGGGAGTTCAATATTTTTACTTGTCTACGCAGGCGTGAGCATATCACACCTTAAACTATACAAAAAAACTGATGCAAACAAGTACATAATATGCCTGGCTATCATAGGATGTTTCTTCTTATTGACTGTCCTGGTTTACTATGAAATATTCAACTCCCCCTTGACCTTGTATTTACTATCAGCAGTCGTATTATTGTCATTCCTAATTGAATGGATATACCGTAAATACACATCAAGAAGTTTAAAAAATCTAGAAATGATGGATACTTGATAAAAAAACGTATATAACAGTAAGGGATACGCGCGTCGACGTCTTAGATCAGTTTCCACTGTTCAAAGACGTTCCACGAGACCCTGAGTGGGGGTAGGTCGGGCAAAAGATGGATAGATTTCTCCGACAGAAATGGAATGATGAACGTTGTTCACCTGCGAGTTTAGCGTTTGCAGTTTTTGGTTGCTGTCACTGACTATGAGATTTTTTTCATAAATGAAGTCGTTAACATATGGGATCAATCAAATCGCGCCTATATTATGACACACGGCGAGAGGGGTCGATTGGAAGTACTTAAGCATCCTCTACTTGAAAACGTCGACAGCATCTTATGAGTAGCTGGGGAGATGTCGATCTCACAGGCAACCTAGGAACAGCTCGATAGGTTTAGTATGACGCTACTTTGCCAGCGCCACGGTGGCGGCTCAGATTTGTGTAAGACAGTTTGAAGTGGACTCATTCGAAAATGAACAATAAGAACGAGGATAAACGAACGGACAGCGTACAGCAAATATATGCGCCGCCGAAAAGTTTTAAAACGGTTTCCAATGAACTCTCTGCACTCTTCAGCGTATTCATCGACGCACGTATAAGGCAAGTCTTCAGATTTGCCTCTGTGGGTGCAAGCGGGGTTTTGTTGGTTCTATTCTTAACGTGGATATTTACGGAATACATCGGCTTGTTCTATCTTCTATCCGCAGCCTTGGCGATGGAGATTAGCGTCTTTTGGGCATTTGCTTTGAATACCAAGATTACTTTTCGCTACAAGTTCAAAAAATCCGACAATCTATTTCCGGCGCTAGGGAAGTACCAATTGGTAGCCTTGGGGGGCATCATCATCAATTTAACTTTGTTATTCGCCTTCACAACATTCTTAAATATTTTTTACATCATTTCAGAACTAATGGCTATCCTAGTCGCATTTGGATTTCGTTACCTAATGAGCCTCAGATTTGTATGGCGCAACCAAGTCGCTAGCTAAGACGAGCACGCTTGGCGATACTAGATTTCTCTTCTTTTTCCACGGCCTTCGTTACAGCCGCTTAACTGGTGCCTCCTCTTTCTTAGCGGGCTCCTCTTCTTTCGAGGTGCGGCGCAGGAGTCACACGTACTGATTAGGTCAAACTGCTTGAGTTCTGGGCCCTCGGGTCTCATTTTCGGTTATTGACCAGAGGTGGTCATGCAAAACGGCCCTTTTCACATACGTCGTGCAGGATCCTCATCATTGAACTGCTGGTACACTGCAGTCGTGCTCACCGACGCGAGTCCCAACACCTGCTACAGCCACTGGATATCAACCCCGTGCCGGACCACGTTGATGGCAAAGCTATGCGCCTGAAACTATGCGGGTGCACGTGCTTGCCGATCACGTTCCATACCGCTTCACCAGTTTCCGGGCCCGCTGCTGGGATATAGGGAAGGGGCGCATCGCTCGCAATGGTACGTTCAGCCACGTAGTCACGCAGCTCAGCCAGCGTTATCACGTCAAGCGGGAGCCGCCGCTGCTTGCCGCCCTTCGCCCTCACGATATTGATCATGTGATTGTGGTATTCGATGTCCTAGAGCCACAGGTTTAGCAGTGCATTGATGCGGATTCCCAAACGCCATAACACACGCATTAGTAGGTAGTCACGTCCACTGCAGCTGCCGCACAAGATATTTAAACGAATACGTTTCAATGCGGCATCAATGCTAAAAAGTGACCTGTTTGCAGCGTTAAGGACGACTGTGATCTTTTTAGTATTGTGCGGACTAGTTTTCCCTCTGGTACTCGTAGGCATAGGGCAAATCGCAGATAGGCCGGCTGCAGAAGGAAGCGTGCTGACACAAAATGGCACAGTTGTTGGTTCGAGCCTAATCGGGCAGTCGTTTGTCGATCCGATGCACTTTCAATCGAGACCATCTGGGGTGTCCAATTGGGGGCCAAACAACCCCGCCCTCATCGAGAATGTCAGTCAACAGGTAGCCTATCAGAAGCAGCTGAATCCGTCTATCAATCTCGTACCGATCGATTTGGTGACGCAATCTGGCTCAGGCGTTGATCCGAATATTGCATCTGACAGTGCCTTGCTGCAAGTTCCGCGCATTTCGAACTTAACAGGCCTCTCTCAAGATGTGCTCACGCGGCTCGTGAATCAATACACCGAGAATCCCGTTGCTGGCGTCTTTGGAGAGCCGCGGGTCAACGTACTACTACTCAATTTTGCATTGGATAATCTATTAAGCCCCTCGGCGCTGAAAGCCGCAGAGGCGAACGCTACTGCTTTGAACGCAGCAGCGCTGAATGCAACGGTCACGAACACAACCGCGAAGTGATCTTCGTCTACGCCCTCACGACGAGGATGTTACTTTGCGCACTTTCAATAACTTTGTCAACCACAGTCCCAAAAGCGACGCTCGCGCTGCGTGGACGCTCTGAAGCCCCCATAACCAGCGCATCATAATCCTTTGCAATCGCTATAATCTGCTCAGCGACGGGACCTGACCGGACTTCAACGCTTACACGCTGATTCGCCGACGCTAATCGCTTGAGGTCGTCGAGGACTTCACTTTCATTTGTTTCAGCTATATGCAGTAACGTTATCTGGCCCTGCGTAGGTTCTGCTAGCGTTGCTGCTATCTTGAGCGCGGCGATAGAATGCTTGTATCCTGCGGAAGGAACCAGTATCCGCTCAAATGCGCTGTCGTATTTAAGATTCGACAGTATGACATCACACTTCGCATTTTTCATGATGGGATAGATGATGTCACCGTGACGAATCTTGTGAAGAGTTGATTGCAGACTGTAGCCCAGCACCGTCAGATCTGCGTCGTGTTTTGCTATCTGCTGAACAATGGCATCATAAACAGAGGAGGCTTCTGTAATTTCTGGGACGGCCTCGACGTTGAACCGCTGCGCTAATTGCATCAGGCGCATGATGAGATTAACTTTGTCAAGATAGTTCTTGTTTCGGTCGGGATAGCTTTCACGCGCGAGAAGCACGCCGAGGAGTATGAGCGTTCCTTCATTACGGAGCAGTCTCAGCGCCGCTTTTAAGGTGTACTCAGCATTTTTTGGGTTCGAAATCGGAAGGAGGATGTGCTTATACATAAATGAGCTCGCGCCTTGTTGTTATTACAGTGCCCAGAATTTGTGCGCCTATCGATGCGCTATTCGCGGCCCTATATCTGCGTCTTATGCTCTAAATAGCTTGTTTGAGCCCTCAAGGGTGAAGCTTTTATAGGCCCATGCATATCATGCGATGGATGGATATATACTACGTCGTCTTCGTAGTCATTTCGCTATTGTTGCTCATATATCTTACCTACGTTATACTATATCCCGACCGGTTTTAGTGGTGTGAATGGACGTCCTTGGCGTTGTTCAGATTATCGTGGAGCTTACTGCTGTGCTGCTCCTTGTCCGCCCTGTAGGCGGCTACGTAGTTAGCGTTTTTTTTAAGGAGCGAAGTCGACTCGACGCGCTGTTTGGTCCGATTGAGCGAGCCTTATACTGGGCGATCGGTGTTGACCCAAGTGAAGAAATGGGCGTAGGACGCTACGTCCTGACCCTTCTTTTGGTCAACGGGGTCATGATCGTCATTGTCATGCTGATTCTAAATACTCAAGGGTACCTTCCCCTGAACCCGACGGCCGCGGCAAACATGCCGATCGACCTAGCGTTTAACACCGCCGCAAGTTTCATGACGAACACGAACTGGCAAAGCTATGCCGGCGAGACGCAAGCGTCCTACCTCAGCCAGATGATCGGCATCACGTTTCTCATGTTCACTTCAGCCGCCACCGGAATGGCAGTTGGGGCGGCGTTCATTAGAGGGTTTGCGAGCAGGGACCCACGGCCTGGTTTTCGGGAGATAAACGGCATTGGCAACTTCTACTTTGATTTTGTGCGCGTACTGACGCGGGTGCTTATACCGTTCGCGATCATCGTGTCGATTTTGTTGCTAGTGCAGGGGGTTCCGCAAACGCTTCTAGGGCCACTGAGCTACCACACTGTTGAAGGGAGTATCAGCACGCTGTACCGAGGACCGGTTGCTTCGCTCGAGTCGATAAAGCATCTCGGGACGAACGGTGGAGGGTTTTTCGCGCAAAATTCCGCGCACCCTTTTGAAAATCCCACGCCGCTGACCAACGTAATCGAAATCGTCGCAATGCTAATTATCCCTATTTCCCTGCTTTACACATTCGGGGTGATGACAGGTAACACCAAAGAGGGGTGGATTCTCATCGGAACTCTGACGACCATATTCATCGTTTTGCTCAGCATCGGGCTCCTTGCAGAATCGTCAAACCCCGCTCTCTCGAACCTTGCAGTGAATCAGTCGAGCGGAAATATGGAAGGCAAAGAGGTTCGATTCGGCACCGACAACTCCGTAATGTTCACTGTGTCAACCACCTCAACGGGGACTGGATCGGTGAACAGCATGCTCGACAGCTACACGGCGATCGGAGGAGCCGTCCCGCTCTTCCTCCTTATGATCGGCTCCCTTTTTGCCGGCGACGGGTCAGGCCTTCTCACTGTCCTTATGTACGTGATACTGGCCGTATTCATAGCAGGCCTGATGGTCGGACGTAGCCCACAATACCTTGGCCGGAAGATCGAATCCAAAGAGGTCAAGCTCACATTCCTCGCATTTCTCGTTCACCCTATCCTTATACTCGGGTTTACCGCAGCAGGGATCATCTTCGCAACGAGCTCTTTGCTGAACCCCGGGTTTCACGGCTTTACTGAGATGCTCTACGCGTTTTCGTCAGCCGCAGCCAACAATGGATCAGCATTCGCCGGTTTGAGTGCCAATACCCCGTTTTTGAACTATACGCTTGGGGTCACAATGCTACTCGGCAGGTACATAACGTTCCCCCTCATGCTCCTGGTTTCAGATTCATTCCTGCATAAGAAGACAACGCCCTACGATGCCGGAACGTTTCGAACCGACAAATGGATTTTTGGCCTCATACTGATCGGTGTCATCATCATTCTCGGCGCACTGACGTTTTTCCCGGTGCTGGTTTTAGGACCTCTAGGGGAGGCACTCATCTAGGGGGGGCACACCATGGACAACCAAAAGTGGTATAGCCGGGCATTGCTCGCGGAGGCGTTAAAGGAATCGATACGGAAACTCGATCCACGGTCGCTCGTCGCAAACCCCGTGATGTTTGTCGTCGAGGTGGGCTTCGTGTATACGCTCATACTCGCGGTCTCTGCCGCGATATCCGGAAGCGGACAGTTCGTCTTCATCAGCGAGATTTCGGCGATCTTACTGATAACCGTGCTGTTTTCCACCTTCTCTGAAGCGATTGCCGAGGGACGCGGCAAGGCCCAAGCAGAGAGCCTGAAAAAAACGAAAAAGGAGGTCACAGCGAATAAGGTCGTCGGGGATCAAATCGTTGAAGTCAACGGGCATGATCTCGTGAAAGGCGATGTGGTAAAAGTCAGCGCTGGCGAGGTCATCCCGAATGACGGCGAGGTTATCAAGGGCAGGGGTGCCGTCGACGAATCCGCAATAACGGGGGAGTCTGCACCAGTAATCCGCGAAAGCGGCGGAGATTTTAGCTCGGTAACGGGCGGTACGACGCTCTTGAGTGATGAACTTATAATCCGCATTACGGCAAACCCAGGAGAGTCGTTCCTCGACAAAATGATCGCGCTCGTCGAGGGGGCGTCGCGACAAAAAACGCCCAACGAAATAGCACTCACCATCGTTCTTGCCGGCCTCACGTGGATATTCCTTCTCGTTATCATCACGCTTAACGCACTCGCCGGTTATTCCGGTATATTGGTAAGCACTACGACCTTAATCGCGCTTCTCGTCTGCCTTATCCCAACTACCATCGGTGGGCTGCTTTCCGCAATCGGAATCGCTGGTATGGACAGAGTGACGCAATTCAACGTTATTGCCAAATCAGGAAAAGCCGTTGAGGCGGCAGGCGATATCAACACGCTTATCC
>Ga0187884_10003159_pt1 | contig 13025 bp, 7 predicted proteins | sample June2016WEW_20_4_FD_132983 | JGI IMG/M metagenome (GOLD analysis project Ga0187884, IMG submission 132983) | Peatland microbial communities from SPRUCE experiment site at the Marcell Experimental Forest, Minnesota, USA - June2016WEW_20_40 | ecosystem: Environmental > Terrestrial > Soil >...
CAATGCGACGAACAGCAGGATCCCGCCGCCGTAGCCGTCCAGTCCCATTGCGCGCAGCCGCTTTTCGAATTGTGTGAGCGTCCGCCCCATCAAGCGGGCCGGATGGGCAGGATAAACAGGGTCGCCGATGAGCAGATCCAGCAGAACTGCCGCAGCCAGGAGCGGCGCCGCCGGACGGAGCAGACTTAGGACCACTTCTTGGACCATCCTAAGGCGATGGCCGCCAGAATCAATTTCTGCGGATGTTCAACATCGACTTCGGTCAGACTGCTGTGAAACTCCGGCCAGCGTTGGAGTTGGCCGGCGAAGCTGGCTGCAAGGCACGCAGCCTGTTGACGCAATGCTTCTTGCGCCGTGCTAGCAGGAAAGACTCCGTAGCGGCAACGGTCGAGGATGCTGGCCATCGCATAGGCGGCCGCAGCCACCATGGGCTCGTACATCACCGCATTGCGATTGCTCTGCAACAGCTCCAATTCCCTCTCGCTAAGGTGAGGCGCGATCTCGTGAACGAATTGATCTTCCTTAACGCCATAGCGCCCCAAGGCGTGAAATAGCCCGCGAGTATAGCTAAGCTCCAGCCCGTTGTGCCAACGCACAGCTTCCAAGGTCGCATCGCGGACCGCAACGCCGATGCATTCGCCGAGCTTGGTGCCAGTGCTGGTGAAGTGGTGCGGCGCGGCCAGGTGCACAGGGGCTGCGACGCAAAACTGGTCGGTCGTGGTGCCCGTAGCGCCGTCCATGGAATATCGGCTACGAACTGCCAGGCGCTGCAAGGCAGCGGTCTTGGCTTCCGTCATGGTCACCACTGCACGCGCTAACGCTCCGTCCGTTACCGAGCAATCCAACAAAAGTTGCGTATTGATGGTTCCGCTTTGCAGCGTGGTCTCGCGGCATCCGTCCGGGGTTTCCCGCCAGGTCGTTGGATCGCCCGCGCAGGCCGCATTCCCCTGCACGCCTGCGGTCACGATGGCCGTAACGGTGACGTCCTCATCGCCGCGCTGCACCACGGTGGCATAGTTCATGTTGGCCGCTGTCCCCATGGTCGCAACGTGTTCGGGGTCGAGGCCGAGTTCTTCACAAACTGCGTGATGATATCGCTCCTGTCCCAGTTCCAACATGACGACATGGCGTTCATGGTGAGCCGAGCCTTCGCAGCTCTGATGGTTCACCAAGTACCGTATGTCGTCCGACTGGCCGCCGTTGCAGGCCGAGGTACTCAGCACCCGATGCGGCATCAATAATTCGGTCACCAGGAATCGCCCCGAACGGCGTAGAAAAAATTGAGCGTTCTGGAGCAGCGTTTCCCAGTGCATGGAGTTCCTCATCGTCATAATAAAACGGAGTCAGGTGATTCCCGGCTTCTTTCGACCTGGCTGCTCCGTGCGATGCCGAAGGTTTGGCGCGGCTCTCGAATGGAAGCTTGCCCCGATACGACCGAAAATTCCTCGCTAAGGCCGCCCTCGCGAAGAAGTCGGCATCTCCCCTGGCACGAAAACGATCAGCGGTCGCTCGTCAGCAACCGCCAATCCAGTCAGGAGATCGAAGCCAAGAGTGCAGTGCAACAAAGAACTTATGCGTGAACGGGAAGAGCCCGTGCCGCCACGGCTATGGCCGTGATGTGCTCGGGCGTGGTCCCACAGCAGCCGCCAATGATGTTAGCTCCCGCCTGCACCAGTTCTGCCACGAAGGAGGCCATCAGTTCCGGCGACTCCTTAAATACCGTCTTTTCGCCTTCCATTACCGGCGGACCAGCGTTGGCGTGAACCAGAATCGGGACGTTGGGCGCGGCGGCGCGCATCTGCCGCGTGATCTCGATCATGTTGGAGATGCCATTGCCGCAGTTGGTGCCGATAATGTCGGCTCCCGCGGCCGCCGCTGCTTTCGCGGCACGCTCCGGCTTGACCCCCATCATGGTGCGGAAGCCTTTGATTCCGGGCTCAAAAGCAAATGTGCAGATCACAGGCAGGTTGGTGTTTTCCTTGGCAGCCTTGATGGCCTGTTCGGCTTCGACCGCCGACGACATGGTCTCGATGCAGATGGCATCGGCCCCGCCCTCGGCCAGAGCGACAACCTGTGCGTTGAAAGCTTCATACAGCTGCTCCGCCGTAGTGTCGCCGCCTTCCTCGATCACGATGTGACCGGTCGGCCCGACCGATGCCGCAACGTAGCCCTTGTGACCGATCGCCTCTTTCGCCAGTTTGGCTGCGGCGACGTTGAATTCGTGGACCTTGTCGGACAGACCGTAGTTCTTCAGCTTGTAAGAGCTGGCGCCAAATGAATTGGTCTCGACGATGTCGGAACCGGCGTCGACGTAAGCCTGAGCGATTTCTCTTACTTCCTTGGGATGGCTGGTACACCAGGACTCAGGGCACACTCCGCCCTCCAGCCCCTTGGCAAACAGGAACGTTCCCATGGCTCCATCAGAAATGAGGATTTCGCCTGCCTTGATTCGTTTCAATAAACCTTTCACGATGCTTTCCTCCTTCGAGTCTCGAATGTGTCTGCAACAGTGGGAAACTGGCCCATGTCCGTGTGCGGAAGGAATAAAGCCTGAACGTAGCTATCCATGTAGTGCGGACTGGAGCTCAGATCGACATACGTAATGCGGGCGGCAATTTCCGCCAGACGGCGGCGGTGCTCCCGCGAGAGCAGCGCAATGTAAGCGCCGGTAAGAGATGAATTTCCGATATAGCGAAAACGCTCTAACGGCAGGTCAGGCAGCATGCCGATGAAAATCGCGTCCGCGATGCGGATGTAACGCCCGAATCCGCCGGCAATGTAAACCCGCGTGATGGCGTCCCAGGTAAGCCCGACGTTCTCCAGGACCAGAGCGCAGGCCGCATAGATCGCTGCCTTGGTGCGAATAAGATTTTCCAGATCGGCTTCGGTGATCAGCAAGTCGTTGCCGTCCCAAGTGTCGTCGCCGCGCGCCAGCAGGAAAGCGCTGCGGCTTTCACTCTGCACGATTCGTCCGGAACCGGGAGCCTCAAAGAACCTGCCGGAGCGGTCTACTACGCCCTGCCTGAACAGTTCCCCGAGCAGCGAGATCAATCCCGAGCCGCAGACGCCGGCCGGCGTACTGCCCCCGATGACCGAAAACTTCAGGTGGTGTCCGTTGTCGCAGATGGTCATCCGCTCAATGGCGCCATCGGCGGCACGCATGCCACACTTGATCCCTGCACCCTCAAATGCCGGCCCTGCCGAACAGGCGCAAGCTACCATCCAATCGGCATTGCCAATGACGATTTCGCCATTCGTCCCGATGTCCATGAAGAGAAAGACATCGTCGTGGTTGGTGGGTAGATCGGTACAGAGCAAGCCCGCCGTGATGTCGCCGCCGACATAGCTGCCTACACTGGGAGCGCAAGCGACGATCGCTTCTGGATCGATCCCCAGCCCGACCTCTTGTGCGCGGAGCTCCGGGACGATGTTGACGGTGGGCACATAGGGCGACTCGCGAATGTGGCGCGGCGGGAGACCGAGTAAAAGGTGGGTCATGACGGTGTTGCCCGCCAGGAAAGCAGCCCGAATGTCACGCCGGTCGATCGCGAGTGTTCCTGCAATCTTGGTGATCAGGGTGTTGATCGTCCCCAGTACCAGGCCGCGAAGCTCTTCCAGGCGCTCATCGTTGCGGGCATAGTCGATGCGGCTGATGACGTCGGCCCCGCGCCGCACCTGCTGGTTGTAGGAAGTTTCGGTGGCCAGCGGGGTCCCGTCATCCAGGTCCACTAACTGTACGGCCACCGTAGTGGTGCCAATATCGACAGCTAAACCGAGCGCATGGGTAGCCACGTGTCCGGGCTGTATCTCGCGAACTCGAAGACCCAGGGCGGACTCTTCCACGTCGACCGTGAGGGCGCCATCGTTCTCGCGAACGTCTTCCGCCATGCGTCGCAGAATGCCAAGCTCTGCGGTAACCGGCAGGCTGCCATTGCCACCGTTCAACTCGCGGGTCAGCCGGGTCCAATCGCTGTAATGCTCTTCGATGGTTGCCGGAGGAACCGTCAGCCGGCGCCTGCGATAGAGCGGGGTGAGATGATTTGGATCCGGCAGCAGACCCGGATCGATAAGGGTGTGACTGTCGCCCAGTACACGCGCGTCCTGCTCGCTGCGGTTCGGAAGACGTACCACAATGTCGGAGGTAACTTTCGTCTGACAGGCCAGAGCTGGAGAGCTGCGACCCTCCAGCTCGACCTTGCACAATCCACAGGACCCCTCGCCGCCGCACGGCAACTCCAGATCGAGGATCCCTGCCCGCAACGCCGCTTCGTGGATCAGCGTCCCGGTTGGCACCTCGATCTCTACATCGGCGGGCTGGAAGCGGACAAGGGGCATGGTTTTACCGTGTTGCCTGCAACTTCATGAAGGAGCCGAGGTCGGAAGCTTCTCCCGGACCGACCAGCACTTCCCAACCGGGCAAGCCTTCTTCGATCTCGCCGCTGATCTGCGAGACATAGCCCGGAATGATGATGCGGTGCTTGCCCTGTTCCGCCAGACCGCTGGCCTTCACCGCGTTGGCTACTTTCTCGCCCGAGAACTTGCCGGCGGCCCATCCCGTCAGCACGCTCATGCCCTCGGTATCCACCACCAGCAGGTTCGCCGGGATGCCCGAGTTTTCGATCTCGCCCGAGACCAGGAAGTAGGTCAGGGAGAAGTTCGTGGTGACCAGCACAGGTGAATCGGCACCGGTCTCGCCGATGGGATAGACCTTGGGATCGACTTGGATCGGCTTTTGGGGGTCGGTGTAGATGTTCTGCCGCAACATCATCAGGGGCAGCAGAACCTCCAGTTTCAAGCGGTCGAGTACGACGATGGAGCCGTATTTGCACAGGTACGTGGAGGCATCGGCCACCGCGGCCGCGTCGTCCAACTCGGTCACAAAGTTGATGACCGGATAACCCAGCGGCTCGAAAGCATTCCTCAACGCCGCTTTGCGAATGATGGTGTTGTATTGCAGGGCCGCAGCGGGGTTGTCGACCGGCAGATCCAAGACTATGTCTTTCAGTCCCAAACCAGCCAGCTTGGTGGTCAGCGCGACCAGTTCGTCGAGCGTGGCCGCACGCGCCACCAGCGGAGCCCCGTACTTCAAGGCCAAGGCGGCAACCGCGTCGGCGTTCGCCGGTGTGGCGGCGTGAATCAGGGGCCGCTTCCCTTGCAGCTCCTTCAACGCAGCTTCCAGCGCTTCGAGGTTGGTACTCCGCAGGATGATGCCCATCCCGGTAGAGCCTGCCGCCGTCTTTACCAGATCGACGAACGGCTTTACTTCTTCGCTGAAGTTATCGACCAATATCAGGTTGACGCGCAGCTCTTCGCCTACGCGCTCCAGGCAGTAGTCGCGAACCTCGGCAACCTTGTGTCCGAGTTCGGAAAGCGGCTCGTTGTCGGGAAAAGCGATGGCGATGGCCGTGGGATGCACGAAGGTTTTGTCGTGCCGGAACATGACCGTCTCATTGCCGATCAGGACTTCTTTTTCCGGCGGCCCGATCTTGACCAGCCGGATGGGCGGCTTACTGGCCGCCCCCACGGTTTTGATGGCTTCTTCCGAAGCGTAAGGACAGAGTGCAAGTTCGGCGTTCTTGGCGGCCAACTTCATCGCGAAAGCCATGCAAGTGGGCACACCACATTCGCCGCAATTGGTTTTAGGGAGCAGCTTGAAGATCTGTAAACCAGTCATTGCCATTTTGTGGTCACCTCACTTGGTAATGCACATCATTTCGTCAATCTTGCGCTTCAGGGTGCGAGCGGCCAGTGGATGATAGACAACCAGCAGGTCCGCCCCGGAGTTCAGGTAGCACATCGAGGTCGCAATCTCCAGCAAGCCTTCGCGCTCGTCTTCACTTCCCCACAGCGGGAAGTCCTTACGCGGAGCCCGGCTCTCTTTCACCTTGGAAACTTCGAAGCCGGGGTTCACCATCATCGGCATGGCCAGCATGGGGTCGCCGGTAAAGGCCGAACTCCGGATGCGCTCCATCACCGAGTAGGTGTACTCCAGCCCGTAGCCCAGGGCGCCGGTCAGGGGGTCGGCCAGAATGCGGTCAGGCTGGACTCCCATGGTGGTAAGCAGGATGCTGAGTTGTTTACACATGTTGACGTCGATGGGCGTTTGCGCCACCACGCAATGGTTGTAGGCCATGACGGTCGCGGCGATGGTCTTGTAGTTATCGGTTTCCACCCAGTTCAGCAGCAGGTTTTCGCCGGCAAAGGTGGAAGCGATGTGCTTCATCACCGCATTGTTCTTTTCGTAATGGCTGCAGCCGGTAACGATCAGCGGCACGCCCACCGCGCCCAGGACATCCTTCACGATGTTTCCCGCCGCCTCCGGCGACATGTCGCCATTGTCCGGATGCGTGGTAGCCAGACGGACGCTGATGATCTCCGCGCCCAGGTTGTTGACCAGGTGCCGCGCCATGGCCACCGGATCCTTCAGCAGGTCGCCATACGCGTTACGCAGGCAATCGGGATAAGACTTCGGAGGCGTGTCCAGCACTTCCATGGCAATTACCGGCTTGTGGCCGACGTTGCCTTCGTAGTGGCGGAACGGCAGTACCTCGGCTCCGCCCAGGACAACCGACGAAGTGCGGGTACCGCTTCCTCCCAACGTCACCGTGCGCACGGCGACATTGGCTTTGTCCGGAGCCACGATTACCGACTTCGGCAGGATGATAGCCGCGGAGGTGATGGGCCGCTGCGCGTCGTCCGACGACAGCACCCTCGTGGCACGCTTCGCCGCCGGAGCAGACTTGGGCGTGGTTTCAACCGGGACGCTGCCGGCAGTCGAGCGCCCGATTTCTTCTTCCGTCGGGAAGCAGCGCGGACAGCCGTCTTCCACCGGTACGTAGGCGGGAGCGGCTGCTGCAGCCAGCATGCCGGTCTGCATCAGCAGCATGTTGGCGCCGGCGTGCAATAAGTGCATGGCGGTGGAGGCCTGCAAAACCGCCATCTGCTGCATTGGGGTCATGCCCGGCTGGATTTCGGTAGCCGGTGGAGCGCTGCGCAACTGCTCCAACAACTGGATGAGTGCGCCTACGCCGTCATTCGGCGGAGGTGCCGCATGCCCATTTCCGGGCGAAGCGGGCTGTACCGGGCGAGCCGTGGCAGGCGAAACCGGAGTGACTGGAGGCGGCGCCGATCGAGGCTCGGCCACCGCAACCGCCGTATCCGACACTGTGGTCGAACCACCGCCGGCTTCGGCAACTGCAGTCTTACTCGCTCCGCGGGCGGCATCCACCGCCGCAGCTTCCTCGGAAGGAGTGGTGATATCCCACATTGTCAGAGCGGGATGACTGACCTTCTGCATGTAGGCCTGTACCGAAGCGACATCCGTACCGGACGCCTCATCGGCAATCAGGTCGGTAAAGTTCTCGATGCCCAGGGCCTTGCCGGCTTTGTCGAGATCTTCCCGCAGAAAGTCTTTCAAGTCTTTCGGCATCCAGACGATCCGCCGGATGCCGCCCTCGGCCGAGATGAACTTCCGGCTGGTGATGTAGGCTTTGCCTACGCCGATGAAGCCCGGCACCTGCTGGCCGCCACCGGCGGTGTTGGCCATGGTGGAAAACTTCATGCCTGCCGGAGTCTCGCCCAAGTATTCGCGGTTGACGATCATGACGCCGTTGGCTTCGGGCATCAGGGCAACGATGGCCTCGAAGCATCCGCAGCTGGTCATGGGATCTTCCAGCATGGAGTAGGCGTTGAAGCGCTCCAGGGTCTGCTTGGAGTTGGCATAAACGTACTCGTTGATGTTGGCCCACTGGCCGCGAACCGGATCTATGACCTCGCCTTTGGTCAGCGGCTGGTTGGGGCCGGTGGGATCGATCTCATAAGCTGCCTTGCCATCCAGCCAGTTGTAGGCGCCGCACAGTCCCAGACGTTCGGGAGTGATGACGCATACATGGTTGGGAGCAAAACTCTGGCAGAGCAGGCAGGAGTAGAACGTGTCCACCGTTTCGTCGGTCAGCGACTCCATGCGCAAGTTGCGGGCGCGATAGGAGTGGCGGGCGACATCGATGCGCTCCTCGACGTCCTTGAGGTTGGTGAAGATCTTGACCTGGACCTTGTCGACGATGGCGGGATAGTCGTTGAGGAACTTGGCATGCAGGATCTCGCCCAGGTGGGCGATCTTGAAGCCCTTGTCCTTGGCCGCCTTGCTGATGCGGATCCAGTTGATGTCGCGCTGACCCATGTGCCAGATGCCTTCGGCGCCGTTGATGAGGTGGTGGATCTGGCGCTCCAGGATAGGCTCGAAGTCAGGCTGCATTTTGCGCCCAGCCACTTCCACCCAGATGCCGATGGGAAGCGCCGGCAGATCTTTGGCGTCGGGATCGACCACCACATCGTCGATTTCCGGCCCGATGACTTCCACCTTGCCGTCTTCCACTTCGGTCAGATCGAGCGTAGTGCAGTACTCGAAACCCGGTGTCTTGTTGCCGCCAAACTCGACGTACGTCTGCTCCTTGCGGATGCGCTCGCCCTCGAAGGCCGCGCCAAAGGCCACCGGAATGGGAACCTTTGCGACCTTGATCTTGCAGCCGCGAACTTCCAGGCACTTCTCCACGATGTGGTCGATGGGCACGTTGGAAACGACGTGCTCATAGGTGCAGATACCGGTGGGAAGGATCTGGGGAATGTCGGTATCGGCGATCGTCGGGAAGCCATAACTGATGGCGCCCGCCGCTGCCGCGTACTTCTCTTCCGTGACCTCACCCAACGCCATCACGAAGGCGAAGGTGCGGTTTTTGTTGTACTTCAGGTTGCGGGCAAAGTCGCCGGGCTTGACGCCGCCGAAGCTGAGCGCCACACGGTTAGCGAATCCCAGGGCATACACCGCCGCCGAGATTTCCTTGCCGAAGGGAACCAGGCGGGTCTCCCAACCCATCTCCACCCCGGCTTCCGCCAGTTGCTCGGAGAACGACGTCCCGTGCGAGTGCCCGGCCATGAAGACGTACAGGTTCTTTTCCTGCAACTCGCGGGCGATGCGTACCGCATGCTCGACCGAGGGTGCGGCACCCACGATGGCAGCGAAACCCGGGGCCGAGCCGTCCACAAACTCAACACCACGTTCGCGGATGATCACGTCATTAGCTGCGCCCAGCCAGATCCCGTTCACCGGATTCGGGCCGATGAGGTATTTACAGGCCTCGATGATCTCGAAAGCGAACAGGGTTGCGATGCCCGAGTCGAGTGTGCCGCCCAGGTAGGGCAACCATACGTTCTCGCTGGGAACCTCGGGCAGCAGCCGATGGCACTCTTCGATCACCTTCTGCATGTCGGAGAGCTTGTCGACCCGTTCGCCCATCAGCGAGTAAATCACCGGGAGAGAGTAAGCGGTGTCCGGAAAGCCGACGGCGCAATCGATGCCTTTGGCCGCAATGGCTTTTGCCAGATAGTCTTCCGCGTCGGCCACAATCTGGTGAGCGCCGCGGATTGCTGAAGATGCGATGATTTTGCTCATTGCAGTTCGCGCCTCGATTTCATGTCGTACATCTTGCGTTCTTTTTGGGTGTTGATATGCAGGGCGTCGCGCTTCTTCTCGATGTGGGCCAGCAGCTTATCGGCCGCAATCACCGGATCAGGCTCCCACTCGAAGCGTCCGCCGGTAATGTTTTCCATCTCGCCGCAGAGCAGGTCGTGCACGTTGTGGCTGCCTTCGACATACAGCGGATGTCCGAGAACAACGTAGAGGCCACTGGCCACAAAGTAGTGACCGATGGCAACGGCTTTCTCGCTCATCCACTCCGGCGCGGCGCCCGCGACCGGCAGATCGCCGAGATCCTCGCCCAGGCCGCCTTCGGCCAGAACGTTGGTGGCAGCCATCAGGATGCGGCTGTTGTCCACGCACGATCCCATGTGCAGCACAGGAGGAATGCCGACCGCTTCGCAGACTTCGCGCAGGCTCGATCCAGCCTTGGCCAGCGCCGACTCCGGGGTTAACAGCCCCGCCTTCGCGCAGGCGATGGCAGCACAACCTGTCTCCAGCACCAGCACGTTGCGCTTGATCAGTTCTTCAGTGAGCGTCACGTGCCCGTGATCGGAAACAACCTTGGGATTACTGCAACCCACGATGCCCACGATGCCGCGGATGCGGCCATCGATGATGGCGTCATTCAGCGGACGGAAGGTGCTGCGGTAGCGCCCACCCAGCATGTGGAAGATGGTCTCGTTCGAGAAGCCGGCGACCAGTTCCATGGACTCATTGGGAATATGCACGCGACTCTGATCGCGATTAGCGTAATTGTCGATCGCCTTGCGGATCAGGTTCGATGCCTGTTCGTAGCCGTCGTGAACGTTGAATTCGATCTGCTCGGCATCGCCGGTATGGGCTATCTCCGAGGTGCTGACCAGCTTGGTATGGAAGCATCCGGTGATTTGCGACAGGGAAGGCATCACGCACTGAACGTCGATCACCATGACTTCGACGGCGCCCGTGAGGATCGCCAGCTCCTGTTGCAGGAAGTTACCTACGATCGGCAGGCCATGCCGCATCAGGACTTCGTTGGCGGTGCAGCAGATACCGGCAACGTTGATTCCCTTCGCGCCTTTTGACTTCGCGTACTCCAATAACTCTTCGCTCTGCGAGGCGATGGCCAGCATCTCCGACAATGTGGGCTCATGCCCATGCACGATGATGTTGACCTTGTCGGCGGCCAGCACGCCCAGATTCACGCGGCTGCGCACCGGCTTGGGAACGCCAAACAGTATGTCTGACACTGTGGTAGCTATTGCGGACCCTACCCAGCCATCGGCCAGGCTGCCCTTAAGGCCAGCCATGATCAGGTGGCGATAGTCATGATCGACGCCCATGTGGGTGCGGTGCATCAATTCCACCACCGCCGAGTCAATGCCATTCGGACTGATACCCAGTTTTTTCCATAACGCCTGCCGCTTCTCCGGAGCCAGCTTCAAAGTCAGGTTGGGCTCTTCGGAAAATGCGAACTGAGTCATGAAGAAGTCCGCCAGGGCACCGGCAATCGCCAAATCGTCTTTGCCTTCGGTGGGAATGTCGAAGAAGCGCGCAGCTTCATGCAGGCGGCCCGGATCGGCAATCTTGTATTCCCCGGCCGTGCCCAGGGCCACCGACTTCAAGGTGCGCACCAGCATGCGGCCGTGATCGGAGTGGGCGGCGGTGCCGGCAGCTATCTCGCGCAGCAGGTTGCGCGCGGTGATGGTATCGGCATCGGCGCCGCAGATGCCCAGGTGCGCTTTGGGGGTAATGCGGCAGGGACCCATGTGACACAGGCGGCAGCAAACGCCGTCGGTGCCGAACTTGCACTGTGGTTTCTGGAGCTGGTAACGGTCGAAGACCGTGCTCACCTCAGTGTCGTTGGCAATGTGCACTATATCGATGGTTGCCTGATCCATTGAGACCGGCCCATCTCTTCGACCCGTGGTCGCCATCAGTTTTTCTCCTGTTGGTCTGCAAACAGCTTGGCTAGTAAAGCGTTCATGGCGAGGCGCGCCGGCGATCCCGGCGGAATGGTGGAAACCGGCACGCCATCCCCGTCGAGCGCGGCAACGTCCTGATCCAGTGGAATGGCGGCGAGCAAGGGAAGCCCGGTAGCTTTGATCGCAGCGGAAATCGCCTCCGGAATACATCCGCCGGGCACGCGGTTCACAATCAGTCCGCGTTGCTTGGCGGGCAGGGCGACTTCATCGGCCAGCGCCGAGATGCGTCCCGCGGTGCGAATGCCGCGAACCGTACAGTCGGAAACAATCAACAGGTAGTCAACGGAAAGCAGAGTCCGGCGGGAAATGTGCTCGAGCCCGGCTTCGCTGTCGATCACAATGTTGCGATAGTTGCGCGCCAGCTTGTCCAGCACCTCGCGCAGGACATTGTTGGCGAAGCAGTAGCATCCCTGGCCTTCGGGGCGGCCCATCACAATCAGGTCGTACCCCTTCTGCTCGACCAGAGCTTCCTGCACGCGCAGATCAAGGAATTCCTGTTTGGAGACACCCTTCATCGCCGTCGCTTCTTTGCGAGCGCTTTCGCGAATCCCTCCCACGGTCGCCTTGTAAGGGACACCCATGGCCTCGTTGAGATTTGCGTTGGAGTCGGCGTCTACGGCGAGTGTCGGCGATCCTTCATGTTGAGCCAGCCAGTTCAGAGTGAGCGCGGACAATGTGGTTTTCCCCACGCCGCCTTTTCCGGTCATTGCCAAAATCATGGCGAATCCATCCTCGGCGGTGGGTGGAGACTGAGGAGAATCGAGGGAGCGTTCGCTCCGAGTGGTTCTCCACCCACCGCGCTTGCGATTAAGCTCCTGCCCCAGCCAGCACCGGTGCGCCAATCTTCTGCCGCAGGGTCGTGCTGACTTCGTGCAGGGTTTTGAAAACCAGCTCCGCATCGGCTACCGGCAGCGACCCGGTGCCGCACGACGGCGTGATGAACGACTGCCGGCAGATGAGCGGCACATCCAGCCCCGTCGCTTTGGCCAGCTTCTCGATCAAGGTGCAGAACTTGGCGGTCAGCGATTCGACCGTCGCCGCCTGGATCTTGGCGCTATTGGTGGGAACGATGCCGACCGCCAAACCTTTGCCCGCCTTCAAATGGGCCTTGAAGGCGTCCGGATAGAGCAGAATGGTCTCACCGTAGTCGAAGGCGTCAAAGTTGATGAGGTCGACGCCTGCGTCCATCAGGATGGGCCACTCGGTATTGCCGCAGCAGTGCACGCCGGCGATTGCGCCCTCGGCATGGACGGCATCGATGACTTCGCCCAGCTTGGCAACGGTGTCGTCGCGGGTAACGCTGACGTAGGTCGAGGAGCCGAAGGCCGACAGGATAGGCTCGTCGACGAAGCAGATGACCTTCTCGGCGAAGGGCTGGAACTTCTGAATCTGCCAGCGACACTTCATGGCCAGGGCTTTCACTACCACGTCAACGAACTCGGCGTTGTAGTAGATGGCGCGCTTATTCTGGTCGACGACGCTCAGGCCGAAGCTGAGTGGGCCGGTGGTCTGCACCTTCACGAACGGACGCGTGCCCCCGGCGGCTTCGAGGGCGGACTCCAACGCATAAATACCCTGCGAGAAGG
>Ga0187884_10003162_pt1 | contig 13023 bp, 9 predicted proteins | sample June2016WEW_20_4_FD_132983 | JGI IMG/M metagenome (GOLD analysis project Ga0187884, IMG submission 132983) | Peatland microbial communities from SPRUCE experiment site at the Marcell Experimental Forest, Minnesota, USA - June2016WEW_20_40 | ecosystem: Environmental > Terrestrial > Soil >...
AGTCACTATGAGAAAATCCTATGGGTTCCGAACCTTCCGAGTCACCGAACTGGCGCTCTATCATTCACTTGGCAAACTGCCCGAGCCGGAACTCACCCACAGATTCTTCTGACGAATCAAAAATTTAGATCAACAGTTGGCCAGATTGGTCGGGGAAGATCTGGTTGATGCGAATGCGGGCCACAACCGGGTTAACGTCAAACAGATCCGCTAACATTCGCGTTGCCTCCTCCAAGCGGGCTTGGTCGAACGTACGCAACCCGAGACTGCCGGACGCAACGACGTATGGTTCCAGAGCCATGTGAGTCAGCCGGGTCGGAAGCAATAGACCGCCAATGGCACAATTAGCCTGATACTCCCACCACTGGCCTCGGTAGCGATTCGGATTCGCACCGTCAGCTCCGTCGCGGCATAACACTTTCGGCTTGTTTGGTTCGCTGGTATCCCCGAATAGAGGTTCACGGGGTGCCAGAACGAAGAGGTACGTGTGAAACAGGGCATGCCCGGCTTCATGCGCGAGGGTCGTCCGAATCCGACGCTCAGCCACCGTACTGCCTTCGCTGTCGAGCGCCTCCGCGACCACGATCTCGGCGACACCTTGGCTGTTAAAGCGTGTGAGGCCGAGCACACTCTCACCGAGGTCTTCATACCCCGGTGTCACGCCAAAGCGTTTTTCGATGAAGCGCTCGATTCGAACAGGTCCTGGCGCGGCCGGACAGAGGCCGGCCTTTATCAGTTCCTCTTCGCAGGTAGACTCGATTTCGCCGGCCTTGAAAAAGGGACGCTCAACGAACGGACCGGATTGTGCCTTCAGGTGCTTCATGGTTTGTGCTTGTGATCGGCCTTCGTCAAGAGTTTGAGCAGTTCCTCGGGAGTGATCTCCTTATCCGCCAGTTTTCTTAAAGCCATCCCATAGACTGGGTTGGAACGTACTAGCCTCTTGAGTTCCTCGACCGGGGGACGGAGGTCAAGCTTCTTGAGTTCCTCGAACGATACGCCCAAGACGCGCGCCATTTTCACCAGCAGTTCATCCGAGGGGAAGCGGCGGCCGAGTTCGATGTCCGAAACATGTGCTGGCGAAACATCGTCAAGCTTCTTGGCGAACTCGCGCAACGAGAGGTCGCGTTCCTCTCGAATCTCTCGAATTCTCGTACCTAATGATTTTGACATGTCTACTGTCAGCTTACAGTGCTGACGAAGCTCTGTCAAGGCACTTGCGTTGTGGAAAACCCATCAGAGCCCATTCTGATCTTAGGAGAGATTGGCTGCAGAGCTGCCATGATTTCTCTCAACTCCACTTGCGGTTTGTTGAATCTTGAGGAAAGCCACAGCTACAAAATTATCTACAGCGGGATTTTGACGGGAGCCGTAAATGGCTGTAAGCGATTGATTTTATTGGTCGGGGCGCGCGGATTTGAACCGCGGACCCCCTGCGCCCAAGGCAGGTGCGCTACCGGGCTGCGCTACGCCCCGACATTTTGCTGGCTCTTTCATTCTAAACTACTTCCAACCTTACGGCCAAATTCCTTCGTTTCTCCTCGGCAAACCGTATCAAGACCGGGTAGACGGAACTCCACTCGAAGCGCGATAAACATTGGCGAAGCGTGACGCCTTTGCATGGGAAAAGAGTCCGGCCAGACCACCAAAAACGATGGTCTACCCCATAGGGGGGCGAAAACGCTTGCTCCACCACGGCCAGGCGAACCACACCACCACACCGGTCCATGAAACCGCGCTGATCAGCGCGCCGGTTCGGAACCAGTTCGACTGGTAGCGGAAAACCAGATCGTGGCTGCCGGCCGGCACGGTTACGCCGGATAGGGCGAGATCGACCGGGTATACCGGAAGAGCGCGTCCATCGACTTCGGCGCGCCAGCCGGGGAAGTACGGCACGGCGATGCGAAGGAACCGAGGGGCGGTAGCCTGATAGGAGAAGCGGTACTCGCTGCCCGTGTAGGAGCGAATCTCAACCCGGATCGCGCCGCTCTGGGGCATGGCGGGACCTTCGACCACCGCTTCGCTGGCCGGGTCGAGCGACGGCAATTTGGCGGCGGCTTCGGCCTGGGAGTGCGCCACCAGCAGGGTCCGCGGCGTCGAGACGCGGGCCATCGCGGTGGGGTTGGGCTCGAGGCGGCCGTTGGATACGTCGACCTTGGTGGTGACGGCCAGCGAATCGAGCAGCCGCGGATTGCTTTTCGCTGCATCTATATAGGCCGAGTAGCGCGCCAGTTCGAGCGGATTGTAGCCGTAGGTGACCTCCATGCGGGTGTCGAGCATGGCGTTGAACGGGCCGAAACTGGGCGAATTGAACGGCGCATAGATACGCCGCAGAGGGTCGTTGTCGGTGGCCGCGGCCACGGATCGAAAGCGCTCCTGGGCATTGCCGTATCGCTCTTCGAAGCTGGCGCGAGCGTAGGCAAGAGCGTTGTTGCCCATATTCCAATACCAAAGATCGGCCGCGAAGACGGCCGCGAGCGCGATGGGAATCCAGCGGTAGGGGAAGCGCCCGATGAGCCACGAAACCCCGGAAGCGGCCAAGAGCGCCAGGGCCAGCGCGACCACAAACCACACGTGCACCGGAGCGCGAACACTGCGAAAGCCTGGGAGACGGGCTACCAGGAGATAGAGCCCGGCGCGCGGTCCGAAGGCGTACCAGAGAGCGGGAACGGCCATCGCGGCGGCGCCAAGTCTCGCCTTGCCTTTGAGGGCTCCGAGCGCGGCGAGCGGAACGAGCAGCAGGCCCGCATACAAATAAAACTGAGTGATATCCTCCGGCCCGGTGTAGTTTTCTACGCTGGGGGCGTGATAGTAGTCCGGATCGACCAGCGTCAACAGGGCGCCCGGCGCCAAGGGTGCGTTGGTGAGGTGGCCGAAATCGGCAGTGGCGCGGTTGGATTCGCGGGTGAGCTCGAGGCCGGGCAGAATCTGGATGGCGGCGAGCCCGATCGCCAGGGCAACGGTGCAGCCCAGCACCGCGGCAATACGCCACGGCGCGAACCGATGCTGGAGCCCATAAGCCACCAGGAACAGGCCGAAGACGGCGAGCGCATAAAGCGCCGTCTGGAAGTGTCCGCTCAGGATCGACGCTGCCGCGATGGCCGCCACCGCGGGCAGCCAGCGCCATCGGCGAAGGGCGGCGATTCCGGCCCATAGCAGCCAGGGAAGCAGCGAGGCACACTGGACCATGTCGGTGTGCGAACTGTGGCCGGTGAAATACCCGGAGAAGGCATAGAGCGCGCCAGCGAAAAGCGCGGCCACCGAATCGCCCGTCAATTCCAAAGCCAATAGCCAGGCCCCCGAAAGCGCTACCAGGCAGTGCAGCGCGATTTCCCATTCCATGGCGCGGGGAGTAATGCCGATCAGGAAGAAGGGCCAGTTCAGCGGATACCAGGCACCCACTTGAATATCGGCCAGGAACGGAAACCCGGAATAGGGATAGGGCGCCCAATAGGGCAGTTGGCCGGAGCGGATCTGGCCGGCGAAGTACTTTTGAGCGCTGTAGTAGTAGTCGGCGGCGTCCCACTGGATGGTGGCGCGCTCGTCGAATAGCGCTCCCGCGTAGAACAACAGCACGGCGGCAATGAACAGGAGCCACACGGCGCGCCCGGATGCCAGGCGGCGAAGCCAATCGACGCTTTCGACGGCGGCGCGCTGTTTGGCGTGGCGGGCACGCCTGGTTTTCGGTGGCATGGAAGGGCCATTGTATCGAACGCGGCTACCTGGCGCGTTTCTTTTGAGCGATGGCGCTCCATGCGCAGATGCAGCGTTTCGATGCCTAGCAGGAATAGGTAAGCCGCGAACGGACTCATCATGCCGCCCGTGTCGCGCAGCCAATGCGTGCGGATGTGTATGATATAGGCCAGATTGCCGAGCGGCTTCAACGCTTCGGTAAAGATCACACCGTGGTACGATTCTGAGGGCGCGGTAAATTCCGGCCATTTGGCCGGATTGGCCTCCCATAAGAACTTGCCGCTGTCGACAATAGCGCCGCCTGCGTGGACTCGGCTCTGCGAGCACTGGCTACAACTTGCCGCTGTCGCCGTAATACGATCTTCATGACCCGCGAACCGGGTTGGGAGTCGACCCATTGGCGGAATACTCTGGAAGCTACCAGCACCGATCTTGAAATGACGCCTGATCCGCGCATTGCCGAGACGACCGACATACTGCACACTTCGACCGGCGGAGATGCTGCAGCTTTGCAGCGATTAACCTCGCGGGTTTACCGCGAATTGCGCCGCATGGCAAACCACTTTCTTCAGCACGAGCGCGCCGGGCACACGCTTCAGGCGACGGAATTAGTTCACGAGTTATACCTGCGCCTGGTGGACGTGAAGGCATCGACTCGGGATACGCGACCTGGCACAGCGATGGGACGGAAATCATGAACTCCGGCCGAGCTCCCATGACCCAGAGTTTCTGCACGGGAGTCTGGATGCAAACCGGGAAGTACACCTACACGCTCAACCATTTCGCGATGAGTTGGGATCCCACGGGATCGATGTATGTGGGGCCGGCGAATATCAAGGAGAACATCACCATCGATTACAGCGGGACGGCCTACGCCGGGACTTTTACGATCATGCAGTACGACACCAAAGGAAACGTATTGCAGACCGTCAACGGAACCATCACGGCCACTCGTATTAATGTGGACAGCAGCGTGTAGCCGGCCTCACGGAGCCGACTGGATACCGCCTGCAGCGGGTCGGCAGCCCGCTGCAGGTTGCCAACCTGCTCCCGCGGCTAATGAAGTGGTATCCGGAATAGGTTCCCCACGAAGTCGAACTTCACGAATGCGTAGGTTTTCGGGTCGGAGCTGGGCGCGATCGATCCCCGCGGGATCACTCGAACTCCCGGAGCTTTTTGATCCGAGCTTGTGTTTATCCCTCCCGCCGGCAAGTCGGGGAGACCGTCCGGCCGAACCGGCAGGACAAAGGTAATACCCGCGGACGTCACATCCAGCTTGCTGGTGACATACAAATAAGCGCCATTGGGCGACCAATTCACCCAACAAAGGACCGAAGCAAATCGTTCTTCTGCTCCCATCCTTCAGCGTCACCGCCGTTGTGACGACATCGGATCCACGCGGCCCCACCACCACCCACGCGCCATCCGGCGACGCGCCCATCTTGTCGACAATTGGCCGATCCAGAATCCGCTCCAATCCTGTTCCGTTCACTTGGATACGAGCCAGATAGTTGGTCCGCACCCCGAGCTGGCGAAAAACAAGCTCTCCCCGTGGACCGAAACTGACCTTATCTCCCCCCCTGAACAATCTTGCGAGGCGCCGCGCTTCGGTCCAGCGGCGCGAGGAAAATGCTTGGCTCCAATCCGCGGCCTGCCGTGAATACCACCATGCGGCCGTCGGCTGAGAGATCGAACTCCGTCATCGAGACGCCCGGCAGCGCCAGCGTAGATCTTCCCGTGGGCAGTTCCGTCGACCAGAGTTCCGCTGGCGCGGACGCGTTCTTCTTCAGCAGATAATACACGCGCTTCCCGTCGCTCGAGAGCATTGGGTTTGACGCCGATCCCTCCGCCGAGACCGCCCGCTCACCGGCGGCATCGTGGGTCCACACCGAGGCCGTGCGCGCTCCTACCGAAGAAATCAGCGATTTGCCGTCCGCCGTCACGGCTAGCCCTTCCTCCTCGTCCGGGCCCGTCGTGATCTGCTCCGGCGTCCCCTCGGGGAATCGCTCCCGCCATAAATGCGTCGCTCCATCCACGGCCACGTTGAAATACATCCATCGGCCATCCGGCGACCAGCCGGCGGCGGAACAGGCGCCATCTGGTCCAACTTGGCGGCCCTGCGAGGCTCCCGTAATCGGGATCAATCGGCACCGTTGCCAATCGCCAGCCCCGTCCATCTCGACGACCAGGATGGAATTGCGGTCGGGCGAAAGCGAGGAATAATGCGCCATGCCGCGCTCATGGGCGGGGAAGTAGATGCGGCGCTCGCCCGCCCGGCTTTGCTCGGAAGTGACGATCCCCATGTGCAGCGCCGTGCCCGGCATCACCTCCGAAAACAAAATTTTGCCGTTGCCAATCCAGGTCAGCCCGGCGGCGTTTTGCATAAGGCGTTTGCGCGTGCCTCCCGTAACCGGAACCGCCGACACGTTCCACGCGCCCTCGTCCGTTGAGATCGCTGTGTAGGCTACTTGCCTGCCGTCTGGCGTGAACACCAAGCCGTACTTCGGACGCGGATCGTCGGTGAGTTGTGTCGATTGCCCATCCGGAAGCGATTTGACGTAAATTGGGCCGGTGGTCAGAAACGGTCGCTCCCCGCGGACGAACGCCAGCATGCGGCCGTCCGGGGAGAGCGCCGGAGCGGCCACCGAATCGCTGAAGTTCGTAAGCCGAACATATTCAGATGGCGAAGTTGGCCGGCGACCGCCTTCGCCCCAATGCCAGACCGCAGTTGCGAAGATGAGCAAAACGGCCATTGCCGTCACGGCGTAGAGGCGCCGGGCGAGATGCGCCCCGGCAAGGCCATGCGTATTGCCTTTCGACTCCAGTGCGTGGCGCGCCCGCAGCAGATCGCCGCGCATGTCTTCAGCGCTTTGCGGGCGCTGGCGCGGGTCTTTTTCCAGAGCCCGACCGATCGCGCGTTCGATTTCCGGCAGCAGGCCGGGCGTGAGCTCCCGCGGTGATCGTGGCACGCGGTGCAGCACGGCGTCTCGAGTGGCCGCCCAGCTTTCGGCCGCGAACGGCAGCGTCCCGGTCGCCATCTCGTAAAGCACGACTCCGCAAGAGAAGAGATCGGAGCGCGCATCCACATCTCCACCTCGCGCCTGCTCGGGCGACATGAACGAGATCGTCCCGATGGGGTTTCCCGTTTCGGTCAAATGGCCGGCTACGTCGCGGTGCGCTCCTGTCTCCGCTCCGGCGGACTTGGCGACGCCGAAATCCAGGATCTTCACCAGCCCCTGCCGGGTCAGGAAAACGTTCGCCGGCTTGATGTCGCGGTGGACGATACCAGCCGCGTGCGCCGCCGCGAGCGCATCCAGAACCGGAATCATAATCGCAAGCAACTCTCCGTCGGAAAACGGGCCCTCCGTGATGCGTTCCCTGAGCGTCTGCCCTTCGAGTAACTCCATCACCAAGTAGGGTTGGCCTGCCGCGTCCCCGATGTCATGAACGGTGCAGACATTTGGATGGTTCAATCGAGAGATGACTTGAGCCTCGCGGCGGAAGCGCTCGAGCGCCGGCTGGCTCGCAAAGACAGCGCCCGACAGAAACTTGACGGCGACGGAGCGGCCCAAGCGGGTATCCAGCCCCCGATAAACTTCTCCCATGCCGCCCCGTCCCAGCAGCGCCTCGATTCGATAGGCTCCCACCATGGCGCCGGGCTCCAGCGCCGGTCCCGAAACGGTGTCGCCGTCGCCGGATCGCCCGGCGACGGTGGGAAACAACGCTTCCAAATTCCAACTGTCACGATCCGCGAGGTCGAGCAACCCGGTGTTGCGCCGGTGCAATAGCGAGCGCACCTTTTGGAATAGCTCGTGGTCGCTCGAACAGCGATCTGCGAGAAAGGCTTCGCACTCGCCTGGAGGCAACCGCGATGCCGCGTGAAACAGCTCCTCGATTTGATCCAGGCGTTGGCGGTCCATGCAGTCCAGCCGGCTATGGGCCCATCCTCGTCCCCCGCGGGGCGGGAAGGCGGACCCGGGTATTTATCGAACCAGTATATGCGCAGGAAGGCGCGGGATTCGCGTGCGGTTCCCGCTTCACTCGCCCGCCGGCGAGCACCGCGAAATCGTCTCTATGCCTGTCAGAGCGCCGGCAGGTCAGGCGGAAGCCAGGCGGCGAAGCCAATCGACTTGTGCGCCTTCAGCGGGCGGCTTCGCCTGGGGTGCGCGCCGCGGTTTGGTGGGCATGGAAGGCTATGGTAGCGAACGTGAAACCCCAGCTTTTCGCGCTACGCCTGGGACGCTTTCAGCGCCTGGTCGAGATCGGCCTTGATGTCTTCGATATCCTCGATGCCTACCGAGACGCGAATGTATTCGGGAGTGACGCCGGTGGCTTGCTGCTCGGCGGGGTCGAGTTGCGAGTGCGTCGTGGAAGCCGGGTGAATCACCAGCGTTTTGGCGTCGCCTATATTTGCCAGGTGGCTCGCAAGCTTCACGTTGTCGATGAACTTCACGCCCGCTTCTTTGCCGCCCCGCACGCCGAAACCGAGGACGGCGCCGGCTCCTTTGGGCAGGTACTTTTTCGCAGCCTGGTAATGGGGATGGCCCGGCAGGCCGGGATAGTTCACCCAAGTGACCGCCGGATGGACCGATAACCACTCCGCCAGCGCCTGCGCGTTTTGGCTGTGGCGCTCCATGCGCAGATGCAGCGTTTCGATGCCTAGCAGGAATAGGAATGCCGCGAACGGGCTCATCATGCCGCCCGTGTCGCGCAGCCAATGCGTGCGGATGTGTATGATGTAGGCCAGATTGCCGAGCGGCTTCAGGGCTTCGGTGAAGATCATGCCGTGGTAGGATTCCGACGGCGCCGTGAATTCCGGCCATTTGGCCGGATTGGCCTCCCATAGGAATTTGCCGCTATCGACGATCGCCCCGCCTACGTGGACTCCGTGTCCGCCCAGGAATTTGGTGGTGGAATAGACCGCGATATCGATACCGTGATCGAAGGGGCGCAGCAAGACCGGGGTGGTGACCGTATTATCGATGATTACGGGTAGGCCACGGGCGTGCGCGATTGCGGCGATCTGGGCGTAATCCGGCACGTCGTTCTTCGGATTGCCGATGGATTCCAGATAGACCAGCCGGGTGTTTTCGTCCACCAGAGGCCCGATTTCTTCGGGGTGATCGGGGTCGAAAAATCGGACTTCGATCCCCAGTTTCTTGAACGTCTGCGTGAACAGAGTCCAGGTTCCTCCGTAAAGGCTGGTGGAAGAAATCAGGTTCTGTCCGGCATGCGTGATGGTAAGGATTGCCGCCGTGATGGCGGCCTGTCCGGAAGCGAACGCCAGCGCGCCCACGCCGCCATCGAGCGCGGCCAGCCGCTTTTCCAGCACGTCGTTGGTGGGATTCATCAGGCGCGAATAGATGAAGCCGAATTCCTTGAGCGCGAACAGGTTGGCGGCGTGTTCGGAGTCTTTGAAGACGTAGCTGGTAGTGGCGTAGATGGGAACGGCCCGCGCGGTGGTGGCCGGGTCCGGTTCCTGACCGGCATGCAGGGCAAGCGTGCCGAGTCCGGGTTGGCGTTCGGGGTTTGGCATATAGAATCATAGGATACTAGACCGGCGCACCCGGTTGGCGCACCTTTGTTAGCATGATGGCTATGCGAAAAGCCTGGTTGCTCCTCGCCACCGTTTTCACCATCCTGCCCGTTTTGGCACAACCCACGAAGATCGCGGTCATCGGACTCGTGCACGCGCACTATCGTTCCAACCTGCCTCACATGGTCGGCCGCTCCGACGTGCAACTGGTGGGCATAGCCGAAACCCTCCCCGACCTCATCGCCGAAGCCAAGCGGATTGCGCCCGATGCGCCCTTCTTCGACGATTACAAGAAGATGCTGGACCAGACCAAGCCGGACGTCGTCTGGGCCTTCGTCGAGAACAACCGGCATCTGGAAATCGCCCGCGAATGCGCCCCGCGCAAAATCAACCTGATTTTCGAAAAGCCGCTGGCGTCCACGTTCAAGGACGCGCAGGAAATTGCCGCCCTGGCGCGCCGCAATGGCGTCCAGGTGATGTGCAATTACCAGATGGCGTGGTGGCCTTCCAATGTCCAAGCCAAGCAACTGGTGGATAGCGGAGTCATCGGAAAGCCCTGGCGGCTGCACGGCATCGTAGGGCACGGAGGGCCGGGTTCGGACGGCACCGGCAAGCATTTCTTCGACTGGTTGACCGATCCCGTCGCCAATGGCGCCGGAGCGTTGGTCGATTTCGGCTGCTACAACGCGCTCTGGTCCCTGTGGTACATGGGACGCCCGGAGAGCGTGTACGCCGAGGAGATCCACCTGCGGCCCACACGCTTCCCCAAAGTGGAAGATTCCGCCGCGCTGGTGCTGCGCTATCCCACCGGAATCAATGTTTTCGAAGCAAGTTGGGACCTGCCGCGCGGCTTTCAGGATCTGGAGATTTTCGGCTCTTCCGGAACCGAGGATCATCTGACCCGCGGCAGCGTCTACATGACGCACCAGAAGCTCGAGCTCCGCAAGAACGGCGGGAAGCCGGAAGAAATACCGCTGACGCCGCTTCCGGCAGCCGAAAGCGATCCGATCGCCCTGATGGTGAGCGCGCTCCGCAACCACAAGCAGATCGAGGGCGAGACGGCGCTCGACATCAACCTGGGCGTAGTGGAAATTATCGAAGCCGCTAAGGAGTCCGTGAGAACCGGAAGGGCCGTGAAGCTCCGCTGAAGCCGGAGGCAACCGATTTGTAGCAGCGCCGGCGATTTTATTCGCCGGGTGCTTGGTTCAGTCCGCGCGGCGGGCGCCACCCGCGAGCAGGCAGGCGATCACCACCACGCGAGGCGCGACACCGGATGGGCGAGCAGGCATGCGTGCAGGACGAGTGGATTGAAACGCTTGCCATGCCGGCGTTACAATCGCGCTCGTCGCGCCCTGCGCGTGGCTCGTGGATTGAAACGTCGGCACCGGCCACGGCATGGTAGTACCCTACTGTCGACCCCGTGCGGGCGCGACGCCGTCCCCGTTGCGGAACTCCGTGTTTGGAGCCGTTTCAATCCACGCGCCCTGCGCGGGGCGCGACTCGCAGGCTTCACGCTGGATTCGAAAGCAGGCGTCGTTTCAATCCACGCGCCCCGCGAGGGGCGCGACTGTTGTGTGCCGTTCCCTTGCCAAAAGGGGCCTTGTTTCAATCCACGCGCCCCGCGAGGGGCGCGACGATCGTCCTGGCGCGGCAAGGGCTCACAACAGCTAGTTTCAATCCACGCGCCCCGCGAGGGGCGCGACCGGGCGTCGCTAACTTATCCAACTCGGCCGCGTGGTTTCAATCCACGCGCCCCGCGAGGGGCGCGACGCAGTGCATCCGCGGGATGGCTCGCATCGTCGTGTTTCAATCCACGCGCCCCGCGAGGGGCGCGACTTTCGGGGGCCACTTCAAGTACATTACACCAAGTTTCAATCCACGCGCCCCGCGAGGGGCGCGACAGGTTGAGCCTGAGTAGGCGCTTGCTGCCGTCGTGTTTCAATCCACGCGCCCCGCGAGGGGCGCGACCATCGGCCGTTGCGATCAAAGTAGCGAACCGCGAGTTTCAATCCACGCGCCCCGCGAGGGGCGCGACTGAGAACGGGAGTGCAGGTAGTCTGTCCGCTCGCGTTTCAATCCACGCGCCCCGCGAGGGGCGCGACGCCAGGCGCCCGGGGAAGATCGTGCGAGACGCTGCGTTTCAATCCACGCGCCCCGCGAGGGGCGCGACAAATTACTCTTGCTTTTTACCGATAGCAAGCATAGTTTCAATCCACGCGCCCCGCGAGGGGCGCGACGTCGCGCACTTGCCCATGGCGGACCGGATCGCAAGGTTTCAATCCACGCGCCCCGCGAGGGGCGCGACATTCCGGCGTGCGGTAGAAGTGGCGCAGATCAGGTTTCAATCCACGCGCCCCGCGAGGGGCGCGACAAGCTCGCTAACAGATCTGCTTTAAATCTATATTGTTTCAATCCACGCGCCCCGCGAGGGGCGCGACCTGGGTCTACATCATGAACCGGGGCTTTCAGGGTTTCAATCCACGCGCCCCGCGAGGGGCGCGACTACGACAAAGTTCCCTTCGAGCTCGAAAAGTTCGTTTCAATCCACGCGCCCCGCGAGGGGCGCGACCGCGGGCACTAGAAGCCCAACAACCGCACGCACTTACGCGGCCTCAGGCGCGGACCCTCATCTCGCGGCCTCTCGCATCAAGCCATGGCGACCGCGCTCGCTTCCATGCCCCTGCAAATTCAATGGTTTCCGTCCTCCGCGAACCTCCCCGCAAACCGCCGCTCGCTTCCGGTCCGCGCCGCACCGAAAAGAAGCACTCCTCATACCACCAGCGGACCTTCCGGATCGTAGGTTGGCTTTGCGCCCACGTGTTCCAGGCGATGCCGCCAGTTCCCGCCTAGAAAGTAGAATCGCAAGCTGTCCACCGCCGGGTCCGCGATTCCCAACAGCCCGCCGCGCAGGGTCGCCCACTGGGCCGGGTCCACCGCGCACTCGAACACCGACTTCTGCACCCTCTGCCCCCAGTTCTCGCACAGCCGCGCCACCTGCCGGAGCCGCCTGCGCCCCTCCGCCGTCTCCGTGTTCACGTCGTAAGTCACCAGCACCAGCATAGTCCGCCTCCCGCGGTCATTTCCAGAAGAATGGCGGGTACCCGTCCAGATCGCCCCGCAAATGCCGCGCCAGCAGCAGAGCCTGCGCGTACGCCAGCATCCCGACCGGCAGCTTCTCTTCCAGGAACGGATGCGTCATCTCGTCCTGCTTGCGCGTCTGGTATGCCACCAGCACCGTCTTTCTGGTGGCATCGTCCATCGTCACGGCGCCGCTTTCCGTCTTCTGAAAGCCCTCGGCCCTCACCTGCTGCCGGTTCACCAGCGTCAGGGCCAGCCGCTCCCCCAGCAGCGGGCGCAGTTCCTCCATCAGATCCAGCGCCAAGCCCGGCCGCCCCGGCCGGTCGCGATGCAGGAACCCCACCGCCGGATCGAGCCCCACCGTCTCCAGCGCCGCCCTCACGTCATGCACCAGCAGGGTGTAGAGAAACGACAGGAGGGCATTCATGTTGTCCAGCGGCGGGCGCCGGCTCCGTTCGTGAAAGAAGAAGGCGTCTTTCGCCACCTCGATCAAATGGTCGAACGCTCCAAAATACGCCCGCGCCGCGTCTCCTTCCAGCCCGCGCACGCGGTCCACCGAATCGACGCCCGGCAGCTCGCCCAGCGTCTGCCCCAGCCGCGCCGCCGCGGACAGCATCTCCGCCGACCCCGCGCCCTCGCCCCGCTCCCGCGCCCCCCGCAGCAGCACCGCTCGCGAGTTCGCCACCTTCCCCATCACCACCGCGCGCGCCATGGCCGCC
>Ga0187884_10003169_pt1 | contig 13002 bp, 7 predicted proteins | sample June2016WEW_20_4_FD_132983 | JGI IMG/M metagenome (GOLD analysis project Ga0187884, IMG submission 132983) | Peatland microbial communities from SPRUCE experiment site at the Marcell Experimental Forest, Minnesota, USA - June2016WEW_20_40 | ecosystem: Environmental > Terrestrial > Soil >...
CCGCTCGCCAGACAGCAGAGCGGCGATTTCCCGCGGAACCAATCTGTCCGTGGTGTTGGTCTCCACCTCTCTGTTGTCTCAAGACTTATCGATCCTGTGCAGCCGAACTTCGGATTTCGGGCTTAAGGGAACCACCAACATCGACGATTACCCGGTGATCCAGACCCGATGGGAAGGAACGGAAGGGCCATGGACTTCCGCATTCGTGAATGCCGAAGGCTTGGCCAACCTTGAGATTTCGGGAGATGGCACCATTGACGGATCCGGCGAAGAGTGGCTGCAGAACAATACTTCCCGGGGCGGCAGTGGCAGCCGGGCGGGCGCCGGCGCAGCGGCAACTCCGGCTCCCCCTCCGCCGCCGATGGCACGGCGGGGGCGACCACGTCTGATCGGTATCCAGAACTCCCACCACGTACATGTAGCCGGCCTGAATCTTCACAATCAGGCTGTCTGGTGCCTGTTCCTTTTATATAGCGAAGACGTCGTGGCCGAGAACCTGCGCATCACCGCCGAGCACAACATACCGAGTTCGGACGGCATCGATATCGATTCTTCGAAGCGGGTGCGGGTCAACAATGTGTATATCGACGTGAACGACGATTGCATCTCGATCAAGTCGGGAAAAGATGCCGACGGCCTGCGGGTCAACCGCCACGCCGAGGACATTATCATCGAGAATTCTCATTTCGCCTATGGTCATGGAGGCGTGGCGATGGGCAGCGAGACGTCCGGCGGCATTCGCAATGTCGAGGTCAGAAACTGCGTTTCCGATTCGGGCAACTGGGCCCCCATCCGGTTCAAGACGCAGCCGAGCCGCGGCGGAGTGGTCGAAAACATCACCTATCGGGACATGAAACTGCATGAGACCCGGCAGGCTTTCGAATTCAATCTCGAATGGCGGATGGTGCCGCCTATCGCGCCACCCGCGAAGGTGCTGCCGGTAGTGCGGAATGTCAAGATCATTAACGTTACGGGTGACGTGACCTCGGTCGGCATAATTCATGGCCTGGCGGACAGCCCGATTCGCGACATTCATTTTGAAAACTGCCAGATCGCGGCCCAAAAGGGCTTCCGGCTGGAACACGCGCGAAACGTGGATCTGACGGGTCTGAAGCTGGATGTCAGAGAGGGCGAGCCGATTACGAAATCGGATGTTCAGTAGCCGGCTAAGTTGTGCCGGACAGGGGCTGGCAGCGTCTTGCGCCGGTGCCGCCGGTCCGGGTTCGTCGAGCCGCGGCGGCCCTTCTCAGCTCAGAGCGCAACGTTGGGCGCGGAGAGGACGAGAGTCGAACCCAGGCGCGGGCATCAAAGGCTTACAACAACACCAGTTGCTTCGTTTCGAACGGGATCGGATAGGCCGTAACCCAGACCTCGGGTTTGAGTTCCGCGCTGGCGCTAGACAGCACTACGGCGTCCAGCGGCTTGCCCACCATGCCCAGCGTTAACGGGAGGAAGTAGGTGTAGCCGCTGTCGGCTTCGTAATTCCGGTATTCCCAGACGTTGCTGGCAAATGAGACGGCGCGGTCAGGACAACCCGTTGGCCGGCCGTCCACCCGAACGGCGGCGTATGCACCTTCCTTACCGTGCTGGCCGCCTATGGGAATCGCCAGGTAGCTGCCCTTGGGCGCCTCCGCAATCCGAAACGACAAAGACCATGCGGCCACCGCTGGCGCGTATCTTCCAAACATGTTGGACGCCCGCCATTTCGACCGGTCCGGCGATCCGCCGGGTGCGGCGGCGTCCACCGCGACTGTCGTGCGCGGCGCGGGGTCGATCCGCACGTAGCGGAGCTTGCCCTTGCCGGTCAGGTCTATCGCGATCGCGCTATCGTCCAGGCGGAACTCGAGCGGCGTCCACGAGGCGAGGTTGGATGAGCCCTCGACTCGCGCGACAGTGGCGGGGGCCTGCCGGCCCTCAACGCGGGTCCGGACCGTCAGCCGATCGAGACCGATAGGTTCGGCGAAATCGATGCGCAGCAGGCCTCCAACTTCGCGTGCGCGGAAGACCGTGTCCTCACGGCCGTCGAACAGGTTTTTGTCCCAGACGCCCTTGTTCACGAAGTCCGGGCCATCGAAAAAGAGTCTCCGCGTGAGCTCGACCTCGGGGACACGAGTGGGGCCGGAGCGGAGGAGGGATCGAACCTCCAGCGCGTTGTTGTCGGCGGCGAAGCAGGTGGCCTCATAGAGCGCTTCGGCGTCCGGGGGCGTATCGCGGCGCGCCATGCCGCCGAGTTTACGATGCCACGGCTGGCGCAGCACGGCCCCGGGGAATCGGATCTTCATCGCGCCTCCGCTCACCAGCGGGCCGGCCGGCCGGCCGTCGATTGTGGCAGCGCGGAACCTCCTCCCGCCCGCGGCGAGGGAAATGGACGTGGACGTTCCCGGCATGCCGAGCAGATTGACGACTGCCGCTTTGCCGGCCGTTTCGCGCACCACCTCGTAGTCGCATCCGTGGACTGCGATCTCTGGGACCGCGGCTGTGGACGCCATCAGCAGGCAGGCCCGGAACGGCAGGACCTCCACCTCTACTTCCGCGCCATACGTATACTTACCGAGCATCCTCTCGGAGGGATGCAGGCGACGAAGTTCGACCGCGCCACCCTCGGCGAGTCCGATAGAGGCATCCAGAACAACCTTATACCTCACGGAATGCCAGGTCAGATTGCGCAGCGTAACAAAACGGGTGCGCGCGTCACCCCGCGACACGGCGAACGGCCCGTAGCGCGCTTCCGGGATCGCCATTCCGTTCACCAGGATGTCGCGATACCGCCGGTGCACGTTATAAATGCGCGCCAGTTTGGGGAACTCCTCGTCCCGTAAGAGCCAGGGATTGCCATAGATTTCTGGGGCGAGGATCAGGCAACGGTTAAAAGCCTGCAGGATTAGATCGTCCTCCCAGAAATCGAGACAGGAAGAGAGACAGACACCGTGATCTTCGGTGAGCCGCTTCAGCCCGGGCACGAGGCCGCGAGAGAGCGCGCCCGCGCGGTGGTGCGGGGCGGTGGTGGTGTTCGGCATATGGACATCGATATAAGTCTCCTTGCCTTCCCATAGGAACGTCGTGGCGTAAGGCAGGGCCTTGCCGAGGTTGAGGCGGTGGTTCAGCAGGATGAGGTCGGGGACGTATTTTCGGCACTCGGTCATCATGCGGGCGAAAGCATCTTGCTTGGAGGGCCGAAGCTGCGAACAGGCGGCGTCGATCTTGAACAGCCCAAAGTGCAGATCACGACACAGGCTGACAAACATCTCCGTGCGGGCGCGCTCCTGCTCCGAGGTGTCGCCGAAGCCGTCCGGACCCAGCCAGATGCCCATGCGGCAGCCGAAATTGGCGGCCGCGCGGGCTATCGGGCTGAACCCGTTCGGGAACTTCTCGCGGAAGCGCGGCGAATCCATGCTGCCGTAGGTCCCCTGGCCGTCGATATTGCCCGAGTCGAGCGCATAGATCTCCAGTTGCATGCCGTACTCGTCGCGCAGCCAGCGGAAGAAATCGAGACCGGCAAGGGTTTGCGGCTCCGTCGATCCCTCCCAGGTGTTGTTGATCCAGGAGAAGTACTCAGCGCGCGACGGCGTCTTCTCGTCCGCTCCGGGGTAGATGGCGGGGACCTCCTGCGCCTCCAGACGGATGATTCCGGCCCCGATCCACACGGCGGTGAACCCACGCCGGGAAATGCCACGCTTGTCCATCGTTGGTTCCTCGCTCCAGAGAATAGGCCAAGAAGCTATTGGGCACGATGCTGAAAGGCTCCTATATCCAACTTGCCATCAGGCAGCGGATTTCTACGTAAGTCACGGCCGTCATTATGCGGCATCGTAATCCCGCGCGCAAGGCCGGGGGGAGCAGTTGGCTGGGACAGTTGGTACTCCTTCAAGCTGTATAGCCCGATCCCGCGTTCGACGCAGCGACGCTGTTTGGGGCTCCTTCGCGACGCTCGCGGGTCTCGCGATCCTACACCCCACGGCGTCAAGCGAGGTTCAATCGTTCGGACCTGTATGTCAGCAACGCGCGTTACTCGGACGAGTGAGTTTGGAACTCCCCCGCGCTGGGCAGCTTCCCGCCTGAAAGGTAAGGGACCGCTCCGGCGACCACCCCGATTCGTGTACCCGCAGCAAGCCCTGAGTGTCGATGAGAAAGCGCGCTGGCGCCGACACCACCGGGAGATCCCGTCGGCCATGAGTCGGATGAAAATGAGGGGCGCCAACGCCCGCACGGTTCTGAAACTGCGTCCGATCGTGAGCAAGACCGGTGCTTGTCGCTGTCGCAGATGTTTGCTACTCTGAGCGCTGCAGGGCGGAATGCCTTCGAGCCAATGGGCCTTTTCCCCTACGCGAGACGTCGTTCTTGACGTAGTTCAGTTCGCGCCCGGCAGTCTTTGCAGGTTGCCGGACTCCCTGTGCAATCGGCGATTTGCCGCGTTTCGAGATTAGAGGAGAGGAACACAATGGTAACTAGATTATTCGTAGCCTCGGTTGTAATGCTATCGATGCTTCGGCCGGCAGCCAGCTTCGCCACCGTCACCGCCACTCCTCCCTATCCGGGGGCATCTCCGAGCCTGGCTTATAAGGTGACAGTGGACGGCCAGCCCATCTTTGCGTATCGTTATCCAACCTATAATCAGTTCAATTGGATGGACTATGCCAGTTTCAGTATGACCGGCAAGGTTCATGTCACGGTTACCTCGCTCATCAGCGAGAGGGATGTGCGCACCTGTTACATCAGGCCGATCGCTTATAACATCCAGCCGGAGATCAAGGGTAATACGGTCAGCTTCGAACTCGATCGGCCACGTTATCTGGTCATCTTCATCAACGAAGAGCCGCTCTTCTCCAGCACTGGATTGCTGCTGTTTGCCGACGCGCCCGAGGCGAATGCTCCTAAACTTGGCGATCCGAATGTGGTCAACATCATGGACTACAAAATCGACAATACGGGTAAGACCGTCGAGACCGCGAAAATCAATCAGGCCATTAGCGACGTGTCCGCTAGGCCCGGGGGCGGAGTGCTCTTTTTCCCGAAGGATGGCGTATACCTGACCGGTTTGGTGATGATGAAGAGCAACGTCAAGTTTTACGTCGAGGCTGGCGCCGCGATTAAAGGGTCCACCAAGAATGCGGATTACGTTTTGCCGCCTGGGACGACGGGTGGCGGGGGACGGGTGCAGCGAGCGCTGTTTGTCTTCAACAGTGTCGAGAATGCCAGCCTGATGGGCCGCGGAACCGTCGACATGCAAGGCTATCCGTGGTTGTGGCACGATTTCCAACCCGACACCGGGGACGGGCGCGCCAGAACCGCGGAGGGATTGGTGAACGATCCTCATAATGGCGTCAAGGGTTATGTGGTCAACAACTGCAAGAACGTCACCTTCCAGGATCTGTTTCTCCTGCGGTCCGCCTACTGGACCGTGACTGTCAGCAACACCGACGGTTTCACCAGCAGGAACATCAAGCTCATCAACCGCAAGCAGCAGTACCACGACGATGCTTATGACATCACCGGCGGCAGCAAACATATCCTGGTGGAAAATGGGTTTTCGATGACCATGGACGACACGTTTGCCTTCTATGGGGGCGCCGGCGCCAGCCTCGAGGACGTGGTGGTGAAGGGATATGTGAACTACGGCTACACTTCGTCGCTGGTTCTTGGTTATGGCTCGATTCCTGCAGTCAGGCACGTGCGCTTCGAGGACGTGAACTTCGTCTCGACCCAGAATAAGTTCGCCATTTGGATTCAATTCACGCCTGCGTACTTCACGGGACGGGGGTATCCCACGCGAGCGAGCAGCAACCAGGTTCTGGACGATTTTCACTTTATCCACTGCACGTGGGAGCACGACGGCGGGCAGATCTACATCGACGGCGGGGACTCGAAATTGACCAACTTTGTTTTCGAGAACTGCACATTCTATACGCCGAGCCGGCCCGCCAAGATTACGGGGAAAAACGTCGGTCCGATCCTGTTCAAGAACGTCAAGCTGAACCAAACGGTGGTCAAAAGCGCCGGCCAGTTGACCAAGGCTGGTTGGGATATTTCCGTCCCGATGAAGTTCCAGTAGCAAGGTCGGCCGGCGGGATAGGGCACAGTCCATGTCAGGTGCAGATCCAATGTAGTTCGCGGGGCTTTCCTCCGAGCGGCGGGAGAACCGGGATGAATTCTCCTTCCTTGCCCTTCCAGTTCCAGTGAGGGAACACGTGGACCACCGGCTTATCCGTCCACTGCCTCCGATAGAAATAGTGACCGTCTTTTTCGAAGCCACAAGTATCCAGCACTACACACCCGCGTTCATCTCAGGCCACACGGCGCCTAAAACGGTTCTCGCCGCCCCGTTGAGGGTCATCGCGCGCGGGAGCATCCAATGCCAGGCTTACGGTGCTCGTTTCTCAATTTGGCTCTCCAACAGCATCCCTGCAGGAGCCTACTCTAAGGAGACAGGACAGAAAGTAGCCGGTTGCACCATGTGATGGTGCGTCATTTGAATTGGGCCGGCCGATTGCCAGGAGTTGATTGCGAGCCGTTATCCGCCGGGCGCGAATAACCTGTGCATGACCGGCACAGACTCTGCCTCCTTGTCTTACAGTTTTTCTGGCGCCCGTTATCCTACAGCGAACCGCTCCGTGCCAGATCGAGCCTACTTCTGCGGCTTATATGTCTTGGTGAAGTTGTTGCGGGTATTGGTCACCGTAAACGTGCCATCGCGCTCGACGGAGATTTTGATCCACTTCCCATCCGGGCTGCCCTCTATGTTAGCGATGTAGTCCGGTGCGGCATTGGCTTTCTCTCCGCCCGCGATCAAATAGTGCATCTGCCAGTAATCCTCCAGCCCGGGCGATGATTCGACAGTCCGGAACACCTCCGCCGAGGCGCCCTTTCTCGGTCCATTGTCCGCGATGACCACGCGCGGGCGGAGCGCGTGCACCAGTACCGGCGAGTTGGCGTTGTCGGTGCCGTGATTGGCGGTCATGTAAAGGTCCACTGTGCCTACGCGATTGATCGGGCACATCAGGTCGCGATCCTTGTTCCACGTCAGATCGGCGGGATCCAACATGCGGAATTTGCCATAAGTGACCAGAAGCGTAATCGCCTGGGAGTTTTCGTTGGTGTCCTGGTTGTCTATGATTCCGCGCGCATTCGGCCCCCATGTCTTACGGGGGGTCGTATCGCAAGCGGGATTCGGTTGGCCCGCCCCCTTCAGCGGCTCCGTGATCGCCTTCCCCGCCGCCATGACCACCAGTGCGTCGAAGCCCTTGATGGGAATTCTGTCGCCGGCCTTCACCACCATGTGCTTGCCCTTGGCCACGACGGCCATATACTCTTTCACCACTTTGATCGTGAAATCGTTCAGTTGAACGTTCTCGCCGTGGTCCACGAAGGTATCGATGGGCATGCGCGCCGCCAGCGCGGGAACGCCGCCCACGTGGTCGCCATCGTAGTGCGTCACCACCATATAGTCGATCTTCTGAACACCCGCGGCCTTACAGGCTTCCACGATCCGGTCCGTATCGCGGCCGTTCTGCTCGTATCCCGGGATACCAGCGTCGATCAGCATACTCTGTCCGGAGGGCGAAACCAGCAGAAACGCCTTCGATCCTTCCACATCGATGACATACATGTCGAGCGTCTTGGCCGCTGCCAGGGCCGAGACCATCAGGAGAACGACTACCGCAGTTTGTATGTGTCTCATCGTCGAGCTCTTATATAGCATTCGAAATATCCGTTTTGGCCTCCTGGCCATCAGCGATTATACTCCAACCGCGGTCCTTTCATCGTTTCCTGTCTCTCAACGGTAGCGGTAGACAGTAAAGCGCTGGATGCCCATACTGCGCAGAGAGAGACTCTGACCCTGCGCGTCGTCGTCACCCGCCAGCCGGCGTCCCGGGACCCAGCGGCCGTCCACGAACTTGCCTTCCTCCACGGTGGCCAATCCGGCGAGCGGAAGCCCCGGCGTGTTCGGAGAAATCGTGGCGGTTATGCCGCTGCCAGCCGCGAAAAACTCGTCGGGCCCCGCCGCAATAAAAATTGCCGCCGAGGAGGTCTGGGCTGGCTGCGGTGATGGTGTTCCACCAGCCATAGCGCGGGGCCTCGACGAGGACCCGACGTGCAGCGTGTAGTTCCCCACCTCGACCTTCTGCGGCGGGTCGTCCGGGCCCAGCAAGACGGCGGACATCGTGCTGTTGCCTTGGTGTTTAAGAATCAGGGGCGTCAATTGCGTGAGGAGATCGTAGCCGAAGAGGTCAGGGTCGTTGCCCACCATCCCGTCAATGCCGAACGGCGAGAAGCCGATTGCGTCGTGGCGTCCGAAGGCGTAGAGGGCCCGGCCTTTGAGATCCTGCCCGCCCCCCGTCTCGGCGATGAACAGCGGGTTCCCGGATTGTGCGTACCTGGCGCAAAACCCAACGAAGTCGGGGCTGTAAATGTCGGCCGCGAACAGGTCGATTCGTGGCGCCGCGGCTCTCCAGACGTCCATCGCATCTGGCATGGGGCCGCCGCTTTGTCCGCCTCCACGGAGCGGAGCCGGCGCCTTTCCAAATCCCTCCTGAGGGCAGTTCGTAACCATCGGTATCGGGTATTCGGCTTTGCCCGCCTCCACTACCCGGCCGACGTAGCGCGCAAAGTACCAAGCCATGAAGATCTCATCCGTCGCCCTGCCCTTGCCAAACACCTCTTCCCAGGTCCCGGAGGTCTTGAAGCCGGCCGCCTCCCACACCTTGCGGAGCTCCGGAATCAGCGCATCCTTGTGCTGCTGAAGGTAGTCCGTCAACTCCTTCGGAACCGGACCCTCGAAAGACTTATTGGCCAAGGGCGAACGGTCGCGCGTGTCCCCCTGCATGCCCACTTCGTTTTCCACCTGGATCATGATCACCGTGTGCTGCTGGCCATCCACAGCCTTGATGTGCCGCATCATGGCCGCAAAGGCGCGCGCATCCGCGTCCCGCGTGGCATCGCCGAAGGGGCTGAGCAGTTCGATGTTCAGACCCCCTGTGATCTGGACGCGCGGCGCGCCGAACACGGGCCAGGGTGTCTTATCCCCTACCATCTGGGCGCGCGGGAACCGGTCGAAGTCCCTCTTCAGCCAGTCGGGCGGGTAGCTGGACAGACCGTTCTTCCAGGTTGCGAACCACAAAAGCACGAGACGCAGGTTGTGACTCCGCGCGCCCCGGATCACGCCGTCGAGAACACTAAAGTCGAATTTGCCCACCTCGGGTTCGATCTGGGCCCAGGAAACGCCCGCCAGGACGGTGTTGAGTTTGGACTGAACGATCTTGGGCCATAGCGGCTTCATGTACTCGAGGCTGGTGGCGCTGTTGTTGTGCAGTTCGCCCGCCAGCGCCAGGAACGGCTTGCCGTCTACGATCAATTGGGTGGCCGTACCTTGCTTCCGCAAGTGCGGGATGTCCGAAGCAGAGGTGTTTGGCGCCGATCTGCCGTTGCTCTGGCTCGCAGCAAAGCCGAGGGCGCACATAAGAGCGCAGCAAGACAGGATTCGAAGTTTCATGATGGTCTCCTTTGCATTTTCCACAAGCTGCTTGTTCCTGAACGAGCAGCTCTTGCAGACCGGAGTTTCCATTTTGGACTCCCGGGTCCTGTTCAGTATACACCCGGCCGCCGCGTCCTTTCGGCGCGGACCAGCTCGTTGGCTGCGGAGGAGTGAAGGAAATCGGAATACGGTTCAGGCCGTTCCGGTCTGTTCTCCGGTTTGTCCCCGGACGAAAACGGCTCCAACGCCGAAGCCCGGTGATTCGTCATATTCTTGAACCAAAGGAGTGCGCGCCTATGAAACGAGCGATCATGGGGACCATTCTGATGAACTGCGCTGGCTGGCTGGCATTTAGCCAGTCCCCCGAAGCGCCTCCGAGATTTGAAATCGCGGACGTACACGTCAGCGCCAAGACCACGAATCCGCGTATTCGGACCGGACCGGCGCGCGGCGGCCGTTATGAAGTGAAGAACGCCACCTTGGTGGATCTCATCAGAATCGCTTATGGCTTCGATCCGGACAAGGTATTGGGCGGGCCGAACTGGCTGGAGGTGGATCGGTTCGATGTGCTTGCAAAGATGCCGGCCGATTCCACACCGGAGACGCAGAAGCTGATGCTTCAGTCGCTTCTTGAGGACCGCTTCAAGTTGGTGGTCCACAAAGATACCAGGCCGCTGCCAACCTATGCGCTTACCGTGGGGAAGAAACTGCGACTCAAGGAGGCCGACGGCAAGGGGGAAATCGGGTGCAAGCTGCAAAGCGCGTCCGGGGCGCCGGGTGAGGACAGCATTGGGATCATGATGCTCAATTCGAATGGGGTCCCCACGACGATCAGCCTCGGGCCCGGCGGGACGCTCCAGTATTTATGCCGCAACATGACCATGGCGGCATTTGCGGAAGGGCTACGCGGCATGTTGGGGGCGTCATTGGGTCCGAACCCGGTATTGGATCAGACGGGGCTGAAGGGCGCCTGGAACTTCGGGGTCAAGTGGTCGTTGAACGGATCAATGATGGCCAACACGGGCGACCGGATCACGATCTTCGAGGCGGTTGACAAACAACTCGGGCTGAAGTTGGAGCAGGAACAGATTCCGACGCCCGTTATGGTCGTCGATAGCGTCAATGAGAAACCAAGCGAAAACCCGCCGGGCGTGGCTGAAGCGCTGCCTGTGGTTCCCGTTCCGACCGAGTTTGAGGTGGCGACTGTGAAGTCCACCGACCCGAGCGAGATAGGAGGGAGGTTCCAGACGCAGCCCGGAGGACGGTTGAATGTGCAGGGTATGCCGATGCGAGTTCTGATCCTTCGCGCTTTTAGTGCGAATAACAACGATCAAGTGACGGGACTGCCGAAGTGGGTGGACACGGAGCGATTCGATATCATCGCGAAAGCGCCATCGGCGGGGTTATCGGCGCCCGCGATCGACATGGAATCTGTGGCGCCGATGATGCGCGCATTGCTGGTGGATCGCTTCAAGATGGCATACCACACGGAAGAACGGCCGGTAACTGCGTACTCGCTCGTGTCAGTGAGGCCGAAGATGATGAAGGCGGATCCCGCTAGCCGCACCTACTGCCATGAGCGATTCGATGCCGGCGCGCCGCCAGGTTCGGAGGTATTGACCTGCCAGAACATCACCATGGCGCAATTTGCGGATCGCTTGCAGAATATGGCGCCAGAGCTGAACTTGCCGGTTTTGGATGCCACGGGGATCGCAGGCGGCTGGGACTTTGCGCTGACGTTCAGCCGGAATGCCGCGATGATGAGGAACGCAGGCCGCGGCGGAGACGCAGGACAACCGGAGGGGGGTGTGCCGTCGGCGTCGGATCCGAGTGGCGCTTACACTGTTTTGGAGGCAGTGGAAAAGCAGCTCGGGCTGAAGCTGGCGATGCAAAAGCGGCCGATGCCCGTAATCGTGATCGATCACCTAGAGCAGAAGCCAACGGACAATTAACCGCGCTGCTGGCGGGACTCCGTTAATTAGCCGGTCTTACAGCTTGAACTCCGCACGGACTAACTCGTCGTCCATGGAGTGCGTAAGCGAGAAGCCTAGCTTCTCGAAGACGCGGAGCATGTCGCGGTTGTCGGGCATGATATTGGCGGTGAGCGCCGCAACCTTTTCATCGGCGGCCACGATCAGCAGGCGTGCCGTCACCTCCATCGGAGTGGATGCCATGGAATTACCGGGAGACTCTGACACGGCTGGCCTGGCCCGCTGCCGCGTAATACGGCGGTTCTTCCTGGCCGGAGAGGATCGTCTCTGGCCGTTCGGGAACATCACTCTACAATGGCCGGGAAACGGCCCGATCAGGCAGGAGAATCGCGCAGGGTTTTTGGCCATACTACTGGATTAGGGATTCTACCCGTGCCCCGCGCAGCCCCCAGGGGCCCTCGTCCGTTTTCGCGCGTCGATATTGTTGCACGGCGGGGAGGATAGGAAGATAATCGGGCCATGAGGTGGATTATCCGCGTTGCAGTCGAGCTCGTGGCATTTGCGGCCATCGTTACAGCGCAGCCGGTTCAAGATCCCGCCCGGCTCGAGGTAGCCGCGGCAGGTGGCTCTCTCTCCTACGAATTGATCAACCTTTCCCCTTACCGAATTGTTGGGTTCGAGGTCTATACTCAGTTCACTTCCGGTGGGTTCGAAAATCTAGGGTGCTTCGTCAATGCGGAAGTCAAATCTCCAAAAGACCTTGCCTTGGCTGGCGTTTGCCAGTTACCGCGTGATACGAAGACGGGCAAGCCTGTAAACTATTCATCGAGGATCGTGCGTGTGAATTTCGAGAACGGTCTCACATGGACACCGGGCAAATCTTCGAAAGACGAGAAACGCTGAGCCTCTCAGCCTTGGACCAGGGACCTGAGCCCCCGCGGTATCCGATCCAAGGTCCTCCTGACGGGGTTTCGGATAGCGCCTCGACTCCACGCACGCTTGCCGAAACGACACGTTCTAAAACCGACCATCCGAACAGATAGCCATGTTTGGCGAGCTTCCGCATGTGCGCTGCCTTACGTCCCGCTGCGTTCGCCCCCGCGATAGCCTCGCCGCCGCCTACAGCTTGAATTCGGCGCGGACGAGCTCGTCTTCCATGGAGTGCGTAAGCGAGAAGCCGAGCTTCTCGAACACGCGGATCATGTCGCGGTTGTCGGGCATGATATTGGCGGTGAGCGCCGCAACCTTTTCATCGGCGGCCACGATCAGCAGGCGCGCCATCAACTCCTTGCCGAGGCCGCGGCCGTGCCACTGGTCGCTCACCACAACCGCTACCTCGGCTCCTTCCGCGCCGTGGATCTTGGTCATCCGGCTGACTCCCAGGATCTCCGGTTCGGCGGTTTCCGGATTGCGGCGCTCGGCCACCAGCGCCATTTCGCGGTCGTAGTCGATGAAGCAGGTGCGCATCAGGCGTTCGTGCTTGGTGCGCTGTTCGAGATTCATCATATGGAAGAACCGCAGGTAAACGCTGCGTTCGGAGAGCGTCTGGTGGAAGCGCACCATGGCCGGCTCATCCTCCGGCCGGATCGGGCGGATGGTGAC
>Ga0187884_10003170_pt1 | contig 12999 bp, 9 predicted proteins | sample June2016WEW_20_4_FD_132983 | JGI IMG/M metagenome (GOLD analysis project Ga0187884, IMG submission 132983) | Peatland microbial communities from SPRUCE experiment site at the Marcell Experimental Forest, Minnesota, USA - June2016WEW_20_40 | ecosystem: Environmental > Terrestrial > Soil >...
CGGGAGAGCGCCTGGGTCGGCTCTCTCCATGCGGGACGCCAGATCTACCTCGTTGAGACCTGTGAGCAGCACATGTCAGGGCTGATCGACGCCGCACCGCTCGAAGATGAGAGCAACGATGCCACGTCGTAAGAGCCTCACCGGCCAGCTGCACCGCCTCACCAGGGCATCGAACAACGTCCATGCCGCCTTAACGTTGTTCGGGCATCGCAGCGCACCTTCCGCGAGGTGGACTTCGTGGATACGACCGATGGCCATGTTCGCATTCGCTCACCGCTCACGCACGAGCTGGCCAAGATGATGCCGCGATGGGCACAGGCGTTCCCGAGGTGCCTGAGAGAAGTGCTAAGGGGCCTGGTAAAAGTTCCTCACCCAGCGGTGGTGGCGAAGGACTTCGAGCTCCTCAACAGACAACGGGCCCAGCTCAGCCGCACGAACATTAGCGTCGACGTTGCGCAGAGAGCGCATGCCAGGGATGACCGTCGAGACGGCGGGGTGTGAAAGGCAGTACCGCAGAGCTATTTCAGGGAGGCGGTCGACCGGGACACGGAGGTCTTTGGTGATGGCCTGGACGCGTTCCCAGACTTGCTCTTTTCGGTCGCCGCCGAAATAGCTGTTGCGCCAGTCACCTTCGGGGAACTCGGTCTCGGGGTTGATGTTGCCGGTCAGAGCCCCCTCGTCAAAGGGCACCCTGACGATGACACCGACCTTTTCGGCCTCTACTGCGGGAAATAGCTCGTCCTCGGGGCTCTGGTCGAAAATGTTGTAAATGACCTGCACGCTGTCGACAACCCCCGAGTTGACAAGCGCCAACGCGTTGGCAGGTTGGTGGTCGTTGATGGAGACACCGAAATAGCGGATCTTGCCCTGCGAACGGAGGCGCTCGATCGCGTCCATCCAGTCGCCCTGGCCCACCCATTCGTCCGACCAGACGTGGAACTGCTGCACGTCTATCGTCTCGAGCCCAAGGTTAGCCAGGCTTCGCTCGGTGCACTGCACGACCCAGTCCGCCGGGAATGCCTCTCCGGCCGGTACACCTTTGGGGGCGGGCCACTTGCGGTTCTTTGGGGGCACCTTCGACGAAACATGAACAACGCCTCCTGCTTCTCGCACCACCTTGCCCACTAGCTTCTCGCTATGACCGTCCCCATAGCCGAGGGCAGTGTCGATGAAGTTCACACCCAGGTCGATCGCCCGGTGGAGCGACCGCAACGACTCGTCGTCGTCGGCCCCGAGCCACATGGTCTTTCCGATCCCCCAGGCGCCGTAACCAAGCTCAGATACCTGCAGGCCGGTATTGCCCAAGCTGCGGTAGTTCATGGTCAACCTCCTGCCAGCAATGTACCTGCGGAACCGGGGATTGCAGCAAGACCGGGGGACACGACGGCAGCTGACTCGATCGAGCGCCAGGCAGGTCCTTCAGCCTCGAACGGTGAGCCCAGTAACGTGGGGTTTGTAGTGCTACAACTCCAATCGTGATCGAGCCGCCTGACGTCACAGATGCTCTGCTCCGGGCGGCGATGTTTGAGCACCTCGATCGGCTCGTTCAGACTAGCCCTGACGGCGCTCTCGCCTCGGCGGACATCAACACGTTCAATTTCGATGGCCGGCCGATCCGACTGATCGTGCAGTCGGGTATCTGGAAACCAGCAGGCCTCCACGCTGCCCTGACCATACGAACGACCTTCACTCCGCCGAATCAGCCTCCGCCGTACGTTGACGATGTCGGTGATGACGGCCTTGTGCGCTATAAGTACCGGGGCACTGACCCCAACCACGTTGACAACCGAGCGCTACGGGTCGCGATGGTCGAGGGTATGCCGCTTGCCTACTTCGTTGGCGTGGCCCGAGGCGTCTACGTGCCCCGGTATCCCGTCTGGCTCGTCGAGGAGGACCCGGCGCGGCACGAGTTCGCCGTTGCCGTCGACGAAGGCCAGCGCTTCGTCGACCTCGCCTCTCCCGCGCCACTTCAGCGGGCGTACCTTGAGCGCCTCACCAGTGTCCGACTTCACCAACCCGTCTTTCGAGTCCGGGTCCTGCGGGCATACGGCGAGCGCTGTGCCATGTGCCGTCTGCACGAGGCTCAGCTGCTAGATGCCGCCCAGATCATCCCCGACGGACAGCCCAAGGGTGACCCCGTTGTTCCAAACGGTCTAGCTCTGTGCAAGATCCATCACGCGGCCTACGACATCAACTTGATCGGCGTGCGCCCGAATCTTGTCGTTGAGGTGGCACAGCGGCTCCTGGATGACACCGACGGCCCGATGCTTCGCCACGGCCTACAAGAGATGGCCGGCGCTCAGCTTCTTGTGCCTCGTGAGCGAACTGCCCAGCCCGATCCGGAGCGGTTGGAGTTACGGTACGAACGGTTCAGGGCGGCGAGCTGATGAGCTCGACGGACTGGATCGAGCGGGTTACCTCCCTCAATCAGTGGCGGCGCGGCGGTGAGCGGGCACCTCACAAGCCGTTGCTGCTCCTTTATGCCCTTGGTCGCCTCCAGCGCACTGGTTCGTCGCGTATGGCATTTGCCGAAGCCGAGGGAGACCTCCGCCGACTTCTGGAGGAGTTCGGGCCGCCGAGGTCAACGAGTCCGGGATACCCCTTCCACCACCTCACCACGGATGGCCTGTGGGTCGTGGGTACTCCAGCGGGGACCGGAAGTCCGGGAGGACCTCGCACCCTCGCGACTTCATCGCCGACAAACTGGCGGCGATGTGGCGCGACCTCTAGCCGGGCGGTAGGGAGCGGTCCCACTCACCCACGCGGGCGCAAGGTTGTGCCACGCGTCGTGATCGTGGCGGCCAACGTGTCCGGACGAGGAGCGGACCGCGATGATCCGGGGATTCCGCCGACCCCGCAGCTCGTCAGAATCCCGGCACGAGGGTCGAGATCTTGATCTTCTTGCCGAGGCGCGTGAGGTAAACGTCACAGTGCGCGAGGGGATGCTTCAGGCCCCCGGGGCAGTTCCTCTCACATACCGTGTCAAGGTCGTAGCACGCCCCTGTGTAGTTGCAACAACCCTCGAGCTTCACGTTGCAAACGAGCGTGGAACAGATGAGCTGTTCGGCCGTCGAGGTGACTTTGTCCTTCGCGATATCCGCGCTGAATGCGCTCTCTTCGCCGAGGTTCAAAAGTGACGCACCGGTGTAGGCAGCACCCATTGTCGTCAGCGCGAGGTCAGTCTCGGATCCGCCGCCGATGGCGGCCGAGAGAATGCCCTTCAGCAAAGGCAGTGCGAGCTTGATCGTCGTTATCGAGGCTGCCTCTCCCGCGGCGGCGAGGGGCGTGAGTACTCCGATCATGAGCGCCAAGGCCGCGCTGCATACCTCCTCGCAACTTGCCACCTCATCACCAACGGCGGTTCTCTGCGGCTCCGGCGATATGTCGGAGTGGCGCCGCGCGCCGGCCTCCGCCGAAGTTGTTCGTGCTGCGGCACTGCTCGGTAGCGCGGGACTCAAAGGGACGTCGATGGCGACGACCTGGCCGGCCGAGTTCGTTGCCACGACGGAGGTGATCTTGCCCTCGGAGTTGAAGATCGCTGCCGATGCGGTGCCCGCCGTGTTGGTCAGGGTGTACATGAGCAGTGCATTCGGACTCGCCGGAGACTTGCTTGTGAAGCCGGTGTTGGTCCCGATGAACGACAACGTCCCGTTCTGCTGCAGCCCCAGGGCCGTGGGTTCGCCGCTCTGCGAGAACCCCTGGGCGAGCAGGTAGGCGTGGATGCTCAAGTAAGCGGGCAGCTTGTTCGCGTAGTTAACGCACAGGTCGTTCGCCGTGCACTTCTGCTTGCACGGACGACAAACCAGCTCTTTCGGCCGTGAGCCTGCCGCCGGTGCCTCGCAGATCATGCACGTCCCGCACGTCGGGCACTGGACTCCTTTGCTCGCTGTCGACACGAGCTTCGCCGTGAGATCGACCGCCCGTCCGAGGCGTGTCAGCACCGGGGCCAGGACTCCGGCGCTCAGGCCTGCTGTCAAGGTCTCCCGACGGCTGAGCATCGCCTGCAGCGAGGACGTCAGCGGTGACAAGACACCACCGGGCGCCTGGCGACTCGGTTCGCTCAGCCGCGCGCCGGACCTGCCGGACGACGGTGCACCTCCCGGGCCGACGGACTGGCTGGTCAGTCCCCGGATGGCTTCCGGTCCGACGACGAGCGCCTCAGGCCGCGCGTCGGACGCGCTCAGCACAACGGCGGACGGAGTGGCCAGAACGCCGAAGCGGATCATCAGCTTGTCATCGTCGTCCACCACTGACCGATCTTCGGGGAATCCGGCCAACAACTCACGGTTGAGGTCGAGCGGTCCACGTGTGACCAACACGAGCCTGTCGGTCATGTGTGGCCACGAGCTTTGCAAGTCGGGCAGGAGTGACCGGCAGGGCCTACATGCCGGATCGATGAACACCAGTATGTTGCGACTGTCGGCGTCAAGCCTCTCCGCCAGGGTTGTCACGCGACCGTCGAGCGAGACGACTTGTGCAGATGCGGGATCGAGCGGTGGGCTGTGGCGCCGCGCGAACGTGCCTGAGCCTCCGTCAAGGGCTCCCGCTTCGGTGGGCTCACCTGCACGGTGCAGCCGCGACCGACCGCGCACGAACGAGACGACGAGCGACCCGGAGATGACCCCAAGCGCGACGACGACCCAGACGTTTTGGCCGGGCATGGTCAAGACGTTCACGAGCGACGAAAAACGCGACTGACTGGACGCCACGGCGATGAGCGCCGAAGCCGAGAAGAGGACGATGTTGCGGACGACGGCTGACCACCCGATCTTCGACGAATGGAGCCGCCCGAAGCAGTTGCAGGTGCCCGTGAGCCCCCGGCTCATGTTCCTCGCTACCAGCGCACAGAAGAGCGCGAGGAGCAGGCAGGAGACGGCTGCAGCGACCCGCGCCGTCATCGGGAAGAGCAGTGCGCCCGCGACGGCCAACTCGAACGCTGAAAGCGCATTGACCGCCGGCCTCAACCGGGGACTCAGCTGAAAGGTCTCGAGCAGGAGATCCGTGCTCCGTGCGGTCAGGAGCTTTCCGATTGCCGCCGCAGCGTACACAGTCGCCAAGACGAGCCTGAGCGCCACCACGAATGTCGCCACTTTGTTCCCCCCAAAGGTCGATCCAAGCAGTCCGCGTTGCTGCTGCCCGCGTTCCCGATGCGCGCCCCGAGCGCTCTCGGCAGTGAGGTCGACGTCGATCGCGGTGGCATAGCTGCCGCGCTGCGCCGGCTCATCCGGAGAAGATCACGGAACTCCCCGATGGGTCATCGTATACCTGGACCTTTCCTCAAAGATCGAACGATCCGGCGGCCCGGGAAATGCCCGTCGTTTTGTTGGCAGGTGGCCAGCTTTGACCGGCAGGTGCCGCGTTCGCAGGTTCAACTCAGTGTGCAGTCAGGACTGGGCGAAAACGCTGCTGGGCAAATCCACCGAATGGTGGGGGTGTGCCGAGAGTGTGGGTCTCCAACCGCCCAGGACGCCAAGTTCTGCGCGAGTTGCGGGGTAAGGCTCAGTGTTGGTCGAACACGGTCGTGTGGACGGCGGCGTTCTCGGCCACGACGCGACCGCTGGCGATCACATAGCGGGGCGGGGTATGCCGGGCGACCGCTTCGCGCACCGTCGCGCCGTCCAAGACAACTAGGTCAGCCCGGCATCCGGGTTCGAGTCCGTGTCCGTCGATGCCCATGACGCGCGCCGCGGTGGTCGTGACGGCGTCCAAGAGCGCGTCGAGGCGCGGGCTGACGGAGGCGTTGAGCAGATGCGCCGCGAGGAAGACGACTTCCAGCATGTTCTGTTGCCCGAACGGGTAGTATGCGTCCTCGCAGTCGTCCTGACCGAGAGCGACAGGCAGGCCCTCCGCCAGCAGCTCGAACACAGGAAGGTGCAGAGGGCCTGTTTGCGGGTCGCTGACGAAGCCCAGTCCGGCCTCGCGGGCCAGGCGGGCGAGGCGCAGCAAGGATGGGGCCCGATACAGACCAAGGGCCCGCGCGTGGTTCGCGATGCCCTGCCCGCGAAGGCCGAACTCGAGCATCGCGGTGGCGAGCATCTCGGTCGTACGAAGGGCCGGGTCACCGGCGTCGTCCACGAGCATCGCCACTCGGCGACCGGTCGACGCGGCGAGCTCGCACATCCGGCGCACGTGCTCGCGTGCGTCGGCGTCGGTGTACTCGATCCAGGGAATGCCGCCCACGACGTCCGCTCCGAGCTCCACCGCCTCGCGCACGAGCTCCTCGGCGCCAGGGTCGCGCAGCAACCCGTCCTGCGGGAACGCCACGACCTGCAGGTCGATGACGCCATGGAACTCCTCACGCAGTCGCAGAAGGGGTGCGATGCCCCGCAGCTCGGCGCGCGTGTCGACATCGGCGAAGGCCAGCACGTGACGCAAACCGTGCCGCAGGCCCGACAACAGGCACCGCCGCGCCTTCGCTTCGATCGTCGCCTCGTCGTAGCTGTCCTTGACTGCCGACGCGAGCTCGATCGACGTCATCGACCCGCCCATCTGCTCTCCGGTGTAGGCGGCTACGGTCGCATCCCCGAGCAGGTCGAGCGTGTACACCTTGTCCAGGTGCATGTGCGCGTTGACGAACGATGGGATCACAAGCGCTCCATCGGCTTCGACGACGGTCTCGGCTTGCAGCGGGTTGTCTGTGATCACAGCGATTCTGCCGTTCCGCGCTCCTATCCAGCGCGCACCATCGGCCCCCCGTAGGGTCGCCTCCGCGACGACGAGATCGAATGGCTCAGTCGGCGAGTTCATCGGGCCAACGACGCTGACCGAACGCAGACTCCACCTTGTCGGGGAGTGAGCCTGGTCTTGAGCGGATCAGGCCCAGGTCGGGACCGGTGAGGTGACAGAACCGCTGTGTCCGACCTTAGGCACTGTCCGGCATGCCGTACGTTCGATCTTGGTGGAGCATCCCCTCGGTTGACCGACATTGCGACCGTGTCTTCCGCGACTTTCACCTCGGCGGGGACTCCGACGATCGTGACGGGTCCCCAGGCTGTCGGCGCGGCGCGGCTACGGCTGCTTCAGTCATCATGGCTGCCACTCTCTGGTCCCCGACCGCCCGATTGGTGTGAACGTTGCAACGCTAGCTGTCGCTCCGTCCGATTCGCGCCAGTCGCTCGAAGCTCTGTGTACCATCGCGGCGTGCCGCTGATAGGAGGTGTCGCGGCGCTCGCTGGTAGTCGCGTCGCCATGTTCGGGGCAGGCATGGAAGGGCAGTGCTTCGCTCGGCGCGTCGGTCCGACCTGCGCCGAACTGGTCATCGTGGACGATATTGCGGGGGATCCGAGCGTTCTTACGGGCCCGCGCCAGGGTGGCGAGACTGCGCCGGCCGGAATTGATGTGCAGCCGCCTTCGGTTCTCGAGGAGCGCCATTTCGACTTCGTCGTGCACTCGCCCGGGGTCTCGCGCTACGACGCGCGCCTTGTTGCCGCGGCCCGGCTGGGTGCGGTCGTGACGACTCCGACGGCGCTGTTCATGGAGGACTTCCAGCAAAGGCGAGTTGTGGCCGTGACCGGGTCCAAGGGCAAGACGACGACCGCAATGCTCACGGCGGCTGCCCTCGGCGCCTACGGTCTCGACGTCGCCCTTGCCGGTAACATCGGCCGCCCTCTGACCGAGCTGTACGACGACGACGCTCATGACGTTTTCGTCCTCGAGATCTCGAGCTTCCAGGCTGCGGAGGTGACTGTGTCACCCTCGGTCGGTGTGCTCACCCTGCTGGCGCCGGACCACCTCGACTGGCACCGGAACCTCAAGAACTATTACGAGGACAAGCTCAACCTGTTCTCCCACCGCGACGGTGTCCCCGTCGCCGTGAACGGATGTTGTGACGAGGCCGTTGCGCGGAGCTCATGGATGACGGGCAGGGTCCTGTACGGCAACAGTGGTCCAGTGCGCCTCGAACAGGGCCGGGTCGTCGTGTCCGGTCTCGGCCCTTTGGACCTCGGGGAGTATCGGCTGTTGGGGGAGCACAATCTCCTCAACGCTTGCGGCGCGGTCACAGCTGCCCTGCTGACCACCGGGGAACTGCCCGACAGAGAAAGGCTCGAGCGAGAGCTCGCAGGGGTGACCGCACCCCGATCGCGGCTTCAGCCCATCGGGGACATCGACGGTGTCAGCTACATCGACGACGCCCTCGCCAGCAACCCGGAGGGGACGGTTGCCGCGCTGAAGGCTTTCCAGGGCAGAAAGATCGCCCTGATCTCTGGCGGGCACGACCGCGGACTCGACTACTCGGCGCTCGCCCGGGCGATCGAGTCGAGCTTGCCGCAACCAGTCGTCTACTTGATGGGTGACGCCGGCGCGGCGATCGCGAGCGCGCTCGACGACATCTCGAGCAATGTCCAACGCCACCTGGTGCCATCGCTCGAGGTCGCGGTGGGCCTCGCCTCCTCTCGCCGGGATGTCTCGGCGGTGCTGTTCTCGCCTGCGTCGCCGACTCCTCGTGACGAAGGCTCCTACCTCGATCGCAGCCGACGCTTCCGGCGGTTCGCCGGGATCGCGGAAGACGACTCGACGCGCGTGGGAACCTCGTGACAGCACCGGGACTGGCGGGCGTCGAGACGTTTCGGATCGTGGGCTTCGACTTCGATCCCGCACGCAACGTTGCTCGTCTTGATTACGCCTTCGACGACAGCCATCGCTTCGAGGAGGTCGTTGAGCTGGGCGGGTTCCCGCTCGGATCGCGTGCGGGGCCCGGCATCGAGCGAGCTCTCCGGCTGGTGCACCTCGCTGCCGGCGTCAGCTACTACAAAGCGGTGGCGCCGGGAAGGATCGCCGTCGAAACCGGGCCACTCAGCGGCGGGGAGGCGGCGCTCGTGCGCGACCTGTACGACAAGGGGTTGCGCGAGTTCGCCGTGGCGAACAGCCGGCACGTCCCACTCGAGTTCGAGCTGGATGTGGCACCCGAGCCATGGTCCGGGGCCTTTGGTGACGATCCCGGGTCGAAGGTGACCGATGCCCGTGGTCAGGATACTCCTCCGGAGGGGATCGCCGTGCCCATCGGAGGTGGCAAGGACTCGATCGTGCTGGTCGAGGCCCTGAAGGCGGCCAGCCCACCGCCTGAGCTCGCGACCTGGCTCGTCGCGGTCAACCCGCGGCCAGCCATGCAACGTACGGCGGAGGTCGCCGGCCTGCCGCTCGCATCGGTGAAACGGACCATCTCACCCAAGTTGCTCGAGCTCAATGCTGCCGGCGCACTCAACGGTCACGTGCCGATCACAGCGATCGTGTCGCTGATAGTCGTGGCGGCGGGATACGTGTATGGCTACGACACGACCCTCATGGCGCTGGAGCGTTCTGCCGACGAGGCCACCTCGTTCGTCGGGGACGTCGCGGTCAACCACCAGTGGAGCAAGAGCACCGAGTGCGAGCTCGGGCTGCGGTCGGTCATCCGCGAATCGGTCTCCCACAACATCGAGTACTCCTCGCCACTGCGCTCGTGCGGAGAGATCGAGATCGCGAGGTGGTTCGCGGACCTTCCCGCCTACCACTCCGGTTTCGTGAGTTGCAATCAGGCTTATCGGTCAGGCACTCTCTTCGATCTCTGGTGCGGGCACTGCCCGAAATGCCGGTTCGTCTTTCTCATGCTGGCCCCGTTTTTCGCGCCCGATCGTCTCGCGGCGATCTTCGGCGAGAACCTCCTCGACAACCACCAGCAGGTCGAGGGATTCCGGGACCTTTATGCTGCGGGTCGCAAACCCTACGAGTGCGTAGGCGAGCAGCGTGAGTCGCTGCTTGCCTTCCTGCTGTTGTTGGAGCACCCGAAGTGGCGCGAGACGTCTGTCGTGGTGGCGCTCCGGCCGGAGCTCGAGAGCAGCCGTCGGCTTGTCGCCGCGGACCTCGACGGCGACGTCCCGGCCATCGAGACTGCGGAGGCGACCCGCGAGCGAGTTGTGAGGTTCGTGTCGCAGCTGCTCACACGCGATCGCACATAGGTGCCGTGAGCTCCCGTTTTGTCGCCGGAGTGAATCCAGCACCGTGACTGCGCTCCGGCGGGTCGCCCGGCGTCGCGTATGGACGGGCCGACCGGGTGGTCAGCTTTGCGCTGCGCTCGTCCGGTAGCCTGGCGTTAGGTACCCAGTCATGATCCTCGACTCCATCCACTCACCGTCCGATCTCAAGGCCCTCTCGCTTGTCGAGTGCGACCAACTCGCCGCTGAGATCCGTGACTTCATCGTGGAGGCGGTGTCGCGCACCGGTGGGCACCTCGGTTCGAACCTCGGTGTCGTCGAGCTCACCCTCGCCCTGCATCGGGTGTTCAACTCCCCGGAGGACGTTTTCCTGTTCGACACAGGGCACCAGGCCTACGTTCACAAGATCGTGACAGGCCGCCGGGAGGGTTTCGTCGCCCTGAAGCAGGAAGGCGGCCTCTCGGGGTACCCGTCGCGGGCGGAGTCGCCGCACGACTGGGTCGAGAACTCCCACGCCTCGACAGCGCTCAGCTATGCGCACGGGATCGCCACCGCGCTCAGTCTCCAGAGCAACAGCGAGCCGAGTGCCCGTGAGCGTCACGTCGTGGCGGTGGTCGGCGACGGGGCTCTCACAGGGGGGATGGCCTATGAGGCGCTCAACAACCTCGGCCACTCCGGAGCGAAGGTGCTGGTCGTGCTCAACGACAACGGTCGGAGTTACGCACCGACGGTCTCGAGGCTGTCGGTCTCATTGACCCAGCTTCGGCTGGATCCGCGCTACTTACAGGTCCGTGATCGGGTGCGCCACTTGGTGGAAGACCTCCCCGGCGGCGTGTCCTCGCTTGCGTTCACCTCGTTCCACGGCCTCAGTGCGGCTATCCGGGAAGTCGTCGAGCCGCGCATGTTCTTCGAGGCGCTCGGTATCCGCTACACGGGACCGATCGACGGGCACGATGTCGGGGGGCTCGAGCAGGCCCTTCGCCGAGCCGCGAGTTGGCAGGGCCCCATCGTTCTGCATGTCGTGACCACCAAGGGGAAGGGGTACGCACCTGCGGAGGCCGACGAGATCGCCTGTCTCCACGACCTGAAGCCTCCGGCCGCGTCGGCCTCGCCGAGCCGCTCGGGCGGACGGGCGTCGGCTCGCCCCGGCGCGCGGCCGGCTGTGGGTGCTCAGACGAATGGGTCGACAGACGACGACGGGCTGCCCGGGCCTCTTGACGCAGGCGAGAGCTACGCCGAGGTCTTCTCGTCGGCGCTCGTGGACCTGGCCGCGGTCGACGACCGCATAGTGGCGATCACGGCGGCCATGCCCGGTCCGACCGGGCTTCTGGCGTTCAAGGACCGCTATCCCGAGCGCTTCATGGACGTCGGCATCGCCGAGCAGCACGCGCTCACGGCGGCGGCTGGGATGGCGATGGGCGGCCTCAGACCTGTCGTCGCGATCTTCTCCACCTTCCTTGGCAGGGCGGTGGACCAGTGGAACCTCGACGTCGGGCTGCACGGTCTGCCGATCGTGATCTGCGCCGGGCGGGCAGGGATCACCGGGGATGACGGGCCGAGCCATCACGGCATCTACGACCTTGTCCAAGCGCTCCAGATACCGGGCTGCACGATCTTCTGCCCCGCTGAGACCGCCGAGGTCGCCCCGATGCTCGCCCAGGCGCTCGAGCTCGATGGTCCCTCTTTGATCCGGATCCCGAAGACCCCGTCGCCAGGTCCGCTGGCCAAGCCGGGGGCTGGCCTCAAGGCTCGCAGGCTTCGAAAGGGGACTGGCGAGGTTGTTCTCGTCGGGATCGGCAAGATGGCGCGTGCGGTGCTCGCGGCTGCAGAAGAGCTGTTCGACGACGGCATCGAAACCGATGTCTTCGACGCCCGGGTCGTCCGCCCGGCCGACCCCGAACTGCTGGAGGCGATGGCGCGCTCGAGGCTCGTGGTCACGGCCGAGGACGGGCTGGCTCATGGCGGTGCCGGACAGTACCTCGTCGACGAGGCTGATCGCGTCGCCGATGCCGCCGCGCTCGAGGGGCCGCGTCAGGTTGTGCTCGGTGTCCCCACGGAGTACTTGCGGCACGCCAAGCCCGACGTGATCCTTTCCCGGCTCGGCCTTGATGGCGCCGGGATCGCGGAGGTCACCCGCAGGGCGCTCGCAAGGCGCAGGCGCGTCGAGCGGGCGCAGCACGCCGAACCGCTCGAGCGGACCTGACGGGCAGACCGCGCTGTTGGCTCTGATGCAAAGGGCCGGCGGGTTGGTCAGAACAGCCGGGCACCGCCGGGCGTCCCCGCGTCGCCTGGTTGTTCGTCGACAGGCTCTCCGAGATCGGGTCCCTCCTCGCGGGCGTCGTTGAGCCTGGTCGACACCCGGAACGTCTCCAGTGCCTCGCTGGCGACAGGGCGTGTCAGCCGGCTGAGCTCGCCGGAGCCGAGGGGCTCGGGGGACAGCCACTCCTCGAGGTCCTCCTCCGCGATCAGCACCGGCATGCGGTCGTGGACGCGGCCCACGAGCTCGTTCGCGTCGGTCGTGAGGATTGTGCAGGTGTACAGAGGCGTCACAGAGTCGGCCCCCCGAGGTTGCCACCTCTCCCACAAGCCGCCCATGAGGAGCAGGCCGGAGCCCGCCGCGGTCCGGAAGCACCAGGGTTGCTTGCGCCGGACCGGATCGGCTGGCGTGGCCGGAGCCCATTCGTAGAAGGCATCGGCGGGAACGATGCAGCGCTGCCGATCGATCGCGTTGCGGAACATCGGCCTGTCCCCGACAGTCTCCGCCTTCGCGTTGAAAGCGCGAGCTCCTATCGACGGGTCCTTTGCCCACCAAGGGACCAGGCCCCAGCGGAAGGCGGACAGCTGACGGAGGCCTGAATCAGCGTGAGGCACCGTCACCGCGAGCACCGTCGCCTGCGGGGCAATGTTCCAACGTGGGACGACAAGCTCGGGCGGGACGTCGACCTTGTCCACCTCGAGCAACCGGGCAATTTCCTCGACGGGGCGGCTCGCGACGAAACGACCACACATCGTCCCGAACGCTATCGGCCCCCGCATGCCACGGGTTCATGAGCGATCCGCGGCAAAGCCGAGTGTCAGTCGACGGTGC
>Ga0187884_10003175_pt1 | contig 12978 bp, 8 predicted proteins | sample June2016WEW_20_4_FD_132983 | JGI IMG/M metagenome (GOLD analysis project Ga0187884, IMG submission 132983) | Peatland microbial communities from SPRUCE experiment site at the Marcell Experimental Forest, Minnesota, USA - June2016WEW_20_40 | ecosystem: Environmental > Terrestrial > Soil >...
GTGCGACCTGCTCCGGCGGTTCGTCTCCGCCCATCATGAACTCTCCAGCCGGAATAAGAACCAGCTTCATGCTCACGCCAACACTCAACCCAAGGGGTTGTATAGTGCCGCAGTAAAAAGTCAACTCCTTCGGCTGCTTCACCGTTGGGCGGTCCTCCTCGGCCCGTGCAACTGCCATCATGCCCAGACTCGCCACCGCAAACGTCATCAAAGTCCCCAAGAGTCGCTTCTTCATGGCTCTCGTCTCTTCTCCAAGCCGGGATTTCCCAGAGGGCCCCCGTTCACATGACGGTCAGCCGTCCAATGTCGCATTCTGACAACCGAGATCGCAGCGATCAAGCAATTCCTCGGCGGTCTGCCAGTCTTTGCCTCACCCATTCGGAGCACCGCACTCTTGCAGTTGGCTGGCGATCAGGCTGGAGGCGAGCGCCTGCTGAGGAGTGGGCGTCAAGGGCGTTTTCATTTGCAGGGCGGCAACAAATGCTTCCATTTCTGCATAGGCGCCGCTGCTGACGAACTCCGGCTCGTCCGATGGTGAGGCATCCGCAAGCGCCAGCTTGCCGTCTTGCCAAATCTCAACCGACCACGGATGCACCGCGCCGGTCTTCACTTCCGCGATGAACTCGTCTCCGATGAGCCGGACCGTCTCCTCGACCTTGCCGGCGCAGGGTAGGATGGTGAGTTGAACGGAGACACCGCTTTTCCCGTGGAGAAGCGCCGTTCGACCGCATGCGCTTTCGCCATGGGTAACAACTTGCGGCGCCCCTTGCAACTCCAGGGGCCCCGCCACGTGGCACAACGCGTCGATCAGGTGCAGTCCGGTTCCCCAGACGAAATCCGGCTCCGCACGATGGGAACGCAGCATGCATCCTTCCACAAGGCGGATGCAGAGTCGCTCCCGCCCGATCCACTCAAGCGCCATCCGCAGCGCTGGATCGAACCGACGGTTCAGCGACACCATTACCGGCACGCCGGACGCCTCCACCGCCGCGACAATCTCCCGAGCTTCCGACAAGTTCCGCCCCAGAGGCTTCTCAATCAGCATGGGCAGCCGCCAGCGGAGATACTGCGGCGTCGCCTGGACCATGACAGGGATTGGAAGCACAACGACCAGGCCATCGAGCGCGGCGCCGCTTAACGCATCCAGGGACTGGACATGCTTCGCGAAGCCGTACTGCTCGGCCACGCGCGCCGCCTTGGCGAGGATCGGATCGCATACCGCCGTCAGCTCCACCTGCCCCGGGTGGCGCTCGGCCAACATGCGCAACGCGGGCGCATGCTGAGTCGCGCTATGGCTGCCTGCTCCGACCAATGCTACGCGCACCATGCCGGAATTTCCTTTGCTCTGGTCAGGAAACTTCCTGGGTAAGACGCCATCGCCACATTCTGACGCCTGAGGTCACCTCGATCAAGCAATTCTTCAGCGGTCTGCTGCTCTTGAACGGGATTCAAGGTCGCTAAGCCCGGCTGTAGCGGGACCGAATTGCAACGCCGCGTGCAGGAATCTACCCCGAGTCATTTCACATCTGTGTTGAAAACGTCACGATGAAGACGGCCCCTATATCGAGAGCTCTCCAAGGCTGCCAGAGCACTGGCAAGGGCCTTGACAGGAGCCGTATCGAGCGTACAATGTCGCTTCAGGAAGGGACAGCCCCACGGGGAACAGCCAAATGAGAAATCCCGGCTCAAGAGCTTGGACGGATCGTCGCCCCGTGAGTGTTTCGGTCCCCATTTTCGCAGTCTCCCCAGATGTGTTGACGAAAATCCCGGCCGGTTTACAATGCCGCACGAGCAGGCCGCCCAAAGGATGGTCAGAGGAGAAATCCGGATGACAGCGGGCGTGCGCGGGTTGGCGAGAGAATATTCGCGCCGGGAATTCCTGAAGCTGGGAGCGGCCATCGCGGCAGCGGGCATGGTTCTGCCGGGCGCCTTTGCCGGGCAGGCGGCCCGAGACGATAGGACAGACTCTGCGCCGAAAGGAGCGGGCAAAGTGAACGCGTCGAAACTCCCGCGCTGGCGGGGATTCAATCTGCTGGAGAAGTTCGTCGCGCAGGATAGCGCCCCGTTCCGCGAGCAGGACTTCGAGTGGATCCGGGAATGGGGGTTCGACTTTGTGCGCCTGCCCATGTCTTACCTCTGCTGGACGGATGCAGGGGACCGGCTCAAGCTACGCGAGGACGTGCTCAAGCAAATTGATCAGGCCGTGGAATTCGGCCGCCGGTACGGCGTGCACGTTAACATGAACTTCCATCGCGCCCCCGGATACTGCGTCAATCCGAACCCCCCGGAGCCGTTCGATCTGTGGAGCAGCGACGAGGCGTTGAACGCATGCGCGTTCCACTGGGGGCATTTTGCCAAGCGATACCAAGGCATTCCAAATGAGCGGGTGAGCTTCGACCTCGTCAACGAGCCGGGCAACATCCCCGAGGCCACCTACGTGCGCGTCGTCAAGCGGCTGGTCGAGGCGATCCGCGCTGAGGACCCCGGCCGGCTGATCATCGCCGACGGGCTGTTCTGGGGGCGCAATCCCGTCAACGGGCTGGCGGAACTCGGGATCGCCCAGAGCACGCGCGGATACGATCCGATGCAGGTCAGCCACTACAAGGCCTCGTGGATCGGCGGTTCGGACAAATGGCCCGAGCCGACCTGGCCGCTGAAACTGGGCCCGAGGGACGTCTGGGACAAGGAGCGGCTGCGCAGGGAAAGGGTCGAGCCGTGGAAGACGCTTGAGCGCGCTGGAGTGGGAGTGCACGTCGGCGAATGGGGAGCGTTCCAGTGTACGCCGCACAACGTCGTGCTCGCCTGGATGCGCGACAATCTCGCGCTGTGGAAGGAAGCCGGCTGGGGCTGGTCGCTGTGGAATTTCCGAGGCTCGTTCGGCGTCCTGGACAGCAACCGGGCGGACGTGAAATACGAGGAGTTCCGCGGGCACAAACTCGACCGCGAGATGCTGGAGGTGCTAAAGGCGTCTTAGCAGAAAGCTGTCTTGCCGCTGGGAAAATCGGGTTCATATCATTAACGGCGCCGCAGACGAGATCGTTCGTGAGAAAGAAAGCGTGGAGCCGCCCGCTTGCCAATCGGCGTTTCCTTCCCGATCCGGGTCTTGAGCCAGCCGCCAAGCTCCAGGATATACTGGAACTCCTCCGCCGCGTAGTCCCAGCGGTAATTGTTGCAGAGCGCATGGGCTGGAAGGTAGTTCTCCGCCGAGTCGCCACTATCTGCGCTGTGCGCTAAGTGTCACGCGATAGCGCGATGCGCCGGAAGTCCGTTGCCGCAATGTCGCCGCCGCGCGCTTCGGAGCCATGGTGTGCGAAGACGATGGTCCGGCGCCAATGCGAAAGACTTCCCTGAGCGAATTGAACGTCAGTGGTTCCGACGTCATTTCCCCTTTTTGCGAACCCAGGCCAGGTATTCCGACGGCGTCATGAAGACGCAGCCCTTCGACTTGAGGAACTCGACGATTCTCTCGAAGCCTTCCCACTTCGTCTCGACTTTCCAAAGGTCTGGATGCCCCTGAAGGACGAGCATGTCGAGACCGGCGGCCAGTTTCTTGTACGTTCTCTCAAATTTCTTGAAGTCCGGCACGAAGATTGGATCTTCCAAACTCATCACCCGCGGGAGGCTCAGCCGGCTGAAATACTTCGGCTTCTTCGGGCCGCAGAGCCAAATCTTGACTTGGGGCACGGCCTCGAGGGCCCTGTCGGTCGCCTCGGTGGTTGAACTCCAGTGCGGACCGAACGCGGCGAACTCGAACCCAAGCTTCTCCCTGGCGAGTCTCTCGCAGCGGTCCAGCAGGGCCTTGTGTTCCTGCCAAGTTCCCTGTTCGAATTCCCCGGTCTTGTCCTCGGGATGTCGAGCATGGGTGCGGTAACCGTGGAGCCAGAACTCCACGGCGCCATTCTTGTGATGCTCCTTGATCCACTTGAAATAGGCCGGTTGATCGCCCTCCAGCGAATCACAGATGACGCCGGAAGAAGCCTTCAGGTGGTTCTTCTCGATGTAATCGGTCACGCGCCGCCATCGCGGTGAGACTGGACCGCCGCCGTTCGCGCCCAATTCAATAACATCGTCGAACTTAAAGATGATGACCTGCGCCTTGGCTGAAGAGACGGGCTTCCGCTTCTTCATGATGCCGTTCTTCCCATTTCACGGCTTTGAATGTCAGATGTCTCGCAGTCCGGCATCGCAGCCGCACGGACATACCTGCGGACAACAAACAAAACCATCGGCGGCGACGCAAGCCGACGCCCAAGAGCCGCATGGCGCGGAGACAGCCATCTACCTGATCCGATAGAGATGCACATCCCAGTCGCCAAAGTGGTCCTGAAACTTGCCCTCCGCCGGTTCGATCTTCCGGCCTTCGCCGAGGACTTCGACCTGCGCGCCGGCAGGGAGAGCGTCGAGGGTGAAAGTGGCTTCCGCCGCGCCGGGCTTCATAGCGACGGCAAAGACGTATGTCGCACCGCCCTGCTTCTTAACCATGGTCGCCACCGGCACGTCCTTGTTCGAGGATTCCACCTTGAGCGCGTCCTTGACGGTGGGGCTGTTCAGCGCAGGGGCGAGTTCATGGACCTGCTGGTTGAGCGCCGTCACGGCAGCGAGCATCTGAGGATCGTCCAGGAGCGCATGGTCGTTCTCGGGCTTGAATTCATGGCAGAAATAGACGATTCCCTGGCTTCCGTGCACCAGGCTCATCCAGACTTCCGCTTTGACCTGCTTCGGCGTTGCCTTGGTACGCGACTCGATCCGCGTGCATTCGATGCAGTTCCAGGCAATCTTGCGCCCGCCGGTCCACTTGACCAGCCGCTCGACGCCATGGGCGACGAAATCCAGCTTGCCTTTGACCTGCGGGTTATTGTGCACTACGGGGTAGATATCGAACGAGGCAATATCGCATCCCTTGATGTACTCGGCATAGTCCTCGGGATGGTTGGTGCGCACGCCGCGGCCATTGTAGCCGTCCCAGGCGACGCCCTGACCGAGATTGAGGAGCACCGGTCGGGAGGGATCCGCCTTGCGGAGCGCTTCGTATTCCGCAACAATCTTGGCCGGCAAAATGGGCGGCCCGTAGCCATTGCCCCCCGGCAGATCCTGGGCGTTGTCGGGTTCGTCGCCGTGCATCCAGCCGACAATGATCGGATCATCCTTATGGGCCAGACCCACGACATTCTGGCCGCAGATGGCCGGCATTCCGTATTTCTTGAGCTCAGCCAGATCAGGTTCGGTCGGCTCCAGGCCGACGTAAAGATTGATGCCCGCCTTCTTGTACCTTGGCGCATCTCTCGGCTCCTGCAGCCAGACGGCGATGGGGAAGAATGAGGCATCCTTCGGCGGCCCATTCTTCCATTGCGCATAGGGATTAGAGGACTCAGGTTTAGCTTCGTCAGCGCCGACCGCTATCGTCGCAGCCAGCAGGATTACGGATGCGGTCAGAACTCGCTGCCATATCATCTTCGTTCCTCCTTTTCATTAGGTTATCTTGGTCCATGTCCAGGGCAGCCGGCGGCTGCGGCGCTTCGCGGCGGACAATCCCCGTTCCAGCTTTCCTCCCGTTCTTAGACCGTCATATCAGCCTCCCTTTCTGCCGTTGCCCACGCCGTGCGAGTGCGGCCCCGGTAGCTATCCGTTGCCGCCCCATGTCGCCGGTGCATTTTACCTCACGCCTCTGACAGCCGCCAATCGGGCCCTGAGAAAACCTGATATTCAGCGGCCCGGACGCTGCCGTTGCCGCGCAGACATCCCGATTACCGTTCACTCTCATGCAAGTAAATACGGATCTTAACATGTGGTACGCCCACAGGGGCACACGCGGGCGTATCGTTTCCCAGAACAACACGACGAAGTCAGTCAGGCCTTTGTCACCGCAGTCCAGGCGGCTGAAGCGGAGGCCTTCTTTCGCCGCGTGGCTTCCCCTTGACAAGGGGGATTCTGATTGTCAGAATCCGACGTTTGATAGGTGACCGTCATGTGAATGGCGAGCATCTGAGAAATTCAGGTCAAGGTCTCACGCGCGCTCTCTCGCGCCGGCCTGCCCATTCATGGCGCCCCGGCCGGCCTCAACTGGATTCATCTCATCGAGGCAGGGAGTTTTAGGAGAAGAGCACGGCCGCCTAGCAAGCCGACCTGGCCGTCCTCCTGTGCGATCAGGCCGGCGCGACTGCCTGTTCCGTGTCCGAGGGCGCGCAATGGTATTGCCGGAGAAACCTTGAGAAGGCCCGACCGACCCGCATCGCTTAACCTCATGTTAATCAACCAGGCGCCGTTGGCGGCAAGCGCCGCCGCACTGCGCAACGGCACGCTGGACTTGATGCGATATCTCGGCGAAGTCTGCGACCGTATCGAAGCGTTCGAGCCGACCGTGCAAGCGCTGGCGCCGGAGCCGAATCGCCGGGCGCGCCTGCTGCGCGAGGCAGCCGAGCTGCAGCGCAGGCATCCGAAGCCGGAGGGTCGCCCTTTGCTCTACGGAGTCCCGCTGGGGGTGAAAGACATCTTCCACGCGCAGGGCTTCGCGACGCGCGCCGGAACCCAATTGCCGAGCGACCTGTTCCCCGGCGATGAGGCGTCGTGCGTCGCTATGCTCCGAGCGGCAGGCGCACTGGTCCTGGGCAAGACGGTGACGACGGAGTTCGCCTACGCGGAACCCGGGCCGACTCGCAACCCGCACAATCCGGCCCATACGCCCGGCGGCTCCAGCAGCGGCTCCGCCGCGGCCGTAGCGGCAGGTTTCTGTCCGCTGGCGATCGGCACGCAGACGGTCGGCTCGACGATCCGCCCCGCGGCGTTCTGCGGGATCATCGGGTACAAGCCGAGCTTCGGGCGCATCCCAACGGCCGGGGCGATCACCTTCGCCTCTTCAGCCGACCACGTTGGCCTTTTCACGCGGGACGCGGCCGGCATGGCGCTGGCTGCTTCGATCCTGTGCCGCGATTGGCGGGCATCACGCGAGCCGCCCGACGAAGCGCGGCGCGATTCGCGGCGAGCGCTCCCCACGTTCGGCGTGCCCGACGGCCCCTACCTCCAACAGGCCTCGAGCGCGGCGTTGGAGGCGTTCGACAGGCAACTCGAGTCGCTCAGGTCCGCCGGCTATCCAATCCGGCACGTGCGGATGCTCGAGGACATCGGCGCGATCAATCGGCGCCATTGGCGCATGTGCGCCGCTGAACTGGCGCAGGCTCACGCCGTTTGGTTTGCCCGGTACGAGGATCTCTACCGCCCCCGGACCGCCGCGCTGATTCGGGAGGGTCAGAGCGTCGGCGCCGACGAATTGGCGGCCGCCCGCGCCGCGAGAATCGAGCTGCGGAGGAAACTGGAACGCCGGATGGCTGAGGAGAGAATTGACCTGTGGGTCTGTCCCGCGGCGACGGGGCCGGCGCCCGAAGGGCTTGACTACACCGGCGATCCGAGCATGAACCTGCCCTGGACACACGCCGGCGTGCCCGCAGTGACCCTTCCCGCCGGCCGGGCGGCGAACGGGCTGCCGCTCGGCCTGCAGTGCGTGGCGAAGTTCATGAACGACGAGGAGTTGCTCGTCTGTGCTGAGCAACTGGAGCGGATCTTTAACTTCCATCCGCCGTCTCAGGCGCGAATCTGAGCGCCCCCGAGCACCGGTTCGTGAACCACGGCTTCCTTCGAAAACATAAACAATAGACACGTTGTCTCTGCCCATCGAATGGAGTAAGAACAGCGGAGGGCGTGTTTGATCCTGAGAGTTCCGAGGACGCGCGACCTGTCCTTGACGTCGGTGGCCACGGAAGATCGAGAACAGGCCGAAGCCGTCCGCTTGCGCATTATTTTCTTCTCGGTGACCATCAGGGCGGCCAGGTTCGACGGGAGAAAGACGTTGGCCAAATAGGCACTACGACAAAGCGCTCCGAATCCTCGTTCCCATTATGCTCAAGAAGGGCGCGCGTGGGCGGATCGTCTTACAAAACATCGGCGTGCGCACCTGTTGACGGGTAACTCCTTGTAATACCCCGCGCGACTTCCCATTGACAAACGGGATTCTGAGCGTCAGAATACGACATTTTGATGGCTGAATGCCATGTGGACGACCTGCCCGACGGGCATGTGGACAGCGGCCCTCCGGGAAATTTCGGGTGACAATAATGGCTATCCTCAATGACCCCGTGTAGGCGTTCTTTCAGGGCAGTCCCCCGAGGCTATGCTTGCGTACTGGCTGAGTATCATTTCAACTCGAGGCACATCGCTCTCATCATTGCGGCGTTCATGACATTGGGATGCCTCCCGGCGCTGGCGCAGGAGCAGAAACCCGGGCCGCGGCTCCTCAACTCCTTTGAGACCGAGGCCGACGCGAAGGCATTCGTCCCCGGCGGCGTGAAGGCCCAGCGCGTTCAGGAGCACGCGACAGACGGCAAGTGGGCGCTGAGGGTGTTCTTCCCCGGCTCGCCCACGGACACGTGGCCGGGACTCAGGTACGTTCTGCCGGTCAACGACCTCTCGAAGTACGACGCGCTCACCTTCGACGTCTATAACCCCGCAGATACGCCGATGGATTTCGCAGTCCGTGTGGACGATGCGAACCGGCAGACGCATTACATCACGGTGCAGTTGAAGGCGAAGGGCTTCACCCCCGTGGAGATCCGGGTCAAGGAGCTCCGGGCGGATCTGGACACCAGGAAGATCGCGCAAATCTATGTTTACCGCTCCAGGCCGCGCGAGGACTGCACGCTCGACCTCGACAACTTCCGACTGGGCTGCCTGCTCGAGCATTACCAGGAGATCCAGTTCGTGGAGGACGCGCCCCTGCCGCCGCTTTCGCCGGAGGACCGGCAGCGCGGCTACGTCCTCTTCAAGCGTCACTACATGGACTATGTGATGCCGGTCAGTGTGCCGAAACCGGAGGAGCTGAATCCACGGCTGGAGATTTTTGCGGCGCAGGGCCAGCGCGAGCCAGCGGCGCTCTGCGTCCGCGCCCTGCAAGACCTGAAACAGGCGATGGTCACGGTCACGCCCCTCACCGGCCCTGAAGGCAGGACGATCGGCGCCGAGCAGGTGGACGTGCGGGTCGTCCGTTACCTCAACAAACGCCTGACCTATCCTTCAACCGAGTTCATGCTGACGCCCACCTACCTCGAAACGGTCAGGCCGGAGGATCTCGCACATGACACCGCGCGCTGCTTCTGGCTCACCGTGAACGTGCCGGCCAACGCCGAGCCCGGCCTCTACCAGGGCGAGGCCGCCTTCTCGGCGCAAGGGTGTCCGGAGGCGCGCGTGCCGTTCCGCCTGCGCGTCCTGCCTTTCACGCTCGAGGAGCCGCCCGGCCTGGCCTTTGGCGTTTGCTACCGGCCGTGGAACTTGAAGGCGCTCAAAACGAATGCGGAGCGGAAGGCGTACCTTCGCCGCGACCTCCAGGATATGCGCGATCACGGAATGACCTCCGTCGCCCTTTGCGTCGGACTCGATCCGGGCCAGATCGCCATCAAGGACGGGAAGGTGAGCCTGGGCATGGACGGGACCTCCGTGTTTGAAATGGTCATGGACGCTTACCGCGACCTGCGCTTCTCCGAACCGATCCTCCTGCTGGACGACGCCGCGCAGAACTACGCGGCGGCCAAACACCCGCTGGGCAGCGCGGAATTTGCGAAGGACTACCAGCTCGTGCAGGTTGCGATCCGCGACGCGGCCCGGCAACGCGGTTGGCCGGAGATCATCCAGCAGGCCGTGGACGAGCCCGTCTGGGAGAATCCGGCCCAAGCGGCGATGGACCGCGCCGTACGCTGCCTGAGGCTCCTGAAGGAGATCCCCGGCCAGCGCACCGAACAGGACGGCCCCGGCGACAAATACTTCCATGAGATCGCCGGCCCGTTTGCCGATGTATGGAACTACAACGGCGGCTTCGCCGCGCGCGAAGTAATCCGCCAGGCCAAGGCGCAGGGTCACCTGATCTGGATCTACAACTGCGATGTCGAAGGATTCCGGCCGGAGGTCGAGCGTTATGCCGCGGGCTTCCATCTTGCCGCCGCGGACGGCGACGGCGTCTATAACTGGGAGTACCGCGGCGATGCCAGCGACTTGTACGACGATTTCGAAGGCTCGAACGGCAACTTCGTCATGTGGTACCCGGCCGGCGAGAAATCCACCGGCGGGCCTTCGATCGGCTGGGAGGGCTTCCGTGCGGGGATTAACGATCAGAAGTACATTGCGCTCCTGCGCCGGACGATCGCGGAATGCCGTAGCAGCCGCGTCCCAGGCGAGATCGCCGCAGCGGACCGTGCCCAGACGGTGCTCGATGAAATTCTCTCAAGTCTCGTCTATAGCCCCGACCTGCGCGGGACTGCGAAGTGGGACAGCACCTCCGCGGACGCAGACGGCCACAAGCGAGTGCACGGCCGGTACAAGCTCCCCAACGGTTGGGAAACGGGAACTTACGACACCGCGCGCCGGCGCATCGCCGAGGCGATACTGGTTATGAAGGAGAGCGAACCGCGGAGATAGCCTCAACGGAGACGCAGCTCCTCGCAATGGTGTCGGAGAAGATTGGGTCTCGGAGGCGAACTGTGATGCCGCCGACGACCAAAGATAACGTGCGAACGCACAGAAACGTACGAGCCGCAACGGCTGTGCCAATGGGCGAAAAAGGCCCGAGATATCGTGGGATATTAACGGGGCCGGGATATGAGCAGTCGAGAGCGGGCGGTTACACAAACCGCAACCGCAGCACTCGGCTCTGAAATTGGTTCCGGCACATTGAACAAAGGAGAACCGACAGTGGCATTGGACATGGTGACGTTGGGCGTGGGGCGGATGGGCTGCTTCATGGTGGCGGCCGTGGTAATCGGTGCTCTGCTGCCGGCCGGCTGTGCTGCGCGGGGACAAACACCGGGCGGCGGCAACAAAGCGGCCACGTGGCCGCCGTTCCAGTTGGCGGCGGAGAGCAACCCGCGGACCGCCAGGGTTGATGCCCCGCCGCGCAAGGTGGTCATCGGCACGGTCTGCCATCACATGTACGGCGAGTTTCCGGGCCTGGAAGCGCGCTGTGAAGAGCTGAAGGCCCGCGTCGAGGAGATGGAAAAGCAGGCCCGCGCCAAGTATAACTGCGGGCTCGACCTGGTGGTGCTGTCGGAGTTCTCGCTGAACGACATGAAGCAGCCGCTGGCCATGCAGGCCCTGACACTCGACAGCCCCGGCTTCGTCTATTTCCAGAAGCTGGCCCGCGAGCATCACACCTACCTGGTCATCCCGTCAATCATCACCGCCGGCGGCAAATTTTACAACTCGGCTGTTCTGCTGGACCGCCAGGGCGCGATGATGGGCCGCTATGACAAGGCCCACCCGGTGCCGGACGAGCCGCCGGCCGAGACGTTTGAGGGCGGCGTGACGCCGGGGATGAGTTTCCCGGTGTTCGATTGCGACTTCGGGCGGCTGGGCCTGCAAATCTGTTTCGATTACATGCACGAGGAAGGCTGGCACGAGCTGGCCATGCAGGGGGCCGAGATCGTCGCCTGGCCGACGCAGTCGCCGAGCGTGACGGTGGCGGCGGCGCGGGCGGTCAACAACCGCATCTTCATCGTCTCGAGCACCTGGCGGAACGACGCCGTGGTCATCGAGCCGACCGGCCGCCTGGCGGCGGAGTTGCGGCCAACGGGCGAGAAGGTCTCGCCGCAAAAGGACGTCCTGGTGACGCAGATCGACCTGGAGTACCGGCTGCTGCCGTGGGACTCGAAGCTCGACAACGGCGAAGCCCTGAAGAAGAAGTTCGGCAACGACGTGGGCTTCCGTTTCTATCCGGAAGAGGATTGGGGCATCTTCTGGTCGAACAACCCGGCCGTGCCGATCGACACGATGGTCCGCTGGCTGGGCATCTGGACGCAGAATCAATACGAGGCGACGGCCCGGCAACACGTGGCGCGGGCCCGGGCCCAGGCGCAGGGGAAGTAGCGGGCACGGCATGGCGGCTGGTGAACCCATTCGGACCATGCGGCATGGCAATTGACAAAGACAGCATAGAGCGAAGCTCGCGCGAACTTGTCCCTGTCATTCGGAGAGAAGAGGTTTCCGCAGCACTCATGCGTGTCTGACTGCCGTCCGCAGGGATGTCCGTCCGGCTGCGATGCCAGGCCGCGAAACCCGGAGCAGAGGCCTTCCTTCGCCGCGCGCGTTTTCCTTGACCAGCGGGATTCTGAGGGCCAGAATGCGGCACTTGATGGCTGACCGTCGTGTGGAGGGCGCTCAAATGGGAAATTCCAAGTCGTAGGATTCACTCGCTTGCACCGGAAAGAGGCGACGATGCTGCCGGAGCCCGTGAGACTCGTCCAAAGGACCGGTTTCCGCAAGCAACTGACCCTGGAAATCAGGCAAGATGAACTCTACTGCGTGCAAGAGCGCGGCGGCGAAACTTTCCGCTGGCACTGCCCCTTGGGCCAACTGGACGAGAACCCGATGGAGCGTTGGTCCAGACGGCGAGGCGGACTGTTCATCGGCATCATCCTCTTTGTCATAGCGGCCGTGATTCTGATTGTCGGGGCAATCGGCGCACAGCAGAATCATGACAGGGGAGAAGTGCGCAGCTCCGGACTCGTTGCCGCCATCATTCTCGCTCCAGCGATTGCTCTCTTAGTCTCCTCCTGGCGGCGCATTCGACGGCATGTGGGTCTGCTTCTTCGCGACGACGTTCTTCATGGTAACTACGCGCTACGAGTGGTCGAACTTGACGCGGACCGCCCTTCACCCGCTGAGGTACAGGCGTTTTTAGAAGGTCTCCTGCAGCAGGCGAAGAAGCTGTCGGAGCAGCAGGAGGCGCGATTCATCGCCGCCGAAGAGATCCGGAAGTTCCATGAGCTTCGCCAACAAGGGGTGCTGACTGACGACGAATTCCTGGAAAGAAAGAGTGCGATCCTTCGGTCGGTGATCAGGGGCTGATCATGGCATGGGATACTCAGCGCATTTGCGCGGAATTGGAACAGCGTCACGGGGTCGTCCGAAAGACGTTCACCCTCTATCCCGACCGGCTGCAGGTGA
>Ga0187884_10003176_pt1 | contig 12975 bp, 26 predicted proteins | sample June2016WEW_20_4_FD_132983 | JGI IMG/M metagenome (GOLD analysis project Ga0187884, IMG submission 132983) | Peatland microbial communities from SPRUCE experiment site at the Marcell Experimental Forest, Minnesota, USA - June2016WEW_20_40 | ecosystem: Environmental > Terrestrial > Soil >...
GTCAGATTGCTCAGCCAGTGATCGAACGGTGCGGGGAAGTAAACATTGCTGGCCTGACCAAATGTGAACCAACCTACAACTTGGTGAGCCATAGCTGTGCCAAACCATGCCCCAATGATTCCGCCCACGGTGTTGAAGTTCGGCCCAGTTAGACACGTAGGGCAAGCAAGGTTGTTGGTGCTCTTGACAATTGGGGAAGTGACCGTGGCGGTGAGATCAGAGAGTGCGGGCTGGCTCGCATGCGGCACACCTGCTGTTGAAATCGAATCAATCCAGTTGGACCGGACCGCTGCTAGCGACTCGACCCCGCCTAAAGTGGAAGCGCTAGGAACTGGCAAGCCAAGGACGCCCGCCCAGTAGCCCGGCGCATCGTGGCATTTCCAGTCCCATGCCGCACCCGATACGTCAGCCGAAATAAAGCAAGTCTGATTCGGGCTGACGACCGCCGTTGAAGAAGACTGAGCACTGTTTCCGTTGTAGTAGACAGGCCAAGAAGACGCGGGGGTAATGGTGACGGTCGTGCCAGAGCCAGCCGCAAACTGTATTCCGCAAGTCGCGTTCTCAAGAGAACTCGCGCCGGTCGCTATCGGCAGGCTTTCACTAACCGCGCCTGCATAGGTGTAATTGATGCCACCTCCGCAATCGCTCCAGACAACCCCACCCGAATCTGAGGCTCCTGTGACAAGGCGCGTGATAAAACCGCCCAGTTCCATTCTGCCTGGAGACGTGGCGGCGTCCGCAGTGTTAGTCCAAACAGGAACCCATTTGCCCTTCGTCGTCGGTGGGCCGTCCACGCTTGGAGCGCCCGCAGACCCGGTGCCAAAGAGAAGGCCATACTGCGTCAGTGCGCCAAGCCCCTGCGCGTTGCCGGTGTAGGAGGCTCCCGTGACCTCGAATGTCTCCGTATTCGTGCCTGGGTTTGTTGGTGTGACGGTTAACCCCACAGCGTTTACCGTACTCGGAAGCAGATTAATGCCTGCCTGGGATGTGTTGCTGCCACTATTCGTTTGAAAAGGAATCGTGCAAGCCGCCCCGAGTACGCAAGTTTGACTGTTCACAGTGGTCGCACCGCCGCCTCCGGCAACCACATTGACCCGAATCGCTCCATTCACCGAATCGTAAACCGCCAAAAACACCTGGTCGGCATTGCGGGGAGTGGGATTGGTGCTCCCTCCGGAGAGCGTGGCATTGGCCTTGAGCGCGCCATTCACCGCATCGTAAACCTTGAGCAGCACCTGGTCCGCGTTGTAAGGCCCGGTTGGCGTAGCGCCGGCCTCCGGGCCGCCCAGGGCGATCAGCTTCAGTTTTGGCTGGACGTAGGGGTTCGGCCGATAGGACAAAATGGTGAATGGCAATTGGTGATTTGTGATTAGTGAATTGTGAATGGCGCCGCCTGAATCCTGCGGCCAATACCTGGGGTTGGCGCCAGAGACGCACAGAAGCAGAATCCCCAGCCGCAAAAGCGCCTTTCTCAATTCATAACTCATAATTCACCCTCTCCTCAGGCCTTTTCGACCTGGGCCGCGTTCAAATCGGCGAGCCGATATTTCGGGCCACCGGGCCGCGTCGGCACATCAAGTTCGGCGACGAGATTCCACTCATCCCTCTCGGAGAAAAGCTCGGTTATCGTGGCTCGGATTATCACTTTGTCCCCTATCGCCAGTGGGTTACCCTTCGCATCGTGCGCCATCGTCTTCTCCCTTCGTTCACCCTTTACCCTTCAAGCTTTCGACGCTCCCTTGTTCCTCGGGATCCGGGCCAAATTCCCCGCGCAGGATTCCGAAACAGGCGATCCAGGGCGGGATTGCGCAGTACAACAAATGCCTGCCTTTCGGCCTTCAGCTTTTTGACTTTCACCTCTTCAACTGATTTCATCCGACCACCAGCCGAAATTTCATCTTGAAGCTAGACCGGCCGGGGCACTTGTAGGCCGCCCGCCACCAGGTTGAGATTGGCGGTGTCGCAAGAAGTTCAACCCTCCGGCTCTTTCACTTTCGACTGATCAATTCGTCTTCACGCCTTCGCCGGCGTTGTCGGTGTCGTCGCCGGGGCTGGCGCGAGCGTGGCCAATTTCTGCACGGCTAACTCGATAAGTGTATTCACCGTGCTCTTCTCAGCCGTGACGCCGGCAGCCTCCGCAGCAACTGCAATCTGCTTTGCGGCAGTCGAAGCCGCCAAGGCGCCGCCACCCGCAGCCGCGACGGCAGTCAGGTTTGTGCACGTTGAAAGGACGATGCTGCCCAGCGCTGTCTTCCAAATCGGCTCGGCAGCAGCCAAAACGGCCTTCAGGCCTGATTCGAGCACGGGCTTATCTTTTTCCCATAGGGCCTCGATCTCAGTCTTGATTCTCGTGAAAATGCTTGCCATGCGATTCTCCTCCTCGATTCCCGAACTTTTGATTCTTCGACTCTCGACTCTTCGACTTCTTCTTAGCTTCTAGTGGTCGACGTCACATTCTGCTCGACCGCCGTCTTCGCAACCTGGCTCAGGGTTATGAGCGTGATGCCCTTGGTCAGCGGACTGGTCGTCCACAGCACGAATATCACGCTTGCTGTACCACCAAGGCCGGCGAGGAATCCGAAAACGAGAGCGAACCAGGGGTTGCCGGTTTTCGCCAGGCTCCCTAGCCCAGCCGCGCTCCAGACCGCCAGCATCGTGACGTAGCTGCTGATGACGATGCTAGCAATGAGCTTCAGCCACCGGTCGAAGTACTCACCGAGCTCGGCACCCATCTTCCCGAGCGCCCGCGCCTCGAGGTACGAGCCGAGCAAGGATACGAGCGCTCCAAACATAATTATGTCCCGCTCTTCGCTGCGGCCTTCACACCGGACTCTGCCACTTCAAAAGGCGTGCTGTGGGTGGACCCGTCCTTCGCCACGATCAGTCCGCCGCCGATCGTGAACGCGCCGCCCAGCTCCGCGAGGCTAATCGGCTGCCCGTTCAGGTAGCAGACCGCAACGTGGATCACTGCCCCCAGGATCAGTAGCACTCCGGCGAGGCTCGTTTTCCAATTCGTGGTGACCGTGTTCATGAGTTTTACCCTTTACCCTTCACACTTTTTCCGGGCGCGGTCCCAAATAGCGGGGGAAAGAGTCCGCTCCGCGCCCGGCTCTTCAGCTCTTCGACTCCTCGACTCCTCGGCTCTTCGGCTCGACGATCACCCTCGCCGCCAGCCTGGACCTCAGAACTGTGTACTCAGTCTCCCAATGCCTCGCCAATGCCCGCGCGTCCTTTTCCATTTGCCGCACCAGGGAGAGCTTGCCGGCGACGAACCAAGCCAAAAACGAGGCCAGGGCCACGCCAGCGGCAAAGCCGAGAAACGCGGATTCCAGGTCTATGGCGATGACCACTTCCAGTCTCCATGCTCGTCGGTCCCCTGCAGCGGGATCCGGTCGTAACCCGAGAGCCGCTGCTTGATCTCCTCGCGGCGCTTGCGCGAGAGCCGCGCGGGAGTCGAAGCGTCGAGCAGTCGAGGAGTTGAGAAGTCCGGAGCTTTCGACTTTTCGACTTTTCGACTTCTCGACTCTCGACTTCTGGACTGCCCTTGCGGCTGCGCCACCGCGCTCAGCACCCACAAGAAGAATAAAATTGCGATTGCAACCGTCCAATCGGGCATGTTTGGCCTTCGACTCTTCAACTTTTCGACTCCTCGACTCCTCGACTGGCCTTGTAGCTCTCCAGCCGGCGCAAGCCGTTCTCGACGTACCGCGGGTCGAACGTCGCCCCATCCGGCCGCCCGGTATTCCAGCAGCGGAAAAGCTCCTCGTACTCGATACGAAGGTCGAGCTGGAACTCCTGCGCAAACCCCGCCAGCAGCCTGAGCGCCTCGTGCAGGTTGAATGCTGAACCGAGCAACAGCTTAGGCGCCGCCGCCGCCCGACCAAGGGGAGAGAGCAGGTGGTACCCCATCACCTGAGTCAGTCCCCAGGATGAAGCGAGCCCACGCAGGTCGTCATCCGTGAAGCCCTCCAGGTCCCGTTGCTGGATCGCGCCGAAGTGCGCGGGGCGATGACGAAGAACATCCCCTGGGGACGGCGTGCCTTTCTGGACGGCAGCCAAGTGGCGATAAACACCAGGCTCGAAGCGCGGAGGGTTTTCATTGTCCCCGCCGCTTTCGTTGGCGATCAGCGCGGCGAGAAACTCAGGAGGCACGGAAGAGGTCGAGCAGGCTGCCGATATTTGGGCAGCCCAATGCGTCCGAATCCGGTGCATCAATTGTTCGTCGGCAGTCATCAGTCCTCAGTTTTCAGGTCTCAGCGAAAGCGCCCCGTTTGTGCTCTTACTGACCACTGACAACTGACGACTTCCCTTCGGGAAGGAGCGGCGAGGGCGAGGTCGGAACCCGCCGCTCGTTCCACGGGCCTCGATGCTTCCACACGCCAAGGCCATACCTCACTTCACGTTCACTATCTGAACCCTTCCAGGGGAGGCCGTCAAGGGGGGAGCGCTAGTTCGGGTTTACCCGTAACCTCTGCGCTTTATTGGAGTTAGGAGGAGGGGGGAGGGGGGAGAGGCTTCCGCTTTTGGCGCCATTCCCTGTTGCGCTGGGCATTGAGCAGCCGGAAAAGCATTTCTGGGCTTGGGATTCGCTTGGCAGGGGAGCCACGCAAAGGGCCGGGACCCGGACCCTCAGTGGTAATCATCAGGAACCCGCAGCCCCCCCGCGTGCAACGCCGCTGGCGCAGCTCCGCCCCAATCATCGGCAAGCACTTGATCGTCTCCATCCGACCGCGGCATTTGGGGCACAGCATGTCAGGTTCCAGGTGTCAGGATTCAGGATTCGGGGGTAGCGCAGACCTGTTTTCCAAGGTCTGCGGTTCTTCCTTTGGCCGGCAGATCGCGGTTGCGAAGAAAAACCGCAGACCTAAAGAACAGTGCAAAATTCTCCTCAACATTCTCCACAAACGAGCGGAAAAGCATCCCAGAGAGGGACCCCACCCCGCCTGATCCGAGGGAGGGGAGGGGGGAGCCGGGGGCAGGCAGAGGGTCGGCGCCCCCCTAAGTGCTTTGTTTAGGGCTTCCATGCTCAATTCCTGCTCGATTCTGCGCAACCGCCGAAGCGCTAAAACGTAGTCTCTAAAGGTAGTTGGCCCCTTGCTACGGCGAAGCTCTGTTACATAGCCTGGAATCGCCGCCTGACGCCGCCGCCGGGCATCCAGGAAACGCACCTCGTCCTTCCGAACACGCTTGACCGGCAGCCGCAAATTCCACGCTTCCTTGCGGCAGGCGACAGAATGATACTTCTGGCCTCGGCTCTTAGGTTCGAACATGACGCTGCATCTCGGGTTCGCGCAGGGGATGAGCAAGCAGGTTCCAGGTGTCGGGTGTCAGGTGTCAGTTCCCGGTTGTCAGCTTCTGGGCCTTCAGTCGCCGTTGCTCTGCCTGCCACTTCCGCAGTCTCGCTGCCGCATGCTGGTAAGGCGGCTTCTGGCGCTTCGGCTTGATGAAGTAGCCGTCCTCGTAAACTATCAGGCGAATCTCAAACTCGTCCACTGGCTTACCCGATCGGCGCAACGCGGAGCGGATCCGCGCGCACTGTTTCCTGCCCCAGCGCGTAAGGCCGGGACGCATGGGGTAGCAGCAACCATACCTGCGCAGCAGTTCTTCGGCTTCCTTCAGGGTGACGTGCATCCCGTGTCGCCGCATGCGGTCCTGGATGAGGATCGCGGCGTGGTGCTTTCAGTTCTCGGTTACCAGTCGCCTTCTTCTTCAAAGGCCGAAAACTCGTCGGCCTCCTCCATGTCAGAAAGCATAGCCTGCGAAAAGGGAAAGGCCTCGTCCTCCGCCTTGTCGCGCCGCAGATCCTCCCACTCCTCGTACTCCTCGTCGGTCATCCACATCCAGGAGAGCTCGATTTGCAGCCCGAGGATCCGAAAACCGTCGTACCTTCGCTCGCCAATCTCGGAGCGCCACGACCAGTGCAGCCAAGCGCGAAGGTCGGTGATCTCAGATGGCCGATACCAGTCGATCTCTAATTGAAGTTTCCGCATCATTTGCAGTTCACCATTTACTATTCACTATTTGCGAACAGCCAGAGCTGCTCTGTCGCCCTCACTCGAACCGGACGAAGAACCGCAGACCTTGGAGAACAGGTCTGCGCTGCCTTCTCGACTCCTCGACTCCTCGACTCCTCGACTTTCTTCACCTTGGTCGGGTGCGAGAGCTTGTAATCGAGCGTCCACCGCTCCCCGTCCTCGTCGTAATCGTCTCGCCTGCGCTTCCGGTAGATCCGCGCTCGCGCGTCGAACTGGAACCGATCGCCAGGCTGTGGATTGAACGCGGCGAATTGCGCGGTCAGGTTGAACCACAGATGATCACTGACGATCCTGCCAGGCGAGCTGACCAACTCGATATCGCGCAGCAGGAGCGTAGGCTGGGGCGGATGGTCGCGATACTGCTTTCGCCCCAGGCGCACGAACACGCCTCGAAACGTCCAACGCGTTCCGCTCAGCTCCTTTAATTCCTCACGCACGAAGAAGCCCTCAGCTCTCAGCGGACCGGGTCATTGGGTGATCGGGTCATCGGGTCATTGACCTGCTCGGTCCTTGCTCTTCAATGGCTCGATGGCCAAATGACCCGATGGCCAGATTTAGAATTTCTTGACGAACCTTGCCCGCAGCTCTTCCTTGCGCTGCTTCCGCACTTCCATCGTCGCTTCTTCCGGATTCAGCTTCCGCTCGAGGTGATCAAAGAGGATCTCGATCAGCTCGTGCGACTGCCAGGGTGTGATCTGGTCAAGTCGGCCATAGTGAAAAAACGGCCGCTCGCGCAAGCGCTCGTTCAGCGCCTCGCCCCAATCCGACCCGTAAAGGTCCAGCGCCAGGTTGCCAACGATCTCGAGGGCGTCAGCGCTGGCTTGCGATTGGTGATCGGCGGTTCGCGATCGGAGACTACGCGGCTCGCGCTCCCGCCCCAAATCGGCGCGCATGGCGTGAATCAGCTTCCCGGCCTCTGCCTTCGTGAGCCCGCCTTCTTTCTTCTCGAACGACGACCACGACATCACCACCCGCCCCAATTTCTGCGAAGCATAGACCAGGCGCGCCGCGCGATCGGGATCCGCCTCGTCCGGCGCCGCCTCGAAGGGGAAGCTCGGGCTCACATCCTTCCAGTAGCCAAACAACCGCGAGCGCTGCCAGTTCTCGATAGGCTTGGGCGCACGGCGGCGATTGTCGATTTTCGATTGCCGATTGTGAATTGCCGGGCTGACACTCATGAGTGCGCTCCAATGAAGACGATCGATCCGTCCTCGAGAGGATGCTCGCTCACACGGTTGCCGAATGCTCCCTGCTCGAGCCAGTCGATCTGACTCCCGGCGAAGTAAGCGGGGACATGAGCCAGCCAATCCTCGTCACCGCCATGCGGGGAAAGAGCCTGGAACTCGGCCGGCGCGTCGGCGAACCGCCAGACTCGGATCGGGTGGTCTTCAATCCGCCAGGCCCCGTCGCCCAGCTCGACCTCCGGGATGATGTCCGCGCTCGAGTAATGGTGCCCGCCTGTCATCTCGTCGCTCCCTGCAGAATCGCAGTGTGCTCCACGCGGGCGTGGGCCCGGAGACCGTTTCGCGCCTTCTTGGTGGCTTCGGTCGTCACATAGGGCTCCCCAGCCGAATAGCTGGCCGCCCAAATGCAATGCAGGCAATGGGCTCTGACCCACGAGCCGCCGATGTCTGCAACGTATCCAAGCAGAATCGAGCGACTGTGCCTCCTGATCTTCACATTTTCCATGTTGGCGCCGCTCCTTAATGCCCAATCTGGAACTGTCTTCTCAATCGTCAATCACCAATCGCAAATCACCAATCTAAAATGGTAACGGGATCTGCCCGGCCATCTCGCCGTAGCGATGATTCCCAGTCAGCTTCTCCGCCCGGCGCAGCATCTTCACCGCCTGGCGCACGCTCGCGCGCACCGCGCGATCGATTTCATTTTTCTCGACCGGCACGAAGTACCCATGCAGCTTGCCGCGCGAAGCCACAATCACCAGGCCCTGCCGATTCACCAGGCGCGCCACCGCCGCCTTCACTCTCCGCGAAATGTTTTTGCGATTCCGCTCGCCGTCGCGCCCGGCCATATCCCAATCGTCCGGCCAAAGCCCGCGCCCGATGACCTCGATCGACACGGCATTCGGCCGCCCGCGCCGCAACATAATGATCTCGGCAATCTCGGAATCAGGATGGAAGGAGTTATCAGTCATCAGCTTTCAACAGATCGGGTCATTGATTCATCGGGTCATTTGGCCATTTGGGCATCGAGCCATTGAAGAACGTATTCGCCTTTGTTTTCCAATGACCCGATGACCCGATCTCCCGATGGCCCGATCGCCTGCCCCTACGCCGCCAACGCCTCGATCAGCCGCGCCTTCCTCTCGATCGGCAGGCTGGCCCAAATCGCATCCAGCGCGGAGCGGCTGAGACAGAGGAAGACACGCTCATCGTGAGACTCCAGCCCTGCCTCGACAACTTTCCCCAGCCGTTCCTGGGCTGGCGCGCTGCGCGCTGCATGCTTACGCGGTTTGCTGCCATTCCCGGATGCGGCGCCACGGCCGCCCGGAGTGCAGATCCTGGCTCCAGCCTTGCGGGCCCACTTCGAGGAGCTGGCGATGCCAATGTGATATTTTTCCTCGAGATCCCTGCCGGACATCCCAGCCTCGTAATCGTGCTTGAACTTCACCAAGTCGACGTGCGCGCGCGGCGCCCGTCCAGCCTTCCATGGCATGTTCGTTTCTTCTCCGCGTTGCTTTTCGGCTGCCGGCCTGGGCCGGTTGCCCCCCGGCGCCACGCGGGTATGACGGATCCGCGCACCGGCCTTGTTGGCGAAATACGCAACACAGGTCCGGCCGATGCCGTATTTCCGCACCAGGTCCGCGCTCGACATATTCGCCTCGTAATCCCGCGCGAACGCTTCAAGGTCGATGTTTTTCGTCGGTGGTATCTCCATTTCCTCCCTGTTCGTACTCAGTCCAGAGTCAAGAGTCGAAGGTCGACAAGTTGGAATTTTCGACTCCTCAACTCTCGACTCCTCGACTAGCTCCGGCTCGTGGCCCACCACGCTGCCAGGCGTCGCTGCGTACTGCAGCAGCGGCTCTGCGTGCTCAGCGCAAAGCCCTCTCTGCTTTCCGCCTTTGATAATCAGCCTGACTGCTGTCGACATCCGTCCAGCGTCATGGCACAGATAACAGTCCATAGCCTTCAGCCTTCAGATCTGCGTGATCTGCGGATTCTTTCCGCCCTTCGAATCGAATCATCGAGCCATCGGGTCATTGAGCCATTGACGAACAATGGCCCGATGACCCGATGAATCAATGGCCAGATCCTTAGCTCGTACTAACCAGTTCGAGAACAAACTCCTCGTCCTGATCGAGCGTGATGTGCAGCTTGGCCATGCGCCCGATGAAGGCCAAGGAATCGGAGTCGCCCTTTTCCTGCGCCTTCACGAGCTCGGCATTGAGCAGATCGCGCATGATTTTGGGCGAGCGCTTCACGTAAGTGTCCGCCGCGATCTCCTCGAGGCCCGCAATCGCCGCTAGCTCGGCCTTCTTCGGGATGTGGATATAAGGGTTTCCCCAGCGCCAGCCGATCTCGACGCCATGCCGGAAGCGTGTGCGGCCCTCGCCGCCCTCTTCCTTGGCGACAAATTCCGCCTTACGCGCCTCGGCAAACGCCCGCAGCTCGCCGGCGTACTCATTGACCTCGGCGGTCATGCCGTCGACGTCGATCTGATAGCTCTCCTCGACGCGGCGCACCGCCTCTGCCTTGGCCGCCAGCTTCTTATCGAGCGCGCACTTCGCCTCGCGGTAGAGTCCGAGTTTGTCCGTCGCCTCTTCCCAGTTCTTCAGTTTTGCTACTTTCGCCTTCCCAGCCATATCAGCCTCCAACCGTCAACTGGTAGCGCAGACCTGTTCTCTAGGTCTGCGGCTCTTCCCACCCGCCGCAGTCACGGTCCGCGGACCTAGAGAACAGGTCCGCGCTACCTTTTACCCTTTCAGCATTTTGTCCAGCTCGTTCGTCTCGACCAGCGTTTCGCGCGCCTTCCAGCCGTAGATGAACCCAACAGAAAAAACGCCCAGGACCAGGTCCAGGCAGCAGAGGCCGTGGCCCGCCTGGCGGAGATCGAAGGCGAGAGACGTCGCGATCATGTTCTTGACCGGCTCGAGAATCCTCTTGATCTCTTTCTTCTCCTCGAGGTCCTGGGGGCTGCCGAGCGGACATCTCTCGCGGAAGTCATCAATCAGCGCCCGAAACGCCTCAGGCGTAAATCTCTCCAGCGAGCCTGCTCCCGATCTGCGCGTTGGCCGTTCTTCACCGTTATTCACCACTGTTCACCGTCCTTCACCCTTCAGAATCAGGCTACTGGTTTTCGCCGCCTCTGCCTGCCTCCGCTCCTCGCGCCAGGTGTGATAGTCCACGATGCCCTCGATGCACGCATAAGCGATCTTGTCCCAGGGAACGAGCGCTAGGCCGAGGACCCACGACCAGACGTCGTTGTAACGGTCATGGTAGGCGGCAATTGCGGCCAGCGCCGCGATCCCTGCGATCGCCAGGCCTCTCCAATCTCTCACCATCCTCGTCCTCCCCGCCGCGCGAGGCAGCCGATGATGACCCCGGCAGCGAGGCAGCAAAGCATCGCTAGTACTCCGCAGAATTCACCATTCATAATTCACTATTCACATTTTCCCCAGGGCCCAGAGCAGAAGACCGCCAACCACCACAGCGCTCGCGCCGATCGCTGCCCAGCGGACGATTCGCCATAGCCACCACACGCGGTGCTCATGCCGCCACACGGCCAGCGCCCGCCGCTGGCGCAACAGGCTGGCATCGATGTCAGCCTGCCGCCCCTGCTCTACCACCCGGAGTTTCCACTCCTCGAATAGCTCGCCTTCCCTGTTGGCGAAATCGCGAGCCAGGGAAGCACAGCGCCGCGCGTTCTTCTCCCGCAGCCTAGCTTGATAGCCTTCGAGATTCGATAATTCAGAATTCATAATTCACCATTCGCCCTTCGCCATCCGTACCGTTTCCTGGCCACCTCGATAGCCTCGTGACTCCAGAGCATCACGATCTCCAGCATGTGGACTGCTGTCCTATCGCCACCGTTCGCCTGTTGCACGAGATCCCTCATGCCGGTCCGGTCAAGCTCCTCGTCTGTCGGCTTGCGCACCTGCCCAGTGACGAAATTCACGAGCCGCAGTGAGCCGATATCCATGCAGAGCCTTTACCCTTCACCCTTCACACTTTAGAATTGCTTCCTGGTACGCCTTTTCGACGCACTCGGGGTTCGAGCACACGTTGTCAGCCGGGTCGATGACGCCCGTCCCAGGCCGCGAGTACTGAGACCGCCCGCCCAGGATCGCCCACTCGCAGGGCACTCTGTCGGTCATGCAGGGCGCGTCCTCGGTACACCCACAAAACTTGCACCTGGGCACGATCGCCGCCACATCCGACTCTCGTATTTCGACAATCGTTTTCCTGCCCATACTTCATCCTTCAACCTGGAGGATCATTTCGGCACGCTCGCGCCGGGGGAAAAAGTCGTCCACCGCGCCCTCTGTAGCCTTCATGGCAAAAACACTCCCAACTCTTGCCATGGTGTCGATGATGTAAAGACTTCCGCCCGATCGCTTCGTTGCCTGTCTCGCTGCTTTCAACGCCTCAAAATGTTTCCTGAAGCCCCGGGTCGCGACCGCTCGCCCGTCCTCATTGCAGACCTGGAACCTGTTATCAATTGGGTTAATCATCTCGATCCTCCTTTTTGAACTCTTCAACTTTTCGACTTTGGACTCTTCGACTTCCCCGCCGTCCTTCACCCTTTACCCTTCGCCCCTTCTGTCGCCGTTGTCACGGGCATGGGATGTGTTTCCATAGTCTTAATAAGCCGGTGCAGCCCGTTCATAACTTGGTTAAGGGGCCGAAAAAGGCGGGCCGCCTCTTCGACGCGGGGGCCGGTTTTGTGGAGCTCCGTGATTGCGGCCTTAATCGAATAGTCGGTTGCTCCGAGGTGGTAGCGGGCGCAGGAGAGGTGGTGGGTGGCGCGTTGTTCGGTTTCGCTCATGTTTTGCCTCCTTTACCCTTCCCTCTTTCCAGGTGCACCAGTGGGCCGCGCCATCCGCACCATCGGACCCTCCAGCCGGCCAGATACAGCATTGCGATCCCCAGGGCTATAAAACCTAAGCCCGAAAGCAAGAGCATGATGAAAACGAACAATCTGAATGGTTCGATGTTGCTCATGGCTTGCGCCTCCCTCCGCGAACCGCGGAACAATCTGCGAGCATCTGCGCCATCTGCGGCTCAGTTCGCCCGCTTCGCCCGGATCGCGAGCACGTCCCGGATGGCGAGGAAGAGTGGATGCGTCGAGATATATTCCTTGTGGCTCACCGGATCCTTCTCCGTGGTCTCATCCAGCATCAGCTCGGTCTTGGCCGGGCTGTACTCGCCCAACTCGCCCGCGATCATTCCCCGAGCCTCCTCGCGCGACGGCCCGAGGACCTCCACTTCCATCTGGTTCACCCGGCCACGCCACTGGGCGAAATAGACTTTGCGTCGTGGCTCGAAGATCTCTTTCACCCGCTCATTGCCGGCGATCAGAATGCCCACACGCCCACGGCCCCAATCGCCGATTTCCCGCAGAGTCTCGATGGTGCTGATAAAGTGATAGAGGTGCTGAGCCTCATCCAGGATGATCGTGAAGGGTTTGCGGCGCTTGCCGAGCGTGTAGATGATGCTCTGGCGCAGCGAGTCCGTGTAGCGCGCGTAAGGCGCGCCCAGCAGGGCAGCGATGCGGCTGAGCAACACGACTGGCGTCATCCCGGACGGAGAGCTGTAGATATAACCTTTCGATTCGGGATCCAGCGCGGCTGCGTACTCGAGGTAAAAGCTCTTCTGCGAGCCGCTAGGCCCGTAGAGTATCCCCCAGCGCGCAGCAGAGATGTAGGAGAGCAGCTCGTCCATCTTGCGCGTGCCCTTGGTTGGGTAAAGCCTGCCGGGAA
>Ga0187884_10003180_pt1 | contig 12963 bp, 17 predicted proteins | sample June2016WEW_20_4_FD_132983 | JGI IMG/M metagenome (GOLD analysis project Ga0187884, IMG submission 132983) | Peatland microbial communities from SPRUCE experiment site at the Marcell Experimental Forest, Minnesota, USA - June2016WEW_20_40 | ecosystem: Environmental > Terrestrial > Soil >...
AGCGGATACGGATCGGGACGATATGGGATTGCCGACAATGGCCCCATTTATATTCTTCCGATCTCGTACTATCTTGGCCTTCTTACTTCGGAGTACCGCCTTGCGTCCAATCTCAATGCGTGGCTTCAGGACTTGCTTTCTCCGCTCAACGACACAACAAATATGCTGGCCGGCATGACAGGGGCATTCGATCTCGATGAGGCTTCGGGCGTCCAGCTTGATGTGGCCGGTCAGATTGCGGGGATAAGTAAGACAGTTGGGTTTCAACCATCCGACAGCGTGAGTCCGATTCTCGATGATGCCACTTATCGCCTGCTCATCAAAGCGACGATCGCCGCAAATCAATGGGACGGCACCGAAGAATCTCTTTATCCGATCTGGGCGCAGTTGTTTCCCGGCGGATCGATCATCATCACGGACAATCAGAACATGTCATGTACGATCGTCCTATCAGGCAGCTTTACGTCGATCATTCAGGATTTGATTGTCAATGGCTATATTGTGCCGAGGCCTGAAGGCGTCGAGTATGAGTATGTGTTTGGCGATTTCCCGATCTTCGGAACGGACGAATCGAACAGTTTCATTGCGGGCGTAGACTTGGGACATCTGGCATAGGAGCATCATGGCGACAACAAATTTCTTAGTTTTCAATCCGGGCGCGGTCAATCAGGAAACTGATGCCGAATACGCAGCCGATTCGCAACGCTCTGGCGGCTATGGAGTTGACAATATCGTTCCTTCTGCACTTCTGAATAAGGCCACTTATCAGCCCACAACATTCTGTGCTGCGTTCGGTCAGATGATGGCCGCAAAGGGATATTCGACGAGCGATGCGGATGTCGCAGTCCTGGCCGCAGTGCTCGCAAATATCATCACCGAAGCTGATCTGCTCTCAAATCTCATTTCGGTTGCTTATTCTCCTACTCCAGCATTCAATGCCGCCGCTGCCAACGGCTTCCAGATGACGCTCACCGGCAACGTCACATCTTCAACCATCTCTGGAGTTGTGGCCGGCCAGGTAGTCGGATTCTTCTTTATTCAGGATGCGACTGGCGGAAGGACTGTGGCTTGGCCATCTTCATTTGTCGGCGCTGTGCAACCCGATCCGACGCCGAATGCCGTAAGCCTGATTCTTTTCAAAGCAGATCTGAGCGCGAATTTGCATGCCTCCGGACCTCCATTCAGCAACAATGGTCTATTCGCCACAAATGGACTTGTATGTCCTACACGCACAAGTGGTGACAATACGACCAATGCCGCTACTACTGCTTTTGTTCAAAGCGCTATTGCATCAGGATTCACATCGGGATCGAATGCGAATGGGCGATGGGCGAAAGATCCAAGCGGCCTTATTCGTCAATGGGGAACTGTAGCAGGAGCTTCAACGGGGACTATTGTTGATTTTCCGATCGCATTCACGAATAGCTCCAGCATTGCGGTGAACACGACCAGTCTGTGGTACGGGCCAGGAAACAGCATCTGTTTTGTGATCGCGACTAAAAACTCAATCAGCACAACACAATTTGAAGTGGCATTGGGCGTCGGAAGTCCGCAGGATTTTCAATGGTTTGCAATCGGATATTAGGAGAATAGGAATGCGCACAGCGAAACAGATATTTGCACGGCTCATACTCATTGGCTCACTGCCGCTTTGCGCACAAACGGTTACTCCGAATATCGGGCTGCAACTCCCGATCCAGGGAACTACGAACTGGGGGATTTCGCTCAATAACAACTTCACACTGCTCGACAAGTATCTAGGCAATGTTATGCCGCTTCCCAACGGATTGACTGCTCCTAAATTCAATGTGACGGGCGGCTTTCAGATCAACGGGAACTTCGGCATTTCTGGGCAGGTTCTCGCATCAACAGGATTCGGATCGCAGTGGATCACGGTTTCGACTCAGATGATTAACTGGACCGGTGCATGGGCGGCAGACACTGCCTACGCGAAGAATGACGGCTACGTCGAGGGCGGCAACGGTTACATCGTTACCACGGCCTACACATCGGGCGGAAGCTTCGGGTCTCTCGATACTTCTAGCAGCGTCGAGGTCGCCATCGGATGCGGAGGCACTTGCACAATTTCAGATGGCGGTACCGGGGGAATCACCCCAGCGAGCGCACTCAGCAACATCTATAACGGCGCAGGTGGTGGCACTTGGCGTCGGATGGGCGTCACATGGTGGGGCCAGCCTGGAGACGTTGTAGCTCAAGAGCAGACTGTATGGGGTCCAGAAGGAAACTGCCAGATATTGACGATCCAAGCAACCTGCTTTAAGCGGACCTATTCTAATAACACTGAGATTGAATATCAGGAGTCCGCTGACGGCATCGTGTGGAGTGCCTCGCCTGGAATCGACACACACGTTGGACAAAGACCATCAAGGGTAATCGAGATTTCCCCCGGCAGTTTCATCATGTACGCGGCGAACAACGCAGAAACGGAAATCGACGAATTCACGGCTGGCTACAACCAGCAGTATACGCTAGCTCACTCTGCGGTCATCACCCCTGCATCTGCTCCTGTCGGGTGGGGGACGTTTTCGTATACCGATAATACGAGCGTCTACCTGGCCGGTTCCACCATGTACCTTGCGGTCGATTTCGGATTTCATTCAGGACTTTTTTCCTCAACCGACTACCACACATTCACGCCCGTTTCGCTCATCATTCCAGGTTGCTCGGTTCGCAGCCCCTTTTATCAGGAAGCGGGGAAATGGTATACGTGGGTCCACTGCGGCGATAATCAGATTCACCGCTATGTCTCACCAGGATCGGCCATCGGCTCCGCTCCTTACACCGATGCGCTCGGGGGTAAGCCTGACCTATCCATTGAGACAGCCAATGAAGGCGCAGGCGACAACCAGAGCGGTGTCGGGCAGGTAGCGGACCCTTACGTTCTTGAGGTACAAACCGCCGCAGGGCCAAAGACTTTTCTGTATTATACCTCCACACAAGACCTTGGTGGGCCGACATGGTTTCAAGTTCTGAAGTTGGCCATTGCCGATATGCCCATATCGAGCGTAGTGCAGACAAGCGGCGGAGACGATGTAAGCCAGCTTGACCTGCCGAGCAACCTGCCTATCAGCATGGATTACGCAAATCAGGCACTCAATTTTGGCAGCTACCCGATTGAGAACGCGGGACCTATTAACGTATCGGGGTTGAATATCTACACGAATGGAAATCCGACAATCAACTTCGGCTGCTTTCCGGCGCAGGGCTGCAATAACGGGTCCCCAACGACGCTCAATTTCGGAACGGCGGACGGTGGAACCTTGTACCAAGGGTCGATAGCGGCTAGTCCAGCAGGTGGTGGAGGTATGACGTTTACGCTTCCGCGCACGATTTCTAGCGAAGGATATTTCTTCAACAATCAGGGTGGGACAACACTGCTCTCGATGGATAGTTTTAGCCACGCGATTATGACTGCCAGCGGCAGTGTACTGGACGACGGCGGAGGGAATATGAATCTGTCGGCGAACGGGTCAGTAGCATTAACGGTTCCTCCGCAACGAAATATCTGCTGGGGATCGACGACGCCTGCCTGCATTTTGGGCTATGGAACGCCGGCCACGTTTCTGCTGATTGATGCTGCGACCGGAGGCGGAAACATCCAATTCAGCGGCAACTATTCAGGAGGGAATAGTTTGGCATCTTTTGCAGCATCGAAATTCGGCACGCCCGTTGTAAACATCGATCCGGCGGGAGATGTAGTGGCCTCGGGAAACGTGACCGCAGCAGGCGGCGGAAACACGATCTACTATTGCAGCGCCGGAGCATCGGCGGGAAATCTGTGCCGTGGAACAGGATGCTCATGTTCCGGCGGCACGTGGACGGATACAGGATTGAGGACGAAATAAGGAGCCTTATGAAAAGAATGGGACTTATATACTTGACTTCCTTTTGAGGTACGATAAACCAGTGATCCGGACATACACAATGCGCATGAAAGTAACGAAGCGGCAAGATGAGACGCTCCATCGTCTTCTTGCGCAGTTGTGCGAATTGTATAACATGGCGTTGCAGCAGAGGCGGAACGCTTATCGAGAGTTACGATTCTCAGTGAACTATCTCAATCAGCAGACGCAACTTACCGAATTGCGTGGCGGGATTGAGGAGTATGGGAATTTCCCTGTGGCGATTCAGCGCGATCCATTGCGCCGTCTCGACCGCGCCTTCAAAGCATTCTTCCGGCGCTGCAAGTCGGGGGAAAAACCAGGATTCCCTCGTTTTCGCAGCCGAGATCGATACGATTCATTCAATGTACCGACTGGGAGTTTCAGTTTCTCCGGTGGGATGTTAAAACTCACTCGCCTCGGCACCTTCCGCACGAAGACTAAGTGCAAGATCAAAGGCGATCCGTTAGAGATTCGGGTAAAACGCTGCGGCTCCAAGTGGCAGGCGCAAGTGGTTTGCGACATCGGTCCCGCGCCTGAGAGGATCGCCGTGCGCAACGCAATCGGCATCGACGTTGGATTGACAACACTCGCTACATTGAGTGACGGGTCGGAGATTGCCAATCCACGCTGGACAAAACAGGAAGAGGATAGATTGGCCGCTGCCAATCAAGACTTGGCAAGAAAGGTCAAAGGAAGCAAGAACAGGGCCAATAGCCGGGAGCGTGTACGCCGCGTCCATCAGCGAATCGCTGGACTGCGTTTGTCCTATCTAACGGGCGTAGCGAAGCAACTGGTGGCCGAATACGACCTAATCGCGCACGAAAAACTCAACATCCGTGGCATGGCGCAATCCCGCTTTGCCAAATCAATTCTTGACGCTGCGTGGGCGCAACTGGTTAAAACACTCAACTCCGAAGCTGAGAAGGCTGGGAAATGGGTAGTGCCGGTCGATCCACGCAACACAACCAAAACCTGTTCAGGATGCGGCGAACTTGTTCCGAAGACACTCTGGCAGCGACAGCACGATTGCCCGAGGTGTGGTCTGTCTTTGGGGCGCGATCACAACGCCGCTTTGAACATCAAAAGGCTTGGGGAGAGCCTTGCCTCAAAACAAAATTGTATACTGGCTACCACGAGGGAGTCATGTATATAAATCCCATTCTGCTCTGCTGTGCCGCTCAGGTGTGTGCGCAGACCTACTCCCTGCCCAACAACAACGCCGGATGCCCGAGCCAGTGTCTCGTGATCCCGTGGGATACCGGATCGGACCTCTGGAATAGCGGAACACTGCCAGTCTATTCGCAAGTGACTTGCACCCCGCTGCACGAAAACGGATCGACTGATGATACCGCAGACCTAAACACCTGCATCACGGCTGCGAACGCGGGAACTGGATCGTACTCGACTTGTCATGCGGCGGGAGGGTGCGCAGTCTTTATTCCGGCTGGCAATGTATTGATTGATGGGTCAGTAGTGCTGAAAAGCAACGTAGTCCTTCGAGGGGCCGGACCCACAACGATCATCACCGAAGGCAACGCCAACGCGCAGATCACGACCAACAACTTCTCTCATTCGGTCAATCTCTATCCCGCGACCAGTTATACCGTTCAGCCCTCGGAATGCCTGTTGAGCGGGACACCGGCAAAAGGCGACACCTCAATCACGGTCACGGGAAACCGCCAAGACCCGAACGGTAGCACGACCGCAGACTCCAGTTGCAATGTATCGACGGGAACTTGGATCAAGGTCTTCGGCAATGACAATCCCGCGCTGATTTCAGACTCGATGCAGGATTCCGGCTCCTATTACAAATGCGATATGTGCGCCGACAATACCGGATACTACCTGATGCAGCAATATGAGCAGGTAACTGGAGTCAGCGGGTCAACCGTCAGTCTTAGCCGCCCACTTTACTATCCGCCTTACACGACCGCGACAACGGTTCACAACACCAGCGGTTCGGCGGTCACGGAACCTGCAGGCGCGAAGTACAACGTCATCCAGTTTCAGACAACGCAGGCAGGACTCGAATACCTGAAGGTCAATGCGACTGCCGACCTGGGCGCGAACCAGAACGTGCTCTACCAAGGATGCCTCTACTGCTGGGCCAAGGGGATTGAAGTCATCCTGTCCGGCGCGAATCAGCTTTCGGCGTTGGTCGAGTGCGATTGGTGCTACGGGTTCGAGATTCGGGACTCCTACATTCACGATGAAAGATCGGGAGCGAGCGGGGCCGGGTACGGAATCTATTTCCAGTTCATCAGCGGCGACGAGAAAGTCGAGAACAACATCGTCCGGCATACCCGCCACTCAATCATTTTCCAAGGCGGAACGGATGGATCGGCCATCCTCTACAACTACACGGACGACGGCTACACGGACGATCTGACCTATCTCGCCTCTGCCAGAGCGAACCACGGGGCGCACAATTACATGGTGCTGTGGGAAGGCAATGTGATGAGCCACCTGACCTCGGACGATTGTTGGGGAAGCTCGTCACATCAGGTATTCTTCCGCAACTGGTTCTGGGGCGATGAGACGATGAACTGGAACTTCATTCCGTCAGGCGGAGCGACGGCCCCAAGCGGGACCAACCCCAACAACGGTTTCGACGCCATCGATGTCTACACCGGCCAGGTCTACTACTCGTTTGTCGGGAACGTCCTTGGGCACACGGGCCTTCATACAACATGGTCGGGAGCCACACTCGGACCCACGAACAACGCTTACGGGACCAGAACCGCGCCGGTTGTCTACAGCTACGGCGGGGCGGTGGGAGCCGGGAACGGAACCTGCGACGACATTGTAGACTCGACGATCCCAAGTTCAAGCACGACTTCGCTGAATCACGGAAATTGGGATTATCTGACGAATGGGGTAGCCTACTGGCAGGGAGGATCGAATCACACGCTGGCAAACTCGATCTACTATTCCAGCCAGCCCACATTCCTGAGCGGCTACGCATGGCCCTTAGAGGGGCCGGAGGGTAGCCCGACCATTCACGCAAACCCGGCAGAAACGTGCTGGGTCAACGGGCCGTCTACGGGCGGGGCGTTCAATGCAGCCACTTGCTATGCAACGAGCAGTTCGCCCACACCCGGCAATCCATTTCTCATCGCAACCCCGCTTTAAGGAGACTCTATGAAACGCGCAATCGCACTTCTTGCCTCAATCGCACTTCTCGGAATCACAGAGGGATGCGCCCAGCACCCGGTCAGCCCGCCAACCTACACCTGCCCGCCCGCCGGTTCCTACGCGGACCTGAACGGCGCGACAGGCTCAACCTCGACTAGCTACACCGTGTCCAACGTGACCTCGCAGACGTGCTTCGAGGCGCAGGGCTACCTGAACGGCCAGTACGGAACACCGTCGAATATCGTCGGGCCGATTCTCGGCGGCGCAACGGAAAAGGTATCGCTCTCGGTGACCTGCACGGCTGGCACAGGGCAGACCTGCACCGTCTCATGGGTATTCCAGAGCGCACCGGCTGTGGTTCAGACGGCTCCCGGTATTCCGACAATGGGAGCGCCGACAACTTCGGAAGTGGTCAAGCCTGCGCTGCCGGTATCCAAGGATGTGCCCACGGCCACGCTCACGGCCAAGCTGGAGAAGCGGTAGTACCTCCGACTCTTGAACGGAAAGGGCCGAAACAGGATGGCACATGATGCGCAGAGGGTCCGCGAACACGTTGATCGTATCCAGAAAGCTGAAGGCGCAATTGCGCAGCTAAGGTCCGACATGGCAACGATAACCGTGAGACAGAACTCGGTTTGGAAAGACCTTTATGGCGGCGACGGCCAGAAAGGGGTGCGCGATACGCTTATTGAATTTGTCACCGCCTTCAATACGCGAGAGGAAGAGCGCAAAGCCGCGCTGGAGACTTACGAGACCGCAGTGAAGGCGGCGTTAGATGCGCACAATAGCAAGATGGCATTTAGGTTCAATCTCCTGACCATAGTCGTCGCCGCCCTTATGCTGCTCGTTGCGATCCTCACTTTTGTCGTCGTACGAGACAGCGCGCAGAAGGAGATGCTCAAAGTACCGGGAATCTCGCAGCAAGTCCAACCGCAACAAAGCGCGAACAACTTCGCGTACTGAGGAGGAATTTATGGGAACCTATCCGCCGCCGAACCCGCAACCCGGAGATCCGCGACCGCCAAAAGAACCGCCGCCAGTACCTTGCGACGAACCCGCCAAGCCTGCCCCGCAGAAATAGCTTGCAACCGGGCCGCGCAGCGCTACAATCATGGCAAGTGCGCGGGCAACCGTTCTGTAAAGTCTGGGCGCTTCGGCGAGTTCTGTGGACGATTAAGGGCTACGGTCCCGCGCACGAAAGGAACGCACGATGAACTGGAAAGCCTACCTTACTTCACTGGCAGTCTGGGTCCATGCCGCAATCTCGCTCGCTGGTGGTGCTCTGATCGCATCGGCATCCCAATATTTGCAAAGTGGCGGCGTGATTCCCGCGACCCCCGCTCAATGGCATAGCGCCGCAGCTACCGTGGTCGCAGTAGCGTTGGCAATCATGGCCGCGCACCTGAAGCAATCGCCGATTCAGACGCCGCCCGCACCACCCGCAGCATGAAAGGAATAGGAGAACACTATGGCAAGTTTCACAACAATTCTTTCTGACATCGGCAACGCGCTCAAGAAGGTTTTCGGCGTGGGCGTCAAGGTAGCGGAGATTGCGGAGCCGATCATCGACATCGCCTTTCCGGGCGTAGCTTCGCTTTACAACCTGACGGTAACTGCCGCCGCCAATGCGGAGACAGACGCAATTGCGGCTGGTCAGCAAAGCGGGACTGGAGCGCAAAAGCTCGCAACGGTCATCGCTGCGATCACAACCGACTTTGAGGCCTATTGCACCGCTGCCGGGATTCCATTCACCACGGCAACGATTACCGCTTGGGTCAATGCCGTGGTCGCTACGCTGAATGCGTTGCCTGCACCGTCAACGGCCCCGCCAGCCGCGAGCTAGACCATGCAACTCACCGACCACTTCGCCGACACTGAGCTTGGCGTAGCGGGGCAGGATGCCCAGATCGTTGCCAACGCCACGCACTTGTGCCTAATTCTGCTTGAGCCGATCCGCGAGCAGTTTGGTCCTCTGGCAATTGATGACGGTTACCGCAATCCGCAGCACAACGCAGCGGTAGGCGGAGCGCCTGACTCGCAGCACCTCTACATCGGCCAGAACGCGGCGGCGGATATTCGCCCGATGGCGGCGGGCTTGCAGGTAGTATTCGACTGGATACGGCTGCAAAGCCATCTCCAGTTTGACCAGTGTATTCTTGAGTTCTCGCACAGCCTGCCAGCCTGCATCCACATCTCCTACAACGGCGGATTAGCGCAGCAGCGCAGAGAGGCTATGACCGGCGAGACGAACGGCGCGGGACCGTATGAGAACGTTGAAGTGAATCCATAGCCGCTTCAGGCAGAGAGGAGGTGGCGGATAGGCCCATACTGGTGTCAGAGCGACACGGGGCCGGGGCGATGCTCCGGCTCCGTACGGTTCGGCCTGTTCAACCGCCCACCTGCTCTCGCAGCGTGCGGTTCTCGGCTTCGAGGCGGGCGATGCGCTCGTTATCGTTGGCGATGGTAGTTAAAAACGAATCAGCCTGCTCCTCGGAAAGTCTCAGTTGATTTTCAAGGTTAGATATTTCCTCGATAAATTCCATGATTTGTGAATCGCTCCAATCTAAGCGAATCACAAAACTTCCGCTCTTTCTGCGCTGTTTCAATCGAGCATAGGCATCCGCATAACGTTCCGGTATCGGCGCTCCCTCGGTCACTTGCGAATCCTTCAAGTCATTCGGAATAGGCTCATTGCCGGGAATGTATTCGTGTCCTTGCATTTTCTCGCTTCCTTCGCGGTCAGGCCGCGCCCCTGTTCCTGCTACTTCCGCTTGGCTATGGCCACTTCCACAGCCTTCTTAGCCAGTCTCTCGGTCACGTAATCACCGACGCGCTCCCCGCCGCCCCTACCATCCCTACCATCCGTAGAGGCTGTCCACGGTTGGCTGGAATCGCAGTTGCTTCCGCGCACATGCCCGATAATCAGGCCGCTTGGATACTGGATGTAACGACTCTTTTTCCAGTAGCTATCTTCAATCACTTCCCATTTTCGTGTGTCCATCTTCATCCTCCCGCTACTTGGCGTCTGCCTTGCGAACGGCGGCGACGATCATCTCGTATTCGCATTCCTGTATCCCGTGCAGCCCTTGTTGCTTGATAACGCGCTTAAGAGCTTCCACCGCCGCGTCTTGCTTGGCGGGTTCCGGCTCGCCCTGCGGCTCAGCGAGTGCGGCCCGCGCGTCGGCCATGCCCGCTGCGTAGACGGCAAAGATGCGCGTATCATTATTGGGGTTCCCTGCAATCAATTTGATTGCAAAGTAAGCGTCTATCGCCCTCTTCTTCTGCTTCTGCGTCAACTCATCCATACTGCCCTCCTGCGCCCTAGCGCGGTGCCCCGTGTGATGTGCCTCGGCTTACGGAGCCTAGACCGAGCGCATCGCTGGTGCATGATAACGTCCCTCTTGGTCGTAGTATCCGCTGCCCACTATGCTCACCCCCTCCCCTGCGCAGTAGCGCGGTGCCCCGTGTGATGTGCCTCGCCAATCTTGCCACCGGCGACTACCCATTCCGCTTTAGCTTTCATTTTCCTCACTGCATCCCCCTCATCCACTTGATCGCCTCGTCCATCGCCCACCACACGCCCAACACGACACCCAGCAGCGCAAGCTCGATCAGGAGCGCCCACATGATGATGCGCCGCAGATTCGCGCTCACTACTGGCGGGTCGTCTTGCCGATGGACGATCACGCGGATCATGGGCGCGCCCGATCGAGGATAGCTAAATCATCCTCAGTCAGCCCAAGCTCGCCCACACCCTCTGCCAGCTCCTCTGGCAGCAACGGGCAGCGCTGATCGAGCGATTCTCTGAGTCTGTCCACTTCGCCCAGGAACATGCGCACGCCATCGTCAATCTCGGCTATCCGGGCCTCGTCGCGCGGAACCTCGATAACGAACTGGCGGTACCGCATCGGCTGCTCCTCGCAGTTGAGCAGGTAGATTCCCGGCCCCTTGCGCTCGGTGCAGCGCAGGCCGAACTGAATCTGGTCGTAATACTTGCTCGGCACCTGGCCGTCCAGGATCGCGGCAATATGGTTGCTGGCCTCAAGATTTTTAGCCTCAAGGATGCGGTCATCGCCAATCAGACCATCCGGCGAGCATCCGGCCATTTCGATTGTAGGGTGGAACACGAAGCCCACCGGGATGACCATCTCCCCGCTGCGCCGCTCATACTCGCGGATTGCTAAAGGTTCATCGTCAATGCCTTTCTGCATGTAGGGCGAAACGTAGTGCTTGACTGGTTCGCCTGTAAGCTGCTCCGTCAGCACGTCTACCTTGTAGGCCCAGCGCTCCCGCGTCTTGCCGCCCTTCTTAAGCATCGACATAACGGCGCCGATGTTAGAGCCGGTCACTCGGCCACAGCGGGCCTCATACCATTCCTGTGTGCGCTGCTCGCAGTAAAGTGCTTTCATCGCGCCCCCCTGTGCAGATCGCGGTAACGCGCGTTCTTGGCCGTCGAGAATGAGTCGGCGGACGCCTTATCGTTCGCCGCCCACGCTGCATCTTGGGCTAGCTTGTAGACGCGCCTCAACTCCTCATCGTTGGCTGCGTTCTTGATGTTATCTTCGTGCTGCGTGTATTCCGCATCCGGCAATCCTTTGCCGGCGGCCTTGTTCCCGTCGTCGTCCCTTTCCTCAAAGCTCAGATTGAAGATCATGTTTTTGAGATACCGCTTGCCATAGGTAATGGCGCTGCCCGTCGCGTGGGTTCGTGACATGACCCCGCCGCCCTTCGGCCCTTTGCCGTCGGCGGGAATGTCCAGCGGATAGCGGCGTCCGTAGGCGCCCAGGCTCAGAACGCCCACGATTCGCACCATGTCGGGCTGCGGGTGCGGTTCCGGCTCAAAGGAGAGCGTCATGCGCTCCTCGCGGAGATGCGATTCGATGGCGCGGTCGATGGCTCCAGCCGTAGCGAACTTGCTGTTTGTTTCCGGGTTCTTCCCAGTCTTGGCGATGGGCTTCAGCTTAGACTGGATGCGCTGGAGGGCCGCATTGAACATCTCGCGGTCGTGGTATTCTTGCGCCTCTGCCCGCGCCCGCACCAGTTCACGCACGACCTCAACCGCGTTGCCCTGCGCGATGGCCTGCTGCAAGGCGACGTTCATCAACTCCAGACCGCTCAACTGCGGCTTGACTTCCTGCGTTTCCACTAATGCCAGTTGCTCGCTCATGGTGCTCCTCCATCTCCCCAAATCTGTTCTGCCCGGGGTCGTACTCCGGCTCGTATTCGCGCTCCGGCTCGGGATAATCCGGGTCGGAGAATCCAAAGCCGTCATGTGATCCACCCCAGCCGAGGCCCATCACTCGCTTCCCGTCTTAGCGCACGCCTCTTGCTCGGCGGCTACGGCGTCTAGGTCGGCGGCAGAAGGCAGTTCGCGCACTGTTTCAATTTCACCCGCCACGATCCGATAACTCCACTTCGGCTGATAATCGAGGGATTCCTTACACTCGATGTAATTCTCCGCCAACCGCCGCTCAGTAAACACTTCAGCGGCGGTCCATGGATAGTCGCCAAGCTGCTTCACTACGATGTAGAGTTTCATGCTTCTTCCTTCACCTGAAAATGTGTGCTGCTACCTCGATTGCCGCGAGCGCGCAGATCAGCACCACGAACACCCGCGCGGCTATATCCAAGCTGTCCGCCAGCCAGTCGCGCTCAACCATGTTCGCCAGCGGGTAGTAGTCGTTACGCTCACACAGTTCGCGCCAGTCAACGTCGGGGTCGGTCATGGGCGCGGCTCCTTCAATGCGCGGCGCACAATCGTGGCACATTCCGCGAGCACTTTAGTGCGAGCGGCGGCGGCGGCGGCGGCGGCGGCGTCGGCGGCGGCGGCGTAGGCGGCGGCGGCGGCGGCGGCGGCGTCGGCGTCGGCGGCGTAGGCGGCGGCGGCGGCGGCGTCGGCGGCGGCGGCGTAGGCGTAGGCGGC
>Ga0187884_10003183_pt1 | contig 12948 bp, 5 predicted proteins | sample June2016WEW_20_4_FD_132983 | JGI IMG/M metagenome (GOLD analysis project Ga0187884, IMG submission 132983) | Peatland microbial communities from SPRUCE experiment site at the Marcell Experimental Forest, Minnesota, USA - June2016WEW_20_40 | ecosystem: Environmental > Terrestrial > Soil >...
ATCTACAACATCCCTCGCGACGAGAACCTGAAGCTGCGCGATTACCCGACACTGGCCCACGTCATCCGCTTCGTGCAGGACAAGCGGCCGGACCTGACGGCTGCAACAGCATCGGCAACGGCCTCAGCCACAGCATCATCTCCGGCAGAAGCGAAAGCGCAATCTGTCGCAGCGATTGCCGAAGTCATTGCAGCTGCGCCCGCATCACCAGCACCACCTACCGCGTTGCGTGTTGATGCGGAAGACGTGAAGAAGCGCATCCTCGCGCTGGTCGTCGAAAAGACCGGCTATCCCGAGGACATGCTGGATCTTGAGCTCGACTTGGAAGCCGACCTTGGAGTCGACACCGTTAAGCAGGCGGAATTGTTCGCCGCCATTCGAAGCATCTACAACATCCCCCGCGACGAGAATCTGAAGCTGCGCGACTACCCCACACTGGCGCACGTGATCCGCTTCGTGGAAGAAAAGCGGCCAGAGATGGCGGCTGTGAAATCAGTCCAACCTGCAAATGCAAGTCCAGAACAAACAATAACGACACCGGCATTGACGGCAGCGTCGACCACGCCGGTCCCGGCGTCACCCACTGCAGCGGCGATGCCAGGCGTTCCAGAAAAATTCGATGCTGAGGCGATCAAGGAAAAGGTGCTGGAAATCGTGGCCGAGAAAACCGGCTATCCGAAAGACATGCTGGACCTCGATCTGGACCTGGAAGCCGATCTCGGCATCGACACGGTGAAGCAGGCGGAGATGTTCGCCTCGGTGCGCGCGGCTTACAACATCCCTCGCGATGAAAACCTCAAGCTGCGCGAATTTCCAACCCTGGCGCACGTCATCAAGTTTGCGCAAGACAGGGCCGCGGGCGCCAACCCTGCAGCGGTCACAACCCCTGGGCCTGCTCCGCAACCCTCCATTACGGCTGCGCCGCCCGTACCTGTCAGCGGATCGCCTTCCCTCGACCAGGCGGCCATTCAGGAAAAAGTACTCGACATCGTTGCCGAGAAAACCGGCTACCCGAAGGAGATGCTGGATGCCGATCTGGATTTGGAAGCTGACCTTGGCATCGACACGGTGAAGCAGGCGGAGATGTTCGCCTCGGTGCGCGCGGCCTACAACATTCCTCGCGACGAAAACCTTAAGCTGCGCGACTTTCCAACTCTGGCGCACGTAATCAAGTTTGCGCAAGACCGGGCCGGACTCGCTAAGCCAGCAGCAACGGTAGCGACGGGTGCGGCGCCGAGCGCGCCTGCAGCGGCTAAGGCTGCGCCACTGCTGAGCTTCGAAGCGGCAAACAAGATACCCCGCCGTATTCCCGTGCCGACACTTCGTCCTCCCCTTGGGCTATGCAAGCCAACCGGCGTGGTTCTTGGTCCGAACAGCCGGGTGCTGATCATGTCCGACAAGTGCGGCGTCTCGGACTTGTTGACAAGCCAACTACAAGAAACAGGTGTTGAGGTATTGTCCATCTCAGGATGCGCGAACGCCGAGACCTTCCAGACCACACTCGACGGGATTCTCAAAGACAAGCCGGTTCAAGGTGTGTACTGGCTGCCCGCGTTGGATGACGAAGGACAGCTGTCTGGAATGGACCTCGTGAATTGGCATGAGTCATTGCGGGTGCGTGTGAAATCGCTTTACGTGACCATGCGCAAGCTCTATGACCAAGTCGAGAAGCAGGGCACGTTCCTGGTTTCTGCGACCCGTCTTGGTGGCCAGCATGGCTACGACGAAGCGGGAGCCGCTGCCCCAATGGGAGGCGCGGTCACCGGGTTCACCAAGGCGTACAAACGCGAACGGCCCGATGCCACGGTGAAAGCCGTTGATTTCGCCGTGGAGCGTACTGCCTCGGAGATCGCCACCGCTCTGGTTGACGAAACCCTGCGCGATCCCGGTGCGGTTGAGATCGGCTACAAGAACGATCTCCGCTGGACTGTGGGGTTGCAGGAGCAACCCGCTGACGACGGACATCCCGGCCTAACACTCAACAAGGACAGCGTATTTCTGATCACGGGCGCAGCCGGCAGCATTGTGTCCGCTATTACGCTTGATCTCGCCGCTGCTTCGGGCGGTACTTTCTATCTTCTCGATCTCATTCCGGAGCCGGATGCCGGCAATCCCGATCTCGCACGCTTCGTAAGCGACAAGGATGGCCTGAAACGCGATCTGTTTGCAAGCATACAAGCGCGTGGCGAACGGGCTACGCCGGCGCTGGTCGAGAAGGAACTCGCGGTGTTGGAGCGCGCACAGGCGGCACTAAGCGCAATTCAGGCTGTGCAAGCCGCTGGAGGAACCGCGTACTACTTTAGCGTCAACCTGGCAGACGCCGCTGGGGTGGCCAAGGTGATTGAGCAGGTGCGTCAACGCAGCGGTCGCATCGATGTGTTACTCCATGCCGCCGGGTTAGAGCGTAGTCACTTCCTGCCCGACAAAGACCAACGCGAGTTCGACCTGGTCTTCGACGTAAAGGCCGATGGATGGTTCAACCTGCTGCACTCGGTCGGCAATATGCCCCTTCGAGCTACGGTTGCATTCAGCTCCGTTGCCGGCAGATTCGGCAATGGCGGGCAGACGGACTACAGCGCCGCTAACGACCTGCTTTGCAAGTACACTTCCAGCTTCCGGACGATGCGTCCGGAGACACGCGGCATCGTCATCGATTGGACGGCGTGGGGTGGCATCGGAATGGCAACCCGCGGCTCCATTCCCAAGATGATGGAGTTGGCCGGCATCGACATGCTGCCACCCGAGGCGGCGATTCCCATTATCCGTCGCGAGCTGACTGCGGGCGCGCGGTCGGGCGAGATCGTCATTGGGCTACGTCTGGGAAGTTTGCTGAATGAGTGGGATGTCACGGGAGGCCTGGACACGGCGACGCTGCCAAAATCCAGTGAGCTATTGGACAGCCAGGGTCCCATGGTGGGCAGGATCACCGGCTTAGGCATCTACAGCGGGTTCACGATGGAAACGACACTCGATCCGACAGTGCAGCCGTTCCTGAACGATCACAGAATCGACGGAACGCCGGTACTGCCGGGCGTCATGGGGCTCGAGGCATTTGCCGAAGCCGCACTGTGCCTGCATCCCGGCTGGCATATCGAAACCATAGATGAAGTGAACTTTCTGGTTCCGTTCAAGTTTTACAAAGACGAACCTCGTATCGTTTTCCTTCAGGCCAACATTTGTCCGCAGGGCGAGAAGCTGATTGCCGATTGCCGGCTGACCGGCCGGCGAAAGCTTCCAGGTCAAGCCGAACCGCAGGAGACGACCCACTTCACCGCCCGTGTGCGCCTGGCAAAACAAAAGCCAGACCTGGCGGTCGGGCCAAAACCTCGTTTGTCGGCTGAGGCCATCGTGAAAGCCGCACAAATTTATCGGATTTATTTCCATGGTCCCGCTTACCAGGTGCTCGAAAAAGCATGGTGGGATGGAGAGCATATGGTCGGTGAGTTGATGCAAGACTTGCCGGATGAATGCAAGCCGACCGATCCGCCAACCCTCATCAGGCCCAGGCTGATCGAGTTGTGCTTCCAGACGGCGGGTCTGTGGGAGATGGCGGCACACGACCGTATGGGATTGCCACGGCAGGTGAATGGCGTTTCTTGGCTGCGTCCTCCTGATTTAGAGGGAGGTGCTTTTTACGCGTTGGTCACTCCACATCCCGCCTTGGGGACCTTCGACGCAGAAGTGGTGGACGGAGAAGGGAATTGTTACCTGCGGCTGGATGGATATAGCACGGCTGAAGTTCCTTCGAACGTGGATAGCAGTCCGTTGAAGGCGTTGCATGATGCTCTTCTTTCGCAAACTGTCTCATAAAACCTCGATTTGTAAGACGAGCTGAATGGTGGTTGTATGCGGCACAAATTTGAACGAGTTGCCATTATTAATCGTGGCGAAGCCGCCATGCGTTTTATCCACGCGGCCCGGGAATTCAATCTTGAGCACGGCACTTGTTTACGGACCATCGCGCTTTACACCGATCCTGACCGGAACGCGATGTTTGTTCGCCAGGCTGACGAGACGGTATCGCTCGGTCCGCCTCAAGTCGCTGATCCCATCACTAGTCACCTGAAGAGCTGCTATGTCGACTACGCTCTCCTGGAGCGCGCGTTACGACTGGCCCGGGCGGAAGCGGCCTGGGTGGGTTGGGGTTTTGTGGCAGAGCACGCGGATTTTGCCGATCTCTGCCGCGACCTGGGAATTGTCTTTATCGGCCCCGACGGCGACGTCATGCGGCGCCTTGGCGACAAAATATCGTCGAAGCGACTCGCCGAACAGGCACAGATCCCGGTTGCCGAATGGAGCGGCGGACCGGTGGAGACCCTGAGCGATGCCTGGCGGGAGGCCCAACGCCTGGGATATCCGGTGTTCATCAAAGCGACCGCCGGCGGCGGAGGCCATGGCATTCGGAGGGTCAATTCTCCGGGCCAACTCGACAAGGCGCTGGCGAGCGCACGCGGCGAAGCCTTCAAGGCTTTCGGTGATCCTACCGTCTTCCTGGAAAAAGTCGTAAGCGGTGCGCGCCATATTGAGGTCCAGATCATTGCCGATCAGCATGGCACAACTTGGGCGGCAGGGGTTCGCGACTGCACCATTCAGAGACGCCAGCAAAAGATTCTGGAAGAGGCGCCTTCGCCTGCGCTGACTCGCGAACAGGATCAGGAGTTACGCCGGATCGCGGTTCGCCTCAGTCAAGCTGCCGGATATCAAAACGCGGGAACGGTTGAATTTCTCTACGAGCCCCGAAGCAAGCGTTTCTTGTTCATGGAGATGAACACGCGCCTGCAGGTCGAACATCCGGTAACGGAGTGCACGACGGGCATCGACCTGGTCAAACTGCAGATTCAAGTTGCGCAAGGCGGACGCCTGCAAGGCCATCCGCCTGTCACTACGGGCCACGCGATTGAGGTGCGGCTGAATGCCGAGGATCCCAACAATGGATTCGCGCCATCTCCGGGACTCGTGAAACGGTTTCGCATACCGTCCGGCCCCGGAGTGAGAATCGACACGGGGGTGGAAGAAGGAGATACCGTTCCCTCCGAGTTCGATTCGATGATTGCGAAAATCATTGCCTTCGGACATGACCGAAAAGAAGCCCTTGCCAGGCTTCAACGCGTTTTGCACGAAAGCGTCATTGTGATCGAGGGAGGCGGCACCAATCGCGCGTTCCTGTTCGATCTGTTGAGCCGCAAGGAGGTGCAACGGAGTAAGGTCGAGATCGGCTGGATGGATCGCCTTACTGCCAAAGGCAAGCAGATCTCTCACCGCCACGTAGACGTCGCTCTCATACAAGCTGCCATCGCGGCTTATGAAATGGAGATTCGCGTCGAGCAGTCTCTCTTCTACGCTTCGGCCGTGCGCGGCCGTCCGCAGGTTCGCGATGAGATAGGCCGAACGGTTGAACTGCGCTGCTTCCAAAATACCTATTCCATGAATGTCCACCGCATGGGCCTTCGGCAGTATCGGATTGAGGTGGATGGTTCTCGCATCAATGCGTGCGTCGAACCGATTGGTCCGTTCGAGCGTTGGATCGAGTTTTCCGGACAACGCTTTCACGTGGTGGCAGTCGAGCATGGCGCGAGCTTCCGCATAGAAGTGGACGGCGTTTCGCATCGCGTCGAGCGCGACGACGGCGGAGTGGTACGAGCGCCGTCGCCGGCTGTGGTGGTCTCCATCGCCGTGAAACCGGGTGACGTAGTCTCAGCTGGCGACCGTCTCGCCGTGATCGAAGCCATGAAGATGGAGACCCAGGTTGTCGCTCCATTCTCAGGGAAGATTCGCCAGGTCATGGCGATACCGAACGTCCAGGTGTCAACCGGGGACCTGCTTTTACAGATCGAACCCGGGGTTGTGCATCGTGGAAACGCGAATGCATCCGCTGAGCGCGTGTCTTTCGAAGCAGTCCTTCCTGTCGCAGGGGAAGCAAATGTTGCGGCTCTCCGCCGACGGCAAAGTCTCGACGACTTGCGACAGCTGACGCTGGGCTTTGATGTGACGCCGGAGCAGGCGTCCCGTTTGGCAGCAGATTTGAAGCAGGTGCAAGAGGCAGAAGCGGACACCGACGAAATGCGCATCGCCGAGGATGCCATTCTGAATATCTTCGTAGATCTTTGGTCGTTGTTCCGAAGGAAACCGCTCGCCGCGCACCAAGCAGGCGGTGAATCGCCGAGTACGGAAGCCTATCTTTTCTCGTATCTGCGCGCGCTCGACAGCGAAGGCGACAACTTACCTCCGGACTTCCTGCAGGCGTTGCAAAAGGCAGTGGCGCACTACGGAATCACCAGCCTCAAGCGCTCGCCGGAGTTAGAAGAATGTTTGCTATGGATCTACAAATCGCATCAGAAGGCGGAACAGCAAATCGCTCCCATTCTCGCGGTTCTGCAACGCCGGCTTGCCCAGTTGAATGGCGACCTTACATGGGCTGATGAGGCATTCCACACGCTGCTGGATCGCATGGTCTCCATCACACGTGAGCTGTTTCCCGGAGTCAACGATCTGGCACGCGAGCTTCGTTATCGTTGCTTCGAGCAGCCGTTCTTCGAGGACGCACGCAGGCGGGTGTACTCAGCTATGGAGGAGCACCTGGATTATCTCGCGGCCCATCAGGATGCGCCGGATGTGCAGCAAAAAGTGCGTGCTCTGGGCGAGTGCCCTCAGCCGCTGGCCAGTCTGTTGGCTGGACGATTTCCCACCGCTTCGCCGGCCTTGCGTCAGACCATGATGGAGATTGTCACGTCGCGTTATTACATGCGTCGGCTGAAGAACTTTCGAACCCTGGCCATCGACGGCCATTGCTTTGCCAAGGCTGAATACGACGAGGATGGAAAACACCTTCACGTCTTCATGGCGTGTGCCGAGTATTGTCGACTCGGTGAAAACATGCACGCTCTCTTCCCGTTCCTCGTCGAGGTGCCGGAAGGCGACGACGTGGTGCTCGATTTCTTTACCTGGGAACAGAACGCGCTTCCCGATGCGGAGCAAACGCAGAGCGAGATCCATACACTCATCAACTCGATTGAGTTCTCTCGTCCGGTTCATCGGGTGGTTGTGGCTGTGGCGGGGGCCAACAGCGAGCCGGGCATGGGCGCCATACAGCACTTCACGTACGAATATTCGGAAGGCGGTTACCAGGAAGTGCATCTCTTCCGCGGAGTTCACCCGATGATGGGCGAACGTCTGCATCTATGGAGGCTGAAGAATTTCAAGATCGATCGTCTGCCGTCCGTCGAAGACGTCTACCTGCTGCATGCGGTAGCCAACGAAAATCCCAAGGATGAACGGCTGTTCGCGGTGGCAGAGGTGCGCGACCTGACGCCGGTCCGGGACAAACGACGGAGGATCGTGCAATTGCCTCATCTGGAGCGAATGTTCTCCGAGGCGATCGCGGCTATACGTCAGTGTCAGATGAAGCGATCGGCGCGCGAACGGCTGTACTGGAACCGCATATTTCTTTATGTGTGGCCCACGCTGAGCCTCAAGCCCGATGAGGTAAACGAAATTGTGCACCGTCTGGCGCCGATGGCGGATGGTCTGGGGTTGGAGCAGGTAGTCGTCCGCATCCGCATCCCCAATTCCCGCACCGGCGAGTTGCGTGACACCGTGATGCGCATTTCGGCTCCGGGTGACGCCGGGTTGCTGATGACCTTTCGGCCTGCCGGCAAGTTGCAGCCGCTTACACCCCTGACAGCCTACGAGCAAAAAGTGGTGAAGATGCGTCAACGCGGATTGCTCTACCCGTTTGAGATCGTCAAGATGCTGACACCATCCATCGGCGAAACCGAGGCGCAGTTCCCGCCGGGACAGTTCACGGAACACGATTTGGATGCCGAGGGGCGTCTCGTTTCAGTCGACCGGCCTTACGGTCAGAACACTGCGAGCATCATCGTCGGTACGATCCGCAGCTTCACCGATAAATATCCCGAGGGCATGAAGCGGGTCGTGCTGCTGGGCGATCCCAGCAAGGAGCTGGGAGCGTTGGCGGAGCCCGAATGCCGGCGAATTCTTGCCGCTCTGGATATGGCCCGGGCGATGCGGATTCCGTTGGAGTGGTTCACCCTGTCGGCCGGCGCCAAGATTTCGATGAGCAGCGGCGTGGAGAACATGGACTGGATCGCCCGTGTACTGCGCGGCATCATCGACTTCACGCAGGCCGGAGGCGAAATCAACCTGGTGGTAAACGGCATCAATGTCGGCGCGCAGCCGTACTGGAATGCCGAGGCCACCATGCTGATGCACACCCGCGGCATTCTTATTATGACGCCCAAGGCGGCTATGGTGCTGACCGGCAAACGCGCCTTGGACTTCTCCGGCAGCGTCTCTGCCGAAGACAATCAGGGCATCGGAGGTTACGACCGCATCATGGGCTTCAACGGCCAGGCGCAGCATTTCGCGCGCGACATCGCAGAGGCTTGCCACATCCTCATGCAGCATTATGAGCACACCTATGTTGGGCCCGATGAGCGCTTTCCGCGCAGGGCGGTGACGTCCGATCCGTTCGAACGCGACGTACAACTGTATCCACATGTGGGCGAAGGCTTCGCCCGGGTCGGTGATATTTTTTCGGATGCGACGAATCCCGGACGGAAAGCCCCGTTCGAGATTCGGAAGGTCATGCGGGCGGTATCCGACCAGGACCATGCGCCGTTGGAGCGTTGGTCCGGACTGCGGTCAGGCGAGACAGCAGTGGTTTGGGACGCTCATGTCGGCGGATATCCGGTGTGTATGTTAGGCATCGAATCGAAGCCGGTACCGCGTTTCGGATTCGTTCCTGCCGATGGACCAGACCACTGGACTGGAGGCACATTATTTCCGCAGTCCTCCAAGAAGCTGGCTCGCGCCATCAACTCGGCAAGCAACAACCGGCCGCTGGTGGTGCTCGCAAATCTATCCGGATTCGACGGCTCACCAGAATCCATGCGCTGCCTGCAATTGGAGTATGGCGCGGAGATTGGCCGCGCGGTCGTCAATTTTAAAGGTCCAATGGTATTTTGCGTGGTCTCGCGCTATCACGGCGGAGCCTATGTGGTCTTCTCCCACGCTTTGAACGAGCAACTGGAAGTCATCGCGCTCGAAGGGACGTATGCGTCGGTAATCGGGGGTGCTCCAGCGGCAGCAGTGGTCTTCGCGGGTGAGGTCGAAGCCAGGGCCAAGAAGGATCCCCGGATTGTGGCTCTGACCCAGGCGATGAGCCAGGCGCAAGGCGCTGAGAAGAACCGGCTGCGAGCCGAATGGAGCGAGCTATTCAAGCTGGTGCATTCCGAAAAGCTGGGCGAGATGGCGGCTGAATTCGATCGTATCCACAGCGTGAATCGCGCTCTGGAAGTGGGAGCGCTGCACACAATCATTCCACCTCACCAGCTGCGACCATACCTGATCGACGCCATCGCCCGCGGCATCATCAAGGATGAGGCGATACGAACGGGCAAGAAGTCGATCGAGCGTTCGGCGATGGCGGAGACCGAAGCTATGGTTCTGCAGGCGGATTGATGGAAGTACGCTGGTTCGAACAATTTCTGTCCGACGTTAGCGTAGAGGACGATTGGTTCGGTCCATGGGAACGATCGCACCTTCTGACGCTGCGTTTTCCGAAACGGCGCGCAGACTGGCTCCTGGGCCGCTGGACAGCGAAACATGCGGTCGCTTACGAATTAAACCTTCCACACGATGCCGGTGGTCTGGCCGGCATTGAAATACGGCCGGCAGCCTCTGGAGCGCCGGAGGTATTTCTCGGCAGCGAGCCGGCGAATCTGGCGATCTCGATCAGTCACCGCGGTGGAATAGCAGCGTGCGCCGTCGCAATAGGCGGAGCGATGCTGGGGTGCGATCTCGAAATGGTCGAACCGCGCAGCGATGCCTTTGTCGCTGACTACTTCACCGCGGAAGAACAAGAAGTCGTGCGACAAGCCTGTCCGGGCGATCGCTTCGCCTTAATCGCCCTGATTTGGAGTGCGAAGGAAAGCGCCCTTAAAGCGGTTCGTTGCGGTTTGCGAATTGATACGCGAAGTCTGTCGGTTGAATTGGATGATCCGAATACCGCAGCCCTTAATAATGCCCCAGCGCGAGCCGCCAATGCTCTCACCGCGATGCCTAATTTTCTTCAGCCCTGGGGAGCGTTGCGTGTCAGTTACATGCCGCAACAAGTCTTTCACGGGTGGTGGTTCCGCTGCGGCGACCTGGTGCGCACTGAGGTAAGTTTCCCCCCGACGCAACCCCCAGTCAGCACCATAGCCCGCTGAGCATTCGCCATCGTTAAGGCGCTTCGCCTGAGTGGTCACGTACGCGACAAACGAATTCCTGACTTGGCAAACTCGCCTCTTCCGTGCAGCTGAGACGTGTAGTTTGCCCGGCTGAGGCCCGCCTACGGACGAATGGATGATGGTCAGCTATTCGCGCATCTCAGCGGGGATGACCGCCATTTTGCCGCAGCATTCGGTACAGAGTCGTTGTGCCATCGGGCTCGCGTCCGCAACGGGATCGGGTTTGTCTGTGATAGGAGCGGACTCTGCTGAGCGAACGCGGACAGGCTTGTGTTATGTCTCAACACTCCGCAGCTTGCCTCACGAGCCCTTCACAGGTAAGCTGATTCGAAACCAGCCGAACTCTTGGGAGGCACACATTTTGAAAGTCGGTGCGGCCGAGTTGCCGCAGACTCCATTCCTCCCGGAGCAGAGACCCTCTCCCTCAATTACCCAACGCCTACTGCTGATCCTTTTCACCTTGGCTTTGTGCCTGGTGCTGTTCCTGCTACTTGACGCCGGTTATAGTGCCTTCATGTTGCGGTCGCGGCCGGTTGTAAACGCGCAGGCTACCTGCTTCAAGAGTGACGCGGTTCGCCATCATTCCCTGCAACCTAATTGTCAATGCGAACGTCACTGGGGCAAGCAGTCGTATCCGTTTGTTACCAATAATCTTGGATTTCGCGACCAAACAATACGCGACGTACCGATCAGCGTCAATGCGCCACGCGTGCTCTTCCTGGGCGATTCTTTCACCGAAGGCATGAGCGCCTGGGGCGATACCTACGTCGGGCAACTCGTGGCAAAATTTCCGCAATATGACTTCCTCAACGGCGGAGTCGAGAGCTATGCCCCATCGAATTACCTGAATGTCACCCGGCAACTCCTTGATCGCGGCGTGAAGTTCGATGAGGTCATCGTATTTATCGATTTGTCGGATGCCCAGGACGAAGCTGCCTTCTATCGCGACAAGAACCCGATGGGCGCGGTTGACGGGCCGGAGCAGATCGTCCACAACGACAGCTGGTATGCCAGCCTTCGCGCCTTTATCACCGAGCACCTGTTGATTACCAATAGCGTCTTCGACCGGATGGAGCGGTTGGCGGTGAGGCACGGCACTTACCAGCTGAATATTGGACATGGGCAACTGTTCGATCTGCCGCGGTCGGCGTGGACCTATCGTGCCGTCTCCGACAGCGAGCCTTATGAAATTGGCTACGCTCCTCTGGGTCTTGAGGCCGGCCTCCGCAAAGAAGAAACGAAGATGACCGAACTGTGGCACTTGCTGCAGCAACGCGGCATTCCGGTCAGCGTAGTGGTTTATCCGTGGCCGGCACAGATTGCCCACGATAAGGTGGATTCCCGTCAGGTGCAGATGTGGCGCGACTGGTGCAATGGCAAGTGCCAGCGGTTTATCTCAGTCTTTCCGGAGTTCTTTGAGGTGAAGAACGCCTGCCCGCCGGGACAAGCCGGCTGCTGGTACATGCAAGATTTCATCTTCGGGGACGAGCACTACTCTCCCGCAGGGAACGAACTGGTGGCCGGGGCGGTGGGGAAAAGCCTTGAGGCGAACCCGCCTGTGAAACGAAATTGACGAAGAAAGTAGCCGTCCGGAGTTGCTGTATCCGCTACAATCTAATATAAAATCAGCCAACGGCCAACGTCCGTCCAGAGCACTTCAGCATCCGGGGCCGGATAGTTTGGGGAGAGTGACATGGGTTTCATCAAGACGACCGGTCAACGCGTGGGAACCGCTGGGCAGCTGTTTTCGTTTTTCTGGAGCAATAAGCGCTGGTGGCTAACGCCCGTCCTGATCACGCTGGCGATCTTTGCCGTGCTGCTGATCCTGGCTCAGAGTTCCGCGATCGCTCCGTTCATTTACTCGTTCTTCTAGGGGGAACGCACGATGTTGATTCATTTCATCAAGATGCATTGGCGGACCGTGCTGGTGGTCGTGGCTCTGGCAGTTGCGCTCTGGTTCTGCTTGCCGGCTACCTTGAGGGCGACGATATCGGCGGGCTGGAAGAAGATTGGCCATGCCATCGGCAACTTCCAGGCGCGCGTCCTTCTCACCGTACTCTACTCCATCCTCATCTTGCCGTTCGGGTTAGTGGTACGCCTCTTCTCCGATTCCATGCACATGAAGAAGCGTCCGGACAAGTGGTTCGATCATCCTCCCAGACCTAACACCCTCGAAGAGGCCCGCCGCCAAGGCTGACATGAATATCCTGGGAATCTCGTGTTATTACCATGACGCCGCGGCTGCGCTGTTGCAGGACGGGCAACTGATTGCCGCCGCTGAAGAGGAACGTTTCAGCCGCATTAAGCACGACTTCAACTGGCCCAAGCTGGCCATCGACTTCTGCCTGGAGTCAGGCGGCATCCAAGCCGGCGATCTGGACTATGCGGTCTTCTACGAGAAGCCCTTCCGCAAGTTCGATCGCATTCTGATGAGCGTGCTGCAGACTTACCCGCAGTCGTACAAGGTATTTCGCGAGTCGATGATCACCTGGATGATCGACAAGCTGTGGGTCGGCTCGAAAATCTCAGCGGAGTTGGGCATTCCGACCAGCAAGATCCTGTATGCCGAACATCACATGTCGCACGCCGCAAGCGCGTTCCTGTGCTCGCCGTTTGAAGAAGCGGCGATCATGACAGTGGACGGCGTGGGCGAGTGGGTTACGGGAACGACGGGCGTCGGCAAGGGCAACCAGGTTGA
>Ga0187884_10003187_pt1 | contig 12923 bp, 6 predicted proteins | sample June2016WEW_20_4_FD_132983 | JGI IMG/M metagenome (GOLD analysis project Ga0187884, IMG submission 132983) | Peatland microbial communities from SPRUCE experiment site at the Marcell Experimental Forest, Minnesota, USA - June2016WEW_20_40 | ecosystem: Environmental > Terrestrial > Soil >...
CATGCGCAGGCCGGGCCACAGGCCGCCCGGCTGGGCCGGCGCCCAGGTTTGCCAGCCCGCCACCACCTGCGCCGCGGCAGACCATGGCCAGGACAGGTTGAAGTGCGTCAGCTGGGACACCTGGTGCGCGCGGAAGGTGAAGGAGGTGGCGATGCCGAAGTTGCCGCCACCCCCGCCCCGGCTGGCCCAGTACAGGTCCCCGTTCTGCGTGGCGTCGCAGGTGCGGAGCTGGCTATCCGCCGTGACAATCTGCAGCGATTCCAGGTTGTCACAGGTCAGCCCGTAGGCCCGGGCCAGCACCCCGATCCCGCCGCCGAGGGTGAGGCCGGCCACGCCTACCGTGGCGCAGGTCCCGCCCGGCACCGCCAGGCCTGCCGCGGCGAGCCGGTTGTACATGTCAATCAGCTGCAGGCCGGTGCCCACCGTGACGGTTCCGCCGGCCACCTGGAAGGAGTTCATGGCGGTGACGTCGACGATGAGCCCGGTGGTGCTGGACCAGCCCGCGTAGCTGTGCCCGCCGGACCGGGCGGCGACCGGCAGGCCGAACTTCCGCACGAAGGCCACGCAGGCGCTCACATCGCTGGCGGTCGCGCAGTACGCGATGCCGGCCGGGCTCAGGTCGTCGAAGCGGGGATCGTAGAGTTCCTTCGCGGCCGGGTAGGAGGGCTGCCCCGGCCGGATGAGCGTGTGGGTGGACAGGGCACTCCGAAGCGCCGCCCAGTCAGCGCTGCCCGGTCCGGCCAGCGCCGGGCCGCTGGCCCGGATTCCGCCGTTGCGGCCAGAACGCCGTGGGGCGGCTGGTGACACGAGGCCAGCGGGCCGTGTGCCAGCCAGCGGTGCCGAACCCGCCGCCAGCCCGGCCATGGCGAGAAAGCGGCGCCGATGCGGTGCGGTGACGTGACCAGGCTTCAGCTGGCCGGTATCCGGGGTGGATTCCTGGCCGCTGCCGCCTGGCCGCGCTGCGCTGTCCATCGTGTGCCCTCCGGTTCTGGGCTCACCCGTGCGGCATCGTCGCTGTGGGCTGGCCGCCAGCAGGCTGGCGAGCCTGACCAGGCTCGCGTGCCTGGCACGCACCCAGAGAGAACCCATCGTCCCTACACAAGGTGATGAGAATATCGCTTCATGTAGTCAGCCGGCCGGCGATTCACAGCAGCCAGTTCGCGGGTACGGTGCACGCCACCGCGATCGGCCGCGGCCGGCTTGGGCGAACAGCCGCATGGCCGTCCCGGAGATGCGAATGCGATTGCCGAACGCTGGATCGGCAGTGCCCGCCGCGAGTGCCCGGACCGGATGCTGATCACCGGCGAACGCCACCTGCGGCTGATCCGCGAATATGACCAGGTCGCGTGGGTGACACAGTTTCCGGCACCCACAACGCCACGGCCACCGGCCGTATCGGCGCAGACGGCCGACGCATCCTGCTCGCTGGCCTCATCGTGGATCCAGGCCAGCGGGCGGCAATCCGCACGAGATGCATCCGGATTGCCGCGCGCCAGGCAGCAGGACCAGCTTTGCCGAGGGCAACGCCCGCCCCGGCGGCTCGGGCCAGCCCGCGGCCCGAGCCAGTGCCACTACATCGGGATGGCCTCGTAGATCTCGACGGACCCGCCGCTGGCTAGCACCGGGCAACCCTTTGCCTTCGCCGTCGCATCACTCAGCGAGCCAGCCGACACGATCGAGTAGCCGCCCGCGCCAGACTTGCCCCCGTCGGTGACACCGCCCGAACTTACCGTCGCGGAGTTACCGAACGGGTTCCCCATGTCGGCGACCGAGTCGCCGAGTGTGCCGAACCATGCCCCCCAGGCCTGCATCGCCTGCTCCTGCGCCTCTGGCGTCTCTGCCATCTGACCGCCAATGTAGACATACACGAACTTGGCCATCGGATTCTCCACGGGCTCGCCGGCCGGCGTCTGCGGCCGGAATATGGACCTGACACTAAGTCCGACGGACGGGACCGCCGCAAATCGACAGATCTGCCCGGCGATCACGTGCGATGTGCGTCTGGCGGCCGGTGACCGATGTCACCGCCGGCACATCGGCGGCGGACGGGGCGATCATGAAGGGATTGTAGCTGCCGGTCGGTGACGCATGCGTTGGAGAACTGCTCGAGGAGCTCGGCTGGCAGGTCGTGTCGGGCCTGCAGCCGAAACAGCAGGTCAAGCAGACGATCGAGTATTCGGGCGCCACAGCGCTGAAGGGTGCTCACACGAGACGGTCGTCTGGAACCCGGAGTGCGTTCAGAGACGACTCAAGAGCCGACAGCCGGGAATGGAGGACCCCGCCCTGCTGTGAACTGTCGTCCCCTGGGGACCGCTGAGCGTCCATCGCGTCCCGGACATCCCGCAGCGACAGGATGGCATTCTCCACCTGAACGCGGCGGTGCTCAGTGGGAGCGGTCTCACGCATCGCGTACAACGCCTCGGTGAGGTCATCCGCGCGGCGCTGGAGGTCAGCCCAGCGGACACTGGCCGCGTCGGTGAACACGCCCTGCCGTTCAGCCGCGCGGACTGCACCGTCGAGGGCCGCGCCCTTCGCATACGCATCGACGGCTCTCGAACGCCATCTGGCCCCCACGGCGGAGGGGCGGGCACGCGCGGGAGAGCGGGTAGCCAACAGGATTATGCCCAGGAGGACCAGGGCGCCGAGGGCGACCCACAACCAGATCAGATAGGAGCCGAACCCGCTGGTTGAGGCGGACGAACTGCTCGGCGTCGGGCTCGGCGCGGTCGAGGCCGTGTTCGGCGCGGCCGTCGGACTGGCTGTGCTCGGTGCCGCCGTCGGGCTGGCCGGGGTCAGTGTCGGTGAGGGCTGGGCGGTGGGCGTTCCCGGTGCGCCCGCGCTGGGCGAGGAAGCGGTGACAGCGCCGCGAGCGCCCTGCGCGCATGCGGTCACGAGGCATCCGGCAAACAGGATTACGGCCGCAAGCAGCACGCTTTGCGCGAGGCGTCGCATCCCCGATCCCTCCATGGCTTGATCCTGACGGAATCCGTGAATTACCGCCACACCCCGCACCCGACTCCAAAGACCGCGGACGTGGATCACGGTGAAATCAACCCGGACACCATGGCGCAGGCTGGGGCCCGGCAGTCCGGGGCAGGAGTTGCCGCCAGTTGACGTCGGGCCGCCAGGCCGACAAGCTTGTCGATCTTGCGCGCCGGCTGACTGTAGTCGCCGGCGTCTTGGTCACGTGGCGCACCAGCTTTGGGATCAACGGTCTGATGCTTCTCGGCCAGCGTGCTCCGCACGCGAGTCAACTCCTCGGGCGGGTGGCTGAGCCATGACGGCAGCATACCGATCCCAGGCGCGTGGCAGCAGGCCGGAACACAGGACGCCCAAGGCACAGTGCCCTTTCCGCAGAGATGGCGAGCCAACTCTGCGGAAAGGGCGGCGCACGCGCGACGCTGTCCGTGCCCGTCCGTGCCAACAGTCACCAGAGCGCTTGCACGCACGGGCCCATGGCGGACAGGGCGATCAGCAGGCTGCCGCAGGGCGCTAGATCAACGCGCTTATGTATACTGACTTCATCTGACAGCATTTCGGAGCCGGGCGGTTACACCCTGGGTGTTGTTGTTCACGGTAGGGCCATTGTCGTCCCGATTGCATGGGCAGAGCGGCCGCCGATGAGCCAAGAGGGATCGCTGATGGCCCCCGCTGATTACGCCCAAGACCAGGGCCTTTATGACAGCCGGTTCGAGCACGATGCGTGTGCGGTAGGGGTCGTTGCGGATATCTGGGGGCGCCGTAGCCACAGCATCATGACCCAGGCGTTCACGGTGCTGCGGAACATGGACCACCGAGGCGCCAGGGGCAGCGATCCGGGGACAGGCGATGGGGCTGGTGTCCTGACCCAGATCCCGGATGCCTTCTTCCGGTCTGTGTGTGGCTTTCCCCTGCCTGCTCCCGGGCGTTACGCGGCCGGCCTGATCTTCTTGCCCGCTGAAGCTGCCTCCGCCGCGGCGCGGATGGCGGCGGTGGAGCGCCTCGCCGGCCAGGAACGCCTGGCCGTACTAGGCTGGCGCGAGGTTCCGCATGACCCAGCGTTCTGTGGGCAGGGTGCGCTTGCGGTCATGCCACGGTTGGTGCAGCTATTCGTGACGGGTACCGACAACCGGGAAAGCGGTCTGGACCTGGACCGGCGGGCGTTTTGCCTTCGGAAGCGGATGGAGCACGAGGTCGGCGTTTATGCGGCCAGCCTTTCCTCGCGGACCACCGTGTACAAGGGGATGCTCAGCGGGTTCCAGCTCAAGTCTTTCTACCCCGACTTGTCCGATCCTGCCTACGCGTCCGCGCTGGCCTTGGTTCATTCCCGGTTCTCGACCAATACCTTCCCGTCCTGGCCGCTGGCCCATCCGTTCCGGTTCATCGTGCACAACGGTGAGATCAACACGATCCGCGGCAACCGCAACTGGATGCAGGCCCGTGAGGCGATGCTGGCCAGCGAACTCATCCCTCGCTCCGTCGACGGTAAAGGGATCGAGCGGCTGCTGCCGATCCTGACGGAGTCCGCGAGCGACTCGGCCAGCTTGGACGAGTGCCTGGAACTGCTCCATCTCGGCGGGCGATCACTGCCGCACGCGATTCTCATGATGATCCCAGAGCCGTGGGAAAAGCACGAGGAGATGGGCGCTGCCCAGCGGGCGTTCTACGGTTTCCACAGTGCCCTGATGGAGCCGTGGGACGGGCCGGCTTGCGTTGCGTTCACCGACGGCACTGTGATCGGCATGGTGCTGGACCGCAACGGGCTGCGCCCTGGCCGGTACTGGGTGACCAGCGAAGGCCTGCTGATCTTGGCCAGCGAGGTAGGTGTGCTCGGCATCGACCCGGCCAGCGTTGTCCGCAAGGGCCGCCTGCAGCCAGGCCAGATCTTCCTGGCGGACACAGGCAGGGGGTGCCTGGTCGGGGACCCTGAGGTTAAGGCGCCGCTCGCCGCTGAGCACCCATATGCGGACTGGCTGCAGGACGGCTTGCTGTACCTGGACGACCTCCCAGACTGCGACCGCCAGTTGCCGGCTGGCGAGGAGCTTACGATCAGGCAACTCCTGTCCGGTTACACCGAGGAAGAACTCAGGGTGCTGCTCGCCCCGATGGCCCGCTCCGGTGCCGAACCTGTCGGCTCGATGGGCACCGACACGCCCATCGCGATCCTGTCGGACCGGCCACGGCTGATCTTTGACTACTTCACCCAGATGTTCGCCCAGGTTACCAACCCGCCGCTGGACGCGATCAGGGAAGATTTGGTGACCTCGCTCAAGTCGTCCATCGGCTCTAGGCAGAACCTGCTGGCAGCGGGCCCGGCCTCGTGCCAGCAGATCGTGCTGCCATGCCCGGTGATCAGCGATAGCGAGCTTGCGAAAATCATCGACATCAACCGCGATGGGAGCCTTCCCTGGTTTGCGGCCCACGTGGTGGATGGCCGTTACTGGGTGGCTGGTGGGGGCGCCGCCCTGCAGGCAAGGCTTGCCGACATCGGAGCTGAGGTGTCGGAGGCCATCCGGGCAGGTGCCCGGATCATCGTCCTCTCCGACCGAGGCGGCGGCGCAGTCGATCGGAGCCTCGCCCCGATCCCGTCTTTGCTGCTTACCGCTGCCGTGCACCATCACCTGATCAGAGAGGGGACACGGACACTGGCCGGGTTGGTGGTGGAATCGGCGGACGCCCGGGAGTCGCATCACATCGCGCTGCTGATCGGTTACGGCGCTGCCGCCGTCAACCCATACCTGGCGCTGGAGTCCGTCCGCGACATGGTGCAGGGCAGCGCGCTGGGCACCATCCCGCCCTCCAGGGCAACGGCAAATCTGAGCGACGCGCTGGGCAAGGGACTACTCAAGATCATGTCAAAGATGGGTGTGTCCACCGTTGCGTCCTACACCGGCGCCCAGATCTTCGAGGCGGTCGGCCTCGGCCCGGAGGTCATCGATACCTGCTTCACGGGCACCGCGTCGCGGCTGGGCGGGGCTGGTTTTGACGTGCTCGCCGGCGAGGTGGCACGCCGCCACGCACGCGCCTTCGACCCCAGGGGAAACGCCGCCCTTGCCCACCAGCGGCTGGAGACTGGCGGTGAGTACCAGTGGCGGCGTAACGGCGAGCCGCATCTGTTCAACCCGGAAACGGTATTCAAGCTCCAGCACGCTACGCGAACTCGCCGGTATGAGCTCTTCAAGGAGTACACCCGCCTGGTGGACGACCAGTCTTGCCAGCTGATGACGCTGCGCGGGCTGCTGCGGGTGCACGGGGTGGACGTTCCCGGCACCCGATCGCCGGTCCCGGCCGAAGAAGTCGAGCCGGTCGCGTCCATCGTGCGCCGGTTCGCCACCGGTGCCATGTCTTATGGTTCCATCTCCGCCGAGGCGCACGAGACCCTGGCGATCGCGATGAACCGGATCGGCGCAAAGTCCAACACCGGCGAAGGCGGTGAGGATTCGGCCAGGTTCGTGCCCGACGCCAACGGTGACCTGCGCCGGTCCGCCGTGAAACAGGTGGCCAGTGGCCGGTTCGGCGTCACCAGCGAATACCTGGTGAACGCCGATGACCTGCAGATCAAGATGGCCCAGGGTGCCAAGCCAGGTGAGGGCGGCCAGTTGCCGGGCCGCAAGGTCTACCCATGGATCGCCAAGACCCGCTATTCCACGCCCGGCGTCGGCCTGATCTCCCCTCCACCGCATCACGACATCTATTCCATCGAGGACCTCAAACAACTGATCGGTGACCTGAAGAACGCCAACCCCGCGGCCCGCGTGGAGGTTAAGCTGGCCGCCGAGGTTGGGGTGGGCACGATAGCGGCTGGAGTGGCCAAGGCCCACGCCGACGCGGTCCTGATCTCCGGCCACGACGGCGGCACCGGCGCGGCGCTGCAGTCCAGCATCAAGCATGCCGGCGCGCCGTGGGAGGTTGGGCTGGCCGAGACCCAGCAGACGCTGCTCCGCAATGGGCTGCGGGACCGGATCGTGCTGCAAGTCGATGGCCAGCTGAAGACCGGGCGCGATGTCATCATCGCTGCCCTGCTCGGTGCGGAGGAGTTCGGCTTCGGCAGCGCGCCCCTGGTCGTCTCTGGCTGCGTGCAGATGCGTGTCTGTCACCTGGATACGTGCCCAGTGGGGGTGGCGACCCAGAATCCCGAGCTCCGCAAGCGGTTCGCGGGCAAGCCAGAGTTCGTGGTCAACTTCTTCGAGTTCATCGCCGAAGAGGTGCGCGAGTACCTGACCGCGCTCGGGTTCCGCACCCTCGATGAGGCCATCGGCAGGGTCGATATGCTGGAGGCAGCCCAGGCGGTGGGGCACTGGAAGGCTGCGGGACTGGATCTCAGTCCAGTGCTGCACGCGCCCGAGATGCCCCCAGGAACCGCCCTGCACTGCACGACAGCACAGGATCACGGGCTCGACCGGGCACTCGACAACACCCTGATCCAACTCTCCGAAGAAGCGCTGGCTAGCGGCACACCTGTCTCCATGGAATTTCCCGTTCGGAACGTCAACAGGACGGTCGGGACGATGCTCGGGTACGAGGTGACTAGGCGCTGGGGTGGCAAGGGCCTGCCCGCAGACACCATCTGCGTCCGCTTTACCGGATCCGCCGGGCAGTCGTTCGGCGCGTTCCTGCCCCCGGGTATCACGTTGCGGCTGACTGGGGACGCCAATGACTACCTGGGTAAGGGCCTGTCTGGCGGACGCATCATCGTCGTGCCCGATCCCGCGGCACCATTCGCCGCCGAGGAGCAGGTCATCGCGGGCAACGTAATCGGCTATGGTGCGACCGGCGGCGAGATATTCCTCCGCGGGATGGTGGGCGAAAGGTTCTGCGTGCGCAACTCCGGCGCCACCGCGCTCGTCGAGGGCACCGGCGACCATGGCTGTGAGTACATGACCGGCGGGACCGTTGTCGTACTGGGCCAGACCGGGCGCAACTTCGGTGCCGGCATGTCCGGCGGGACCGCTTACCTGCTCGACGCGGATCCGCTCCGCGTCAGCACCCGTGACGTCAGCCTGGAGCCGCTGGACGGCCGTGACACCGCGCTGCTGCGCGCGTTGATCGAGCGGCACCGCGTGGAGACTGGCTCGGCGGTGGCCACTCGGTTGCTGGCCGACTGGGACGCCAGCTTGGCGCGGTTCACCAAGGTGATGCCGCATGAGTACAAGCGGGCACTGGAGGCGGTCCGGCGTGCCGAGACGGAGGGAACCGACGTGAACGAGGCGGTCATGGCTGCCGCGCACGGGTGACGGACCGGCCTGTCCGGTGCGAGGTAGGCCTGCTCGGCTGTGCTGCCCTGCTCACGCGCGACGTCAGCGGCCGACTGGGTGCGGGGCTTGCTCACGGACCACGCCGGACAGCGTGCCTACCGCCTCGGCCCATTTGATGGTGAGGTCGCGGTTTATCTCGGTGATCCGCTGCGTGAACTCGAGGTAGCGTTCAACTGCCGGGATGAGGTCGGCCTGGGGCAGCCAGGGGAACAAGTGAGTCTGGTCAATGAGCTTCCGGGCGCGCTGCGCCCACAAGCCGGCGACCCTGTCCGTCGCGGTGCGCGGCTGGCTCGCCGGATAGAGTTCGACTGTAACGTCCAGGATGCCCCGTTCGGGCAGGCCCGACGACACATGCCCGGTCCCGGTGAGCAGCGCCAGCGACGCGTGGTTGCCGGCTGCGACGAGCGTGCGCAGCCGGGTGAGCGCTGCCGGGCGCCGTGCCATCAGCGCCGAGACGAGCGCGGTGCCGGCGCCGCGTCGTTGCCAGTCGTCGACGACGGTGACGGCGATGTCGGCGGTGGCCGGATCATCGGAGTACTGCAGCAGGTGTGCGACCCCGGCCGGCTCTTCCTTGCCCTCTGGCGGCAGCACGGTAAGCAAGAGCGCAATGTGATGCACCCCGTCAACCGTGTCGACGAGCCGCCGGATCATCGGGTCATCGAGTTGATCGAGTACCTGGAGGAACCGGTGGCGGCGCGAATCGGGCGACAGGCGGCGGAACACGTCGCGCAGCGTCTCGGCGTCCGTGGGCAGCAGCGGCCAGATCAGCGCGGGCGTGCCGTCCCGCAGGACGAACTCCCCGGGCAGCACCTGGCCAGACGCCTGGCGCGCCATGCCCGGCGTCTCCCTGATCTGATCCGCGATGATCTCGGTCATGTGGCTGCCAGGGCCGGATTGTCTGGGTGCACGCAGTGGCGCGGCGCAATCAGGATAGCGTCCTTTCTTGAGTCCCATTCCCTGCGATTCAGTAGTTACCCCAGTTTCTTTACCTGCAAGTTCCGGGAACGTCATCAATTTGTAAACAAATCGCCAGCGTCCCCGGATTGCCCCCAGGCAGCCCCTTCTTTATCTTCTGCATACAGAACTACCAGGCAAGGAGAGAGGCTCAAGAGGGGTTTGGAGTGCTCGAAGTAGCGGTGCCCTCCTAGCTCGGCAATCTCGGCAGAAACGGATGCACCGGCGTCGTGGCGGTGCTGACCTGCGCACGGTGGCGGTGCCGGTCTGCGCGAGGTCAATGCCAGGTACCTCGGAGGTACATCGCAGGTCGGTGGCGGTCAGTAGCCCGGCGGCGGGCCGGAGTCGGCTGGCTTGGCCGTACCGCGGCGCGCCTGCCGTTTACGCTCCGCTTGCATCGCCCGAGAGCACCGGGCCCTGCTCCTGCCGAAAACCCCATCCGTGCTGGTGGGAGCCGATGCATGGGTGAGGCCGATGTTGCGCGCGATGGCGGCTGGTGGGGGGCTCGTGCGACCGGGGGAACGCTGTGGCATGGTGATCGGCCGTGCTGCTGCGACTGGCCTACCTCGGTGTGACGAACGTCTTCGCGCTGCTGCGGCTGCTGCCGATGAGCAGCCGGGACAAAGACGCGGAGATCCTCGTGCTGCGCCACCAGTTCTCGGTCTGACAGCGGCAGCTCGGTCCGGACAGGGCGCGGTTCACCCCGGGTGATCGGGCGTTGCTGGCGGCGCTGCTGCGGGTCCCGAGGGAGGTGCTTAAGAGACTGCACTTGGTGGTGCGCCCGGATACCGTGCTCCGCTGGCACCGCGATGTAGTCGCACGCCGGCACGCCCAGCGGTCCCGGCCCCGGCACCTGGGCCGGCCGCGCACCGTGCGCTCGATCCGCGTCCTGGTGTTGCGGCTGGTCCGCGAGAATCCCGGCTGGGGGTATCGCCGGGTGCACGGCGAGCTGCTGGTGCCCGGGGTAAAGGTCGCCGCTTCCACCGTCTGGGAGATCCTGCACGACGCCGGGACCGGCCCGGCGCCCGAGCGCAGTTCCACCACGTGGGCCGATTTCCTGCGCTCCCAGGCCGGGGCCCTGCTGGCCTGTGACTTCTTCGAGGCGGTCACCCTGTCCGGCGCGCGGCTGCACGTGCTCGCGGTGACCGGGCATGCCAGCCGGAGAATCAGGATTCTGGGCGCCACCGCCCACCCCGCGGCGTCCTGGGTAGCGCAGGCGGCCAGGAACCTCGTGATGGACTTGGACGATGCCGGCTGCCGGGCACGGTTCCTGATCAGGGACCGGGACGGGAAGTTCCCGGGCCTGTCCGGCGTCATCCTCGCTGACGCGGGCATCGATCTTGTACTCAGCGGGGTCCGGATGCCGAGGATGAACTCGATCATGGAGCGGTGGGTGCAGACCTGCCAGCGCGAGCTATTGAACCGCACGCTGATCTGGAACCAGTCCCACCTTCTGCACGCCCTAAGGGAGTTCGAGCAGTTCTACAACGGGCACCGGCCGCATCAGGGCATCGCGAACGCCCGGCCGCTCCAACCACTGCCCGTGCCGCTCGTGGTTCCTGACCAAATCGCGAGCCTTGATATACGACGACGCGACCGACTCGGTGGGGTGCTTCACGAGTACCAGCATGCCGCATGAGCTGCACGGATGAGGTTCTCGGCAAGGGCACACCTTGCATCCCACCAGGCAGTGGACCGCCCAGCAGGCACGCAACCTCCTCATGTACCTCGGCGAACAGGCAGAGCAGGCCAAGTTCATAATCCGCGACCGCGGATCAAACTTCACCGTTGCTTTCGACGCCGTCCTCGCCGATGCGAGCATCCGGACCGTGCTGTGCAACGTGCGGACGCCACACATGAACGCGATCACCGAACGCTGGATCGGCGGATGCCGCCGCGAGCTCCTGGACCGCACCCTCATCTGGAACCAGGCCCGCGCCGGACGGCGTCGCGCGGCGCGCGGCAGCAGAGGCCACCGTGTCTGCCACTTCCGCGCCGCCGCTCACTGAGGCACCGGAAGCCGGGCGCGCCACAGCCGCCGCGGGGGAGTGCCGCGGTGCCGCGGTCGCCGCCTGCGCCTCCCGGACCAGCCATCGGCTGACCCGCAGCCCGCTGGGCACGATCAGCCGCTCACCGGGCACGATCATGGACGGGTCGGGTACCTGCCGCCGGTTTGCCCACCACAGGGCGGGCCACTCTGCAGCGGTCCCGTACTCGTGCAGGCTGATCGCGCTGAGCGAGTCACCCGGCTGAACCGTGATGTCGTGACGGGCCGGCTGAGCTGCTCCAGGATGCAGCGAAATCGTGACCGCGACCAGGGACTTGGCCACCCCGCTAGCTGCAATACTGACAAACGTCATGGCTTGTTACCTCCGAGGTTCCGTTGCCATGCAAAGGCCCCGGCCGCGTGCTGCAACACGCTTTGGCCGGGGCCGCCTGAACGTGATTACCCGCCGGCTTATTCAGATGACTTTCCTGATTGGCGTGGTGACATCAACCACGACAGTACGGCGACGATTACCAGCAAATATCGCTACAGACTGAACCTGTGCGTGCCGAGAATCTCGTCCGCGGCTCTGGTCAGCAGGGTTGCTTCTTCGGTCCTTCTGCCGTGATGATCATCGCTCATGTGCCCCCGGTTCGTGTTTCTCCTGGTCACGCGGGCCGCCGCGAGGCTGCGGCTGTCGCGGCGTGAGGAGGCGTGGAAGACAGCGGAGATCCTGATGCTGCGCCATCAGCTTGCCGTCCTGCAGCGGCGGCAGCCGGGCCGGCCGAAGCTGAACTGGGCGGACCGGGCTCTGCTTGCAACCCTGCTCGGCGTGATACCGAAAGCACGCCCCTAGGGGCTGCGGCTGCTAGTTACCCCGGACATGATCGTGCGCTGGCACCGGGACATCGTCCGCCGCCGCTGGGGCGTTGCCGTCCTCCCGGGCACAGAAGACCCCCGGCCTGAGTAGCTCAAGCGGTATCTAATTCGCCTATTCCAGCGCCACCGATCGCCAGCTTCAAGCTGGCGCCTGATCACTGGTCGCTGACGTTACCGGGCGTGAAGGAGCCCCGCTCAGGCCATTAGCCAGGGCACTGGGCAGCTGATTGCGGGAAGCGATCGTGAGTTTCGCGAAAATTTTGTGCAAATGGTATTCGACAGTGTGCGGGCTGATGAACAGCTGGGCAGCGATCTGGCGGTTGGACAGGCCGTCGCCCGCCAGCCGGCCGATCTGAGTCTCCCGGGCGGTGAGCTGGGCGGGGGGATCGGTGGTCCGGTTGCGGACGCGTTCGCCGGTGGCGCGCAGCTCCCGCGCGGCTCGTTCGGCGAAGCCGTCGGCCCCCATGGACGCGAGCACCTGATGCGCGGTGCGCAGTTGCCCGCGGGCGTGGACGCGCCGGTTCTCGCGGCGCAGCCATTCTCCGTAGATCAGGTGAGCTCGGGCGAGGTGCACAGTCATCCTGCTGCGGCCGAGCTGCCCGATCGCCTCCTGGTAGAAGTCCTCGGCGTCCTGGCCGCCAACACCAACTGGTCCATCTTTGCCGTGATGGACATCGGCGGCGGCCTGGGCCCCACCCAGGATCCCTACAGCCCCTGGTACGGCTACACCACCTCCCCGTGCCGGATGGTGCATTTCTTCGTCAACGAGCAGGGCTCGAGCAACGCCCGCCGCTGCTTTAACGCCCTGAGCGCCTGGGGCCGCGTCATCTTCCTGCGCGCCTGCCAATGGGCCATGAGCGAGAACCTCG
>Ga0187884_10003190_pt1 | contig 12908 bp, 9 predicted proteins | sample June2016WEW_20_4_FD_132983 | JGI IMG/M metagenome (GOLD analysis project Ga0187884, IMG submission 132983) | Peatland microbial communities from SPRUCE experiment site at the Marcell Experimental Forest, Minnesota, USA - June2016WEW_20_40 | ecosystem: Environmental > Terrestrial > Soil >...
CCGAGACGCATGCGTAGGTCGAGTAGGGGCTCAAGTTCGAGATATTCCAGCATCTTGCGATGTCCGGCCTCTTGGGAGCAATGGCCGGCAAAGAGGTAATCCACTACCCGCGGGCACAGGGCTTGAGCCACCAGCGCCCCGGCCGTGGAGATGAATCCATCGATCACTATGGGACGCCGGTAATAGGCGCCGGCGAGGACACAGCCGGCGATGCCCCCGATCTCAAACCCCCCTACCTTTGCCAGCACATCCAGGCCATCCTTGGAATCGGGACGGTTGACGTCCAACGCTTGCTGCACGATCTCCCGTTTCTTCCGCCAAGCCTCATCGTTGATGCCAGTACCACGGCCCACCATCTGATCCACCGCACAACCCGTCAGGGCGACCCCCACCGCCGCAGAAGGCGTGGTGTTGCCGATGCCCATGTCACCGGTTCCCAGGAGGTGAGTGCCGGCAGTGAAAAGTTCCGAGGCCACTTGGAAGCCGTGGAGAACCGCCTGCTCGGCCTGCCGCCGGCTCATGGCCGGTCCCCGGGTAAGGTTCGCGGTACCCCGGTCCACTTTGCAAATCCGGAACCGATGGCTGCCTTCCTGGGGTGGCTCAATATCGGGAATAATGCCCATGTCTACTACCATAACCTCGGCGCCGACGCAGCGTGCCAAGGCATTGATCCCGGCCCCGCCCCTGAGAAAATTCTTGACCATCTCGCCGGTCACTTCTTGGGGGAAGGCGCTCACCCCATCGGCTACCACGCCGTGATCTCCGGCCATCACTAAAAAGGCTTTGGGAGTAACCACGGGTTCGAGAGTTCTTAAAATGCCGCACAGACGTTCGGCCATATCATGGAGCCGTCCCAGGGCGCGTGGCGGTATGGCAAGCTGGGCCGTGCGCTTGCAGGCCTTTTCTACCCATAATGGATCGATCGGTTGAATCTGTTCGATGATTTCCCCAAGATTCATGAGTTTTCTTCTCCTCTGACTATCTCCTGGATTCTGTGTAGGGAAGGGATGAGGTCGTCCAGTGAAAAGACCTCGAGAGAAACCCCACCGCGGAATTCTTTCAGCGCCTGACAAATAATGTCCCAGGTTTGCGGCGGTATGTGCTGGAGGCCAAGGTGGTCCTGGCCATCGTTGACCCCGTGCAGATGCACCATGGCGCTCTTGGGCAGGAATGCCTCTAGCTGTTCGCCGGGATCATGGCCGTACCTGAGCAGGTGACCGATATCCAGGCATAAATCCATACCAAACGTTTCCGCGAAAGGTGCAATGCGTTCTAAAGGATACTCCAGATTTTCCACGGCCACCTGGCGCAGGTCTAAGCCTTTTGACTGTATGGTGTCGAGTGATTCGTGGACGCGCCGGCGCCACGCAGCCTGATCCGCTTCGCCCTCGCCGTTGGCTTTGCGGCTGTCCAGGTGCAAAACGTAAGCGCTTGGATTCAAGGCGAGGGTACGTTCATAAAAGTTAAGCGCCGTGGCGCAGAAGGCTTGCCGCAAAGCCGGGTCCGGATCGCCAAAAAACAAATCTCCGGGCAGGTGGACATTGTAGGTGAGGTCAAAATCCTCAGCCAGACTGGCCAGTTCGCGAATCTCGGCCGGAGTAGGAAGATTATTCAGGTCCTGGCTCTCGTAGAGCACCAACTCCACTTCATCAAGGTGCGGGCCCAGAAAACGAATGTTGGGAAGAATCGCCCCGGGAATGATATAAGAGGTGGTGCCCAGGCGAAAAGCAAACTTCTGCTTCAGCAACGGCAAGGCTTGCATAGGGAAACGGGATGGGCTCTCAACAGGGCCGCGTGGCGCCGACATGCTTCTCAGATCCTCCTGGTGGCGTCTGGGAAAGCGTCTGGCGAAGTTCGTCCTCCAACCTCAAACAAAGCTCCTTCGACCAGGTTGCCTCTGGAGGCTCAGTCAGGGTCGCTGCCATGCTGAGCAACCGCTGGAAGATTTCCACCAAATGATCGTTCACCGCCTGATAGGGTTCTTTACCCGGAGATTCCGCCTTCCAGTTAATGGAGGACGAGGGTGAACCCATCTCCCTGAGAACGGACTGGCAAATGGGTTTCATGAGTCCGGCCAGCCATCCTACCCGGTAATCTTCATAGAGCAGTCGCCCCTCGAACCCGAACACTCCTTGGGGCACGAGCCGGCCGCGGGTTAGAGCTGCCTGATAGCCGCCGGTCCCCTTAAAGGCGATGTGATCGTGGTATAGCAGGTTGGCTGTGCGTCCCAATATCTGGAGAAGTTGGTTGCGCAAAAGAAAGTTCAGGTTCTCAGTAATGTCGTCCAGGGTGCTGAGGGCATCAAACATGATGAAGCCAATCTCCGGCTCCAGTCCCGCATCCCGGACCGTGGCGATGGCCAGCTCATTCTGGGTGATATTTGTATGCTTGCCGAGTCGTTGCAAAATGTTAAGCCCACCGCTCTCTATGCCCAACAGCAAGGAGGTGAGTCCGGCATCCACCAGGGCCCGCATGAGGCCCGGGGTGAGATCGTTGGCCCGGGATTCCATGCCGAAGGTAATTCCGAGTCCCGCCAAGCCGCGGGTCAGTATCATGGCGTGTTCCTTCCCGGCTTTGCCCGGACCGATAAAATTCGGGTCGACGAAATAAAAGTCGGTTTTCTCGTGGGTCATCAGTTCGGTAATTTCAGCGAGGACGCTTTCTGTCGAGCGGCTCCGCCAGGAAGGTCTTCCCCCATTCAAGGTAGGGATGAGACAAAAAGAACAATGGTTGTAGCAGCCCCGGCTGGCCAGAATACTGGTGGTTTCCTCGGCTTGCAGAAACGGTCTCAGAGGAAAAGGCAGCCGGTCCAGCGGTGCAATGGGAGGCCGCCTGCCGATGAATACGGTTTCCTTCTGAACCCTGAGGGCCAGCCCGCTGACGGGGGATACGGTTCCGGTTTTCAGGTCTCGGGCCAGATCAACCAGAGTATCTTCCGGCTCCCCCACAATCACGTAGTCTACAGCCGGATGTTGATCGAGGATATCTTTCCAGGCAAGGGTAGGGAAAAAGCCAAAGAGGCAAATCGGCGGCTCGTAATGGCGCCGGCGCAATTCCTTCAGCAGGTGAAAAAGTCTCTCGGTTCCTTCCCAGAAATAGACGGCGTGCACCGCCAACAGGTCCGCGGGATGATCAATCAGGTATTGTAAGGTATCCGAAAACGTCCACCGTGAGGCATCGATGAGGTCCACCTCAAAACCGGCCTGGACCAACAAGGCGCCGGCATAGCCCGTTATGAGGCAGGCCCAGAGTGGGGTATTGGCGATATCGTTATAATGGGTCGGGGAAGGTTCCCGGGGATGCTCAAGCAATATGATGCGCATGGCTGTCCCTATTTTCGGCGCTAAGGCCCGCATTATCAAGGTAACTCAGAGCCCCCTGGCGCATGCACCACGCGGTGAGCTCGTGGCGCAGATGGTCCCAGGGGGGCGGATTGAAATAAGTCGGGTAGAGCAGATCCTGTCTGGGGTCAATTAAGCGGTGTTTAAGGATCTCGGCCGTCAGGGGCGTCCCGGAATAGAGCCGCAGGTTACTGATGACCACCGCCCCAAGATTACTGTGAGTCGCATGCAGAGAGAACAACTGCTCCAAGAGGTCCCGCGTCTGATCTACAGAACTCTGGGTCTCCCCGGGGAGATTGACCAGGAAATGGTAGACGGTGAGAACGCCGCTTGCCGCCGCCAGGTTCGCCGCATCCAGAATCTGCTCCCGAACCAAATCTTTTCCCAACAGTTTCAGGGTGTAATCCGAAGCCCCGTCGCCGGAAAAATACAGCGTGAGCAGCCCGGACTTTTGGTACAGGGCCAGATCCTCGTCTGAAAGGGTGTCTTCCCGAAAGAATCCCGTCCAGCCGATTTCCAGACGCCGTCTCAGCATTTCCTGGCAGATGGCCCGAAGGTGCCCAGCCGGTTGATTGACGACGGCATCGGTGAAATGGACGCTGCGGATGCCGAATTCCTGCTGCAGCAGGGCCAGTTCGTCCACGACCCGCTCCGGGCTTCGGAGTCGCACACAGTGTCCCTGGAGCACGGGATAAAGACAGTAACGGCAGCTATTGGGGCAGCCGCGTTTGGTTTCCACTCCCATGAAGGCAACATAGCGGTTCTGATCCAGATAAAGACGGGGATCGAATATGCGCCAGTCAGGCAACGGCAGGGCATCAAGCTTCTGGCAATGGGCTATGCCGCTCTGCCTGGCCACGCGGCCTGCGCCGGTTCTCCAATAAACGCCCGGGACCGTGGAGGGGGCGGCAAGACTTTCCAGAAGTTGGGGAAATACGACTTCGGCCTCACCTGCCACGGCCAGATCAATTTCCGGCAATTCGGCCATTAAGCGTTCGGCAAAGAGGGTAAACCCCGAACCACCCAGCACCAGCGTGGCGGTAGGCACGTGTTTTTTCAGGAGGGCGGCAAGGGTCTTCAGATGGGGTACAAAGGACAATAGATTTCCCGCCAGGGGGTCGAGGTTGCGAAACGATACGCCGACCACCTGGGGTCTGAAGTCATCCAGGGTGCGGACCAGTTCGGGCCAGGGGAAAGGATTGAAATTGAGATCCAACCCCCGGACCTCGTGCCGCCCGCCGATAACTGCCGCCAGGCGGGCAAGACCCAGGGGAAAGACCACCTCGCCGCAATCATGCGTTGAAATTGCCTGGATCAGCAGGACCCTCATAATTTCCCTTCACGTCGAAAAGCACCAGGCCCACATACTTGACGTAGCCCAGGTGATGTTGGACCGGGTTGAGGTTGAGATCAGCTCTGCGGGCCGTCTTATAGACGTCCACTCCGCAAGCCTCCAAAGACGGCCTGAGCTTTTCCGGGAACCGGCAGCGGCCGTCGGTTACGCAGGAGGGACACACTGGACACGGACCGGCTCCGAAGGCCAGGGCTTCGATGTGCCCCCCCAGGAATAGCGCTTTTTCCAAGGCCAATAGCTGCTCATGAAAGATTTTGGATGGCGGAGTCCCTTGAACCAGCAAAGCATGCTTGTACCTGGAAATGGTTGTCGCCATCTTCCCTTCATCCAGCGCATACGGCGGGCAGCCCAGTGACCGGTCGTAGTTCGAGCACCCGAATTGACATTTGAGGCGCACCCAAGGCTCCACCACAATCTCGGAGGTCCTGATAACGCGGGCGCACATAAAGCCCAACTGCTGCGCCTGGGCGGTCAGCATCTCATGCTGCGTGACATGTTCCAATGCCTTGGGACCTTCCGGGTTCGCCAACAGGATTGAGGTATCGGTACGCAAATGTCGGAGCCGGACATGTTGGAGCCCGGCGCCCTCCAGCAACGCTACCAGCTCCGCCAGCCGGTAAATCCGGCCATTATAAGTATTGATTAACATGTGCAGGTCGTAGAGGGTTCCCTTGACCGGGTCGGCATCATGAAGGTCGGCCAGGTAATCATGAATCAAGACCATCCCGCCCGGCGCTAGCCAACCGGCACAATATTTCAGGATAGCTTGTGCTTCACTTTCGCCGTAAGCATGGAGGACGTTGGAGAGGAGCACCAGATCAAATTTGGGTCTTCGGAAACAGGGAGTCAAGATATTGCCCGCGAGGACCTCGATCCCCTTCCAGCTTTTTTCCTCGGGATAGAGCTGACGCGCCGCGGCCAGGGTCTCCGGGAGGTCGAAAAGCACCGTGCGGACATTAGGCCAAAGGCTCCGCAAGGCGCGACACCACGCCCCCGCCCCGCCGCCCACATCAAGGACCTGGGCAGGTGGAGTGCCAAACACCTTTCCCAGAAAATCCAAAGCCTCGGCGGCCTTAATCCGGGCCTGAAGGTCCATGGCCCGCACGTAGGCCAGGGTCCGATTCCGGTAGACCTCCGGGGTTTCCTCCAGTGAGCGGTCATTGGCCATTGAGCCCTGCCGAATCCTGGCCCCAAGCCTTTGCCAGCTGGAGATCAGAAAACGCCGATAGAGAAGGAAATCTCCCACGTACGAATCGGTGCCCGGGATGAGGTAATGCGCGGCCAGGGGACCGTTGGCAAACTGGCCGTCATGCTCCACGATCAAGCCGAGGGCAACCAGCGCGGCCAAAAACCGGTTCAACCCATCCGCCTCATATCCGGAAGTTCTCGCGAGTTCATCGATTGAAGCCGAACCCTCGCCCAGAAGTCCAAAGATGCTGAGTTCCAAAGCCGTAAAAAGCACTTCCGAATACCAGTAGGCGGTGGCCAGGTCTTCCAAGCGCTGGAAGCCTTCCGAGGCGATGTCGGCGTTGTAGTGCGGCAGCTTCATGTTACATCAGGTACGGGCAGTCCATGGGCCCAAGGACCCCTAGGTTCGGCGATAAGAGCTTTTATTGTGCCAAGTCCTCGGGTTGTCTGGGAATCAGGATGAAGTCCACCCCTGCCACTGAGGTTCGCGGCGGCAGGGGTGTTTGTGACTAACCTTTGCGGGTGCCACTGAGGAGATGCCCAAACAGGTCGGAGGAGCCTTTGTTGGCGCAAAATTCTCCGCACATGGTGCACACCTTCTGGTTCGAGGGGGCGCGGCTATCCCGGATGGCCTTGGCCGTTTCAGGAAAGAAGCCCAGGGCCAACTGCGCATCCCAGTCGCAATCGCGGCGCGCCTTGCTCATGGCCAGATCCCGGCTACGCACGCGATCGGGGTATTTGGCCATATCGCCGATATAAGCCCCCAGGCGGGCCACCCGGACCCCTTCGATGACGTCTTCTTCATTGGGTAGGGCCAAATGTTCGGCAGGGGTAATATAGCAAATCAGATCCGCTCCATAGCGGGCGCTGTAGCTTGCCCCGATGGATGCCACCACGTGGTCGTAACCCGCCATGATATCCGATGGAATCGGCCCTAGCATGTAATACGGCGCGTTGTTGCTCATGCGTTTTTCCAAAATGATATTTGCTTCAATCTCATCGATGGGCACGTGCCCCGGACCTTCCACCATCATCTGACAGCCCATCTTGCGGCCGATCTCGGACAATTCGCAGTTGATGACCAGCTCCTGGACCATGGCGCGATCGAAGGAGTCCCAGATCGCTCCCGACCGGAGCCCGTTGCCCAGTGAAAGGACGACATCGTATTTTTTGAGAATCTCCACCACCCGGTCAAACCTCTCATAGAGCGGGTTTTCCCGGTTGTTGGCCCGCATCCAGGCCACCAGGGAGGTGCCCCCTTTGCTCACCAGGCCGCCATACCGGTAGCCCTGGCGCTCCAAGCGTTCGATGGTATAGAGATTGATCCCGCAATGGATGGCCATAAAAGAAATGCCGTCGGCGCACTGCTGCTCGATGAGATCGAAAAGCATCTCTTCATCCAGCTTGTTCGGGTTGCCGTAGCGGCGGCTGGCTTCGCAAAAGGCCTGATAGAGGGGTACATTACCCACCGGCAGGTTGACGGCCGCCAGAACCTCGCGACGCACCAAGTCGAGATCGCCGCCCACGGACAGCTCCATGAGGGTATCGGCACCGGCAGCCTCAGCCGCCTTGGCTTTTCGCACTTCGGCGTCGACATCAATGATGTCCGTTGAGGTACCGATGCTGGCATTGACTTTAGTCCGAAGTCCCATGCCGATACCCACGATGCGGCCGGGACGATTCGCATTCATCGGCGCCACGATCTGACCTTCCGCAAAGCGCTGGAGAATAAGTTCCGGCTCCAGCCCTTCTTGCGCGGCGATCTCTTGCATCGCCGGTGTTAAAATTCCTTGTGTTGCCAGTTCGACCTGAGTAGCCATGGTCTGCCTCCAGATTTTGTGTAGTTATGCCCAGGGCAAAAAAAAATCCCCAAGCGTCTTACGCCTGAAGATTTGCCATCTCCTCAGATGCACACGGATGTTAGGTCTTCTGACTCTCGGATCGTCCTACTAGCCGCACCTTCCCACCCGCTTAAAAACGAGCAGTGGCATCAAGCGGTGTTCGTCCCCGATCACAGCGGCGGGTCCGTACCGGATTCGCACCGGTTTCCCTTTTATAGCCCTAATGGTCTAGCAATCCGTATGCCGATATGATTACAAAAAAACCGCATCTCTGTCAAGCCCTATTTGATGCCGATAAAAAGTGGTAGCATCGTTATCCCCTAACCCTCAGCAAATTTTGCTCTCTGGGACGGACCCTGGGCCTTTCGTGAGCTTTCGCCCTCATCCGAAAATCGACCATAGCGACCTGTGGGTATGTCGGTTCAGGATCTTTAGAAAAAAGATCCATTAGGACATGTTGGCGTCTCGAGCCTGGGGTGTGAACCGTCCTTGGTGGTTAGCTGGGGCGCTACGATCCTGGTTGCCGGTGATAAAATTTAAAGAAGTGAAGCAAAGTAAAGTAGGTGGCCAGTATGCTTTTCCTTTGCTAAATTCCCGGATGAATAATACAGTAAAATGCGTGATAATCTGATTCATGCAAAACTTTTATCTTTTCGGTTCTGATCCCGGTCAGGTATAACCTCCAGGGCATTGATGATGTGCTCTTGGAAAATTTTAATTACTCCCGGGTAATGCAGCAGGCCGGTGGCATCCAGGGTGACGGTCAGGCCGGCTCCTTGCAGCGCGGTTTGCCAGGAATCTTCCGGCCCGGCCAGATCTTCCTGGACATGACGCCCCGCCACCAGCATGAGGGGCAGCAACCGTATCCGCTTCAGGCCGGATTTGACCACCCGCGCGATGACCTCTTGCCGGGAAGGGTGGCCTTCCAGGACGCCGATGTGGACCTGGTGGCCGAATCGCCCGGATGACAGGTATTGCAGTGCCGGGTACGTGGCCCAACTGGGGTGATCGGTGCCATGTCCCACCAAGATGATGGCTTCCTCGCGCCCTACGGCGTCCAGTTTAGGGGCCAGTGCTTCCAGAAAAGCGCCATAATCCTCCGGGGCCGAGAAGAGCGGCAGTCCCATGGCCGTGCGTATCCCGCAGGCATGCACCTCTTCCACCAGGCGATAAAATTCGTGCCCGGCTACGAGATGCAAGGCCTGCACCACCGCCCACTCAAAACCCCGGGCCTTCAATTCCTCCAGCAGTTCTCCCGGACCTTTCCGCTTCCGCCCCCGGCGCTGTTGGTCAAAGTCCCGCACCATACGAGAAGAAAAGGCCCAATGAACTTCGTGTGCAGGGAAGGCTGCCCGGATGTGTGCATCCAGGTAAGTATAAGACTGCCGGGCTGAGGTGGTGGTGCCGAAAGCTGCCAGAACTATGGGGACGTTCATGATTACATCTCTGTGATCATTTTCTTCCCGGCCCTCGGGCATTCCATCTTTTGGGGGCCGCCTAAGCATTATCATCTTCCTTTTATTCTACCTTTTTTCTCCAGCCCCATCGGATCCACGAGGATTTCCCCGATTTCGTTCACTATCCGCGCCACCTTACGTTTCCCGTGATCGGCAAGCATATGGGATAGTCGCAGCAGCAAGGTGGTTTTCCCACACCCTAAAAATCCGGCTATTGGGTTACTTCCATAGCGCTCTCCTTCCCTGAATTGAGCAGGTCGGCCGCCTCTTCGATGGTTATAGGTATGCCGTTCGAGGAATTTGAGTCTCCCATGAGCCGCTGAAAAAGTCTGGTCAAAATTGGCGGTTCCAGCCGAGAATCCATCAGGAGTTTTTCATCCGTGAGGATCCGCCGCGCCGGTCCATCCGCCACCAGACGTCCTTCATTCAGGACAATGATCCTGGAGGCGATCACAGACGCCAGGTTGATATCATGAGTAACAATGACAAAGGTGTACCCATGATGGCTGTTCAAATGCTTGAGCAATCTGACCAGGTGCTGCCCGGAAGCCGGGTCAAGGCTGGACGTGGGCTCATCCAGAAGGATTAAGGGTGGCCGCAGGGCAATGATGCCGGCTAGGCCAACCCGCTTCATCTCCCCATAACTCAGGCGATGAATAGGCCGATGCGCCAGATGTTCCACTTCCATAAGTTCCATGCTGGTTTTGACCAGTCGTGCGACCTCGCGCTCATCCAACCCTAAATTCTTGGGGCCATACGCGATGTCTTCCGACACATGGGTGCAAAACAATTGATCATTGGGATCTTGAGCGAGAATGCCCACGTGCCGGAAGGCATCATTGCGGTTTTTCCTATTTAGCGGCATGCCGCTCAGGAAAATCTCTCCTCGGGCAGGGGTTAAAATCCCCGAAAACAATTTCAGCAGGGTGGTCTTGCCCGCGCCGTTGGGACCGCACAGTACGACCACTTCTCCTTTGTCGATATTGAAAGTAATATCTTCCAATAATGGTGCCCCGACATAACCAAAGGAGAGGTTGGTACAGGAAAGAATCGAACCGGTAGAATCGGCGAGCACCGGGGTGACATCACACCGGTTAGGGCAGGCCTGCGATCCTTGGGCCCAATTGTTGCCGGAAGGTTTCGAAGCATAGGCGCCTCTGGCGACCATAGCACTCTGAATCCGACCGGCCCGATCGTAGGCGCGTAGTATCACCTGGGCCAGTATCAAGGCAGTGCTATGCTGCGTGTTCCTGTAACTCCGAAAGCCCCCCCGTGACCGAGCCGCATCCCGCATGTGATGAAATTCATCAATGAGAAGAAAGGCATAACGATAAGTCAGGGCAATGGTGTCAATGAGGATGGTCGGCACCCGGAACCATTTCAAGGCGTCCAGCACCCGGCTAAAGGGGGTGGTCAGAAAGACGGCAGCCATCCAGCTCATGTCACTGGCTACCCGAGCTGCGGCCGACAATCCCTGAGCCATGCCCTCCCGGTAAAAAGTTAATGGACCTAAAGAAAAAATGGGGGTGGTACCGAATCCCGCCGAAAAACCAAGAAAGACGATGAGGGTCGCCCAAGCCGGGGCCAGGAAAAACAGGGCAAAACGTTTTAAAGGAATTCTCGACCAGATTGCCAGTCCAAGACTGAAAACGAATAAAAAAACCGAAAGGTTCAAGTGGGCAATGAAGACATTCGTCCCTACGGCCAGGGCCAGGAGAGTGAGCTTGAGGCGCGGGTCCCAGGCGTACAATCCGCATGTTGAGGAGGCATCTCCATAATCCTGGATGCAGCAGAGATGGTCCCGGCCGAGAGTTTTACCCCAAAAGCTACTCATTAGCTTGTCTCTGACTGGCGGTTGAAAACATTTTGGGTTGTTTATTAGGAGAAAACAACAGGTGCCACCATCTTCCCAATATAAAGCCAGCTATGCCCCCGCCAAAAAGCAGCGTGAGATTCCACACATCGCCTTGACTTTCTAGATTGAGGTAAGGCTCGTGGACCTTAAGGCCGGCCATTTTGGACATATTTTCATTTACCGCTTCATCCATTCCGGTAAATCCGGAGGTGGTTTCCGAGGCCAAGACATATGGACCCGAAGGCCGCGCAATTGCCTGTGGGCCCATTTCGGCCAAGGCGGGGATGCCCATGCCGAGCAGGAGCCCAGCGAGGCAAAAAATCATAAGCAGCGCGGTTAATCCGTTCATCGGTCCCGCCGTCTTTTGGTTAATAACTCCGAGTTCTTCAAGCACTTCTGGCCTCTGCTTGAAAATGTATTGCAAGGCCAGACCGGTTATCACCATTTCGCCCAGGGCAATGGGCAATTGGGTGGGGAGATAGGCGGCGTAGATAGCCACCAGGTACCCTTTGAAGGTATATTGGGGAGTGGGCGCATGCACCAGAGTCCAGGCCAAAATTAAACCAGCTGCGGCATATACCAAGATATCACCCAGCAGCCCAGCCACGCAGCCGGATAGCCATAACGGCAAGCCCAACTTTCTGGCCCCTCGAAAAGAAAGCCATCCCGTAACACAGCCGACAAAGCCCAGGTCAAGCAGGTTGGCGCCCCAGGTACTGAAACCGCCGTGTGCAAAAAACGCCGCCTGCAGAAGAAGGGCGATTCCCGCCAATACAATCCCAATGGATGGCCCCAGAAGGATTGCGATAAGTGGCGTCCCGCAGGGATGGGAGCAGGTGCCGGTAAAAGCCGGCAAAGGGATGAGAGACACAAAGAAGATGAGTGCGCCTCCCATTCCTATCAAGGGCTTCTTATCCGGGAATTTGGCGGCGAACTTTTTCATGCGCCACGTCCCCCAACCCATGAGGGCCACCCCGGCAGCTGTATACGCGGCCGCCGGATACCCGGTAATAATCCCCTCGCTGATATGCATTAGTCTTCTCCTTTAGGGAAAATATTTATAATTCATAAGCCGGAAAGACGCTCTTTGACCTGTTTGTCGATTTTGTCATAAGTGGGATAAGCGTTGGTGGTACCAAAAGCCGCCAAGATGATGGCAGTCTTTGGCGTCGGCGCCGCGTTCAGGGTCAACGACGCACTTATCGCTACGAGGATAAGTGCCAGAGATAACCACCCGAACTTGATCTGTCTTACCAGGTCGTCCTCTGGCATTGGTTTTTTGCAAAAAAAAAATCCTTAAATCATAAAGACTTTAAGGATTGCACCCAGCTTCTTGATCCTTAATGCGGCCGACGCCCGCTATGACTCGTAGGGGCTTAAGCCTTCATCCGGGCAGGTCTTCTGACTTCCGGTTCTTCCTACCGCCTGCGCCTTCCCATCCCACTTCAGTGAGACAGTGGCCTTATGCAGGTTTCGTCACCGGTTACAGCGGCGGGACCGTGCCGATTTTTCACCGGCTTCCCTATTATGCCCTATATTGGGCACCCGTAATAATTAAAAATATAGAACTTCTTTCTACCTGTCAAGGAAAAACTCCTTCTGGTAGTGTATCAGTTTCAAAAAATAAACCTCTCGACATTTCCGCAAAATCAAGCATAATCGGCGCATGCCTGAACACTCATGAGAATGAGCAGGAGAAGGTTTACCCGCCTTACCAATGCCTTTTCAAAGAAGGTGGAGAACCCGGCCCATGCCGTCTCCATGCATTTCATGTTCTATAACTTCGGGAGAATCCATAAGAGCCTGAGAGTAACCCCGGCGATGGAAGCGGGAGTGACTGATCATATCTGGAGCTTGGAGGAAATTGCCGCG
>Ga0187884_10003194_pt1 | contig 12902 bp, 12 predicted proteins | sample June2016WEW_20_4_FD_132983 | JGI IMG/M metagenome (GOLD analysis project Ga0187884, IMG submission 132983) | Peatland microbial communities from SPRUCE experiment site at the Marcell Experimental Forest, Minnesota, USA - June2016WEW_20_40 | ecosystem: Environmental > Terrestrial > Soil >...
GAAAAGACTTCACCGCGGAGGCGCGGAGACGCGGAGAAAGGCAAAGAACAAAAGCCCAAACGGAGAGTGAAAAGGAAGCAGCACTTGCGCCTTCCCGTGGTGGAGCGCGGAGGAAGCAGAGAAACGCGGAGGACGCAGATAACCCGCATGGCTGCGAGCGTGATGAAGATCCGTAGCGAGGAAACAAGACCCTGATGGTTAGGGCAGACTGAGCGAAAATCTTCGCGAGAAGAGAAGAAATCAAAAGCATGTAATACAAACGACGGCCGGCAGAGTGCTTCGTAAGACGGTGGCTACTGCTTCTGTTTCTTCAGGGTCATCGCGCCGCCCAAGTCCATGCCGGCGTCGTTGGTGGTGGTGAGTGAAATCTCGTCGCCTTTGATGGTCCCTGTGCTGGTGAACTTCACGACGTTGCCGCCCATGTCCACCTGAAGCCAGAAGGAGATTTTGTCGCCGTCCACTTTGCCATCCTGGATCTGGATGGGATCGGTTGGTCCGGTCACGGTTCCGGTCAACTTCTGCCCGTCCTGCTTGAATGTGTAGGTGAGAGCGTAGTCGCCATCGCCCCCGGAAGCGGTGCCGGTCCAGACACCGGTGACATCCGCCGCCCAGGCGGCGATCCCGGTGAGGACCAGGAGAATGGCGCAAGTCAAGAGAGTACGTCTTTGCATGGAATGATTGTACCCTTCGACATCCTGGTACGCTAGTCTGGAGTTATGCGGAAAGGCTTGGGCAGCGCCTGGCGGCGACTCGGGTTCGTCGAGAAGGCCTTTCTGGTTGTGCTGGCAGTCTGGCTGGCGCTGTATTTTTCCGGCATCTCATCCCTGGGGCAATCGCTGGCGGGACTGGCGGCCTTCTTCCTGGGCCTGGCGGGGTTGTTTCGGGTGGCGCGCCGGGGCATGCGCAAGGCCATCTGGCGGCTCCGCAACCGGCTCATCGCGGCCTACCTGTTCATCGCGGTGGTTCCCATCGTCCTGATCCTGACGCTGGTGGGGATTGCGGGATGGTGGGTCATCGGGCAAATGGCGGTTTACCTGGTCAACACGGAACTGACGCATCGCGAGCAGGCCCTGTTGAACCAGGCGGAGGCTCAGGCGAGCCATCCCTCCAGAGATCCGTCCGCTTCGATGAGCCGGTTCGCCTTCATGACGCGCCGGTCCTTCCCTAATTTCGAAGTATTGGTCACTGGCGAGCAGGAGTTACGAGTTCCTCCCGAGTCCACCCTGAACCACCCATCTTCCGAGTGGAAGCAAGCGTCCGGTTTGATCCTCAAGCAGGAAGGAAAGAGCCAGCGGCTGTACGCCTGGGCGCATGTCCCGACAAACAGCGGGCATGTCCCGCCGAGTCTTGAGCAGGTCACGGTGCTGGCGCCCATCACGCAGGATCTGCTCAGCAGCCTGGTGAGCGGACTCGGGGACGTCAATTACGTGCCGCTCCACGAATCCAGCCTGGTGGTGGTGCCGGGGCAGACGCACAAATCGCATATTCCCGCGGCGCGCAATGGCCTGGATTTTCCGCTCACCGGCTTCTACCCGATTGAGGTCCCCACCTGGGATTCGCCGAATGCCAGGCGGCAACTCGTGCTCACAGTCAGCACGCGCATTTCGGCGGTCCTGGGCACGGTCTTCCAGGAGCTCAACTGGGCGGAGACCGCGTTGTACGGCTTGCTCGTGGTGGGAGTGCTTTTCTTCATCGTGGAAATGGCTTCGCTGGTCGCGGGAGTTCAACTCAGCCGCTCGATTACCGGAGCGGTGCACGAGATTTACGAGGGCACGCAGCACGTCAAGGACGGCGATTTCTCGTATCGCATCCCGGTCAAGGGGAACGACCAGCTCGCGGAACTCGGCAACTCCTTCAATACGATGACGGAAAACCTGGGGCGCCTGATCATCGTAGCCAAGGAAAAGGAGCGCCTGGAATCGGAGCTGGCCATCGCCCGCGAAGTGCAGAACCAGCTCTTCCCCAAGGATGTCCCTTTCACCAGGACGCTGGAGCTGAAAGGCGTCTGCCATCCCGCGCGCATGGTTTCCGGCGATTACTACGACTTCATGGCGCTGCCCAACGACTCGCTGGCTTTCGCCATCGGCGACGTGGCCGGCAAGGGCATCTCGGCCGCCCTGCTGATGGCCACCATTCAATCCACCATGCGCACCCAGCTCTCCGGCTCGAACGGAAGCTGGCAGCACCATTCCCCGGCCTACATGGTGGCCAATCTGAATCGCCTGCTCTTCGCCACCACCGCCCCCGAAAAATACGCCACGTTCTACTTCGCGATGTACGACGATGCGCAGCATGCTCTGACCTACACCAACGCCGGCCACCTCTCTCCCATGCTGCTGCGCGACGGCAACCTGAGCCTGCTGGAACCCACCGGCACGGTGGTGGGGGCTTTCGCCTCCGCGACGTATGAAGAGAAGACCATCAGCCTGGAGCACGGCGACATGCTGGTGGCGTACACCGACGGCATCGTGGAGCCCGAAAACGCCTACGGAGAGATGTTCGGCGAGGAGCGTCTGCAGGAACTGCTCACCAAATATGCGCGGACCGATTCGTCGGAAATCATCGCGCGCGCCATGGAAGCCGTGGTCGAATGGACCGGCGAGGGAGAATTGCAGGACGATATGACAATGGTGGTGGCGCGCCGCATATGAAAGTCCTCACGGCAGCCGAGATGCGCGAAGTGGACCGCCGCAGCGTGGAGGCCGGCATTCCCGGCATCGTGCTGATGGAGAACGCCGCCCACCGCGTGGTGGAATTCCTGGCCGAGCGTTTCGCGCCGCTTTCCGGGCAGCGCATCGCGATTCTGTGCGGCAAAGGCAACAACGGCGGCGACGGCCTGGCGATGGCCCGCCAGATTTTCACGCGTTTCCATCCGCGGGCGCTGCACGTTGTGCTGCTGGCCGCGCCCGAGGAATTGAAGGGAGACGCCGCCGCCAATTTGCGGATGCTGAAAGCCTGCGGCTGCGCGCTCGAGCGTGAGATTTCCGGGGAAGGGCGCACCGCCACGTTGGTGGTGGACGCGCTGCTGGGCACGGGCATCGCGGGTCCGGCCGCCGGGCGCATGCTGGAAGCCATCCGCGAAATCAACAGCGGCTTTCCGCTGGCGAAGGTTGTGGCGGTGGATATCCCATCGGGCATGCCCTCCGATTCGGGCGAGCCCCTAGGCGAATGCGCTCGCGCGGATGCCACCGTGACGTTTACCGCGCCCAAATTAGCGCACGTTTTGCCGCCGAATTGCGACCGTGTGGGCGAGCTGCGGGTGGGCGCGATCGGCAGCCCGCCATGGTTTTACCAGGACGCCTGGCGAGCGCTGGTGGAACCCTCGATGTTTCGCGACCTGCTGGCCCCGCGCCCGCGCGGCGGCCACAAGGGAACGTTCGGCCATGTGCTGGTGGTAGCCGGCTCGCGCGGCAAAACGGGCGCCGCCGCCTTGACCGGCCTGGGCGCGCTGCGCGCCGGCGCCGGGCTGGTCACGGTGGCGTCGGCGGCCAGCGCCATTGCCGAAATCTCTTCCCATGCGCCCGAATTGATGACCGAACCGCTGGCCGAAACCTCGATGGGCTCCATCGCGCTCAACGCGCGCCTGGAGCCGCTGGCCGAAGGGAAAACGGTGATTGCGATGGGACCGGGCCTGGGCCGCCACCCGGACATCGACATGCTGGTGGCCTCCGCGACGGAGCGGTTCCCTCAACCCATGGTGCTTGACGCGGATGCCCTGACAAGCCAGGTCACCGCCGGCGGGCGAGACCGCGAGAGCCGCGTCCGGGTGCTGACTCCCCATCCCGGCGAAATGGCCCGGCTCACGGGCGTTTCCACCGCGGCGATTCAGAAGGACCGGGTGGGCGCAGCGCGCGAATTGGCCACCGCGCGCGCCGTCACGCTGGTGCTCAAAGGCGAGCGCACCATTATCGCCTTCCCGGATGGCAGCGTCTGGATCAACCCCACCGGCACGCCGGCGATGGGCACCGGCGGCTCGGGCGACGTCCTCACCGGCATGATCTCGGGCTTCCTGGCGCAATTCCCCGATCGCCCCAAGGAAGCCGTGGCCGCCGCTGTCTACCTGCATGGCCTGGCGGGTGAAGTGGGCGCCCGCGCGCTGGGCGAGAAGTCTCTCATCGCGACGGATTTGCTGAAGTATCTGCCCGACGCGGTCAGTTTGGCGGCCGCGATAGCCGGACCGGTGGAGGCGTGTGGCGACGTATCGCACGCGCTCTGAGGCGGAAACCATCGCGCTTGGCCAGCGGCTTGCGCGCGAACTGCCGGTGGGCGGCGTGGTGCTGCTGATCGGCAATCTGGGAGCCGGCAAGACCACTCTCGCCAAGGGCATCGTCAGCGGCCTGGGCGCCGCGCCGGCCGACGAAGTTTCCAGCCCGACTTTCACGTTGATCCACGAATACGGCGAGGGCCGCGCTTACCACGTGGATCTTTACCGCCTGGACGCGCCCGCGGAGCTTGCGACGCTGGGGCTCGACGAGCTGTTCGACAGCGGCGCGCCGGTCCTGATCGAGTGGGGCGAGCGCTTCCCGGCCCTGCTGCCCGAACGGCGCACCGAGATCCGCATCCGCTCGGACGGCGGGGACGAACGAGAAATCCAAATCGAGCACCTCACATGAACAAACCACCTTGGGCCCTTATTCTGGGCGCCAGCAGCGGATTCGGCGAGGCTACGGCGCTGGAACTGGCCCGCGCCGGCATGAACATTTTCGGCGTCCACTTGGACCGCCGCGACAAACTCGGCCGCATCGTCGAACTCCAGCAGAAGATCCACGAGTTCGGCCGCGAATCCGAGTTCTTCAATATTAATGCGGCGCTCGACGATAAACGCCGGGAGGTCATGGAGCGGGTCGCCCAGCGTCTGGCCGATCCGCCCGGTGGCACCCTGCGCGTGCTGCTGCACTCGCTGGCCTTCGGGGCGCTCAAACCCCTGGCCGGCGCCGAGGAAGTGGCCGGCCGCCACCAGATCGAACTCACAGCCGACGTGATGGGCCACTCGCTGGTTTACTGGGTGCAGGACTGCCTGACGGCCGGCCTGTTCGACCGCGGCACGCGCATCTTCGCCATGACCAGCGCAGGCGGCACACGCGTGATTCCGCAGTACGGTCCGGTGAGCGCGGCCAAGGCCATCCTGGAATCGCACATCCGCCAACTGGCGGTGGAGCTGGCCCCCGCCGGCATTACCGCCAACGCCATCCTCGCGGGCGTGACCGATTCCAATGCGCTGCGCCAGATCCCGGGCTATGAGAAGATCATGGAAATCGCCCGCCTGCGCAATCCGCACCACCGCCTCACGCAGCCGGAAGACGTGGCCCGCACCATCGCCGCGCTGTGCCACCCCGCCACCTACTGGCTCACCGGCAACACCCTGCGGGTGGACGGCGGCGAAAGCGTCGTAGGATGATGGAGCGCCGGCGGTCTTTGCCGCCGGTTCTCTCTTTGAATATGCGCGCACAAGGCACCGGCGGCAAGACCGCCGGCGCTACCAGGATTGGCCGCCCCACAAAACGCCGAACCTGTATGATTATTTCGTGATGCATACAGACGGATTGGATTGCCTGGATCTGCTCGAATCGACGCCGGCGGTGCTGCGCGACTTGATGAGCGAAATCTCCGAAGACGACGCCCGGTGGAAGCCGGCGCCCGATCGTTTTTCGATTGCCGAAGTGCTGGCGCACCTTTCGCATTCCGAAGGCCACTGCTATCGCGCGCGGCTAGACCGCTTTCTCAGCGAGGATTTGCCGGAACTCGAACCGGACGACGCCAAGTTCCACTACCACCTCTATCGCCAGGCCGACCCGCAGGATTCCTTCGATCATTTCGAGGAGCAGCGCGAGACCAACGTGGAGTTCATGCGCACCCTGCCCCGCTCCGCCGGCAACCGGCGCGCCTTGCATCGCGAAGCCGGTGAGGTCACGCTCGCGCAGATGCTCCACGAATGGGTGTTGCACGACCTGGGCCATATCCGGCAGGTGGCCGAACTGGTACGCGCGCGCCGCTACCTGCCCGGCGCCGGACCGCTGGGACGGGACTACAAACTGAATCCCTGACGCCTTCGTCAGTGTCCAGGTCCCTGAAACTTAGAGCTGAATGACTCCCATGCCGATGTTGGGCGGCGCGATTTCCTGGAAAGGTACGCTCAAAAAATTTGCCACTTGAGTCGCGATGGCGACTTCCGCGCCTTGGCCTCCCATCAGAACCGCCGGGCCAATGGTCGTTGTGGAAGAAGTTTTTTGGTGATCAAGCGGCAACTCCCGCCCGTCTTTAAAAACAATCACCGACTGCCAAACAAGCACCGGTTGCGGTATGGAAGCATTCTGATTCCCGGTGGGAGGGCTGTTTTGCACGCGCCATTGCTTTCGCGTCTCGATCCGAAGAACGTCGGCGATCGCGTACGTCGAGTCTTGCCCTCCGATCAGCCGCTTCTTTTGATAGGAAATCCGGCCGCTGGTCTTATTCGCATGCACGGTGATGGAAGCACTGAAAAGAACCGCAGCAATTCCGATGACCACGACCGCCAGGGCGATCCAAATGACGATCGGACTGGAAGAATGGAGGAAATAGCCGACGCACGCGCCGACCATGACAAAAACAACACCGATCGCGATGCCCGTTGCGCTGCCTTCTTGGAGCACGAGTTCGTCTGCCGACTGGCTAATGATTTTCATGTGACGATATTCTCCAATAACAGGTCGCAAGAATCAAGAGAGAAGTGGCTCAGATCGGAGCGGCTTTTTGCAGCCGGCCACCGGATGTCGTACCATAGATCAGATTTGCACTTTACCACTGGAGGAATGCTGTCATGGGTACCAGCGCACAAGCTGCGGTTACACCGGAACGAATTATGCAAATGGCCTGGGGCTACGCTCCGCCATTGATGATGGAAGCGGCCGTTCGCCACGGTTACTTCGATTTACTGGATAGCGGCGCCAAGACCGCCGAGGAGGTCGCCGCGCAATCGAGCACCTCCCTGCGCGGCGCGCGCGCCATTCTGAATGCACTGGCGGGGCTGCAATTGCTCTCCAAGGACGCGGAGGCGCGTTTTTCACTGGCGCCCGATACCGCCCAATTCCTGGTGAGCACCAAGCCCAGCTTTTTCGGCGGGCTGGTGCGCCACACCAGCGGGATGATCTCGACGCACTGGGCCAAGCTGAGCCAGATTGCGAAGCGGGGCCGCCCCGAACACGGCGTCAACCAGCAGCCCACCGGAACGGAATTCTTCCACGAGTTCGTGGCAGACATCTTCCCCCTGAGTTATCCCGCGGCCGCTGGATTGGCGCGGGCGCTCGACATTGGCGCGGCGCACGCCCCCGTCAAGGTGCTCGACCTGGCGGCCGGTTCCGGCGTTTGGGGAATTGCACTGGCCCATGCTTCCAGCCGCGTGCGCGTCACGGCGGTGGATTGGCCCGGCATGCTCGACATCACGGCGCGGACCGCCGCGCGCCACGGCGTGGGAGATCGCGTCTCCTGCCTGCCTGGCGATCTGCTGGAGGCCGATTTCGGCAGCGGCTTCGATGTTGCGACCCTGGGCCACATCCTGCACAGCGAAGGCGAGAAGCGCAGCCGCGCGCTGTTGCGCAAGGTAGTGCAGGCGCTCAAGCCGGGAGGCACGATCGCGATTCAAGAATTCCTGGTGAACGACGACCGCACCGGCCCGCCCATGAGCTTGATTTTCGCGGTGAACATGCTGGTGGCGACCGACCACGGCGACACTTTTTCGTTCGGGGAAATCGGCGGATGGCTGCGCGAAGCCGGCTTCGAAAACGCGCGCACGCTGGAATCGCCGGGCCCCTCGCCGCTAATCCTGGCGAACAAGCCTGCGTAATGCGGGGAAGCCCTCCCTAACCCGGCATAACCGGAACCGAACAGGAGACTGCGTATTTACCGCGGAGGCGCGGAGGAAAACAGAAGCAAAGTCAAGACCTGGGAGCGCGGAGGAAGCGGAGATCCCACCGCCGAACTGGCGGCGAAGGGTCTCCTAAGTCAGGAGTGCGAGTTATTTTCGGAGTGCAGCCGAGCGCCCATGAACATGGGCCTACGGCCGCCGCCGCTGCCCCGCCCGATAAATCAGCACGCCCGCCATGTTGGCCAACACCACCACGCCGGTGATCTTGGTGGCGTACGCCTGGCGGCTGACCACGTCCACAATCGGGTAAACCGCGATCAACAGCGAGACCGCGCTTGAGAACAGCCCGCACACCGCCGCCACCTTGAGCCACGCCGGTACGCCGGCTCGCAGCGTCCCCGCCAGCGGCAGCAGGAACAGCGCGCAATATGCGATGGCGTAGTGAACGATGGAAGCGTTGGCGAGTAACTGGCTGGCTTCCTGCTCGTGGACCCCCAACATGCTCAGCAGGATCAGCACCATCACCACCGCCGCCACGAACAGGATGGAATTCACCGGCGTCCGCCGCCGCGGGTCCAGCCGCGCAAACCAGGCCGGCACCAGGTGGTCCCACCCAGCCGTCATAGGCAGCCGCGTCAACCCCGTGAAAATCAGGCTCGCCGACGCAATCGCCCGCGCGATCAACAGGAAGATGGCGAACGGCGCAACCCACGAATTCGCGCCGAACGCCAGCCGGAACGTTTGCGGAATCGGCCCGATCACGTTGATGGGCTGATGGCCGATGAAGGCCAGCACCGCGCTTGTCCCCAGAATGAACATCACCGCGATCACCGGCGCCGAGATCATGACCGACCGCCCGACGGTGCGCGCCGCGTTGCGGCATTCTCCCGCCATGATGGCCACGTACTCGAAGCCGCTCAGCGCGCCGGCGGTCATCTGCCCGAAGACGGCCACGCTGAACCAGTCGAGCTTGGGCCACTCCCAGGGGATGGGATCGTAGTGGTGAATCGCCCCGCGCCACAGAGCCCAAAGCGGCAGCGGCAACAGAATCGCGTAGGCCGTCAGGATCATGGCGCTTCCCGCGTTGTGCAGCCACTTGCCGATGTCGAGGCCGTGAATCGCCACCAGCGTGATCCCCGCCACCACGCCGCCGGTGATCAGCAGGGTCGCCGGGATGCTGGCCGGCAGCCACGCCGCCGATGGCCCGATCAGGTACGAAAGGTCGGTGGGCACCACGAACACGATCGCGCCAGTGACAATCACCGCGTAGACCCACAGATTCCACGCCGTCAGAAACCCGGCCATCCGTCCGAACCCCGCCTTGGCCCATTGGTAGAGGCCGCCTTCGAGCGGCATGAGGCGGTTGAGGTGAATCACCACCGCCCCAAGCGGCAAATAGAAAAGTGCCATGGCGCCCACCCAGAAGGCCATCTGCGCGCGTCCCAGTTTGGCGGCAATCCCCACCCAGCTCGACCCCACCACGCACAGAATCTGCGCCAGGACGAGGTCTCCCAGACCCAGTTCCTTGCGGAGCCCACCCTCCATCTTGCTCGCAGTAGCGGCCGGCACGGTTCCATCAATGATGGCACAGGCGGTGCGTTTCCGCCGATCAAGTTCTCACCGCGGAGACGCGGAGGCGCCGAGAAAACGAGAGAAGCAACGGTCTCTTGGAATACCTCTGGACCGCACTCAAGATGGAACCACGGAAATCAGGGCCTCGATTCCCCAGTCTTCTCCGCGTCTCGGCGCCTCCGCGGTGAATCCAGATCCCGGATGGACATATTATCGATTGACTACGGGTGACATCGCCGGAGCGGCTGTGTCATACTTTTTCCATGTCCACGGCCGTCGTCAAGATGGAGCCAAAGTCCGAGGGAATCGCTACCGCGCGCAAGAAGCGGCCTAAGGAACTTGCCGTCATCACGGAATGCTGCACGGGCTGCGCCGGATCGCCGGCCTGCGTGCCCTATTGCCCGGTGGCTGATTGCATGTACTGGGTGCCCGATGAAGATCATCAGCCTTTCGGCCATATCGAGGTCGATCCTATCCTCTGCATCGGCTGCAAGAAGTGCACCAGCAAGGGTCCCGACGGCGCTTTCCTGGACGGCTGCCCCTGGGACGCCATAGAAATGGTAGCTATAGAAGAGGTGGAGATGCGCATCGGCCTCAAAATGCCGGTCTGATCTCCCGATTCCAACCATGGCTCTCGACATTCAGCAGAAAGAGCACGAGGGCGTCAGCATCCTCGATCTCAAAGGCCGCATCACGGTCGGCCCGGAAGCTTCCGCCCTTCGTGAAAAAGTGGGCGCGCTCACCGCCGGCGGCCTGAAAAATCTCGTCCTCAACCTGGGCGGCGTCGATTATATCGATTCTACCGGTCTCGGCGCGCTGGTCATGTGCGCGACAACTTTGCGCAAGAACGCCGGTGTGGTCAAGCTGCTCAATCTTACCCGGCGCAGTATCGAGCTGCTGGTCATGACCAAGCTGGCTACGGTCTTCGAGATCTTCACCGACGAGCAGGACGCGGTCAACAGCTTCTACCCCGACCGCAAGCTTAAGACCTTCGATATCCTGAGCTTTGTACAGGACCAGAAGAATAAAAAGGAATAGCCGCCCGTGCCATTAGTGGTTATCGGAGGCGTGGCCGCCGGCCTCAGCGCCGCCGCGCGGGCCCGCCGCATCGACCCGCGTCTCGAAATCGTGGTTATCGAGAAAGGCCCCGTCATCTCTTACGGCGCATGCGGGCTTCCGTATTTTGTCGAAGGCCGTGTCCGCCGGCCCGAGCAGTTGGTGGTCTACACCCCGGAGTACTTCCGCAAAGAGCGCCAGATCGACGTGCGGACCAACTCGCGGGTGGTCGCCATCTCTCATCCCCGGCGCGAAGTTTCACTCGAATCCGGCGCACGCGTGCACTACGAGCATCTGGTGATCGCGACCGGCGCGCGCTGCGATACGTCGGCCGTCACCGGCGCCCAACAGCCGCACGTCTTCACGCTCCACACGCTGGATGACGCCACGCGCCTCCGCGCCTTCATCGAAGAGAGACATCCCCGCCGCGCCGTAGTGGTCGGCGGCGGTTACATCGGACTCGAAGCCGCCGACGCGCTGCGGCGCAACGGTCTCGGTGTCACGGTGCTCGAACGTTCCCCGCACGTGCTGCTGCGCGACGAAGCCCATTGGAATGCGCTGGCCCGCCGCCAGCTCGAGTTGCACGGCGTGGATCTCCGCTGCGGCGTGGAAGTCCGCTCCATCGAGCCTGACGGCGTCGCCGATTTTCCCGCGGACCTGGTGATCGTCTCGGCCGGCTTCAAACCCAACGTCGAACTGGCCGCCGAAGCCGGCGTCGAGATCGGCCGCACCGGCGCCATCCGCACCGACGACCGCATGGAAACTTCCCTGCGCGGTGTCTTCGCCGCCGGCGATTGCGCCGAAGTCACCCACCTGGTGACCGGACGCCCCACGTGGATTCCCCTCGGCACAACGGCCAACAAAGCCGGCCGCGTGGCCGGATCCAACGCCGCCGGGGGCCGCGAGCGTTTCCCCGGCATCGCCGGCACGGCGATCGTCTCGGTTTTCGGAATGGCCTTCGCCTCCACCGGCCTCTCCGTCAGCGAAGCGCGCACCGCGAGTTTCTCGCCCGTCTCCGCGCGCATCGAAGCGCTCTCCCGTCCGGGCTATTTTCAGGGGACCAAGACTACCGTCGAGCTGATCGCGGACCGCGCCACGCGCCGCCTCCTGGGCGCGACCGTAATCGGCGAGCAGGACGCCGCCGGGCGCATCAACGTGGTGGCAACGGCGCTGCAATCCCGCCTTCGCGTCGACGAGTTCGAGCAGCTTGACCTCGCCTACTCGCCGCCCTTCGCGACCGTCTGGGACCCGTTGCTGGTGGCGGCGCAGCAACTGCTCAAAGAGCTGTGACCCGTGCTTTCCGTAACTCAAAAGAGTGTTGGTGCGTTATTAGCGATTCTGCTGTCCGCCCCGCCCAAGCTCGCTAAGTCGCAGTAACACTCAAGAGCACCGCGCCGGCGACTCACGAATCAAAATTATAAAAAATAACACTCTTGTCCAAAACTTTTTACTATTGATTTCCGCCACCGTTCGTGGTATCAGTACTTATGGTCCCCGGCGTCAAGGTCTGGCGTGTTGCTATCCAGGCTCGATCAAACGTGGCAGGGTTTTCTTTACCGGCAACCGCACACGTGTGCCATTCGAGCAAGTCTCAGACCATAGCTGGCCGTCTGGCTGTGGGGAAAAGTTGATGAGTTTGCCCGCCGGCCGTTCCCCGGATGAGGAGGATTCCTTGCCCGTCCTCGACCCGAGAATCAGCGAAGCCCTCCACTTCATTGAGGCCAACCTGCATCGGCCCATAACCGTCGCCGACGCAGCAAGGCAAGCCGGCCTATCGCGTTCCCAGTTCTCGAGTCTGTTTCGGGTTAAGACCGGGGCGAGCCCTGGGCGGATGCTCTCGAAGATGCGGATGGAACTCGCCGGCGAGCTGCTCTCCGGCAAGCGGGCTTTGCCTATGAAGGAAGTAGCTGCGCGAGTCGGTTTCCCACGTCCGGAAGTGTTCGCGCGTGCTTTTCGCGAATGGTATGTCATGACGCCCGGCGAGTTTCGGATGAGCCGGCCACGTGTTCATGGCCGGCCGTAAGACGGTTTCCGGCGCTGGACAAGACAGACTGCACTGAAATAGGAGGAATTGCACACTGTTTGTTACTTGCGTACCAGTGGTAGATCGCAAATGATTAGAGCTTATGATACCCACAACGCGAGTAAGACGCGCGGGTCGCTTCCCGCTCCTGCTGACGCTACTGCTGCCTGGCCTGGCCGCAGGCTCATCGCCCGACGCCGTCATTCGGGTGGACTCCGTGAAGGTGCGGCCCTCGACTGCCGCTGACGGCAGCGTGCCGGTCGATATTGTAGTGACGAATACCTCGGCGCAAATCATCACGGCCTACTCCTATGCCTTGGTCGCCCACTATGCCGACGGTCACGAGCAGACCACGAAAAGGATGGTGGATGATATTTCGGGGCTGGTTGGGGATCGCATGGGCCGACATGC
>Ga0187884_10003196_pt1 | contig 12901 bp, 10 predicted proteins | sample June2016WEW_20_4_FD_132983 | JGI IMG/M metagenome (GOLD analysis project Ga0187884, IMG submission 132983) | Peatland microbial communities from SPRUCE experiment site at the Marcell Experimental Forest, Minnesota, USA - June2016WEW_20_40 | ecosystem: Environmental > Terrestrial > Soil >...
GATCCGCCGCGAAAACGCGCCGCGTGCAGGCCAAGCTCTTCGCCGGCGCCTCCGGCTTCAATGCCGACCAGCGCCACGTCGCGATCCGGCACGAAGGCGTGGAAGATGCCGATGGCGTTCGAGCCGCCGCCCACGCAAGCGAAAACCGTATCGGGCAGGCGGCCTTCGGCTTCCAGAATCTGGCGTCGCGCCTCTTCGCCGATGATCTTCTGAAAATCGCGCACCATCATGGGATAGGGATGCGCGCCCAGGGCCGACCCCAACAGGTAATAGGTGTCGCCCACGTTGGCAACCCAATCGCGCATGGCCTCGCTGATGGCGTCTTTGAGAGTCCGGCTGCCGGTGGTCACAGGCGTTACCGTGGCCCCGAGCAGGCGCATGCGAAAGACGTTGAGCCGCTGGCGGCGCATGTCTTCCTCGCCCATGTAGACGGTGCATTCGCAACCGAGCAGCGCGCACACCGTGGCAGTGGCGACACCGTGCTGCCCGGCGCCGGTTTCGGCAATGATGCGGCGCTTGCCCATGCGGCGCGCCAGCAGCCCCTGCCCCAGAGCATTGTTGATCTTGTGCGCGCCGGTGTGGAGCAGGTCTTCGCGCTTGAGCCAGATACGGGCGCCGCCCAAGCATTCGCTCAACCGGCGCGCGTAGTAGAGCGGCGTCGGCCGGCCGGCGAAGGTGGCCAGCAACTGGGCGAGTTCGGCCTGAAACGCGGGGTCCTGGCGCGCTTCCAGATAGGCCTTTTCCAATTCCTCGATGGGCGCCATCAGGACTTCCGGCACGAATCGCCCGCCGTAAGGTCCGAAGTGCCCGCTGGTATCGGGCTGCGCGGTCACGAGCGCAGCGCCGCCTCGGCCGCCCGCAGAAACTCTCGCATCTTTCTATGATCCTTTTTGCCCGGCTCGCTTTCAATGCGCGAGCAGGCGTCCACACCCCAGGGGTGCGCCAGTTCGACGGCGCGCGCCACGTTGGAAGCATCCAGACCCCCGGCCACAATGATCGCTTTGGGCGATTCCACCGCGCGCCGCCAGTCGAAAGCCTGGCCGGAACCGCCATACAATTCGCCCGCCGGGCCATCCAGCAGGAGCGCTTCGGCGGGAGCGTCGCGGTAAAGCGCGAAGCTGAACTCCGCCGTCACGCGCGCCGCTTTCCAAACCGCGATCGTTTGCGGATAGTAGTCGGCGGTTTCCTCGCCATGCAGTTGCGCCACATCCAGCGCGGCGATGCATGCTATCTCTTCCACGCGCGCCCGCGTTTCGTTTACAAACACACCCACGCGGCGCACGCCCGCGGGAGATTCGATGGCCGCGGCTTGTTCTGGCGCGATGTAGCGCGGGCTGCCGCCATAAAAGTTAAAACCGATGGCGGTAGCGCCGGCATCGATGGCGGCGGCGGCATCCTCCCGGTTGGTGATGCCGCAGATTTTGAGAATCGGGCCCGGCCTAGCTAACACTTCGCCCACCTCGATACCCGGCGCACCGCGTTGTTCGGCAGGCTGGGGTTGTAGGGCGGACCCCCTGGTCCGCAGCCGGCCCCCCGGCCGGCTCTTCGCTGGTCTCGGACACTTGATTCTTGGAGAAAACTTGCGGGACGAGGGCGTCCCGCGCGGACCCGGGGGTCCGCCCGGGGGTCCGCCCTGGGGTCCGCCCTACTAATGATGCCGTTTCGGCTCCTTGGGAAAAGTATGTGGCATTGGGCTGGGAGCCTGCCCCACATCTTGCGGACACGAAGCTCATGCCGCCACCAGCTTGGCCAGCGCGGCGGCGGGGTCGCCGGACTTCATCAGATGCTCGCCCACCAGAAACGCCTGATAGCCGGCGGCGCACAAGCGGGCGATGTCGCTGGCGGCGTGAATCCCGCTTTCGCTCACCAACACGGCATTGGCCGGCATGAATTCAGCCAGCCGCAGCGACGTTTCCAGGGTGACTTCAAAAGTGGCCAGATTGCGGTTGTTGACGCCGATGATGTCGCTGCCGGCGGCCACGGCGACGTCCAATTCGCAACGGTTATGAACCTCCACCAGCGCGGCCATGCGGTAGCGCGCGGCAGCCTCGCGAAAATCGCGGATCTCGCGCTCGGTGAGAATCGCGGCGATCAGCAGGATGGCATCGGCGCCGTGAGCTGCGGCCTGGAGGATGTGCTGCGGGGCGATGGTGAAGTCTTTGCGCAACACCGGAACGCGGACCGCCGCGCGCGCGGATTCCAGACCGGCCAGGCTGCCCTGAAAAAAAGCCTCGTCGGTAAGCACGGAAATCGCCGCCGCGCCCCCCGCTTCGTACGCCGCGGCAATCCACGCCGGTGCGAATTCGGCCGATAGCACGCCTTTACTCGGGGAGGCCTTTTTCACTTCGGCGATAATGGCGGGCGCGCGCGCGGTAAGCGCCGCGCGAAAATCCCGGCGCGAAGCGGCGTGCATGTTCGCGCGGCGTTCCCAGTCTTCAACAGGGAACACGCCCGCGGCTAACTCAGCACGCTTCTGGGCAACAATGCGGGCCAGAATGTCGGGAACCGTGTCGGTCAAGGTTTTTCATTTCATGGTATCAAACCGGTTTCAGGCTTCCGGTGGGACAGACGATCGCTTTTTGTCGTCTGTCGGGTGGGTGTCCACGGATAGGCGCGACAGACGACGAAAGGCGATCGTCTGTCCCACTTAGTGTGAGCCGGGGGCGGGCAGCGTCTCCGGGCACAACACCCGTGCGCTGGCCCAACCGGCGGCGCGGAATTTCTCGGGTGAGGCGGTGAATAGCAGCTTGTAGCTGGCGGGTTCGAAGGGCGGTTCGGCCGGCTGCTCGCCGCGGGGATAAACCAGGGCGAGATACTTGAGAATCCCGAAGATGTCCGCGTCTTCGGGCTGGCGCAGGCGGTAGCCGTTGGAGCGGAAATGGATGGCGGCGCCTTGCCGGGAAAGCCGCCACGCCAGAAACGCGCAGCAGGCGATGGCGTGTTCGAACCAGGCGTCCAGATCGTGGGGCAGCTCGCGGTCCAGGAACAGCTCGACGACGGGCTCCTGCTCGCGCGCGAATTCGCGAACCTGCAGCGTGCCTACATGGGCGGACGCCTTCCAATCCACGTGCCGCGCACTCTCGAAAGTCTGGTACGGCCGGATGCGGTAGAAGTCGCGGCCCAGGCCGCGGTAATGGCTTTCGATTTCGCCGTTAATGCCCGCCAGCAGGTCTTCGAAGCCAGGCTGCGGTTCGACTTGCGGATAGACCAGCGTTTCGCGCTGCAGGGTTACGTTGGCCGATCGGTCGAGAAAACCGAACGGGAACGAGGTGGAAACCGCAAACCCGTTGGTGCGGTAGAGACCGCGGCGCGGGAAGCGGGCTTCCACGGTCTGCTCCATGGCGGCCCCGATCGGCAGCAGCGGGAAGAACACCGGATGCCGCAGGGTAGGACGGTCCGCCGCCGGAATGCCCGTCACGCGGATGGCGAACGACGGCATCAGCAGCTTCTGATTCCGCACGCTCATGCGCCCGGGCACAAACTGGCCCGCGGCCACGTGTTCCGGCACCACGTAATCCACCTCTAGCCCCGCCAGGCATAACCGGCTCACCAGCCCGGAGACCACCAGAGTCGAAATGAACGCGCAGGCCAGCAGAAGAAACAGATTGTTGGCTGTGAGAATGGCTGCCGCGGTAATCGCAACCGTGGCCGCGGCAAACAGAATCCCGGCGGGCGTCACTCGATAGCGGATAAAACGCCGCAGCGTGCGGGACAAAGCTGCCCAAACTCGGCGAACGCGTGGCATGGTGACGGTTTCCTGAACCAACTACAACATGAAGCGGTGGATCAACTCAAGGGCAGACCGCTCGCTTCGGAGCCGTCGGGCTGCTCCCATTCGACGCGCACCGGGTTAGAATCGGATCAGTCATGAACTCGTCACCAAACCCTGTAAGGCAGGATCGCCAGCCTCCCTCGGCGATCGCGATCGACGGCTGGCGATTCCACCACATTGGGATTCCGACTCAAACACCTCGTCCGGGGGAGCGGTATTTGGCCCATCTCAAGGTGTACGTATCGGGATTCGAATCCAGCCCCTATGGCATTCAGTGGATGCGCTTCGACGCGGATGCGCCCTACCCCGAGCTGGTCAAGACCATGCCGCACGTCGCCTTTGAAGTGGACGACCTGGCGGCCGCGCTGAGAGGCAAGCAGATTCTCACGCCGCCGAACTCCCCATCCGAGGGAGTGACGGTCGCGATGATTGTCGACAACGGCGCCCCGGTGGAGCTTCTGGCGTTCCACTCTTGAGCTCCGTCACACCCGCGGAGCCGGCTCACTCACGATCGCGGGTTCGGAACTTCGCTGCTCGCATCTCAACCATACCGCTTCGATCGTCGCTAGCACCTTCTCCGCTTGAATCGGCTTCGACAGGTATGCGTCCATGCCGGCCTGGAGGCATCTCTCCTCGTCGTCCTTGCTGGCGTGCGCGGTCATGGCGACAATCGGTATATGCTTGCCGGTCGCGATCTCGCGCCGGCGCACGGCAGCGGCCGCTTCGAATCCGTCCATCTCCGGCATCTCGACATCCATCAACACCATGTCGAACTCCCGCTGTTCCAGAGATTCGAGCGCCTCCCGGCCATTCCACCGCGCCACGACTTGGTGGCCGTGCCTCTCGAGCAGCCGGACGGCGAGCCTCTGATTGACGAGATTGTCTTCCGCCAGCAGAATCTTCAGCCGCGCGCGCCGGTTGTCCTCGACCGCCCCCGACGGCGTCTCCACGGACCCCGGCTGAGTCGCTTCGTCACTCTGAAGGGCGTTGCGCACGGCGTTACGCAAATCGGCCCGCCGGACGGGTTTCGTGACGCAGCCATCGAAACCTCGCTCCCGGTACAACATACTGGAGCCCGCGGGCGCCAACAGGACGATGCGTGCGTCGCTCGCGGCTCCGCTTCCAAGCTCTCGCGCCAAGTCGACGGCGTTGGTGTCCGCCATTCCCGAGTCGACCAATACCAGCCGGACGACTCGCTCCCGGACGGCGCCGAGAGCCGACTCACGATCGGCCGCCAGGATCGGTTCGATTCCCATCGACCGCAGCAATCCGCCCAGTGCGAGGCGGCTGCTCCGGTTGTCGTCTACCAGCAGGACCGCGGCGCCGTCCAGGCGGAGTGGCGCGGGGTCCCGCTCGCCCTCCGGACATCTCTTCACTCGCACGCTGAACTGGAAATCGCTACCCGTTCCCACGGCGCTGGCCACCCGGATCTCGCCGCGCATCATTTCCACCAGACGCCGCGAGATGACCAACCCTAGGCCCGTGCCGCCATACATCCGGGAAGTCGAACTTTCGGCCTGCGCGAATGCTTTGAAGATCCGTTCCTGCTGCTCCGCCGACATGCCGATGCCCGTGTCGCGCACGGAAAAGCACAGGAGCGGATCCGTGCCGCCTTCGGACTCGACTTCCACGCTCAGCACGACCTCACCCGCCGCCGTGAATTTCACCGCATTCGCCAGCAGGTTGATCAGAACCTGGCGCAGCCGCAAGGCATCCGCTTCCACCCTGACCGGAACGTCCGCGGCGATGTCGCACACCAGTTCCAATCCCTTCTTATGAGCCTCCACGGCGACGGTCCGTATGGCCTCTTCCACCATTTCGGGCAGGCTGAACACGATCGGACTCAGGTCCATTTTGCCGGCCTCGATCTTGGAAAAGTCCAGCAGGTCGTTAATAATGGTCAACAGATTTTGCGCCGAGCCGCTGGCCATCTCCAGGCATTCGCGTTGTTCCGGCGCCACGTCGCCAGTGAGCACCAAATCCACCATCCCGATCACGCCGTTCATGGGAGTGCGAATCTCGTGGCTCATGTTGGCCAGAAAGTCGCTTTTGGCCCGATTGGCCCTTTCGGCCACCTTTCTGGCGTCTTCCAACTCGAGCGTGCGCTCCGCCACCAGGCGCTCCAGGCGTAGCTGCCGATAGGCCGATCGGCGCAATCGAAATCGAACCAGGGAATGGAACAATGCCGCACCATTCACCAAGCAGATGAGGTAGAACAGCCCGGTCTGGTAGATGTGCGGTTGGAGGTGAAAGTCGAATGCCGCGCCATCGCGATTCCAGACCCCTTCGGAGCTGCGCGCGATTACACGGAACCGGTACGCCCCGGGCGGCAGATTGGTGTAGTAGGCGGCGCGGCGCGAGTCCGCTTCCACCCAGTCGCGATCGAAGCCGTCCAGCTTGTAGCGAAACCGTACGCCGCGGTAGGAATGGAGATCGATGGCGGTATAGGAAAACTCCAGATTCACGGCGCCGGGTGGAACCGATAAACCGCCGGGAACGCGATCCACCGGTCTTCCATCGATGCGGACGTTGCCAAGGTACACCGGCGGCGCATGTGCGTCACGCGCCAGCACCCTGGGGTCGAATGCGACCACCCCGCCGATACAGGCAAACAGCAGGCTCCCGTCGTGCCTTTTCCACGAGGTTGGCTCCAGGCCGCCGTAGCATTCGGGACTGTCCAGCCCGTCGGCCGTTCCATAGACCGTCGCGTCGATCGGCCCGGCACTGCCGGCCGCGGATTCCAAATCCCGCTTGGGCACTCGAATGAGGCCGTGGTTGGAGCTCATCCATAAGTTCTCGCCGCCGTCTTCCCGGATGGAATAAATGGTGTTGTCGGGAAGGCCGCTGCGGCTGTCGTAGCCCGTGAGCCGGCCGCCGGCGAACCGGAATACGCCGAAACCGAGGGTGGCAATCCACAAGGAGCCCTGGGCGTCTTCGTACAAGCCGCTGACCGTCCCCACTGGAAACGATCCGCTTTCGCGCGTGCCAAAGCTCGTCAATCGCCCGTTTTGCAAGCGGCAGAAACCATTGTCGGTGCCCACCCAATAACCGCCGCCGCGAGCCGGGATCAGTGACGTGATATGGTCCGCCGGCAGGCCCTGCGCCTGGGTCAGAATCTGCGCCGCGCCGTTCCGAAACCGGACCAGTCCCCCCTCCGTTCCGATCCAGAGCGTCCCATCCGTATCACGCTGAATGGCGTTCACAGGGGAAGGAGCGGTTCCGAGCGGAATGGTTTCGAAGCGCCGGCCATCGAAACGGTCGAGGCCCCCGCGGGTAGTGCCCAGCCAAACAGTTCCCTGCCGGTCCTCCCACAGCGCCGAGACCATGGCGCCGGACAGACCGTCGCGCTCGGTATACCTCGTCCAACGGCCCTGTTCGAAGTGCAAGGCGCCGTTCGGTGTGCCGACCCAAAGCGATCCATCGCGCGCCTCCAGCACCGCGGCGGCATCCTCGGCGCGATCATCGGTGGGACGGATCATGTGGAATGCCTGTTCGCGGATCCGGTTTAATCCGCCCGCGTGCGTTCCCGCCCAGAGCGTCCCGCCGCGATCGAGATATAAGCTGTCGACCACGTCGTTCGATAACCCCTGGCGGGTGGTGAGGCTCGACACGCGGCCCTCCGCGCACCGGACAATGCCGCCGCCCGATGTCGCGATCCAGACCCCGCGTTCATCGCCGGCGATCGCCGTGATGCGGGCGTCCGGTATCCCCTCCGGGGCAGCCAGCACGCGCAACCGGTCGCCTCGCCAGTGCAGCACCCGCCCGGCGCCGCCGAGCCAGAGTCCGCCCCCGCGATCGGCAAGGAGGGCATAGGTATCGAACTCTTTGAGCGGGCCCGGCACGGCATCGGCGAAGCATCGCGAACCGCGGAGCTCACAAAGTCCCCTCTCGGTGGCCACCCAGAGCCGCCCGCCGCTACCTTCCGCCATGGCGGTGACGCTCTTGTCGGGCAACCCGGTGACGGGAATGAGATTTCCGCCATTCTGCCAGAGATACAGACCTGTCCTGCCCCCGACGTAGATCTGCCGGCGGCTGTCCTCAAACAGCACCCGGGGCCTGATCGGCAGGCGTTCCCTCGGGCCCTGGGCAGCGATTTTGCCGCTTTCCATGCGGCACAGACCGCCTCCCGTGGAAATCCAAAGCGATCCGTCGGCAGCCGCGAGGAGCCGCCGCACCTCGGAATCGATGAGCCCCGGCGTGTTTTGCCTGGTCAGGACCTCGAAACGCGACCCGTCAAACCGGGCCAGGCCCGCCTGGGTACCGATCCACAGGAAGCCGTCGGCGGATTGGGCGATGGTCGCGGCCGTGTTTTGCGGCAGCCCGTTGTCGCTCTTCCACACGTCGACTGCATAGCCGCGGAGCGGCTGGACGTTGGTAGCGGCGTAGGAGGCCAGCACCCCGCAACCCAAGGCAACGATTTTGGCAAACCACGCCACAACAGTCTTATCGGCTGAGAACCGAGGAAATTTCACGGTCTTTGACCGGCATTTTCGCTTGCGACTGGAACCGAAATGTGCGCGCCGCGACATTCAAAGTTCCACATGGCCGGCGGCCGGAGCCGAATTTACGGAACATTCCGGGCGTCCCTTCGTCAGAAGATTTAGAGCGGCTGTCTGCGCCATGACCGATCCCAAAGCCTCGCCAGTATTGCGCCCATTCGACTTCGGTCCGGAAAATAGCCGCCTGGATTCCTGGAAAGAGATCGCCGCCTACCTGCGGCGCGGGACTCGCACGGTGCAGCGATGGGAGCGGGCGGAAGGGCTGCCGGTGCATCGGCAGCGGCATGAGAAGCTGGGATCCGCCTATGCCTACAAGCCGGAACTCGACCGCTGGTTCACGCAGCGCCGCGCCGGGAACGACGCGGCGCCGGCGGTCTCGACGCCTTCGGTCGCGGTGCTGCCCTTCGCGGACATGAGCCCACAGGAAGATCAAACCTACTTTTGCGACGGCATCGCCGAAGAAATCGTTAACGTATTGAGCAGGATCGCCGGACTGAAAACGGCTTCCCGCACGTCCTCGTTCCGGTTCCGGACGCCGGGGGTCGACAACCGCGAAATCGGCCGGCAACTGGGAGTGAAATCACTGCTCCAAGGGAGCGTTCGCAAATCCGGCGGCTGGCTGCGCATCGCGGTCCAACTGGTCGACGCCGCCAGCGGGTTCCAAATCTGGACGGAGCGGTTCGATCGGCTATTTGGCGATATCTTCGAAGTTCAGGACGAGATCGCGGCCAGCGTGGCGGCGGCGCTAAAGGTGAAGCTCACGGCCGGAGAAGAACGGGAGCTGCGGACTCCGCCGACCACCGACGTGAGCGCCTATGACTACCATCTGCGCGGGCGGAAACACTACTACGAATACAGCCCTCGAGCCATGGAGCTCGCCATCCGAATGTTCCTGCGGGCGATCGTGCTCGACCCCAATTACGCGCAGGCGTATGCGGGCCTGGCCGACTGTTGGTCTTATCTGTACCTGTACTCCGAGCGGCGCGAAGAAGTGTGGGAGCAAGCCGATTGGGCCAGTGCGAAGGCGCAGGAGATGGACCCGTACTCGGCCCAGGCACAGGCCTCGCGAGGGCTTTCCCTCTCGCTCGGCGGACAGATCGGCGAAGCCGACCGCGCCTTCGCCCGGGCCGTGCGCCTCGATCCCGAGCTCTTCGAAGCTCATTATTTTCGCGCCCGCCACGCGTTCGTGCTCGGGCGGCTGGAGGAGGCGGCGGATGCTTACGCGAAGGCGATGGAATCGCGGCCGGACGATTTTCAGTCGCCCCTGCTCCTGGCTCAGATCGAGCACGACCTGGGGCGGCACGAGCACGCCACTGCTCTCCGCAAGAGAGGAATCGGGATTGCGGAGCGCCACTTCGAAGCCAATCCCGACGACGCGCGGGCGATGTACATGGCGGCGATCGGGCTGGCGGCTCTAGGCGACCGGACGCGGGGCTGGCAACTGGCGGAGCGGGCGCTCGCGATCCGGCCGGACGACCCGATGCTCCTCTATGGCGTTGGCTCGATCTTCTCGCTTTTGGGGTCGACGGAGCCGGCGCTGGACTGCCTCGAGAAGGCGGCCCGCGGCGGTTTAACGCAGAGGGGTTGGTATGAACACGACAGCAACCTGAATCCACTGAGAGCGGACGACCGGTTTCAGAAACTGCTGCAAAGTATGAAGTGACTAAGGATTCGGTTTCGGAAATACGATCAACCGCTCCCTAACGGTCGCGGCTCGGCTAATTCTCGCGCCGGTTTAGAGTGGCGGACCGCACGACGCGTATGTCGAAGGTTCGGGCTCGCGCATGTTCCGAGCCGCGACTGTGAGGAACTAGGGAGGAATCAGATTATAGCCACGGATGAACACAGATAAACACGGATAGAACAACTGGTTCTTTATCCGTGTTTATCTGTGTTCATCCGTGGCTATAATCTTTTCACGCCTTGCGAGGTGGCGCGGGGTCACCGCAGGTCGACATAGGAACCGGCGGCTTCTGGGCCTGCTTCGGCCTTCGCGGATTCCACCAGCTTGCGGGAAGCGGCGATGGCATCCCCACTGACCGAACCGTTTCGCCACACGCCGACCAGGAAGTAGCGGTCACCCAATTTCTCGAAACGAACCATACCGCCATCGGCTGTGGCCGCGGGCCTGGTGGCGCCGCCCTGCGCCAAACGCACAATCGACGTCGCCGTGCTGGTTGGGGAATCGATGAGGAGTTGCATCCGGCCGCTATCGACGGTCAAGTTGTATTCGCCGGGGGCGAAATACTGGCTGCCGGCAGCGAACGCGAATGGAGCATGGAACGTGAGCGACGTTTGAGCGACCGCGGGCGCCGCCAGCGACAGGAGGGCGAGGCTGAGTGCCGCCAATGTGGTTTTACTGGAGAATAGGTTTTTCATTTTGACATCCCTTTCCGGCGTTTCCGCCTATAGCCTCTAATACGGTCCAGGCGGCCAAACGAAACGCGCCAAGCCGCGCCGAAGGCGGAATGGCGCGGTTTGGCGCACTATGGCGCGGAAAGTGATGCATGCGATCGCAAACGGGAGGTAGATCCCGTAAGACGCCGTTTACGCCAGGTTGGGGAAAGCGGGCCGGGCCGCTTGGCTAGTTTAAACGCAGCTCGAGCTAATCGCGCACGGGGACGTGAATTCGCGTCAGCAGGTCTTCGGGTTTGGTGTTCATGGGCGAGTTGAGGTACTCCTCGAAGGCCTCGGCATCGCGGAGCTCGCTGCCGCTCGATGGCAGCCAGCCTCCGAAGAATCGCTGGTACGTTCTCCCCAGGCCGTCGTAAGGTCCGCGGTGGGTGAACACGGCATGCTTGCCGGCCGGAATCTCCGTCACGCCGAACTCGCCCTCAGGTTGCACGGGGCGGTTCACCACCACTGCGGCATCGTAGCGGATCTTATCGGCGGGCGTGATGTCTGGATCGTCGTAAACGATTCCGATCGTCCGCGTTTGCGGGCCCAACAGACCGCGCATGCCGGCCCAGTTCATCAGCCGTCCCCACGTGGCGCCCACCTGCGAGTAGGGACCGACGTGGCGAAGAAACACCAGCTTCATGGATGGCTGCTCTTCCAACTCGACCGCCAGAGGCGCTTCGTAATTCGGCGGGTGGTACCCGGAGACGTCGTCCAGGTGCGTGCCGGAAGCGGATTCCGGCGCTGACTTATGTGCCGCCCGGTAACCGGATGGGGGTACTCCAAACATAGTTCCAAATGCCCTCGTAAACGATTCGTGCGTCTCGAATCCCGCTTCAAACGCGATGCCGATGATCGGACCATCGCCCTGTTTTAGCCTTTGGGCCGCACGTTCCAGCCGCAACCGGCGGATATGCTCCTGTAGCGATTCCCCGACCAAGCCTCGGAAAACGCGGTGGAAGTGGAACCGGGAAAAGGCCGCGACGGCCGCCAGATTCTCCAGTTCCAGTTCGTCGTCCAGGTGCCGCTGGATATATGCGAGTGTGCGAACGATTCGCTCGTGGTAATCCTGCTCCGTCGACGGCTTCATGGGCGTGCAAGCCACGATGCCCAGAATCCGAACGCCGGGTAGATGAGATAGCCCAGCCCGATTTCGGAGTAATATGCCCAGGCCTGCATCTTCATCCGGCCATAGGCAAACATTGGGTAATCCATCACCAAGTTGACGCCAAGCCACAGCAGGCCGGCCAATACCGCTTCGCGGACCGAAACCATGCGACCCCGGAAGTATCGCTGAAACAGCGCGCCAGCGGTGAGGAGGACGATGAGGGTCATCAATGTCTCGAACAGCGGCGCGTTCGATTTCTTCAGCGGGAAGAGGAAAAAAGAGATGACGAAGGGGATGAGCCAGCTTGCCAGCCCAAGCAGCGCGGCCCGTTTCCAGGCAATCATGCTTACCTCCAATGAGAGTATAGGATGGCCGTGAGAGGTCTGCTTGACCGGTTTTGCGGATTTAGCCCGTATTCCTCACAAGCAAGTGGGGCCGGGCCTGCCGTGCGGGACTCCGAACTCCTGAGGTCGTGGAATTTAAGGTTGAGCCGGAGTTCGGGCCTGGTCTACCTGTGGCCGAGCGGTCAGAAGTGGGAGAGACCATCGTTGTCCGTGGTCTGTCAAGCGCTCGCCAGGCCAACCGCCCGACAGACGACGAAGAATGATCGTCTGTCCCACCAGCGGCGCCCCGATGAGTCGGGGCGCTGCAGGCAGGAGTGCCCAATGTCACTTAGTTTTCTCAAGGGCGGAGTACGGTGCATCACATCACCGGCTAAAGCCGGCGCCACCTGGCCTGGAAACCTGGCCTGGAGGCCCGCGCCACGGGGGGCCCGCGGGGGGCGGCCGCCCCACAAATGGGGACATCCAGGCGCGTTTGCGTGGAGAAAACTCGTCGGGCCGCGGTCCGCGCGGTTTCGTGGGTCACTGTGAGAAGGGTAGGTTAGTTTCGCGAGGCGGTGACAGACCACATAAGCTGGTTGCGGGGCAGTGCGCCGCGCCAAGACGTGAAGGAACCAGCGACGTTGCAAGCAAAGCACTTCCGCCGATGTTCCTTAGAAAGCGATGGTCTGTCCCACACCTGTCCCGTTAAATTTTTCTCAGCTTCGAGAACCAGCTAGTTTTCATATACTTGCAAGGAAAGCAGCTCAAAACGATTTCATTCGTGATTACCTGAGAGGGTGAA
>Ga0187884_10003198_pt1 | contig 12896 bp, 12 predicted proteins | sample June2016WEW_20_4_FD_132983 | JGI IMG/M metagenome (GOLD analysis project Ga0187884, IMG submission 132983) | Peatland microbial communities from SPRUCE experiment site at the Marcell Experimental Forest, Minnesota, USA - June2016WEW_20_40 | ecosystem: Environmental > Terrestrial > Soil >...
ATCGCCACGCCGCTGATCGTCTGCAACCAGCACGTCGGCAATATTTTTTCCGGGCAATTCGTGTTCGATGATGAACCACCGGATGTTGAGTTCTTCCGGACACAGGCGCAGCGATACGGGTTCAATGAAGAGCAGTATCTTGCCGCATTGGCGGCGGTGCCTCGGCTGAGCCGGGAGCACCTGAACAGATGCATGGCGTTCTTGACGAAGCTGGCTCACATGATCTCGCAGAATGGCTATAACAGTCTTGTGGCCGTTTCATCACGGCAGTCGCTTGCACATCTCGCAAGTTTCCCCGAGCTAAATCCGCACCCCATCTTCGAAACCGACTTGGAAGGGAAAATTACCTACCTTAATCCATCGGCATCGAAACGGTTCCCCAACCTCGGGGAAATGGGGGCAGGGCACACTCTTTTGAGGGGCTGGTCTTCAATCCTTGCGTCTCTCAAGGAGGGGGTGGAACGATCAATGGTGCGTGAAGTGGAAGCCGATGGCTCAGTGTTCCATCAAACGATCCATCATATTCCGGAAAGAGCAACGGTACGTTCTTATTTCGTTGACATCACAGCACACAAGCGAGCCGAGCAAGCCCTGATACGGAGTGAAAAGCTGGCTTCGGTGGGTCGCATGGCAGCAACCGTTGCCCATGAGATCAATAACCCGCTGGAGGCAGTGGCCAACTGTATTTACATTGCCGCCACTAATCCCAAGCTCCCCACGGAAGTGAAGGAGCAACTCGAAATCGCTGATCGGGAGCTTAAGCAGCTTTCTGATCTCACGAGGCGGACTTTAGGGTTTTACCGGGAAAATGCGAAGCCATCTATGGTCGATATTCGCACCCTCGTGGGTGAAGTGTTAGGACTCTACGGTTCAAAGTTCAAATCAAAAGACATCCGGCTGTCGGTTAAACATGACGATTGCTGTGCTCAGGTGCTTGCTGTCGCTGGCGAGATTCGGCAGGTGATTTCCAACCTGCTGGTCAATGCGGTTGACGCCTCAAACTTGAAGGGCAGTGTGAACATCCGGGTTAGCCGGGTGTCGCTGAATGATTCGATTTACATCCGTGTGACGGTCGCTGATACGGGTTCAGGTATTCCGGCATCGATCCGGAGCCGTATCTTCGAGCCCTTTTTTACGACGAAAGAAAAGATCGGTACGGGTCTAGGGCTCTGGGTCAGCCAACAGATAATCGAAAAGCACGAAGGACGCATTCGAGTACGCAGCGCCGAGGGCAAAGGTACGGTGTTCTGCGTGTTCCTGCCATGTTTGCAAGCCGAGCATTCAAAGATCGCTTAGCCGTTTCGTAAATCCCACTGCATGCGGAATCACTTCCAGTCGCAGCAATCTTGATGGTTATATCTTAGGCGCTTAGGCCGTCACCTGACTGTCCCTTCAATTCCATCGCACACTCGGGATCGTCGTTCTTGACCAGATTGACCCTCGTGCTCACCGGGTAGCGCCGCATCAGGGTTGCGTCATATGGCCGCAGCAGTTCCTTCAGATCATCCGTGTGCTTGAACCCCGGATCAAGCCACAGATCGTAATCGTCCACGGGCAGGATGACTGGCATGCGGTCATGGACATCGGCGAGCAGCGCGTTGGGCGTGGTCGTGATAATTGAGCACGTTTCGATCACTTCGCCCTGCGGGTTCTTCCACCGATCCCCAATACCTGCAAATGCGAAGATCGAATCGTCATGCATGCCGAAATGGAAGGGCTGCTTGGTCTTGCCCTCCCGCTTCCACTCGTAAAATCCGTCTGCCGGAATCAGGCAGCGGCGGTTCTTGAACGACTCCCGATATGCAGGTTTCTCAGCCACGGTCTCGGCTCGGGCGTTGATCATCTTGTAGCCGATATTTGCGTCCTTCGCCCAGTATGGAATCAGTCCCCAGCGCATGACCGAAAACTGGCGAACAGGGTGTTCCGGGTTCTGCCGTACCACAGCGACCCGCTGCGCCGGGGCGATGTTGTACCGGGGTGACCACTCGACCTCGTCGGGGATGTCGAAGTGCTCGGCGATGATCTCTTTCGCCCGTGACAGCCTGTATCGTCCGCACATGCGAGGATTGTAGCGCAGGCAGAACAGAATGCACGAGCAGTTAGACAGCCAATTTCATTGTGAATGCATCTTGTGTAATACTGCAAACCGGGCGGAATCCATTACACTTCAGCGCAACCAGCCGTTCGCCCATCCCAGCAAGCGCGACTGCGACTGTTGCGGGGGAATGCGGAGGTTTGTGTGACCAAAAAAGTTGCAGAAGAACAGGTTCAGGCCGCTGTGCGCCAATACTGGGCAGCCATGAGCGACAAAAGACCCGGTGTATTGATGAAGATGTACGACTACGAGTCCACGACGTTCAATCCATTTTCCCCGCGCCCAGAGCTGGGGCAGGTAGCGGCGACGCGTTTGGAGCGCGAATATTTCAAACCCTTTACGCATTTCGACGCTGAGATCACATCACCCATTGACGTGAGATTCCTTGCCGACAATGTCGTCGTGGCCGTGCACACCTACCGCTCGTACGGCAAAAATATTGAAGACCCGATTCGCGGCAAACGCTACAACCGGAGCGTGCTCGACGGGCGCGGAACGCATGTCTTCATCATCGATTCCGATGGTAAACTCACTCTGGCGCACCAGCACCTCTCAGACATCTGCCGGACGCCGCTAGAGCCGGGGTCGTAAGGCTCACGAAGCGCCGCTAGCGCGGTGGCCAAGGAACGTTAACTACGAGCGGTCGCCTTGAGTTTACCTGCAAATTTCCCCATTCGGATGCACTGCCGAGAATTTTGTTTGGGGATGTTGCCCTGACGCACGAATCCCATCCTGTTTGAACACTCCGATGTTGCAACACTATCAACACAGAGGGGGCTTATCTGGCTAACAGGGTGCAATCTTAAGTGGTGAGCACCAGTACACATCGGAATTGGTCTTCGCATTTATGGCTCATCTTGGCTTGGTCAGTGGCGTCGGCTTTGTAGGGCTGCTCCTAACCTACATTGAACGTCTCTGCCCGCGATTCGGGTGGCGGCCCAAAACCAACAGGAACTCGCCCCCGCGTTCAATCCCTCGAAAGCTCGCGTCGTGATGAGGTCAGCGAGATCACTGCAAAACATTCGATTCGCCAATGGCGGCACACGCCCTGACACAAACGGCAACTGCGTTTATCTTCAATCTGTGAATGCGTTGCGTCTATAGCGTCCCTTCAACCTCGAATCCCCACGCCTCAAGAAGAGGTGGCGAAAATTCAACTTGGGTTCACATAACAGGAACCTAAGCTGCCTTTTCACCCCCACCCGCCCTCGTTTGATTCTTCATCCTGCGAGGCACCTCGATAGTGTGGTAGCCAAACTTCCAGACCCCATTTTCCTCGATTATTTGCTGCTCCTGACCGCACAAGCAAATTCCTCGCTGGCCAGCTTCGGTTGGGCCGTTGACGGGAAGGATGTGGCCGGGACAGACAACTCGCCGAACGCCCCTAACTGCGGAGGCCAAAGCCAATAACAGTTCCTCGGGATGGTGTGCGCGACAGACAAACTCAAACAGCGGGTCTGGATTACCCGCAATTACAGGGGTATCCCACCCTGCTAACTTTACCAATAACAACGTCGCGTGAGTTTCATCCTCCGTTAGCGTATGACAAAGAATAACCGCATCTCGGTGCTGCATGTCGAGTTCTTTTACTAGGTCAGTAAGAGCAGTCACACTGATGACGCCATAGCCAGCACTGGACAGAACAGCAGCCCGACCATCGAGTATTGCAGAGTCATGCCCGAAAGAGAGAATTCTAAGAGGCTGCATAGTTGTTTGGACTAGCATACCCTCGCTCTCTTGCTTTGGCAGTTTAGCTGGTTTCGCAGCGCAGTGGTGGCATTGTTCGGCGATCTCTAGATTCTCAGGCCTTGTGCTCGCAGCAACTTTTGAGCACAGCAGACAGGTGGATAATATAAGCCCGTTATGCAACCACTGATGGGAGAAAGGGACTTTTGCGAGCGGGTTCATCGCTGCTCCTTAGCCGAGAAATCTGGCATCTGGACGCGCATATAATGCGGTGCTCCTGCCTAAGACGCAATCGCTGACTGTTCCAGCCCAACTTCGATTGCTGCCGCGTCGTTTGCATTCTTCGGTGCAATTGAACCTTCTTGTTGCTTCGCACCTGCAAGCACCCGAAGCGCATCATTCGCTGTGTCTTGAACCCGAGTGCTGGGTTTGTGAAGCTTCCGAACAGCTTTGAATACTAGGTGGCAGAACGCAAAGCAATTTGTCGTACGTAACGCCTCAAAAACGATCTCTGAACGCATAATAACCCCCTTCAATGGGAGACGGAGGGTTGCAGTTCGTTGTAAACGTTTTCGCCGAAAAACAGCGGCACGTGTCATGGACCAGACACTCAAAGCAGCCCGAGACGCTCGAATTCATCCCGTACGGTTCGGTAGCATTCGCATGCGACACGCTCAAGTTTTTTGCGGTTCTTGATGGTCACGTGGCCGCGTGAGTAATCAATCAGTCCCGCTTCATGCAGCATGCCTGCTGCCAAGGTAACCGTGGTGCGGGGGGAACCCAGCATCTGGCCAAGAAACTCGTGTGTGAGCGGCATCCGGTCGGACTGTACCCGGTCGTAACAGGTAAGAATCCATCGCGCCAGACGCTCACTGATCGTGTGCAGCCGGTTGCAAGCGGCGTTTTGGGCACTTTGAATCAGATAAGCCTGCACGTACTTTTGGAGATGGCTCCGTAGCTGGCCGTCGCGTTCAAATTCATCTTTCAAACGCTGTGCATCGATGCTAAAGCCGGAGCCCTCAACCTGAATGAGCGTTTCCCCCGGCACCGTCCCTGCTCCCAGAATTATGGGAAGCCCGACAACACCGTCAATGCCGATGATGCCGACCTCGACGGTAGCTCCACCAGCCAGAGTCAGGACGACGGAAGCGAGTCCCTCTTCCATGAAATATGCGTGCTCGGCGTGGCCGTCCATCAGTTGGGTTCGTACCGGCAGGGTGACTGGTGACAGATACGGCGTCAGGCGGTTGAGTTCCGCTTTCGGCAGTGCTGCCAATACTCGATTTTTGTACACTTTTGCGGGCGGGTTCATAGCTGCTCCTTTGCCGAGAACTCCGGCATCTGGACGCGCAAATGAACCAGCCGTCAACGGCGGGCGGAAATGCGTATGAAGATGTAACCAGTTGGATGCTGGGTAGCCGGTTGCCGTTGCGTTTATTTTTGCTTTGCGTGCAGTCCGATCGTATGCCGCTCAGGCCTGCTCTTATGGGGCACAGCATCGTGCTGCAAGGTGCTGACACTGTAAATGGATGTTGAGTGCGGTGCGTCAAAAGCTGGTTTCCAGACTGTAGGCAATGGGCCAGCACGGATTTTCGAAATCGGGGCAAAAAAGCCAATAAAGTCGAGGCTGCGGAACGAGGCTTTTTGAACCACCCGGTTCGCAAGGTGGTTTGCATTGCTGGGGCTGCCGATCGGGGCGATGAATGGGATGCTGGCGACGGCGACCTGATCGCCATTTCACCAGCAAATGCCGAGGGGTTCCGTTTTCAGCTTGGGTGTGAGAAGCCCTGTTTTCGACAGCGCAAGTCTGTGATTAATTCGGCGATGTTAACAACAGCCACAGGGCTTGCCGCGAATTGCCTCACGCGCCTCGAACAAAATCAACGGAGTAATCACCAAAGCCGCAACGGGGTCTGCCCATGTAATGTGCCAAATTGCATGGACTGCAAGACCGATGAGAGCGATGACGGAAAGATAGGCGCATAAAGCGGACTCGGCTGCATCGGCTCTCAATGCAGCACTTCCGGTGAGTGCTGACAAACGCCGTTTCTCCTTGGCGGGCCACGGCATGAGAAACGCTGCTACGACCAAGACCGCCATACCCAAGTAGCTGGTCTGTGGTTCGCTGTACCCAAGCAAGGACATCGTCGAAGCGAAAACAACATACGCCGCCAACGCAAACAGCAACCCACCGGCAATCCGAGCCGCACGCCGCTCTGCGCCTTCTGATGCATTGGTGCGGAACCGCCACAGCACAACCACCGCTGACAATAGTTCGACAGCGCTATCCCCGCCAAAAGCAGCCAAAGCGGGACTGCGGGCCGTCCACGCCGCCCACAGCGATAAGGCAGCTTCGACGCTCATCCAAGCGATGGTGATTGTTTGAACCCGCTGGATTCTCCGTATGGCAGCTTGGTTTGAGGTTTGAATCATCGAAAACACAGAAGACAATTATGCCAGACCGAGCCGTTGTTGATTGCTGGTGAGAAGTTCGCGTTTTTCGATTGTTTTTCGCCGCAATTCCCGCGAGCGAGTTTTTCAACAGCTACGCCTGTTATCGACAATTACCGGCATTCAAAAGTTCTTTCGGGTAGAGTGTTGGCGTAAATATCCTGCAACCACGTTTATCGCATAAAGGCCTGCGCGCTGAAGGCAGGCGTTTACGCTGAGCCGCTGGAGTCCACGCCGTACGAATCCAGCACGTCTCGCAGGGTTACGATGCCTTCCAGCTTATGGATGTCTGCCCGGTTGACCACTGGCAAAACGTCAACATGGGCATTACTCATACGTTCCAGCGCCTGATGTAAGGCATGGTCTTTGTGGACATGCGGAAATTCTAGCGTTTCGAAAAGATCGATCAGCTTCCGTTCTGCTCTGCCGTCGTCAAGAGCGCTTTCCAGTGTCGCTCGACTTAAGACACCAACAATGCTTTCTTCGTCCACCACCGGCCATGCGCTAAATTGCTTCGAGCGCATCTGTTCAACCGCCTCATGGACGCTCATTTGTGCCGGCAGGGTCTCCGCGTCGTTAGGGCAGATCAAGCCTCCGGTGATGGGTGAGGTTGCCTGCGCGATTTGATTGGCATAGGCAAGGTGAAACTGGCCGCGATGCCAGAGGCGGGGGGACCGCAGTGTGAGCTCCCAGCCCTGAATCAAGGCTCCCTCCCACGTGATCGGCCAGAAGAGATTTGATTCTCCGATATTGTTATGATCCAGCCAATTCTTCGCCCGTGTTTGGTAAGTATCGGCGTCAAGAGCCCAGCCGCGGAAAGGAATCGTGACGCCAAACTGGTGTACTTCATCGCGCTCGCCGCGCAGCGGAGCAAAAGTGAAATTCTGGCTGTTCGCTAAACCGAGCAGTGGGCCGGTGGCCGTCGCCAGTGGCGGAGCTTGGTAGTAGTCGCCGTAGAAGGCGCGAAAAACCCAGTTCAGATGCGGAATTTTCACGGCCACGCCAAAGCGGGGGTCCGTCGCGTTCTCTACAATGTCCGCCGTAAAATGTGTTTGGCGAAGGCCGGCGATTAAGGTCAACCACGAGGTCACTTTGAACTTGTCGCTGATGAATACGCTCGCCAGCCCTCCAGTTACAGCAACCGAAGAGGCGGGAAAGTTTTGACCGCCGTCCGTGAATTGGTTATCGAAGAAGTTGTACTGGTGCTGAGCAAATCCGTACACTCCGACCTGAACGTCGTTTCTCCAGACGGTTTTGCCAAGGGTCGCCTGCAAGCCCCCGTAATTGGCAATCTGATTCATGGTTGAGATGACGGGATAATCGTTCGCGCCGCCTTGGTAGTTGGCGCTGTTGTAGTGATAAAAGGGAGAAACCGTAAGCAGCGTAGTTGGATCGAAGGTGTGGATCCATTAGAAGACGACGTAGCCATCGCGCTCATGCTCGCCATCACGAAGGCCGTAACTGGGGGACTCTCCCGCCGTCACCAACTGCTGATTTCCAATTGAGTTGGGATTAGGGTCGTAGGGAATCTGGTAATAATCCTGCCGCAACGAGGTGACCAGCCGAAACTGGTTCTTGGGATTGGGGTTGAATATGAAGGACGCAAATCCTCCATAGCCGTTCTCCGCATCGTGAAATATTTGCCCAATCGGGGTCTGAAGTCCGTAATTGCTCCGATTTCCGTTTAAGCTCGCGAAATAGGCGAAGCGCTCGGTATGACTTCCGAAATTGAGCTGATCGTTGGTTTGATACCAGTTCCCGAAACTGGTGACGAGTTCCGCCTCATTGTTCCGCTCGAAGCCGGTTCGCGGCACCACGTTGAAGATTCCGTACGTACGGTCTCCGTAAGCGGCGTCGTAGCTGCCTCTTTGAACCTCGAGATAATCAATGTCCTTTGGGTCAATCACCGGGCCCAGATTGGCGGCGATATTTGTGTTGGGTATGGGGACGCCGTCAATCAGCCAGTCAACCTGGTGGCCTCCTAACATATGCAACATGTCATGGGTCACGTAGGCACCCGGCACGTAATCGGTGATCATTTGCAGGGCGTTGGTGCGGGCGGCGCCGGGCGTCTCCGCGATATCCGCGCGCGTCACCAGCGTGGTTGGCGTCACACTCTCGACGTTCGCCACATTTTCCGGTGCTTCTTCAGAGACCGTTACGGTCTGGTTCACCGTAGCGATCTTAAGTTGATAGTGGAAGATCGGCGAGGCACCGGAGACCACTGTAACCGTTTGCTGATCGTCCACAAAGCCGCTCTTCGTCACCGTCACCAGGTAATCGCCCACCGGCACCGCTGTAAATGAAAACATGCCATCCTGGTCTGTTTGCGTCGTCTGAGTCCAGTCGGAGGTAGCCGACTTGAGTTTCACCGAGGAGTCGGCAACCGGTCGGTGCTGCGGATCGTGTATGACACCTCGGATGGAACCGAAAACGGTACCATGCGCCGAGGCCGCCAACAGAAGTATGCCGACGAGAAAAAGATTTCGTAGATGGGACATCACTCCTCCCGCGAAAGTCAGGTTGTCAAACCGCTACGAGAAGACAGCCGGAAGACAGCCGGCGTTACCAACGCCGACGCTGCACTCCAATGCGATTCGGGCATAAGAACCGACCGCAGAGATGCTGGTGGCCCGGCCTTACCGATGAGTAGCAGGCGATCGCCGATGCCGCCGAGCCATCTAGCCAGGCAATAGACCGGGAGCGGTTCTCGTGCCGGAATCGATGGTTTCGCTTTGACTATGGGATTTAGTCGAGGAGAGCGGGAGGTCCGCGCTTCCAGTGAACGCGCGCTTCAGAGATGCGTGCCGCAAGCGTGTCTTGAACGAACTCTGCCGGATGGCTGACTAGTCCGGCGTAATGAATCGAGTGCAAAGGAATTCCCGTGCCGTGCCGAGCACTTGGCGCAAACAGCGCGGAGCGGAAGGGGCACGGTTCAGGAGTGCTTTCCGCCCTTGTCCCGCCCTGCTGCTTTGACCTTGAAGCCTCATACTGAAGCAGCATTGCACAGTGATGCCGGCCGTCTCTTCGGCAGCAGGCTGGCAACGTAGATTCCGGAGCGGGAATCGCCAGCGGCAGGCCGACAGGCACCACCAAGGCAATCAGAATCGCCGCTGCTACAGCATTACGCATTGCGAAGTAAGATGTACCGGAAACGCAAGTTGTTGCATTTTCAGACAGCGAACTGCCCCCCGTCTCGGTCGTTCCGCCAGCACCAGCCAGTGTACCGCGCATTTCCCCAATCGCCCGGCGATACGCCCAGTACCCGCCGGCTTCTGGAGGCACACTTTGCTCAGTGCCGCCACTGCGCAGCCTTGGTGGATAGCGTTCACAATGTCGTAGTGCTGATCGCAGATGAGCGTGTCTTCACATTGCCCGCGGGGTTCAGCGAGCGTCTCCGTAAGCGCTTGGCCGTCGAACTTTCAGGTAAGGCACCAGAGGGCCAACAATGAGCAGCACGCCGGCGCCATCACGCTCCCATTTCGGCCGCGACGCAGGTCGTCTTCTCTGGTGCTCTCTTTTCCGCTGAGATCAGGCAAGGTCGAAGCGATCAAGGTTCATCACCTTGTTCCACGCAGCCACGAAGTCCTTCACAAACGCCTCCTTCGAGTCGCTGCACGCATAGACTTCCGCGAGGGCTCGGAGCTGGGAGTTGGAACCGAAGACGAGATCGACAACGGTGCCCGTCCACTTGATTTCGCCCGTCGCCCGATCGCGCCCCTCCAACACGCCTTCAGATGTGGCGGACTTCTGCCACTTCGTGTTCATGTCGAGCAGGTTCACAAAGAAATCATTGGTCAACGTCTCCGGCCGCTTGGTGAAGACGCCGTGTTCGGACTGTCCGACGTTTGCGTTCAGGACGCGCATGCCACCGACAAGAACCGTCATCTCGGGAGCGGTCAGCGTCAGCAGGTTCGCTCGATCCACCAGCAGCTCAGCCGCCGATCCCTCGTGTCCCTTCCGGAGATAGTTGCGGAACCCGTCTGCGGTCGGCTCCAGTACAGCGAATGAATGCACATCGGTCTGCTCCGGCGACGCGTCCATGCGCCCCGGCGTGAAGGGAACCTTCACGTCGTTGCCGGCCTTCTTCGCAGCTGCCTCGACGGCTGCGCAGCCGCCCAGAACGATCAGGTCAGCAAGCGAGACCTTCTTCCCACCGGACTGCGCGCCGTTGAAATCCTTCTGGATCGCCTCCAGCGTCCGAAGAACCTTCGCCAGCTCGGCCGGTTGGTTGACCTCCCAATCCTTTTGCGGCGCAAGGCGAATGCGCGCCCCGTTAGCCCCGCCGCGCTTGTCGCTGCCGCGGAACGTGACAGCCGACGCCCAGGCCGTCGTGACCAGTTGGGAGATCGACAGTCCGAAGGCCAGTATCTTGGACTTCAGGGCAGCAATGTCCTGCTCCTCGATCAATTTATGATCCACTGCGGGAATGGGATCCTGCCACAGTAACGGCTCCTTCGGAACAAGCGGACCAAGATACCGCGAGATAGGCCCCATGTCGCGGTGCGTCAGTTTGTACCAAGCCTTGGCGAAAGCGTCCGCGAGCTGATCCGGATTCTCGTAGAAGCGCCTTGAAATCTTTTCGTAAACAGGGTCGAACCGCAAAGAGAGGTCCGTGGTCAGCATGGATGGCGCGCGACGCTTGGATGGATCGTGGGGATCCGGCACCGTACCGGCGCCTGCGTCATTCTTCGGTCGCCACTGATACGCACCGGCCGGGCTCTTGGTTAGCTCCCATTCGTAGCCGAACAAGTTCTCGAAGAAGTTGTTGCTCCACTTCGTCGGTGTCGTGCTCCAGATGACTTCCAGGCCGCTGCCAATCGTGTCATCCCCTTTGCCCGTGCCAAAACTGTTTTTCCAGCCCAGGCCTTGCTCCTCGATGCCAGCACCCTCGGGTTCTGGACCGACATACTTGTTCGGATCAGCAGCGCCGTGGGTTTTGCCGAACGTGTGTCCGCCAGCGATGAGGGCGACTGTCTCCTCGTCATTCATAGCCATGCGAGCGAACGTCTCCCGAATGTCCACTGCCGCAGCCACTGGATCCGGCTTGCCATTGGGTCCCTCCGGATTCACATAGATTAGGCCCATTTGAACGGCGGCGAGAGGATTTTCAAGCTGACGGTCGCCGCTGTAGCGTTCGTCGCCCAGCCACTTGCCCTCAGATCCCCAGTAAATGCTTTCGTCTGGCTCCCAGATGTCCTCGCGTCCACCGGCGAAACCGATGGTCTTCAATCCCATCGACTCCAGTGCGACGGTACCGGAGAGAACGATCAGGTCGGCCCAGGAGAGTTTCCGGCCATACTTCTGTTTGATCGGCCAGATCAACCGGCGCGCCTTGTCGAGGAGCACGTTGTCCGGCCAGCTGTTGAGGGGTGCAAATCGCTGCGCTCCGGAGCCCGCGCCGCCGCGACCATCGGAGATACGATAGGTGCCTGCGCTATGCCACGCCATACGAATGAAGAACGGCCCATAGTTGCCGAAGTCCGCAGGCCACCAGTCCTGCGAGGTCGTCATCAAGGCACGGAGATCCTTGATCACGGCATCCAGGTCGAGGCTCTTGAATTCTTCAGCATAATTGAACTCCTCGCCCATGGGATCGGACAGGGGAGAGTTCTGGTTGAGAATCCTCAGGTTCAGCTGATTCGGCCACCAGGCCGCATTCGTCGTGGCCCCAGCCGCCGTGTGTCTGCGAGCGACGCCCGTTACCGGGCACTTGCTTTCGGTTGACAAGTTTTGCTCCTGATTCTCGGGGACAGGCGCCCCCGCTGCGGTGGTGAGTTTTTTATCCATATGTTTGTCTTCCTTCGAATTAGTCAAATAAACTGTGACGAACTACGAACTGAACCCATCCTGGCTTTCCCATTCGCGCAATCGCCGCCGACCGTGCTCGCTGACGCGCGCCATTCATCCGGTATCCACACGCCTACGACACTTAACGGGAAGCGTGCCGCGGAGCGCACTTCGTGCAGATTCTCTTGCGCACTTCGCGCAGGAACCCAGGCTACCGGAGGAACAAGCCGCAGCTTAGAATTGCCCCTTCACTGCTGAAGCGCTGTCGCGAAGTTTGTTGGTTGCCACCGATATAAACCAGGCCGTCCGTCACTTGCAACAGTACGGCATACCCGGACCCCGGCCTATCAAGCGGTAACCGCCTCCTTGGGCGGCCGCGTCTTCGTGCCGGCCCGTACTCCCTTGCGGCGAGGCTTCTTGGTCGCAGGTTTCTGCTCGGCTGCGTATTCGCGCTCGGCGATAAGGTCTTCCAATGTCTCCTTCTGGCGAACGAGTTCCTCAAGGGTCATTGAACTGTAGTCGCTCGCACTGGCGCCGGGAAGATGGATCCCCTGGCTTTCCAGCCAGGTGTCCACCTGCTTCTGATTCATTTTGTAGACATAGAAGCCTGCGGCAGCGACCCCTAGCCCGACGACGAACCCCGTGACATGCTGCGAAGTGATTGGCATGGAATCTGATGCTCCTTTCTAGTCTGTAACACTTTCATTGTTCGGCGAAGCCGCTGGTTGCGCCTCGAATGCGCAACGGGATGCCGCGCTGAAAACCACTGACACCCTCCAAAACCTGGTCGTGCATCTTCGCTACGCGCCGGATATCCTCGATCAAACTCACATGCTGTCCCGGCGTCCCGCCCGTGATCGCCTGGAATAGCATG
>Ga0187884_10003211_pt1 | contig 12884 bp, 7 predicted proteins | sample June2016WEW_20_4_FD_132983 | JGI IMG/M metagenome (GOLD analysis project Ga0187884, IMG submission 132983) | Peatland microbial communities from SPRUCE experiment site at the Marcell Experimental Forest, Minnesota, USA - June2016WEW_20_40 | ecosystem: Environmental > Terrestrial > Soil >...
CGAGCGTGAACCTGCAGGCCCCGGCCACAGACCCGGCCGGGTACACCTTCTCGCATTGGACGGTGAGCGGCGCGGTGCAGCCTGCCGCGCAGAAATCCGTTACGTTTACAATGACCGCGGCCATAACGGCCTCGGCGGTATATATCAAGGACGTCCCGTAGCACCGTGAACTACGCAAATCCCGCCGGCCAGACTAGTGCCGGTGTGATGGCGCGATGGTCGCCGACGTTCGGCTCGATCTCGACTGAAGGGGGTGAGCTGCCAGGCAATAATGTTGTCCGCGCGCTGAAGCCTGCGGGATCTACACCATCTTCATTCAGCGTCGCGGGTTGCGAGGTTGCCGAGCGGTTTATTTGTTGGCTACAAGGATGTCCGTGCGACTGCCTCACCGACCCGCGCAAAGAGTGCCACTGCACGCCGCGGCAGATTCAGCAGTACATGTCCAAAACCAGCGAACCGTTGCTCGACCACATGAGCCTGCAGGTCGAGGCGCAACGGGCAGAGGAAGGCAAGGCCGCGGCCATCGCTGCCTTGATGCGGCCTCCGAAGTGGGCGCCGGACGTTCCTCCAGCGGCCAAGGGAAAGGTCGGTAAAACGCTTGCATATAGAGCAGAGTCGTCTGGGAACGGCAACTTCTCGGCAGAGCCACCCAGCGCCAGCGTGGGGCTGGATAGACGAATTTGCTCAGGCGGCGTCCGTCGAGCCGATCGGAACGGCGAGCGGTTCATCGGAGGCTCGGTGACCGTGTACCGTTTTAATCCGACCACCAACGGCGGTTGCCATCCTTAGATGGGTGTTCTCGCTGTGACGTATATCCCTCCCCGACCGGTGTGCGCCGGGCAGGGCACTCTTATGACCCGACGATGATCGGTAAGGTCAGGTACGGCATCGTTATGGAGAGCGCCGAGACTTCGGACAAGACGACCGCTCTGGCTCTGGCCGAGAAAAAGTTCCGCCAGTTTCAGGAGATCGCGCCACGCGAAGCGACCGTGGAGCGTATCACGATCAAAAGCTCTCGGAGCTCGACACCCGGTGGCTGGCCGACCGCCTGCGCTCGGAAGGGACGATCTACCTTATGAAGCTGGCCCCTCGGTACTTGCAAAGACATCGTCGGCGGCGGCGAGGATGTATACGCCGTTAGCATCACCCCTCGACCGAACGCAAGCGAAAAGGCCGGGCGGCATATCCTGCCGTCCCGCCGTATTTTATGAGTGGTGCCCGAGACTGGATTTGAACCAGCATGGGTTTGACTCCACTAGGCCCTCAAAATATGATCTCCGTCGCGGCATAACTCACTTAATTCTTGTAACTTACAGTAATTCTGAACCTTCCACTAACTTCCCGAAGTTCTACTCATTGGTCAAAAAGCGTTACAAAAGACAATTATTCGTACTCTTACGTGCCGCGGCCAGACCCTTTTGTGATGTTCGATTCGAGACGATCTAGCACCTCCAGCAACCCATTCGACGGACGCACAAGGTCGAGAACACCTCGTCCACAGCGCTGCCACCGCCGCACGGTCAGCCGCCTGAGGGCGCCAAAACCTGAGACTTCTTTTTATGTTTCAACTGGTGGAGATTTCGGCGCGCGGGACTTGACGCGAGCAGAGGCAGAGCTGCCGTGAAATGGCTTGACAGGGGACAGTTCAAGAGTACAATCTCGTATTTGCAAGGGGACTGCCCTTTGGAGATCGGCCAAAGGGCAAAGTGAGGCTAACTTGCTTCTTGATGGAGGAGACCAATTTTATGCAGCGGAAGGTGATCCCCTGGGTTCTCGTGCCTGTGGTGTGCCTGGTCTGCTCGGTGGCCATCGCCGAGGCACAACAGCCGAACTCCAAAGTGGCGGACTATTACCGGCAACGGGCGGCGGCTTGCACGAAAGAAGCGGATGATCGCGAGGCGGAGTATGCGAATGCCTCGGGAAAGGTCAAGGAGGCTGCCGCGGCGTTCGTCAAGGCGAAACGCACCGAGGCCGCCGTGAACGAAGCGCTCGCCAAAACTTACGATGTCGGCGGGGCCGACGACATGTTGTTGCCGCTCCTGAAGCGGCTGCCTGAGACGGCGGACGCTTCGTCGCGCCTGGCTGTGGCGCTCGGGGCGCGGACTAACGAGAACCTCCGCCAAAATGCGCTCGCCGACGTGGAGGCGGCGGCCAAGACGGCGAGTCCGGAATTGAAGGCCGCCGCGGACGCGCGCGTGGAGAGCCGCCGGCAGGCCATCGCGGCGTGGGCGCGCGTGGCCGATCTCATCGCCAAGCCGGCGTGCACCCAGGCCGAGTTCGACGCGGCCCGCCTTGAAGCCATGGACGCTGACAACAAGATGAGCCTGGCCGAGCGCGCCTATGCGATCGCGGTCGAGACTCTCGAGTTGGAGAAGCTCGCGAAACAGACGCCATCCAAGGAGGTGGCAGAGAAGCTGGCGGCGTACAAGAAGCTTACGGCCGACCTGCTGCAGGCGGACAAGCTTTCGCGCGACGCCCAATTGAAGCTGGAGCAGGTCGCCCTCGAAGCGCGGCAGGCCACCAAGGAATTCCGCGAGGCACAGCGCGCCGCCGCCTTGCCGCCCGCGGGGCCGTAGCGCGGCATGGCATCGCTGCACGAAACCGGCTGAAAAAAGTGAATTTTTTTATTGACTCCGCCCGTTGATGCTGATATAGATGCTATCATGTCTCTTGTGCAGACGGGGCGCATCTCGCCGGAGGCAGGGTCGGGGGTCTCAGTCTTGCCGTCAGTGACAATACTCTCTAGCGCACGCAACAAGTAGCTGCACTCAAGGGAGGACACTGTCGCATGAAGCTCCGCCACAAGTCGGTTACCCCCTCGGCGTCACCCGGACCCAGTGAATGCCGTGCACCCCGTCGGGGCGCGGCGCGGACCGGCAAGTCCTTTCTCCTTGCGGCCGTCGCCGTCGCGCTCCTCGTGAGCGCCTCCGCCGCGGCCGCCGCGCCCGACGACGGGCCCGCGTACCCGGTCAGCCGCATCCAGCTTCGGTACAGTGTCGAAAATCCCTCGCTGCCCCGCCTCGACGACGTGATGAACCTGGAGGCCTCCCTGGGGCGGACCGACAAGGGATATGTCGAGCCGCGGGCGGGGGCCGAGACCGTCACGCTGCGCCTGGCGGATATCGGCGCCGGCGGGCCGGCCAAAGTCATATTCCATCAGAGCGCCATTCGCTCAGTCGGCGCCCAGATCGTTCATTTTCTTAACACGCGGGGGATCTACGGCGTGTTCGTCAGCCCCGATCCGGACGACATCCCGCCCGAGACCGGCCAGGACCTCCGGCCGGAAAAACGGCCCGCCGCGGAACAGCAGGTTCTTCGCCTGGTGATCTACGTGGGGAAGGTGACGCGGACGCGAACGGTCGCGTCCGGCGACCGCGTCCCTGCGGATCAACGCATCAACAATCCGGCGCACACCTGGATCATGGAAAACTCGCCCATTCAACCCGGCGCCGAGCCGGGTTCTTCCAAAGGGACCGACCTGTTCCAAAAGGACCTCCTGGATGATTACCTCTTCGAGTTGAACCGCCTACCGGGCCGACAGGTGGACGCGGCCATTTCCTCCGGCGGCGCGCCGGGCGACGTGTCGCTCGACTACCTCGTCAACGAGACCAAGCCCTGGCTCGCCTATTACCAGTTGTCGAACACGGGCACGAAACAGACCGATTTGTGGCGCAGCGCGTTCGGGTTCACCGACAACCAACTCACCGGGCACGACGACATCCTGACGCTGCTGGCGGTGGGCTCGGGGTTGAGTAACGACGATACCCGCGCCATCAGCGGCTCCTACGAGTTCCCGATCTTTAGGCCGGACCTGCTTCGCCTGCGCCTTTACGGATCGTGGAGCAAATATGCCGCTTCCGACATCGGCATCACGAGTGAGAACTTCTACGGGGCAGACTCGACGCTCGGCGCGGAGGTCATCGGAAACATCTATCAGCACAAGCAGTGGTTCCTGGACGCTGTGGCCGGAGCGCGCTGGCACTACGTGACCGTGGAGAACCAGACGGTGGATGTCGACGGGCATGAGGATTTCTTCATCCCGAGTGTCGGCTTGCGGCTGCAGCGCGCGACGCCGGCCGCGACGACGCAGGCCTCATTGAGCTACGAGGGGAACGTCGCCGCCGTCGCCGACACTCAAACCTCGGCGTTGCCGCCGCTTGGACGCATGAATACGGATTCCACCTGGCAGGTTGTGAAGTGGAACGCGCGCGAGTCGTTCTTCCTCGACCCGCTCCTCTGCTCCGCCGGGACGGAACCCACGCTGGCGCATGAAATCGTCATGGTTTTTCGGGGTCAGGCGACGCAAAACCGCCTGATCCCGCAGGAAGAGGAGACAGCCGGCGGCTTGTACAGCGGCGTGCGCGGCTACCCCGAAGAAGACGCGGTCGGCGACACCGTCGTGATCGGCAACCTCGAGTATGATTGTCATTTGCCGCGGCTGCTTTCGCCGAGAGCCGAGCCTTCGCATGTGCCGGTGGTCGGAGATTTCCGATGCTTCCCTCCGCGGCCATCCGTTCCGCCGGATTGGGATTTCATCGTTCGAGCTTTCCTGGATTACGGCCAGACGTGGAACAGCGACATTGAGTCCACCGAGAGGAATGAAACGCTCGTGGGCACGGGCGTCGGGGCGGAACTGCAAATTCGCAAGAACCTGTCCGTTCGTCTCGACTGGGGTTTCGCGCTCTCGCCCACCCAGGACACGAAGGCCGGTTCCAGCGTGGTGCACTTCGTGCTGACCCTGGCCTATTGAAGGAAGGCGCACATTCCGGGACCGCGCGCGGTTTCCGAAGACGTCGGTTGCGCCCGACGGTCCGGTAATGCGGCAATGGATATGGGAGGCATCTCATGAATGGGCTTCGGATCCGGCGAACCGGACGGCGCGGCGTCGCCCGCGCGGCCACGAGGCTTCTGCCCGCTCTTGCGCTGCTGCCGGTCCTGCTCGGCGGCGGGGCGCTGGCGACGCCCAAGGGCGCTCAGGTCGTTTCCGGCAGCGCTCAGATCGTCCAGAAGGGAGACCTGACGACGATCACGGCAGGCAACCAAAGTATCATTCAGTATCAGAGCTTCAACATCGCCCATGGCCAGACGGTCCAATTCATCCAGCCCAGTTCCCAGTCCACGGTCCTCAATCGGGTTCTCGGAGTGAACCCCAGCGTCATCGCGGGCACGCTGCTCGCCAACGGGGTGGTCTACATCGTCAACCCGGCCGGCATCTACTTTGTCAATGGCTGCCTCGTGAACGTGGGCGCCATCTATGCGGCCGCCGGCCACATTTCCAATCAGAACTTCCTGGCGAACATCAACCAGTTCACCGGCCTCACCGGCCCGGTCGTCAACAACGGCCTCATCAGCGGCGGCGAGGTCGCCCTGATCGGCAACCAGGTCGCGAACTTCGGCACCATCGTCGCCCCCAATGGCGTCGTGAGCCTGGTGTCGGGCTCGGACGTCTACCTCACCGATAACGACGGCCAGATCCTCATCCAGCTCAACGGCGGCGTCCCCGCGGCGGCCGGGGCGGGCGTGCAGAACTCCGGCTCGATCCAGGCGCCGGGCGGCACAGTCAGCCTCAGCGCGGGCGATCTGTACGCCCTGGCCATCTTCAATAACGGCACGATCAAAGCGAACGAAATCACCGTCCAGGGTCAGGGCTCCGGCCTCGTTCAGGTCTCCGGCACGCTGGACGCCAGCAATCCATACGGCGTCGGCGGAACTATTAATGTATTGGGCGATCAGATCGCCCTCACCAGCGCGACCCTCAACGCCTCCGGCGCGACGGGCGGCGGGACCATCCTGGTTGGCGGCGGCCTCCATGGCGCCAACCCCGCCATTCCCGACGCCTCTCAAACCTCCGTCAGCGCCGACAGCGTGATCAACGCCGACGCCCTCGCCAGCGGCAACGGCGGCAAGGTCGTGGTCTGGTCGAATCTGGACACCCAGTTCTACGGCAGTATCAGCGCGCGCGGCGGCGCCGAGGCCGGCAACGGCGGCAACGTCGAAGTTTCCGGGCACTACCTCGATTTCCAGGGAACCGTTGATACGCTCGCCCCCAGCGGAACTGCGGGCAACCTGCTCCTCGACCCGACCAACCTGGTCATTAACAACAGCAGCAACCAAAACATCAATGGCTCGACTCCCTTTGTGCCGACCGGGGATCCCTCAGTGTTGACGTGGGCGACGGTCGTGACGAACCTCGCCCTCGGCAACGTGACCGTGACCACAGCGGGCAGCCCGGCCACCGCCGGCCAGAACGGCGACATCACTATCGGTGCAGCCAGCCCGGACCTGGCCAGCGCGAACAAGCTGACCATCTCCGCGGTGGGTACGCTCTATATCAATTTCGGAATCACCAACAGCGGCGGAGGCGCCCTCGAGTTCTCGGGCGCCTCCGGAATTCAATTGGGCGCCAACGTGACGAGCACCGGTCCGCAAACCTACGATAATCCCGTAACGCTGACCGCCAACGTAACGCTGACGGCGTCGGCGGTGACATTCAGCAGCACGGTGGACTCGGATTCCGCCAGCACGCCGCGCAGCCTGACCCTGGATGGCAACGCGCAGTTCGATGAGTCGGTAGGCGCAACGTATCCGCTGAACTGGCTGCAGGTCACGGGAAACACGGTCATCCCCGCGGACGCTTCTCTGAGCATTACGGTGAACGGCGGCACGGCGGATCCAGAGGCGTACGTTGATTTCGAGGGCGCCGTGACGATCGGGAACGGAGCATCGCTGACCATTGAGGCGACCGGCGGGACAACGGCCACGAGCGGTGCGGATGCGAACGCGTACGTGGAATTCGACAGCGGGGTGACGATCGGGAGCGGGGCAGCAGTGACCATTACGGCGACCGGCGGCACAGCCACGGGGGCGGATTCCGTAGCGTATGCCTATGTGCAGTTCGATAATAACACCGCGACGATCGGGAGCGGGTCAACGCTGACCATTACCGCGACCGGCGGCAAGGCAACGGGGACGGATGGGGTGGCCTATGGATATGTGGAGTTCGATGACACCACGACGATCGGTGAAGGCGCAACAGTGAACCTGACGGCGACCGGCGGCACGACCGGGACGGATGGAGTGGTCTACGGATATGTGGAATTCGATGACACCACGACGATCGGTGAAGGCGCAACAGTGAACCTGACGGCGACCGGCGGCACGGCCGGGACGGATGGAGTGGCCTACGGATATGTGGAATTCGAAGCCCCCCTGACGATCGAGAGCGTGGCCGGGACCGAGGCGAAGGTGACGATTACCGCGAACGGCGGGACAGCGCCGGACGCATATGGATATGTGGAGTTCGAAGACGCCGTGATGATCGGAACCGCGGCAACGGTGAACGTTACGGCGAACGGCGGCACGGCGACGATTGCCGGCGGCACGGAGTCGCTAGCGGATGCGGAGGGGTACGTGGAGTTCAAGGGCCCCGTGACGATCGGGAACGCGTCAATCGTGACTATTGCGGCGAACGGCGGCACGGCGACGGTTACCGGTTCGACCGACACGAACGCGGTTGCGGACGCGTATGTATTCTTCGATGAAGCCTTGACGATCGGGAATCCGACAGCGACCACAAACACGGCGTCGTTGACCGTTGCGGCGACCGGCGGCACGGCGACGGAGACCGGCGGCAGCACCGGCGGGTTTACCGATCCCTACGGTGAGGTGGAATTCGAAGGCCCCACGACGGTCGCGGCCGGGGCAACGCTGAACGTTACGGCGACCGGCGGCATTGACGGCTACGCAGAAGTGTACTTCGATTATGACTCGGGTACAGCCCTGACGATCGGGAACGGGGCCACTGCGACCATTACGGCGACCGGCGGCTTTAACGACGACGGTTACGTGGAGTTCGATGGCCCCGTGACGGTCGGAACCGGGGCAACGATGAACGTTACGGCAACCGGCGGCACGGATAACGAGGGGTTCGTGGAGTTCTATAACGGCACCGTGACGTTCGGGCCCGGGTCAATGGTGACCATTACGGCGACCGGCGGCTATGATGACGACGCTTATGTGGAGTTCGACGGCCTCTTGACGGTCGGAACCGGGGCAACGATGACCGTTACGGCGACCGGCGGCACGGAGAACGAGGGATACGTGGAGTTCGACGACGCCGTGACGATCGGGAACGGGGTATCGCTGACCGTTACGGCGACCGGTGGCGGCCAGGGGACAGGGACGTCTGGAGGAGAAGGGTATGTGGAGTTCAAAGACGGTGTGACCATCGGGAACGACGCAACAGTGAACGTTACAGCAACCGGCGGCGTGGACGACACCGGGTATGTGTGGTTCGAAGACGGCCTGGCGATCGGGAACGACTCAACGGTGAACATTGCGGCGTACGGCGGCGGCGTGGGGACCGGAACGGAGGGAGGAGAAGGGTGGGTGGAAATCGCCGACGCCTTGACGATCGGAACCGGGACAACCCTGACCATTACTGCGATCGGCCAGCCGAGCAACGAGGGGTATGTGGAGGTCTACGGCGAAGACACCGTGACGATCGGGGCTGGGTCAACGATGACCATTATTGCGACCGGCGGCACGGACAACGAGGGTGAAGTGGAGTTCTACGAGCCCGTGACGCTCGGGACCGGGGCGTCACTGACCATTACGGCGACCGGCGGCGCGGACGGCGACGCCTATGTGGACTTCGACGACCCCGTGACGATGGGGAACATGACCACGCTGACCATTACGGGCACCGCCGGCACGGACGGTGTGGCGGAAATTGAGTTCGGGGAAGCCGTCGGGATCGGGAACCGGGCAACAGTGAACGTTACGGCGACCGGCGGCGCAGGGGAAGACGCGGAAATCTACTTCGACGGCGTGACGATGGGGACCGGAACATCGCTGACCGCTACGGCCACCGGCGGCGCGGGGAACGAAGGGTATATCTACTTCGATGAAGCCGTGACGATGGGGGCCGGATCATCGCTGACCGCTACGGCCACCGGTGGCATAGGCAGCACGGAGACGGAGGGAGGCGAGGCGTACATCTACTTCGACGGAAACGTGACGATGGGGGCCGGAGCATCGCTGACCGCCATGGCCACCGGCGGCGCGGTCGGTACCGGGACGGATGGAGGAGAAGCGTATATATACTTCGATGAAGCCGTGACGATGGGGAACGGGGCATCGCTGACCGCGACGGCCACCGGCGGCACGGGAGAAGCGGCGTATATGTACTTCGATCGCGGTGTGGCGCTCGGGAACGGAGCATCGTTGACCGCGACGGCCACCGGCGGCGCGGGAGCAGATTCAGAAGGCTACATCTACTTCTACGACAACGTGACGCTCGGGACCGCGGCCACGCTGACCGCGACGGCGCAGGTCGGCGCGGGCTCGGATACTGAGGCGTATGTGGTATTCGAGGAAGGCGTCGTGACGCTTGGGAGCGGGGCATCGCTGAACGTGACCGCAAGCGACGGCATGTCGGGAGAGTTTAATGGCGCGTATTTCTATGACGCCGTTAATGGCGATGGCCCCGGCACGGGCAGCTTGACGGTGACGGGCAATGCGGAGTTCAACGATCCGCTCGGTTCCGTTGTGCCGCTGGACAGCCTGCACGTGACCGGCACGACGCTTTTCGACTTTGCCGAGAATGATGGAACGTACTCGGCATTCACCTCCGGCGCGCAACACTACGACGGCGGAGTGACGATTGACGACAATACCATACTGGCGACGTACAGCACGACCATCGAGTTCGGCACCACACTGGAGCCGGCAGGCACGAGGCCCTATGATGGTCATTTGCTGACGATACTGTATCTGGTGCCGGCGCCGCCTCCGGCGCCGCCAACGGCGAACGTGTTCCCGCCGCCGTTCATCTTCCCGCCGCCGGTCGGCCTCCCGCCGGCGCCTCAGACCGACGTCCAAGACATGGCGAATCTGGGCGTATTCCTCCAACCGGCGTCGTTCGAGGAATGGCTCTTCGAGGGCCGATGGTTCTACGACGACACCACCGTGGGTCTCCCGATGACGAAGCGGTAGGATTGCCCGGCGTCGGAGGGCGGCTACCGGCGCTTTTGCTGCGCCAGTTTCCGCTCCATGCTTTCAAGCTGCTCCTCAACTGTCAGAGTTGACTTCCCTCTGAACTTTGCCCAGCCGCAGGAGGCATCGGCGCTGCTGCCCTCAAGCCGCGCGGATTATAACGTGCCGCGCCCGCCTTTCGTAACACCTCGTCTGAAGGTGGACAGAAAAGGCCGGGCGGCATATCCTGCCGTCCGGCCTGGGGTTTATGAGTGGTGCCCGAGACTGGATTTGAACCAGCATGGGTTTGACCCCACTAGGCCCTCAACCTAGCGCGTCTGCCAATTCCGCCACTCGGGCAGTGTCGAAAAAGCATTCTAACACCCCTGCGACATGTGGTCAAATCTTCTCGGGGCAAGGCCGGAGGACGCCGCGGCCGATTCGACTTGCCTGCGCCCGAAGGATGCACTATCATGTAAATGGAGGGGATAAAGCTGGTTGACACCACTGGAAGGAGACGAGGCTATGACCATTGAACTGGATGATCGCACATTTCAAGAGGCTCTCGCCAAGGGTTCCAAGCCGGTACTCGTGGATTTCTACGCGACATGGTGCGGTCCATGCGTGCAGCAGGCGCCGATTCTGGAAAAGTGGGCCGAAGGGCGTAAGGCGGAGTTGGACGTGGCCAAGCTCGATGTGGATAAGTCGCCGACGACCGCTTCAAAGTTCGGCGTACTGAGCATTCCCACATTGATCATTTTCAGCGCCGGCAAAGAACGGGCGCGCGCGGTCGGGCGCCAAACCGAAAAAGAACTCGACGCGATGCTCGCCAAGGCGACCGCCAAGAAGGATTAGGCGACACTGCCCGAGCCGAATGTTCCAGACGCGCCTTGAGCGCTGAGCGGGATGAGTCGGCTCATTGGCCCTCTTCTCCGCAATGAACCGCCGAAGTGCGGTTGACCGGCCGGATGCGATGTGCTAGATTCGGCGCCGGCATTTGAAGGTTTGCCATGCAAGTGAAGCTCAACGGAGAGGCCTTGGAATTGCCCGAGGCCATGACGATTCTGCAACTGCTCGAAAGGCTGAAAGTCCGCCGGGACATCGTAGCGGTCGAGGTGAATCGAGAGATCGTCCCGCGCGCTCGCCACGGCGATCGGCGTCTGGAAGAGGGCGATGCCGTCGAGGTCGTGACTTTCGTGGGTGGAGGCTGATTTCGGCATGCCGGAAGACCTGCTGCGGATCGGTCAGCGGACGTTTCGCTCGCGGCTTTTCGTCGGCACCGGAAAGTACCCGTCGCTGGAGATCATGAAGCAGGCGCTCGAGGCCTCGGGAGCGGAGGTGGTCACCGTGGCCGTACGCAGGACAGCGCTGGACGGGCGGCCCGGCGAGACGCTCCTGGATTACATTGACCGCAGCAAGTACACGATCCTTCCGAACACGGCGGGGTGCTACTCGGCGGACGAGGCGGTGCGCACCGCGCGCCTTGGACGCGAGGCCGGCCTGAGCGAGATGGTGAAGCTGGAAGTGCTCGGCGACGAGCGGACGTTGCTTCCCGATCCGATCGAGACGCTCAAGGCGACCGAGGTCCTCGTGAAAGAGAAATTCGTCGTGCTGGTCTACACTTCCGACGACCCGATCATCGCCCGCAAGCTAGAGACGGCCGGCGCTGCGTGCGTCATGCCCGCAGGCGCGCCGATCGGCTCCGGGCAGGGGATCCTCAACCCGAACAACATTCGCATGATCCTGGAGTCGGCGAAGGTGCCGATCATTGTGGATGCCGGAGTGGGCACGGCCTCCGACGTCGTGTCGGCGATGGAGCTGGGCGTGGATGGCGTGCTCCTGAACACCGGAGTGGCTCACGCGAAGGACCCCGTGGCGATGGCCCGCGCCATGAAGCATGCGGTCGAGGCCGGCCGCCTGGCCTGGAAGGCAGGGCGGATCCCGCGCAAGCTCTACGCGAAAGCCAGCAGCCCGCAGAAGGATTTTTAGTGCGGAGCGCGGGCGATGAGCCCCGCGGCGTAAGACGTTCATTTGGTACGGAGGTTGAGCGCAGTGGGTGAAACCGTCGTACTCGACGCTCAAGAGCAGGCAGGCGAACCGAAGATCGAGAAACTGTTCAAGATCATGGTTCGCCAGAATGCGTCGGACCTTCACCTGAAGGTGCAGCAACCTCCGGTGCTGCGCATCGGCGGAGTGCTGCGGTCGCTCAAGAGCGACCTGCTGACCGACGCGCAGATTCAGAAACTCATCTACGAATTGCTCAAGCCCGACCAGATTGCCACCTTCGAACGCATCGGCAGTTTCGATTTCTCCTACGAGTTCGAGGGCGGCTGGCGGGTGCGGATCAATGTCTACAAGCAGCGCGGGCACATCAGCGTGGCATGCCGCCTGGTCCAGAGCCGCATCCCGACCGTCGAAGAGCTGCATCTGCCGGCCTCGCTCATCAAAATCGCGGAAATCCCGATCGGCCTGGTCCTGGTCGTCGGCGCGACCGGCACCGGCAAGTCCACGACGCTGGCGGCCATGATCCAGCACATCAACAACACGCGCCGCTGCCATATCCTGACCGTCGAAGACCCCATCGAATACTCTTTCAAGGACAACAAGTCGCTGATCAACCAGCGCGAGATCGGCATTGACGTCCCCGACTGGTTGAGCGCGCTGAAGTACGGCATGCGCGAAGATCCCAACGTCATCCTGATCGGCGAAATGCGCGACCCGGAGACGCTCCAGGCCGGATTGACCGCCGCGGAGACCGGGCACCTGGTCTTCGGAACGCTGCATGCTTCGAATTGCTATCAGGCATTTTCGCGCATGCTGGAGATGTTCCCCGTCGAGAAGCACCCGGCGATCCGGCAGGGGCTCTCGGCGAACCTCGCCGCCATCATCGCGCAGATGCTCCTGCCCAG